>Ga0209235_1000402_pt1 | contig 21528 bp, 17 predicted proteins | sample GraSoi013_1_20cm_4_FD_185817 | JGI IMG/M metagenome (GOLD analysis project Ga0209235, IMG submission 185817) | Grasslands soil microbial communities from the Angelo Coastal Reserve, California, USA - Sample 09_25_2013_1_20cm (SPAdes) (version 2) | ecosystem: Environmental > Terrestrial > Soil >... | reverse complement strand
CGTGCGCCTGCTCGAGATGCTGGCGAATCATCACGTTCCCACCTGGCTGCTCATCTCGGCTCACGGTTGGCGACTGCTGTCTGAAGAGTGCGGTATAAAGGAAGAGGCCGCCCTGAAGAAGGCGACCGGAGGCGACTGGTCATGCGTGCGCAGCTTCAACGACAGCGACCGTGGCGCCGAGCCGGCTTCGGGGTCGGTGCAGACGCTCGGGATGGTGGTGTGCCCATGTTCGATGGGGACGCTGGCCGCGATCGCGCACGGAACCAGCCGGTCGTTGATCGAGCGGGCGGCCGACGTGACGCTCAAGGAACGGCGCAAACTCGTCCTCGTGCCGCGCGAGACGCCGCTATCGCTCGTGCATTTGCGCAACATGACAGCGGTGGCGGAGGCGGGTGCGATCGTGCTTCCGGCGGCGCCCGGATTTTACCAAAGACCGCAACAAGTCAGTGAGCTGGTCGACTTCATCGTGCAGCGGATCGTCGATCACTTCGGGCTTGCCATCAATTTGACCAAACGGTGGGAAGGCTGACGCTGGACGTTCGCGAGCTGTTATCCCGGGAGGTCACGCCCGAGCTGTATCGGGAGATCCGCGAGCTCTGGAAGTCGCATTCGATTGCCGAGGACAAGCGCGACATCGCGGGGCTGATCGCGACGCTCACTCCCGACTGTGTTTATGAAGTCCTTCCCGATGGCGGCCGGTGGGAGGGACACGCGGGAGCGACGCGCTTTTACATGGAGCTGCTCTCCGCCTTTCCCGACATCCACTTCGATCTTCAAGCGATCGTCATCGGGCCGCAGGGCGTTTGCGAAGGGGCGCGCGTCAACGGCACGCACAAAGGCAAGTGGCTCGCGCGCGCCCCGACGGGACGGAAGGTCGAATTTCGCGTCGTCATCTTTTTCCCGTGGGATCCGAAGGGGCGCAAGTTCGCTGGTGAGCGCGTCTTTCTCCTGCCATGAACGCCTGCTTCGCGGCGCTCGCCATCCTTTCGCTCGTGCAGGACACGACGCACTTCACTCATGCCGACACGCTGCGCGGTTCCAACGGACCCGCGCGTGCCTGGTGGGACGTGCAGTTCTACGACTTGCACGTGCGGGTGAATCTGGCGGACTCATCGGTCAGAGGCTGGAACGCAATTACTTACCGTGTCTTCCAGCCGTCGCGGGACATGCAGATCGATCTTCAGCAGCCCCTTGAGATCGACAGCATCGTGCAGGACGGGCGGAAGCTCACGTACCGAAGGGACGCCAACGCGTTCTTCGTGACGCTGCAAGCGAATCAGCGCGCCGGCGAGACTCGCGCGATCACGGTTTGGTATCGTGGAAAGCCGCACGTGGGCCGGCGGCTTCCGTGGGACGGGGGCTTCACGTTCTCCAGGGACAGCCTCGGCCAGCCGTGGATCGCGACCGCGAATGAAGGGGTGGGCGCCAGCATCTGGTGGCCCAACAAGGACTACTTGGGCGACGAACCCGATAGCCAGCGCATCGCGATCACCGTGCCGGATCCCATGATCGACGTCTCAAACGGACGACTGCGGAGCACCACCCACAATCGCGACGGCACGACGACGTACGAATGGTTCGTGACCAGCCCGATCAACAATTACGACGTCACGATCAACGCGGGGCAGTACGCGCATTTCAGTGATACGCTGGACGGCGAGGCCGGACGACTGACGCTCGACTTCTGGCCGCTGGCCTACCACGTCGACACTGCGAAGCATCAGTTCCAGCAAGTGATTCCGATGTTGCACTGCTTCGAGCACTGGTTCGGCCCGTATCCGTGGTACGCCGACGGCTACAAACTCGTCGAGACGCCGCACCTCGGGATGGAGCATCAGAGCGCAATCGCGTACGGCAATCATTTCCTGAATGGGTACCTAGGACACGACCTGTCGCGGACCGGCATCGGGTTGCAATGGGACTTCATCATCGTGCACGAGAGTGCCCACGAGTGGTTCGGCAACAATATCTCGGACCAGGATCGGGCCGACATGTGGCTGCACGAGAGCTTCGCCAACTACGCTGAGGGGATCTACACCGAGTGCCGGCTCGGGAAGACCGCCGGCGCAGCGTACATGATCGGCGCACGCGCGGGCGTGCGCAATGATCGGTCCATCATTCCGGCGTACGGTGTGAATGCGCAGGGCTCGGGCGACATGTATCCCAAAGGAGGGAACATGTTGCTGACCATTCGCACCATCATCGACGACGACGCGACGTGGCGCGACATCCTGCGCGGGTTGAACAAGACGTTCTATCACCAAACCGTGACCGGCCGGCAGGTGGAGGATTACATCAGCCGGGAGGCGGGCATCGATCTCAGCAAGGTCTTCGCGCAATATCTCACCACGACCCAGATTCCTGTTTTCGAGCATCGCGTACAGGTCGCAGAGCGCGGCGGAGGCATGCTGTCCTATCACTGGGCAAACGTGGTGCCCGGGTTCGATATGCCGGTGCGCCTGAACATCCCCGGGTTGGGTACGCGCACCCTGCGTCCTACCGAGGCGTGGCAGACGCTGGAGGTGAGCTCACCCCGAGCCGCGGAGCTGAGCGTCGACGAGCGTTTCTATGTGACCGCTCGCGTCGCGCCGTGAGGCTTGGCGTCATCTCCGATACCCATGGCCTGCTGCGTCCGCAGGTCTTCGATCTCTTTCGGGAAGTCGATCACATTCTCCACGGCGGCGATGTGGGGAAGTGGGACGTGATGATCGAGCTGCAAACGATCGCTCCGGTCACCGCCGTCTACGGAAACAGCGACTCCTTCGACGTTCGCGCCAAATTGCCCCAGGTGGCCGAGATCGAGCTGGACGGATTCCCGATCGTCCTGACGCATGGCGACCAGTTCGGCAGCCCCAATCCCGCCAAGCTCCACGAGGCGTTTCCCAACGCCGAGATCATCATCTTTGGGCATAGCCACCGCCCGCTGCTCGAGCTAGTGGATAAGACCATCACCGTGATGAATCCGGGTGGTGCTGGTGCGCCGCGATTTGGCATTCCGCCGAGCGTGGGAATCTTGGAGCTCGAACCGGGGATTCCGCCGAGGGGGAGGATCGTGTCGCTGGGGTAAGCCAATCTCACACCCCTTGCCCGTCGTTGTGTGTCTTCATAGTTTGCTCAAGCAGGCCCCCGTCGTTTGCAATCGCGAATGGAAAGGGATTCGGCTTGAGATGACTCGTCACTCCACCGTTACGCCGATGCTCCGTCGTTTCTGGGCGGGGCCAGGCACCTCGTGCCTGTACGCGCCGATTGTCGACGCGCCTGGGCGTATTGCGTCCGGAGGAGCACCCTAGAAGTCGATCGGATCGTATTCGTGCCGTGATCCGGCCTTCCGGGTGCTTCATGGGACCTGGGAGGCCGTTCTGTTGAACATGACTCGAGGATCGCGGACATGAGCCCGCTACACCATCTCGACGATCAAATCATCGCGCGCTACACGGCCCAGTCGCCGCGGCTGCCTCTCGAGCTGCGGCGCGAGATCGAGCGCGCCTGGCAGGGAGCGCCCGTCCAGCTCTACGCCCTCGCGGACCTGGACCAAAGCCTGCGCCTCACGGAGGCGTGGGTCGTACTCGGTCCGCGGCACGTTGCCTTGGGTCGCAGAGCAGGAGATGGGTGGGAGATCCGGAGCGTCGAGCGTGGCCGCATCGAGGCGGTGCGCGAAGCACCGGGGCTCTCCGCCAACACGCTGTCGATCCTCGGCAGCCCGGGGGAGCCGGCGCTGCTGCTGGTGCGCTACACGCACCGGCAGCGACGCGCCTTCGAGAACATCCGATTCATCCTGGAGGAGCAGCTCGAAGCCGGTTCGCGTGAGATCCCGGCCGTGGACGCCGATCGCGTCTACGCCGAGAGCATCGCCCGACCGATACGCGAAGCGCAGGCGCTGGTCGCCGGCCATCAAACGGCCGTCATTCGCCGGCTGCTCGGCTACCTGAGGCCCTATCGCCGGCAGCTTGCGCTTGGGATGACGGCGGCGACGGTGATCACGCTCGTGAGCCTTGTGCCGCCGTATCTCGCGGGGCACCTGATCGACCGCGTCGTCCGGCCGGCGCAGGCCGGGGCGCTCTCGCTCGCGCGCGCATCGACGATCGCGTGGATCGCGGTCGCGGCGATGGCGCTCGTGTATCTCGTGCGCCAGGCGGCGGCCCACGTGCGGCTGCGCCTGATGTCGATCCTGGGCGAGTGGGTCGCGCGCGATCTTCGCAGCGAGCTGTACGAGCACATCCAGCGGCTGAGCCTGTCGTTCTTTTCCCGCAAGCGGACCGGCAGCCTGATCACGCGCGTCTCGGCGGACACCGATCGGCTCTGGGAATTCCTGGCGTTCGGGGTGGTCGATGTGTCGCTATCGCTGGTGATGCTCGCGGGCCTTGGCGTCGTCCTGCTGACGCTCGATTGGCGCCTCGGTCTCGTGATGACGTTGCCCGTGCCGCTGTTCTGCTGGCTGATCTATCGGCACGGAGAAAACATCAGCCGGCTGTTCATTCGGGCGTGGCGGAAGTGGTCGCGGGTGACCGACGTGCTCTCCGACACGATTCCGGGGATCCGGGTCGTCAAGGCGTTCAATCAGGAGCAGCGTGAGATCGAACGCTTCGGCGAGCGCAACCAGGACGTGACGGCGGAGTTCAATCGCATCCACGCGTCGTGGACCACGTTCTGGCCGCTGCTGATGCTCGGCGTGCACACGATGACGGTCACGGTGTGGGTGTTCGCGGTGCCGCGGCTGCTGGGGAGCGGCGCCGCACTCCCGGTGGGAACGTTCGTCTCGTTCCTGCTCTACACCACGATGTTCATCGCGCCCATCGAGGTGATCGGGCAGATGGCGCGCACGATCAACCGCGCGACCACGTCGGCGCACCGCGTGTTCGAGGTCTTGGACACCGAGCCAGAGGTGCGTGACGTCGCCGCCCCCGTCCGGCTCGAGCCGGTGCACGGACGCGTGACCTTCGAGCATGTGACGTTCGGCTATGACGGCGTTCGTCAGGTGCTGCGCGCCATGAGCTTCGACGTGCATCCCGGCGAGCTGATCGGACTGGTCGGCCCATCGGGCGGCGGCAAGACGACGATCGTGAACCTGATCGCGCGCTTCTACGACGTGACCGGGGGAGCGATTCGCGTTGACGGCGTCGACATCAGGCGCCTCGACACGGGACACTATCGCCGGCAGATCGGCATGGTGCTTCAGGACCCGTACCTGTTTCACGGTACCATCCTGGAGAATATCCGCTACGGCTTGCCCGACGCGTCGCTCGGCCAGGTCGTCGCGGCGGCGCAGGCGGCGAACGCGCACGACTTCATCACCAAGCTGCAACACGGCTACGACACGGTGGTGGGGGAGCGCGGGCATACGCTGTCGGGCGGCGAGCGCCAGCGCGTGTCGATCGCGCGCGCGATCCTCCACGATCCTCGGATCCTGATTCTCGACGAGGCGACGAGCAGCGTGGACACGGAGACAGAGCGCGAAATCCAGCAGGCGCTCGAGCGACTGGTGTCGGGGCGGACGGTGTTCGCCATTGCGCATCGGCTCTCGACGTTGCGCAAGGCGTCCCGGCTGTTCGTGATCGAGGACGGGCGGCTCGTGGAGCATGGCACTCATGGCGAGCTGCTGGCGAAGCCGGACGGAAAGTATCGGCGGTTGTACGAGCTGCAGCTGCAGCTCCAGTAGAAAGGAGGATGCTATGACCCTGGTTGCAACTCAACGCGCGACGCCAACGCTGCGTCTCGAATGGCGCTCGGATGGCTCACTCTGGGCGGTGCGGGGCGGGGAGGAGCGCGCTGTAGCCGTACGGCGCTGCTTCCCGTGGTCGGAGCCCGCTCGGTATCTGTCCCTGCGCGATTCGGAGGAAGAGGAGTTCGCCGTGGTGCGCGATCCCGCGGATCTCGACGCCCGGTCCCGGGCCGCGCTCGAGATGGCACTGGCGGTCGCGGGATTCGTGTTCGAAGTCACGCGCCTGCTGGAGATCGACGAGGAAGTCGAGATCCGGCATTGGCGCGTCGAGACTCGGCAGGGTCCGCGCACGTTTCAGACCCGGCTCGACGATTGGCCGCGCATGTTGCCACACGGCGGTCTCTTGATCCGCGATCTGGCGGGTGACCTCTATCATCTTGCCGACCCGGAGCGTCTCGATCGGAAGAGCCGAGATCTGTTGTGGGCGTTTGTGGACTAGCGCTGGCAGCGCGGACAGAAGGTCGTCGCGCGCAAGTCGATCGTGTGTGTGGTGACGAGTTTCTTGCCGCAGCGCATACACGGCTCACCACCGCGCCCGTACACGCGTAACTCGAACTGAAAGCGTCCTCGGCCGCCGGTCCCCGTGCGATAGTCGCGCACGGTGGTACCGGCGGCTTCGACTGCTCGACCCAGGATCCCGACTGTCGCTTCGTGCAGGGCGGCAAACTCGCTGAGACTGAGTTTGTGCGTGGGCTTGGATGGATCGATGCCGGCCTCGAACAACGCCTCGTTCGCGTAGATATTCCCAACGCCCGCGATGCGGCGCTGATCCATGATCGCTTTCTTCACCGCCGTTCGGGTCGTTCTCAGCCGCTCCGCGAACACGAACGGCGTGAACGTTTCGTCGAGCGGTTCCGGGCCGATACGCTCGGTGTAGGCTTTCCAGCCTTTCTCATCGAGCAACCAGATCGTCCCCAGGCGGCGCACGTCCCGATAAACGAAACGGCGGCCGTCGTTCAGCGTGCAGATGAGCACGGCATACTTGGTCTGCTCTTTCGTGAGGGGCCGCTCGTGGACGACCAGCGAACCGGTCATGCGGGGCTGGATGATCATGCGATGGCCGCTCGACAGGCGGAACACGGCGTGTTTGGCGCGTCGCGTCACCTGCTCGATCGTGTTGCCGCGCAAGATCTTGATGAGACGATCCTTCGAAACGTGACGGAGGACGTCTGTTTTCTTTAGTTGTACGCGCGTGATACGAAAGCCCTCGAGCCGTGGCGCCAGCTCGCGGACGATGGTCTCGACTTCAGGCAGCTCCGGCACGCTGGATCTCCCGCCAGGCGACGTCGCGCCGCCAGGTCTTGCCGTCGAACTGGATGCGCTCCGCCGCGGCCCTGCTGGCTGCGGCGGCAGCCGGCACGTCGGCGCCCAACCCGGTCACGCTGAATACCCGGCCTCCGGCGGTTCGCAGCCTGCCGTCGGGATCACGGTACGTGCCGGCATGAAAGACGATCACGTCTTCGCCCAACTCGGCGCGCGTCGGCAGATTGATGGCTACGCCTTTCTCAGGATTCTCCGGATAGCCGCGGGCCGCGAGCACCGTCGTCACCGCGGCGCGTTCGGCTTCGAGCAGCGACTGCCGGGCCGGCGGGCTCCAGCGACCCATGCCGATGTCTGCGAGATGCTCGGTGAAACCGCGCGGGAGCGCGGGTAGAAGCACCTGAGTCTCCGGATCTCCAAAGCGCGCGTTGAATTCGAGCACACTCGGCGTTCCATCAGGCATAATCATCAGGCCCGCGTACAGCACGCCTTCGTAGGGGGAGCCCTGCGCCGCAACTTCGCGGAGCACCGGCTCAAAGACGTCGGAGCGGATTCGCGCCAACAGCTGGTCGCTGGCGATGCCGACTGGGCAATATGCCCCCATCCCACCGGTGTTCGGACCGGTGTCGCCTTCGCCGAGCCGTTTGTGATCCTGCGCGGCCGGGAGCAGTACGACGCGGTCGCCGTCGGTCAGGCCGAGGACGGACAGCTCTTCGCCGTCGAGGAACTCCTCAACGAGCAGCTCCTTACCTGCCTCTCCCAACGAACCGCCCAGCATCGCCCGCGCGACATCGGCCGCCTCCTCGCGCGTCTTGCAGACGACCGCGCCTTTCCCCGCCGCCAGGCCTGACGCTTTGACGACGAGCGGCTCGGCGTGCTCGCGGATGTAATCGAGTGCCGGCGTCAGCTCGACGAAGGTCGCGCTGGCGGCGGTCGGCACGCCGGCGCGACGCATCACTTCTTTCGCGTAGGCCTTCGATGACTCGAGTCTTGCCGCGGCGGCTGTCGGACCGAAGACCGCGCGGCCGTCGTCGCGCAGCTGGTCGGCGAGACCGGCAGCGAGCGGCGCCTCGGGACCAATGATGGTGAGATCGATGTCGTGCGTGCGGACGGCCGCGCGAAGCTCGTCGAGCGCCGTGGCAGGGATGTGGAGATTGGTGGCGAGTGTGGTGGTGCCGGGGTTGCCCGGCGCGGCGAACAGCGTCAGGTCGTCGGACGACGAGGCGGCGTCGCGGCGCAGTGCCCAGCACAGGGCATGCTCGCGGCCGCCGCCTCCGACGACCAGTACTCTCACCTCTTTTTGAACGCGTCCGTAAACGCCTGGGCGGCCCGTTTGGCGGTATCCACCACGTCGTTCACGACCGCTTTGGCTTCCTTCATATAATGCGCGGAGGCTTCGTCGATGTCCTTGTCGATCGGCCGGTTCTCGGCGTCGGGCCCGCGGCGCGTATACTCGCCGCGCAAAATGCTATCATAGACCCCCGCTTCGATCCAGCGCTGGAGCTCAGCGGCGCGCAGCGTGTTGAAGGGATGCGACTGATCGAGCGTGTTGAGAATCTTGAAGATGCGATCGACGGCGCCGCCGCTCTCCTCGTACTCTTTAGCCTGCGCCAGGAACGTGTTCAAATCCATCTCTTTCATGTCGCCGCCGCCGGCCATCTTCAAAAACATCCGCATCGAGGCGTTCGGGTCCTGCGAGGCAATCAGGCCCGCGCGGTCGGAGGACAGCTCGCTCTTGCGGAACCACTCCATCAACGCGAACCGAATCGGCGCGAGGAAGAGACCGGCGAGGAACGGCAGCATGTTCGCGCTCACGAATACGATGATCACGAGGATCGTGTGGTAGAGCGCGTGACCGCTCATGATGTGCCCGAGCTCGTGCCCGAGCAGCGTGCGCATCTCTTCGTCATCGAGCAGTTTGAGCGTCCCCGAATTGATGACGATGAAGGGCCGCTCGACACCGAACGCACCGGCATTGACGAAGGGCGTCTGCGAAACGAACAGCTCCGGCCGGTCCGGCCAGTCCATCGTCGTGAGGACGTCGGTGTAGAGCTGGTGGAGCTTGGGAAACTGTGTCGGGCCGACGCGGACGGCATTGGCCTGGAACAGCAGGCGGATGCCCCGTTCGCCGAAGAAGCCAACAATCTTCTTTACGACTTCATCGAATCCGGGGACCGAGCGCAGGGTTTGCAGTGCGGCGCGGTCGGCGGGATGCTCCCACGAAACCGGCGCGATCTGCGTGAGTACACGGCGCGGACGGGCCGCGGGCAATGTGGCGTCAGTCATCTATTTCGTTCTCCAGCAATGGGATTCCACAACTACGTTCGGCGCGATCATGTGTTTCCGCTACGATCAATCGTCCACCAGCGCCTGATCCAGATCTCCAATCAAGTCCTCGACATCCTCGATTCCTACCGATAGCCGCACCAGGCTGTCCGTCAGCCCCATGCGGCGGCGCATCTCCGGCGGCACGCTCGCGTGCGTCATGGACGCGGGATGCCCGATGAGACTCTCGACACCGCCCAGCGATTCCGCCAGCGCGAAAATCTTGGTGCGTTCGACGAAGCGGCGCGCAAAGGCGACATCGCCCAGCTCGATGCTGATCATGCCGCCGAATCCCGTCATTTGTCGAGTCGCGAGATCGTGCTGGGGGTGGGAACGCAGGCCGGGGTAGTACACGCGCTTGACTCTGGGATGCTGCTCCAACCATTCGGCGATCCGACGGCCGCTCGCATCGTGCTGGCGCATGCGCAGCGCCAGCGTCTTGGTGCCACGCAGCGCCAGCCAGCAGTCGAATGGACCGGGGATGGCGCCCGAGGAGTTCTGAATGAAGCCGAGCCGTTCGGCGACGTCGTCGCTCGTGGCGACGAGCATGCCGCCCACCATGTCCGAATGGCCGTTCAAGTATTTGGTTGTCGAATGCAGGACGATGTCGGCGCCGAACTCGAGCGGCTGTTGGAAATACGGGGTCGCGAAGGTGTTGTCGACGACGAACAGCGCGCGCGCCTTGCGGGCGATCTCCCCGGTCGCCGCGAGGTCGCACAGGCGCATCATCGGATTCGTTGGCGTCTCGGCGTAGACGATCTTGGTCGCGGGTGTCACGGCGGCCGCGACGGCCTTCGCATCGCCGCCGTCCACGAACGTGAACGTGATCCCCATCCGCGCCCAGATGTGCGTCATCTGCCGATGGGAGCCGCCGTACACGTTCTCGCCGCTGACGACGTGATCACCGGCGGACAGCAGCTTCATCACCGCGTCGAGCGCGGCGAGCCCGGAGCCGAATGCGAAACCGTGGCGACCGCCTTCGAGCGCGGCGACGTTGCGCTCGAGGGCCTCACGGGTGGGATTGCGCGTGCGGGCGTACTCGTAGCCCTTGTGCCGCCCGAGGCCTTCCTGCACATAGGTTGAGGTCTGATAGATCGGCTGCATGACGGCGCCGCTTAGGGGATCGCCTACGTAACCGGCGTGCACGGCGCGGGTCGCGAACCGTCTCGCGAGATCCTGGTCGGCGATGCGCGTCATGGCCGGAACGTAAGGGCGGCTTCCGCCAGGGGCAAGCGATAGATACGTTAGCGGCGATGCCCAACTTCTCCGGAATGCGCTGTCTCGTCGTCGACGATGAGCCGCGGCTGCGGCGCGTGTTGGTCCGGTTGCTCGAGGGCGACGGTTTTGCGTGCGCGGAGGCAGGCTCGGGTGTCGAGGCGCTGGTCGAGCTCGAGCGCCAGCCGGTGCCGCTCGTCATCTCCGATCTGCGGATGCCGGAGATGGACGGCGTGACACTGCTGCGCGAGGTGATCACGCGCTGGCCCGAGACGGCGGTTATCGTGGTGACCGCGGTCGCCGAAGTCGAAAGCGCCGTCGCCTGTCTTCAGATGGGCGCGCTCGATTACGTCGCCAAACCGTTTCATCTCGACGAAGTCCGGGCGCGTGTCTCCCAGGCGCTCGACAAGCGACGCCTCCTGATGGAAAACCGCAGCTATCAAAAGAACCTCGAGGTGCGCGTCGAGGCGCAGGCACGGCGCATCGAGGAGCTGTTTCTCGAGGGCGTGCACGCGCTGGTCTACGCACTCGAGGCAAAGGACGCCTACACCCGCGGCCACTCCATGCGGGTCGCGAATTATTCGGTCGAAATCGCGCGCGCGCTTTCGCTCGATTCCGATCTGATCGACACGATCGCGCTCGGCGCCGAGCTGCATGACGTCGGCAAGATCGGCGTCAGCGAGAGCGTCCTGCATAAAGCCGGGAAGCTGTCCGACGCCGAGTACCGGCACATCATGGAGCACACGGTGATCGGGGCGCGCATTCTCGGACCGCTGATGCGCGACGCCCCTGGGGCGCTCGCGATCGTGCGCTCCCATCACGAGCGCCTCGACGGCCGCGGCTTCCCCGATGGCCTGAAGGGGAGCGCCATTCCGTTCGAGGCACGGCTCGTCAGCGTTGCGGACGCGTTCGACGCCATGACGAGCGTGCGTCCCTACCGGCCGTCGCTGACCGTCAAGCACGCCATGCGCGAGCTGGAAGAAGGGAAGGACGTTCAGTTTGACGCGGAGATTGTGAAGGCATTCCTGCGCGCGTTCGCCGAGGATACCGCACTGCCGATCCCCACGCCTCAGCTGCAACCCTTACGCCTGCCCACCCGGGCGATGGAAGCGCGCCGGGCCTAGAAGCCTCACTCACACATTAGATTGGCGTCCATGTCCGACACCCTGATGATCAGCGTGTCGGGGGTTCGGGGTCTTGTCGGTACGGACCTCACCCCCGAGGTCGTCGCCCGGTGGGCCGCGGCCTTTGGAACGTGGGCGGCGAACGGGATACGGGATACGGGAAACGGGAAACGTGGCCGACGGGTCCGCATCGTGCTCGGGCGCGATGCCCGTACTTCCGGGCCCATGTTCGCAGCCGCGGCGATCGCGGGGTTGACGTCCGTCGGTTGCGACGTGGTCGATGTGGGACTTGTTGCAACGCCCACGGTACAACTGGCGGTCGAGTACCACAGGGCGGGCGGCGGCATCATCCTCACCGCAAGCCACAATCCCATCGAGTGGAACGCGCTCAAGTTCGTCGGTTCCGATGGCATCTTTCTTGATAGTGCAGCCGGTACGCGGGTACGCGAATTGGCCGCCGGGGATTCCCTGCCACGAGCCAACTACAATGCGATCGGCGGTGTGAAGGCGGACTCGGACGCGATCTCTCGCCATCTCGCCGCCGTGCTCGCGCTTCGTGGGGTCGATGTCCGGGCCATTCGCAAGCGTCGCTTTCGCCTGGCGCTCGATACGGTGCGCGGCGCCGGCGGCGCGATTATGCCGGAGTTGCTCGAGCGGTTGGGGTGCCGGGTCACGGCGATCAATCTCGAGACCGACGGGTTGTTCCCGCGCCCACCCGAGCCCGTGCCCGAGAACCTGAAGGCGCTCAGCGCGCTGGTGCGGCGCACGAAGGCCGACGTCGGCATCGCGGTTGATCCGGACGTCGATCGACTCGCCATGGTCGATGAGAAAGGACGACCGATCGGCGAGGATTACACCCTCGCCTTCGCCGTCAGGGCGGTTCGGCCGTCGAGCCATCAGAGCGTCGTCTGCAATTTGTCCACGTCGTTGGTAGTGGAAGACGCAGCACGGGATTTCGGCGCACGCGTGGTTCGAGCGCCCGTCGGCGAAGCGCATGTCGCCCGCAAGATCATCGCGCTGAAGGCCGTGATCGGCGGCGAAGGGAATGGTGGAGTGATGTATCCGGCGCTGCACGTTGGTCGCGATGCGCCGGTGGCTGGCGCGCTGCTGCTTGGTCTGCTGGCTCGCGAACGGGCGACCGTAAGCGAGCTCGTGGGCCGCGCACCGCGTTACACGATCGTGAAAGCGAAAGTGGAACGCGGAAGGCGGGTTACGGAACGGATGGATGGGGTCTATGCGGCGCTGCGCGCCCGGTTCCCGGATGCGAACGCCGACACGCAGGACGGACTCCGACTCGCGTGGCCCGATCGCTGGCTGCATGTGCGGCCCTCCGGGACCGAACCGATTATTCGCTTGATCGCTGAAGCGCCAACGAGCGCGGACGCGCAACGCCTGATAGAGGAAGGTCGGCAATCATGTGCGGCATCGTAGGCTACACGGGCACGCGGGCGGCGGCTCCGCTCGTACTCGAGGGCCTGAAGCGGCTCGAGTATCGCGGCTATGACTCGGCAGGGCTCGCGATCGTGAACGGCGGCCTCGAGGTCTTCCGCACCCCGGGGAAGATCGCCGCGCTCGAGCGCGAGCTCGGCGCCACTCTGCCGATCGGAACGACGGCCATCGCGCATACCCGTTGGGCGACGCACGGCGTGCCGAATACCGTCAACGCGCATCCTCACGTCGACTGCGGCGGCACGCTCGCGCTCGTCCACAACGGCATCATCGAGAACGCGGGCGCGCTGCGCCAGGCACTGACACAGCGCGGTCATGTCTTTCGCTCGCAGACCGACACCGAAGTTCTCTCCCATCTGATTGAAGAGACGCACACCAAGGGCATGCCCCTGGTGGACGCGACCGCCGCGGCGCTGCGACAGGTCGAAGGCGCGTACGGCATCGCCGTGATCTCGGCGCGCGAGCCCGATACGCTCGTTGCCGCACGGCGCGGGTCGCCGCTGCTCGTCGCCATCGGCAATGGAGAGAATTGGGTCGCATCGGATGCGTCGGCGGTGCTCGCGCACACGCGCTCCGTCGTGTACTTGGATGACGGCGAAATCGCCGAGGTCACGCCCGGCGATTATCGGATCATGGATCTTACGGCTGCGGAGAAGGAGAAGGCGGTAACGCAGGTGGAATGGGACCTCGCGACCATCGAGCGTGGCGGCTACGCCCATTTCATGCTCAAGGAAATCATGGAGCAACCGGAGAGCGTGCGCAACACGCTGCGCGGCCGCCTGCTCGAGGAAGAGGGCACGGTCCGATTCGGCGGACTGAACATCACCGATGAAGACCTGCTCAAGGTGCAGCGCATCGTCATCACGGCGTGCGGCACGTCGTGGCACTCCGGACTGATCGGCGAATACATGATGGAGGAGCTGGCGCGGATCCCCACCGAGGTCGAGTACGCCTCCGAGTTCCGCTACCGGAATCCGATTGTCGACGAGCGCACGCTGGTCATCGGGATCTCGCAGTCCGGCGAGACGGCGGACACGCTCGCCGCGCTGCGCGAAGCCAAGCGGCGCGGCGCGCGCACGCTGGGTCTCGTCAACGTCGTCGGCAGCACAATCGCGCGCGAAGTGGACGGCGGTATTTACCTGCACGCGGGTCCGGAAATCGGTGTCGCGAGCACGAAAGCGTTCACGAGCCAGATCGTGGCCTTGGCGGCGCTCACCTTGAAGATGGGCCGGCTGCGGGCGCTCTCGATTCTGCAGGGAAGGGAAGTGGTCCGCGCCCTCGCGAAGCTTCCCGATCTGGTGCAACGCGTGCTCGCCAAGGCGCCGCAGGTCGAACAGCTTGCCGACCGGTTGGTGCGCGCGCAAAACGTGCTCTACCTGGGTCGGGGCTACAACTTCCCCGTCGCGCTGGAGGGCGCGCTCAAGCTCAAGGAAATCTCCTACGTCCACGCCGAGGGCTACCCGGCGGCCGAGATGAAACACGGGCCGATTGCGTTGATCGACGATCTGATGCCGGTCGTCTTCATCGCCCCGAAGGATGCGGTGCATCACAAGGTGGTCAGCAACATCGAGGAAGTGAAAGCGCGAGGTGGGCGCGTCATCGCCATCGTGACGGAGGGCGACACCGCGCTCGACAACCTCGCCGATTACCGCATCGAGATTCCGGAGACGCTGGATCTGCTGACGCCGGTGCTGAGCGTCCTACCGTTGCAGCTGCTCGCCTACTACATCGCGGTGCGGCGCGGCTGTAACGTCGATCAGCCGCGGAACTTGGCGAAGAGCGTCACCGTCGAGTGAGGGTCATCCTCCAGCGGGTGTCTCGGGCGCAGGTGCGAGTCGCAAGCCGGGTTACCGGAACCATCGGGCCCGGCTTTCTCGTGCTCGCCGGTTTCGCACCCGCCGATACCGATGTGTCGCTCGCATGGATGGCGGAGAAGATCCTCGGGTTGCGTGTGTTCGGGGATGCCGAAGGCAAGATGAACCGCGATCTGGCGGAGACGGGAGGCGCGGTGCTGGTGGTGCCACAATTCACGCTCTACGGCGATGCGAGCAAGGGCCGGCGTCCGAGCTTCATCGGAGCGGCGCCTCCGAACGTGGCGATTCCCCTATACGAGAAGTTTGTGGCGCTGCTCCGTGAGAAGTCGGGTGGCAAGATTCCGGTCGAGACCGGTGAGTTTGGCGCGATGATGGACGTTGAACTGGTCAACGACGGCCCGGTGACCTTGCTGCTGGAGCGATAGCGGGGGAGGGGGGGGGCGCTCTTGCCGAACGACCCGCTACGCGGTACTTCAAGGTCGTCACCCTAGAAGGGGGCTCTCATGTCGCTCCGGTGGACGCTACTCCCGGCCGCAATGGTCGCACTGCCGTTCCTGGTCAATGCCTGCATCAATGAACCGACCGCCGGCGGGGTGGGATCTCGCCTTTCCGCGGCGAGGCTCGTCGCAGTGGATCCCGTGTCGCTGAAGCTGGACCCGATCGCCGGGAACTTTCCACCGCCCGACTTCCTCAGGCAGACCGGCAACGGGCCGTACTCGCAGGCCCAGTGGACGAACAAGCTGGCGCTGGATGGCAAGTTCTCGGTCCTGTTGGCGAAGTCGGTCGACTTTTCGTCCTGTTACACGGCCACGCCGCAGAACGGGTGCGCGGCGTTTGCGGCGGCGATCGTGACCGGGGTCGAAGGGATAACGATCGCCGATCTTGGCGACATCGGCTTCTCGGTAAACGGCGACTGCGGCGCTGGCTCGCCGCGGTTTAATCTGCTCTACGACACGAACGGCGACGGCCAGGCCGATGGGGTCGCCTTCTACGGGTGCGCCGCGCACGTGAGCGGATCGGTCGCGGATTGGACGAGCATGACGGCGAGTGCGGCAGCTCCGGACTTCTGCTACACGTTCCCGTCCGACGCCTGCACGCTGACGCCGGCCGCGACCGTGGTTGAGCTGTCGGTCCTGGTGGACGAGAAGGGCACGTGGCACATCGACCGTGTGCAAGCCGCCGCCGCCACCACGGGCGAGCCCAACGGCACCTGACGGGGGTGAGCGGAAACAGCCGGGCGGTCGACGGGCGCCCCATCGTCCTCGCGTCCGGCTCGCCGCGCCGCAAGCAGCTCCTCGAAATGTTGCGCATTCCCTTCCGCGTCATTCCCCCCGACGTGGATGAGCACGTCATCGCCGGCGAGGCTCCCGACGCCTATGTGACACGCCTGTCGCGCGCCAAAGCACTTGCGGTTGCGCCGCAGGCGCCCGGCGAGGTGATTCTCGCGGCGGACACGACCGTCGTGTTGGACGGAAAAATCTTCGAGAAGCCGACCTCACCAGCGCATGCCGTGCAGATGCTCGGACGACTGCAGGGCAGAACGCACGCCGTGCTCACGGCGGTAGCCGTCGCGCAGGACGGCAGGCTGGAGCAGGCGCTCGATGTTTCGCGCGTGACGTTCCGGCCGTTTGAACGCGCAATCCTGGAAGAGTACGTCGCGACGGGTGAGCCGCTCGACAAGGCCGGTGCCTACGCGATCCAAGGACTCGGCGCGCCGCTTATCGAGCGGGTGGAAGGCGATTTCTTTGGCGTGATGGGGCTGCCACTGCGATTGGCGCTGGATCTGCTGGCGAAGTTCGGACGACCTTACCGCTTCACGCGATAAACCGGCACCTTTTTCGCCTTCCCTTTCACCTGAATCGGCTCGAGCGTTTCGACGTCGGGCTTCTTCTTCAGTTGCTGGTAGAACGGCTCGGAAATCAGGATCTCGTTCGGCCCGGCCTTGCCGCACAGGCGGTAGGCGGTGTTCACGGCATCGCCGATCACCGTGTACTCGAGCCGCCGGTCGGAGCCGATGTTCCCGGCGAATACCTCACCGAAGTTGATGGCGATGCCGATCTGCACTTCGGTGCGGCCCTCTTGTTTCCATTTGGCGTTCAGCTTCTCGAGCTCGGCGAGCTGCGCGATGGCGCACTGCACCGCGCGGTCGGCGTCATCGGCGTGCGCGATCGGCGCGCCCCACAATGCCATGATCGCATCGCCCATGAACTTGTCCAGCGTGCCGCCGTGCTCAAAGACCTTGTCGACCATCTCGGTGAAGTATTCCGTGAGCAGCCGGGCGATCTCATCCGGGCTCATCGTCTCGGACATCGGTGTGAAACCGCGGATATCGGAGAAGAACACCACCACCGGGCGCTTTTCGCTGGGCAGTCGCCCCGCGTCCTGCTGTTGCGCGATCACCTGCGCGATGTTGGGCGAGAAGTAGCGCTGAAAGTTCGACAGCACGAGCGCCTCGCGCCGGATCCGCTCCGACAGCTGGGAGTTCTCGATCGCCACGGCGGTCAAGCCGCCGAACGCGATCAGGAACTCGAGATCCTCATCCGCGAATGAGTGCGTGGCGGTCAGGTTGTCGACGTAGAGGATGCCCAGGACCTTCTGGTCGGAGCCCATGAGCGGCGTGCACATCGCGCTGCGCACGCTCTGGATGAGGATGGACTTGCCCTTGAAGCGCTCGTCGGTGGCGGCGTTGTCGGACAGTATGGCCACGCGTTCTTCCACCGCTTTGCGCGCGATCGACTGCGGCACGTGCTTCGCCGCGCTGGCGTCACCGGTGCGGCTCTTGGAGATGCGCGGCACCAGCTCGTTCGACTTGCCGTCGAGCAGCAAAATCGAGACGCGGTCGACGTTCATGATCTGGAACGTGAAGTCCACGACCTTGTCGAGCAGCCGGTCGAGCTCCTGCTGCTTCGATAGCTCCTTGGAAACCTCGAGGAGCAGCGACAGCTTCTTCTCGCGCCGCTCTTCCTGATTCTGGGCGTGGACCTTGAGGTGCGACGCGCCGCCGCTTTGCGGCTGATCCATGACGATCGCGGGGACGCCGCCCGACGCGCTCACGGGGAGCTGGCGCACGATGGTCCCGCCGGCCACGCTACCTTTCGCTGATCCGGGCCGCGGGCTCCTGAAGTCGTCGGGAACGACCTGCGGGCGCGCGATCGGTGTCGTCACCTCCTTCACGCGGAACGCCACTTTTCCGAACGTCACGACGTCATTGGCGCCCGCTTCGGCCTCGGTGATCTTGGCGCCGTTCAGGAACGTGCCGTTGGAGGACCCTAAGTCGGTGACGCGGACGCCGCTTTCGGTGAGGACGATCTCGGCGTGACGCCGCGAGATCGTGGGATCGTAGATGGGGACGTCGCTCGTAACGGCTCGACCCACCACCAGTTTGCGCCCGAGCTGGAGATCGATCGACTGCTCGCCGGAGGTGCTCGTCAGCTTGAACACAGGCCCGAAACTAATCGCCCGCTTTGGTGAGCGCGAGCGCCCGCAGCACCGCCTGAGCCTTGGCTTCAGTCTCCGCGAATTCGTTTGCGGGATCGGAATCGGCGACGATGCCGGCGCCGGCTTGCACGACGACGCGATCCTTGAGCACGAGCGCCGAGCGGATCGCAATCGCCGTATCGAGACTCGCCGCACCCCACCCGACGTATCCGACTGCGCCGGCGTACGGTCCCCTGCGCTCGGGCTCCAGCTCATCGATGATTTCCATCGCGCGTACTTTGGGCGCGCCGCTAACGGTCCCCGCGGGGAAGCAGGCGCGGAAGACGTCGAGCGCATCATACCCGGGACTCAGTCGCCCGCGGACTTCGCTGACGAGATGTTGCACGTGCGAGTAGCGCTCGATCTCGAGCGACTCCGTGACGCGGACCGAGCCGTAACGCGCCACCCGGCCCACATCATTGCGGCCGAGGTCCACGAGCATGCGGTGCTCAGCCAGCTCCTTCGCGTCGCTGCGCAACGTCGCGGCCAACGCCTCGTCCTCGGCGGGCGTGGCACCGCGCGGGCGCGTACCCGCGATCGGCCGCACGGTCACTTCGTCACCCTCGACACGCACCAGCACTTCGGGTGAGCTGCCGAGGAAGGTCACGTCGTCGAGCGTGAGATAGAAGAGGTAGGGCGCGGGATTCAGCGCGCGCAGGTAGCGATACATGCGCAACGGATCGACGGCGCCTTTCACGACCTGGCGGCGCGAGAGGACGGCCTGGAAGATGTCGCCCGCCGCGATGTACTCGCGAATCTTGCTGACGTCGCGCTCGAACGCCGCGCGCGGATAGCGGGAGTCGGAACGCGGGGGGGGCCGCGGGGGCCGGGGGGGCCGCAACGCTCGGCTGTCTCCGTCCAGCGTGAGCGGCGCGAGGTGGTGCGGAGCGCCGAGGCGCGCGATCAACGTGTCGATCCGCTCTTGCGCCGCGTCGTACAGCCGCAGTCGCTGCGCCGCTGATGCATCCGCCGGCACCTCGACGTTGGCGACCACGAGGGAGCGGCCGAACACATTGTCGAGAATGACGAGCGCATCGGCGATCATCACGACCGCATCGGGGATGTCGAGGGTGTCGGCCGGTGCGTTCGGCAGCCGTTCGATGGTGCGGACGAGATCGTAGCCCAGGTACCCCACCGCGCCGCCGAGAAAGCGCGGCAAACCTGGCACAGGCGCGCTCGGCAGCGCGCGCAGCCGATCCGCGAGATGCGCGATCGGATCCTGGGTTTCGCCCGCCGGCTGCCATCCCCCGGCCGGCGTCCACCGATCGATTCGGGATCCGCGATAGCGCCACGCCTCCCGCGGCTCGGTGCCGAGGAAGGTGTAGCGCGCCCAGCGCTCTCCGCCCACCAGCGATTCGAGGAGAAACGCGAACGGCGGCCTCGCGATCTTCGCGAAGGCGGCGACGGGCGTGTCCGCGTCGGTGACGATCTCGCGGATGACGGGAACAATTCCGCCTCCGCCGGCTTTCGCCCGCTCCAGGAATGCGTCGCGCGGGTCCATCGTCTAGATTTCGCGCCGATGCGTTGGTCCGTCGCCTTCCTGCTGCTGGTCTTCCCCGCACGCGCGTCCGCCCAGGATTGGAACGGCGATTCCGCGCTGGCCCTGGCACGCCGCGCGATTGAACGGCGCGCCGTAAGCGCGATCGATACCGCGCTGCGCGATTACAAAGCCCAGGCTCACGGGTTTCTCTTCTTCCTCGGCCAGTTCGGCGAAGGGCTTACCGAGCCGCCGCGACTCGTGAAAGCGGATCAGCTGGAGCTGGAAGTGTACTGGAAGGCGCCGGGCCTCAGCAAGCAGCGCATCGTCGGCTGGCGCGACCGTGCCGAGCTGCCCACCGACATCAACTATCACCGCGATCATCTCGGAATCATTCAGAACAATTTCGGACGCGCGATCCGGCTGGGTGAGGGAGACGAAGTGCGCGACGTGCCGCACCCGCTCGCGCCCGTGGGCACGGACATCTACGACTACGCCTTGGGCGACACGACGACGATCGTGCTGCCGCAGCGCGCCGTCCGGGTGGTGGCGTTGCGCGTGCGGCCGAAATCCTTTGGGGTCCCAGCGATCGTTGGCACGCTGTTCCTCGATCTGGAATCGGCCGAGCTGGTCCGCATGGCGTTCAATTTCACGCCACGCGCATACCTCGATTCCCAGCTCGAGGACGTCAGCATCGTTCTCGACAACGCGCTGTGGGACGGGCGGTTCTGGCTTCCCTACCGCCAGGAGGTCGAGATCCGTCGCCGCGCGACATGGCTCGACATCCCCGCGCGCGGCATCATCCGCGGCCGTTGGGAGATCGACAATTATTTGTTCAATGTCGGCCTGAGCACGGGATGGTTCGTGGGGGACGAGATCACCGCGGTCCCGAAAGCGGAACGTGACTCTTTCCCGTGGCCCGGATCCCTGACGGCTGCCATCCAGGATGTCGCCGAGCCGGTGCGCCAGAACGATCTCGAGCGCGTGCGCGCCGAGGTAAGCAAAGTTGCCGGGCGCCGCGCGCTGACCGGCCTGAAGCGTCAGCGTCTCGGTGCACGCGCGTTGAGCGACCTGGTCCACGTGAATCGCGTGGAAGGACTGGCGCTGGGCGCCGGTTACGTCTGGCGAGTACCGGGGGGGGGCGACCGCATCGAGGTCCGCGGACTCGGCAGCTACGGTTTCTCGGACAAGCAAGGGAAGGGAGTGGTCTCGGTGCGGGCGCTGGACGGCATCGAGCTCTCCGCCTACCGGCAAGTCCGCGACATCGCGGACGCGCCCGTGATCGCGCCGTTGCTCAATTCGCTCGCTGCTCAGGAATTCGGTGATGACTACGGCGATTACTATCGCGCCACAGGGATGCGACTCGCTTTGTGGCGGAGTCTCGGCGGCAGAGGCGAACTGCGCTTGATGGCGGCGGGGGAGCGCATCGCGACTCAGACGGTGCACGCGTCTCCCGCGACGGGCCGCTACCGGCTCAATCCCGCGATCGCCGACGGCGATTACGCGTCCACCGCAATCACATTGCGCCGGCGCAGTGAAGGCTTCGCGGTCCGCCATGACTTCGCCGCCGAGCTCACGATTGAAGGCGGACGGCGCGTACAGAACGGCACGAGCAATTATGCGCGCATCAGCGGTGCGGGGCACATGCTCGCCCCGATCGGTGGCACC
>Ga0209235_1000400_pt1 | contig 21574 bp, 18 predicted proteins | sample GraSoi013_1_20cm_4_FD_185817 | JGI IMG/M metagenome (GOLD analysis project Ga0209235, IMG submission 185817) | Grasslands soil microbial communities from the Angelo Coastal Reserve, California, USA - Sample 09_25_2013_1_20cm (SPAdes) (version 2) | ecosystem: Environmental > Terrestrial > Soil >... | reverse complement strand
GCCCCCACCGGCCCCACCGGCCCCACCGCCGCCACCGCCGCCACCGCCGCCACCGCCGCCACCGCCGCCACCGCCGCCGCCGCCACCGCCGCCACCGCCGCCACCGACCGGTGATCTGACGGCGACGACGAGCACGACGGGTTCTGACCTCGATCCCGATGGCTATACGGTCACGGTCGATGGAGGGCAGAACAATCCCATCGGAATCAACGGAAGTGCACCATTCCCCGGACTGGCGGCTGGTGACCACAGCGTTCAGCTCTCGGGCCTCGCGGCTAACTGCACTGTGAGCGGCGCGAATCCGCAGACTGTTTCCGTACCGGCCGGTGGAACGGCGACCGCGCCCTTTGTGGTGACGTGCACACCGATCACCGGCAACATCAACGCGACTTCAACGAGCGGCGGCGCGAACATCCCAACCAGCTACACCGTCAGCGTGGATGGAGGCAACACCAAGACCATTGCCAGCAACAATGGCAGTGTGACCTGGACCGCACTGTCGCCGGGGAATCACACGACCTTCCTCACGGTCCCATCAAACTGTACGGTGAGCGGAGGACCGTCCAAGAGTGTCAACGTCATCGCGGGCCAGACGATGGCGGATCCCTACTCGGTGAACTGCAACGCGCCGCCAGCAGTGAATGCGGGTCCCGACGAAACGGCCCTGACCGGCGTTCTCTACAGTCTCCAGTGGAGCTTCACCGATGCCAACCACAACGGGCCCTGGTCGTACAAGATCAACTGGGGTGACGGATCGACCTCAACCGGTACGGTTTCGAGCGAGGGCTCGTTCACAAACGGACACACGTACGTCGTGATCTTGCCGAAAACCTTTACGGTCAAAGTCACCGTGACAGACGGGGCTGGCGCCCCCGGGTCGAGCACAAAGAAGGTGACTGTGCTGCTGTTGTAGCCTCACCGCGACGCCTGCTACCGACGAACCACGAACGACGCTCACGGCGTCGTTCGTCTTTTTGGGAGGACCGTCATTCATACTGCCGTGACGATCACAGGGAGTTAGTCCAGTGCGACGCCGCGGGTGTTGCGTGAACGCCGCAACTCAATTCAATCCATGCGTTTGCCCTTGGCCTAAAGCTTGCCTTTGAGACGTGCCGAAAGGAGTCATCAATGGATAAGCGGATCACCCTCGTCAGTTCTCCAGCGCTCGTGGCGGCCACGTTGCTGCTCGCGAGCTGCATGAGCCCAGTCAGCCCCGAGCGTACCACTTTGGGACCGCCGCGATTCGCCCTTGGTGCCCCGGGCGCGCCCGGCTTGGATCTGGATCAGTGGAACGGCTCGCTGAGCGAAAATTCGTCAAATCCTGCTTCGTGCGACGGCACCAATCCGTGCTTGATCAAGGGATTCAACCCGCAGAATCCGCACGTCGGTGACGCGATCATCGCGACGTTCTTCTGGGTCGGTTCGACCAACATCATCACCTCGGTGACTGACCACCTCACGGACATCTACCGCACGCCTGTGGGCAACCAGTACACGCTGGTTCGCTACGTCACCGACGGGACGGTATCGATGGCTACGTATGTAGCTACGAACGTGCAGAACTTTCCTGACGCAAGCACCGATGGCAACGCGATCCTGGCGGTGCGTGCCAACCTGAGCCAGAACGTGCCCGATGGCGGAGTCGTGATGGCTGCCTATAGCGGACTCCCTGTGACTGTTGGACCGTCTGCGGCGGCTCAAGGCTCTGGAAACGCTCTGACGGTCGCTGCGCCTGGCCTAGTGTCGGCGGCCGCCGGGGGATTGGTCTACGGCGTAACCATGTCCGGAACCTTGGTGGGCGCCGATGAGCCTGGAGCGCCATTCCTACGACTCGCGCAATTGAGCGACGCCTTCTTGACGATGCATGCAAATCACGCCCTGTTCTCCGATGGCGGCACCGTCAACCCACATTGGACCTGGTACTTTGATCCAACGCATCCGGGTAACTGGCTCGCCGCCGCGGTTGTCCTCAACCCGGCAGCGACGCACCTCGGGTTCACCACGCAGCCGACCACGACGTTGCCTTTGATGACGATCAAGCCGCCAGTACAAGTTGCGGCGCTGGACGATCTCGGCCACACGATCACCACCTTCTCGGGCTCCGTCACGATAGCGATCGGAAAGAATGGCGGACTGCTCGTTCCGGGTACACTGTCCGGAACGAAAACCGTGTCATTCGTCAATGGGGTTGCGACATTTTCAGATCTGAGCATCGACCAGGTCGGGAACGGCTACACACTCACCGTCACTAGCTCGGCGCTGCGCGGCGCAGAGAGTAACCCCTTCAACATTAGCGCGCTGTGATGAAGCGCGTGGCATTACTGGCAGGAGCGCTTCTCGCAGTCGGTTGCGGTGAGGCGATCGCACCCAACGCCGAACCACACGGTTCCAGCGGACCCAGGTTGGATGTCGCCGCGGCTGGCACCGGCGGTATCGCGTTCGACCAGCACGGCGGCAAGCTCGGTGAGACCACGACGATCTGGCAGGATTTTCGTCCTACCAATCCACACCACGGCGACGCAATTGTGGCGACGTTTGTTTGGGTTGGCTCGACGAATATCATCACGAGGGTGTACGACCACCTAAGTGACGCGGCGTGGACGCCGGTCGGGAATACCTACACTCTCGTCGAATACGTCACCGATGGCGTGAACTCGATGGCCACGTATGTCGCCACCAATGTTCAGAATTTCCCGGAGGGAACGTTTCCCAACGGCGACCAGGACCTCGTGGTACATGCAGACCTGGCGTCGCCGATTCAGGATGGCGGGATCACCATGACTGCCTTTACCGGTGTGTCAGTTACCGCTGATGCACTGGGTGCGCACCAATCGGCTTCGGGTTCCGGGTCCACGTATCCGACCGTAGCCGATGCCGGAACTCTTCCGATCGATGCGGGCGCGCTCGCGTATGCCGTCACGATGGCGCACGGCGGCGGGGCGACTGACGTGCCAGCGGGCTTTACCTCGCTGACCGCGCTGACATCGCCAAACATGTGGGTCGAGCCGGATTACGCGATACAGGGCAACGCGGGTTCAATCCATCCGCAATGGAATTTGTCGTTCAATTCGCCCGGCACTTGGGTAGCCACTGCGCTGGTGCTGCGCCCGGCGGCGACGGAACTCGCGTTTATCGTTCAGCCGAGCACAACGATGCCGCTCATGTCGATACAGCCGGCCGTGACGGTCACGGCAACAGACGGTGCGGGTCATTCGGTCACGAGCTTCAATGGGCCGGTGACAATCGCAATCGGGACCAACGGCGGCTTGGTCATGCCGGGCACGTTGTCCGGCACCAAGACCGTGACGGCCGTGAACGGCGTCGCAACGTTCAATGACTTGAGCATCGACCAGCTGGGTAACGGCTACACGCTGAAGGTCGCGGCTTCGGGGTTGAAGGGCGCTGAGAGCAGATCGTTTAACATCGGCCCACTCTAACGCGGCACCGGGGGGGCCGGCATGATCGCGCACCACTTCACGATCGACGTCGAAGAATACTTCCAAGTCGCGGTGTTCGAGTCCCGCGTGGCGCGGTCTGATTGGAAGCGGCTCGAGTCTCGAGTGGCTGCGCAGGTGACCCAGCTCCTCGACCTGCTCGCTCGATTCAACGCGCATGCCACGTTCTTTGTCCTTGGCTGGGTAGCCAAGCGTCAGGCAGCCCTGGTGCGCACGATCGCCCGCGCGGGTCACGAGATCGCGTCCCACAGCTGGGACCATGCGCGCGTCACCACGCAAACGCCACTCGCGTTCCGCGAATCAATTCGACGAACCAAAGATGTGTTGGAAGGAATCGCGGGCGAGCCCGTCTTGGGCTTTCGCGCGCCGAACTTCTCGATCGTTCGCGGCACGGAGTGGGCGCTCGACGTGCTGATCGAAGAAGGCTATCGCTACGATTCCAGTTTGTTTCCGATCCGGCGCCCCGGCTACGGCTATTCCGGTGCATCACCGGATCCGCACTGGCTCGAGCGTCCCGCTGGTGCTTTGCTGGAAATCCCTCCAGCTACGTTGCGGTGGTGCGGCTTGCGGCTCCCCGCCGCGGGCGGCGCGTACTTCCGGCTGCTGCCCTACAGCGTCGTGCAGACAGCGTTGCGCCAATGCGAGCGCCGCGGCGTTGCGGGGACCTTCTATATCCATCCGTGGGAAGTAGACCCCGGCCAGCCACGACTCGACAACTCGCTGCTGATTCGCGCCCGCCATTACGGAGGTCTCCGCAGGACGCTCCCGCGACTCGACCGACTGCTGGCGGAATTCCGGTTTCGGCCGATTCGAGAGACCGTGGCAGCGATGTCCAACGCACATACCGGTGACGCGGAGAGGATCGCCGTCAGCGAGAGCCCAGCGTGAGGGAGGCTCCGCCGCAGCTCGACCTGATTCCGCTCGACGGCGAGACGCGAGCGTGGGACGAGTTCGTGAACCGCACGCCGACAAGCACCTTCTGCCACCTCGCTGGTTGGCGCGACATCCTCAATGACGTGCTGGGCGCGCAGTGCCTGTACTGGGCGGCTGCGGACGACAGCGGCGAATGGCAGGGCATTCTACCGCTCGTGCGCGTGCGCAGCAGAATTTTTGGCCACTACCTAGTCTCGCTGCCGTTTCTCAACGATGGCGGGCCGCTCGGCTCTGACGTCGCACGAGAGCGGCTGGTGGAGGAGGCGGTCAATGAGGCCCGCCGGCAATGCGTGGATCTCCTGCAGCTTCGAACTCGCCACGCGGGTGGCTTCGACCTGCCGATATCGTCGAGAAAGATCACTGTGCTGCTTGCGTTGCCGCCTGACCCCCAAACGCTCTTTCAGCAATTCTCCTCGAAGCTGCGCAGTCAGATTCGGCGCCCCTTGAGAGAAGGGCTCGCGGCCCGGTTCGGGCCCGAGCAGCGGGAACCGTTTTATGAGGTGTTCGCGCGGACGATGAGGGACCTGGGCACGCCGGTCCTGCCGCGCGGGCTGTTCGAGCGCGTGTCCGAAACGTTTGCCGACCTCGTTGTCTTCGGCGTCGTGTATCGCGGTGAGCAGCCGCTTGCTGCTGGTTGTGGGTTCGCGTGGCGCGAGGAGTTCGAGCTCACGTGGGCGGGGTCGCTGCGCGAGTCGCGCAGCATCGCCGCCAATATGCTGCTGTACTGGTCATTCATGGAGCACGTGATCGGTCGTGGCGCGCGCATCTTCAACTTCGGTCGCTGCACGCCGGGTGGCGGTACGCACCACTTCAAAAAGCAATGGGGGGGCGACGACGTCCCCTTGCCCTGGCATCAGTATGTCCGCGCCGGTGGGGTGCAGGCCACTCCGTCGCCGGACGACCCCGTCTACTCGTGGGGGCCCCGACTGTGGCGCCGACTTCCACTCTTTGTCGCTAACCGGCTCGGTCCGCGCCTGGTCCGTTTTCTGCCGTGAAGAGCTGGCGACATCAAGTTCCAGTACATTCGCCGCTGTCCGCCGCGGCGCTACTCGCGGGCATAAGTGGGATCGCGCGCAATGGGTCAGCTGCAGCACGGCAGGAAGCCCGCGTTGTCGGGCTCCTCAGCAAGCGCTACGGGCCGCGCGAAGTCCTGCTGACCGATAGCGGTACCACGGCGTTAACGGCGGTGCTGATCGGCCTCCTACGGGAGCGACGTGGGACGCCGATCGCAATTCCCGCGTATGGGTGCTACGACCTGGCCACTGCGGCTGAAGGGGCCGATGCGACAGTACTCCTCTATGACCTCGATCCTCTGACACTGGCGCCAGACCTGGCGCAGGTGCATGCGGCCCTGCGGCAAGGCGTGGCAGCTGTCGTCGTTGTTCATCCGTATGGCTATCCCATCGACATTGCCGAGGTGCAGCGTCTCGCCGCGGAGACGGGCGCTTTGGTGATAGAAGATGCGGCGCAGGCCGCGTGTGCAGATCTAGACGGTCGGCCAGTCGGGACGCGCGGCTCGCTCGCGGTGATGAGTTTCGGTCGCGGAAAAGGGCTCACAGGCGGGAGCGGCGGAGCGGTTCTCGCTTACGATGACGCCGGCGTCCGCATTCTGAAGCGGGCGACAGGTCTACTCGGCGTGCCACGGCGGGGTTGGCCTGAACTATTCACGATCGCCGGTCAACTGGTGTTTGAGCGGCCGCGCCTATACGCCCTTCCGGCAGCGCTCCCGCTTTTACGCCTCGGCGAGACCATCTATCGTGAGCCGCGGCCTTTGCGCCGGCCTACTCCAGTCTCCTCTCCTGTTATCGCGGCCACTTGGCATCTGGCCGAGCGCGAGGTCGAGACGCGCCGCCGCAACGCCATGCGGCTGCTCTCGGCATTGCGATGGCTACCTGGATTCAAAACAATCGGTTCGCCGATGCATGCGCGACCGAGCTACCTTCGGCTGCCGGTTCTCGTGTCACCAGCGGTGCGCCCTTTGGCAAGTCAGCGCGGGGCGCGGCGGTTGGGAATAATGCCTGGCTATCCGCAACCACTCTGCGACCTCGAGCGTTTCAGTTCGCGATGCTTGAACCGCAACGGCGCGTTTCCGGGCAGTCGCTTGCTCGTCGCCAGACTATGTACGCTGCCGACCCACGGACGTCTTCGGGGGAGCGATCTAGAGCGACTGGAAGTCTGGATTCGAACCGTTGGTGGTCGGGAGGACGCCCTGCCGATTACACCGAGCGACCGTTGAGAAATTCACGACAAAGAGGATCGGGGCGGTAAGCGGGGGATAGATGCTTCGCGTACAGAGCGGCATAGCGGTCTACCATCGCGTCAAGCGAGTACTCTCCTCCAGCCCGGGTCGCCGCTGCCAGGCCAAGCCGTTGGCCGTAAGCGAGATCAACGAGTACGCTCGCCAAGGCATTCGCCAGCGCGGAGGCGTCTGCCGACGGGACCAACAAGCCGGCGCGGCCGCCATCCAGCACGGTAGGCACCTCGCCGACCGCGGTTGCCACGATTGGCTTCGCCGCCAGCATTGCTTCTAGTAATGCAAGCGGTACGCCTTCGGAGAGCGACGGCAGCACGAAGACATCGGCCGCAGACAACACGTTGCCGATGTCGGACCGCAGACCAAGCAGATGGAATCGATCATGGACGTTGAGGGCGGCCGCGTGCGCGCGTAACGGACTGGCCAGCTCGCCGCGACCGGCGATCGCCACATGCAGTCTCGGGAGGCGAGGGGCGAGCAGTGCCAGTGCCTGGAGCAGGTAGGTGTGACCCTTTATAGGGTACAGATTGCCGACCGCCACGACCAACTGATCCGTGTCCGCCAACCCCAGCTCTTGGCGAAGCGAAGATTGACTCGTTGGGAAGTGCCGCACGCCGTTCGGAATGGTGATCAGACGGTCCGCGCTCAACAGCAAATCTCGGCGCAGCTGACGCGCGAGGCTGTGAGACACTGTAACGACCGCATCGCTCATTCTCGTCGCGAGCCACAGAGCGATCCGCCGACGCCACCGTTCGGCGTAGTAGCGGCTCCCATGCATGGTGAAAACGTGTGGTATTCCGGCCCGTCGAGCTGCCCACGTACCATACACGGCCATGGTGAACTCATGACTATGCGCGAGTGCCACTCCGTAACTACGGAGGATCGAGACAAAACGACTCTACGTGCACGCCTGTCCCGCGTAACTCGCGTGCTAGCCATCCCTCTCCTCGCTCGGGAACGATGACGACGTTGTCGCTCCCAGCAGTCTGGAACTCGGTCGCGAGGTTGGCGAGCACGCGCTCGGCACCGCCGGGACCGTCCGTTTCGATTAGGTGCGCGAACCGCATGCCGCGCAGCCGACTCGCTGCGGTTGGCATCACACCCCGCGCCCGCCTCGCAGGTTCAGGCCTGCAGTCCACGCCTGAAAAGCGGGGTCAGAGATGGAGGCTGGGACGTTGAGCCGGGGGAGCGCCCAAGGATCGGTGGTAGAAGATCGGTCGCTGTAATCGAGCGTGAAGGCCGCCCGGTATCCCGCCCGACAGGCAGCATCGCGCACGCGGTCATTCCAAAGGCCGTATGGATAAGCGAAGAACTCTGCGGTCACACCGGTGTGCTTTCTTATCACATCGCGGCTCGCGACAAGTTCCTGCTTCAATTCGTGGTCGTCTAAGTTGGAGAGCGAGCGATGCGACAACGAATGCGCCCCGAGCTGCAGACCATCTTTCGCGGCAGCGGCGATGGTCTGCCATGCAGCGGGTCTCTTGTACGCCGGAACTGGATCTGCAGGAAGGGAATTACGTTCCAGCGTCGCCAAGATCGTCTCGCCGTCGCCGCCCTGCGCCGTGAGCCAACTCTCCAGCCGGGATGGAGAATACGCACGGCGTACCTCTGGACTTTCCCACCAGAAGACCTCTTCGCCGCAGGGCGCATTGCCGACGAGAAAGACTGTCGCTGGAATGCCGAGCTTTTTGAGAAGAGGCCAGGCAAATTCGAAGAAGCCCTGATAGCCATCGTCGAAGGTCACAGCGGCTAGGCGTTGCCGCGGCGAGCTGTTCGCAACACAGTTTACCAGCTCCGCGAGTGGGACCACGTTGTACGTTCGCGCCAGCCAGCGCATCTGTCGTGCGAACGTCGAGAGCGGCATATGCAGGCCAAGACTGTCGCGCGACGTTGGGTCGTCCGTTGGCGTGACGTTGTGATAACAGAGGACGAGAGCGCGCCTGGACAGCCGACGAGCGAACGCCGTGATTTTGAAAAGCTGGAGAGCGCGATAGCAAAGAGACGCTAACCTCAAGTTACATCCATAGTTAGGTCACCAAGCAGGGCGCAACTTCCATGCCGATAACACACCCACTTCAGGCAGCACCTTGAGTTGAGCTCCTATGGCACGCAAGCAACATGCCCACCGGCGTCCCCTAGCGTCATCAGATGGCATGCATCGTGCGACCAGGCCTGCGCAAAGCTCGCAACGGACGGAGGAGCCATTGAAGACGGACAGTCACGTCGTGACCAACCCTCGAGAGTTCTGGCAGCTCTCGCCTCATGCGGAACACTATGAGCAAGGCCGCTTCGGTGACCCGTGGGGCCGTCTGTATCGCAGAGCGGAAGAGCGCGCGATCCGCCGGGCATTGCGGCCGTTGTCGCGAAGCAGTCGTACATTGGACGTGGCGTGCGGAACGGGGCGAGTCACCGCCCTGCTCGTCCGCGAGGGTTTTGTCGAAGTGGTCGGCAGCGACGTGTCCGCGGCGATGATGGGGGTCGCCAAACGTCACCTCCCTCGTATCGAGTTTTTCCGGGGCGACGTGACGCAGCGCCTGCCCGTTGGCGACAAGTCATTCGACGTCGTCACCTGTATTGGGCTGCTCATGCACCTCGACGCCGCCGTTCGCCTTGCCGTCCTGAAAGAATTGGTGCGAATCAGCCGTGGGCCCATCGTGGTGCAGTACGGTGTAGTCGGAGCATTTCTGCGTCTCAAGAGCCTGATCACGGGCAAACCCGCGGGCGCCGTGCGCTCCCCGGTCGTGGAAGCTGAGCTGCGCGACGATCTGCGGCGCAGCGGGTTGCGAGAGCGTTCTCGCTTCTGGGCACTGCGTCCCGTTTCCAGCAGCGTCATCCTGACACTGACGACATAACGGCCGCGACCCCGCTAGTCGCGCGCCGTTCGGAGCCACGGTTTATCCCCGACCTGCTTGAGCGCCGCCACCGCCGTTCCCACACGCCAGACCAGATAGAAGGGAAGGAGTGCGAACGCTCCGGCAGCCCGTAGCGGCTGTGACTGCACGGCCAAGCCCGCCACGGTATAGATCGTCAAGCGAATCAGCGACGCGGTCAGGACAATGAGCAACCACTCGGCTCCGGGCGGTCGCAGAATCGCAGTCACGCCTGCCAACACCATCACAAGACTGAGATGCATCACGGGACCAGGGTGCGTGAGCTCGGCAACGGCATCGAGTTTTTGCGCGAGGCCGATGTTGCGGCTGCGGAGGAGACTTCCGACGTGCCGCCACAGCACGGTGACCTTGCCCGCCGTCCAGCGGCGCCGCTGGGTCGAGCTCTGCTCGAGCGATCGCGCCTCCTGGGCATAGAGATGCGCCTCCTCGAGCGATTCGATTGGGACACCCTGAGTCGTATACAGCGCGTACAACTCCCAATCCTCCGCGATCGTGAATGCCTTCCAACCGTGCCGCTCGAGCACCTGCGTCCCAATACACATGCCATTGCCGAGCAGCGGCGCGTTCAAACCCACGTTCCGCTTCAGTGCATACGCGAAGCGGTAATTCGCCGCGGCAAGGACCGTCGCCATTGTGGTGAGGAGGGTGTCATGAGGATTGCGCACGTCGAAGTATGCCTGAAAAGCGCGGCCAGACACTGGTCCTACGCTCGCGAGCGCGTTGCCGAATTGGGCATCAACGATGGTGTCGGCGTCGATGATAATGACCGCGTCGTACTGTTGGAGCGGCAACTGCGTGAGCGCCCACGCGATGGCGCGCGGTTTGCCGGGAAGATTGCCGTCGTTTCGCTCGAGGCACTGCGCGCCCGCGCGTCGGGCTCGCCCGGCCGTCTGATCCTCGCAGTTGTCCGCGATGACGACTGCTGTGAAGCGCTCCGGGTACTGCTGGTTCAACAGCGACCGCACGCATGATTCGATCATGCGCTCTTCGTTGTGTGCCGGCACCAGAAACAGCAGGCGCGGTGGTTCGGCAGGAGGCTGAGCGCTCGATCGTTTACCGCGCGCAAGTCTGAACAGACTCAGAAGATCCGATACCGTCGGCAACAGCAATACCGCAGCGAGGAGCCCCAGCAGGGCGGTCAGGACAATCATGCTGGTTGAGCGGCGAGCGCCGGCGCGGCGCGCCCGGCGTCCCGCATTGCGTTCCGAAGAACTTGCTCTGACAGCGCGTAACTGTATCGGCGAGGTCTGAGAATGCCATACAACGCGAGCGGCTTCGGTCGTCGTAACCGCGGCAGCGCGAGCGCGTAACGCGCGGCGTGCACGAGGATCGCGAACAAAGGGATGGGAACCCAGACAAAACGCCCGCGCCATCCACGACGGCGGAACTCCTCGATCAAGCACCGGCGACTAGGCAGCGAGGGGTCGACAAGATTCAACACGGGCGGTGCGTCGGCAAATTGCGCGACTGTCCAGCCAACCACCGTGGCGGCCGTCCCGACGTCACAGACCGGCAGCGGTAGCGCAGGCCGGCCAAACCCAAGGTGCCACGCACCGAACAGTCGGCGCGCCATAATCCCCGGCGTCTCCGGATTACTCCAGTCCACCAACGCGCCGGGGCGAATTATGCGTGTTGCTATTCCGAACCTCGGTGCTTCGGAGGTCACGATCCGTTCCTGATTTGATTTTCCCCAGACGTAGGCGCCGAACGGGCGTTCGTCCGTCAGCGGCGTGTTCTCGTCTTGCTGTTCCCACGGCGTTCGCGGCGGCCGCAGGACGGACAGGCTGCTCACATGGACGAGTCGCAACACCCCTGCTGCCTGCAGGCCGTGGAGAACGTTGCGTGTCGCTTCCAGCGTGTGTCGCTGGTGCGTGTCATAGTCGCCGGACGATGCCGCCGCCGCGTGCACGACAACCTCAGCGCCGGCGAAGGCATCCGCGGGCGCCGAGCGACTGAGATCGAGACGGCGCCACTCGTGGACGTGCGGATCTGATTCGTCAATCGAGCGACTGATCCCGCGCACTCGATAGCCCCGTCGCGCAAGCTGTTTGGTGATTGCCTTACCGAAGAAACCGCGCGCGCCCGTCACCACGACGAGCGGCGCATCGGACAGCGCAGTGGCGATTAACGAGCGCCGTGTTTGAGCGGACGTCCGCGCCGCGCTGCGCACGTTGGCGGCGAGCTCCTCGAAGAGCCGCGTGACATATCGCAGATGATCGGGGGAAACGGGCGACGCGACGCTGGTGGCCCCGGTGCTACTCGCCGCGACCGCCGCGTAAAAATCTCCGATCAACTCCGCCAAGCCGGGATAATCCCCGCTGAGGATCCTGCGGGCGACTCCTGTGGCACTACGGAGCGCGAGCTGGCACGACTCGACGAGCGGATTGGCGGCTTTCTCAACGGGCGTCACACCGGGATTCGCCGCACCTACCACGGTCGAGCGCAAGAAGTCCGCGGTCAACATTCCACCGCTGGCGCTGACCGAAACCAGTGACGCAATCGGCCGCGCCCGCAAACTCACCGAGAGGCGTCCGTAGCGTCCGTTCGCGCGAATCACGGCGTGCAGGTCCGCTGGACCGGCCACCACCGACGCAAGCTCGAGTGGAGTGAGATCGGTGCCGGTGCGGTGCAGCACGTCGACCAACGTGTACAGCGGGTGAGGGAGGACATCCACGAGCTGCGCCGCGAGAACCTGCGCGCCAGCACGCTCTCCGCTCGATCCGACAGGGCGGAACGTCAAATGGCTGTCTACCTGGATGACCTCACCGACGTCGCGTACCCCTTCGAGCAGGCGCAAATACGCCGGATCCCGCAACTGCTGGTGGCCGGCGCACACGAGCAGCCGCCGTCGCTCGGCGATCGCAAGAAGCTCCTCGGTCTCCTGCAGGGTGTCGGCGAACGGTTTCTCGACGTACACATGTGCTCCGGCTTGGAGTGCCTCCCAAGCCGGTTCGAAGTGCGATCCCGCAGAGGTGCAGATGTGTACGACGTTCGGTTCGGCCGAGCTCAGCAGTTCTGCCAGGGTCGGATAGCTGGTTGCGTTGGCCAGCTTAGACAATTGATGGCTGGCCGCATCGTCCTTGTCGTAAACACCTACGACGCGGTGTCGCGTCGCCACCCGGCGGAGGGCGTGAAGGTGGAGCCGAGCCATGTTCCCGGCCCCAACAAATGCGATCCGAAGCGGCTTCACGGCTGGCGCTAGGTGCAAGACATGGACCTAGGCATATCCAAGGCGATGGGAAGGGGGGCGTTGCGACCGTGCAACACTGGGGGGTAACCCTCCGTGCCGACCATAGCGCGGGTTTTGCAACACCCACCCGTCATGTCAACTGCTCATCATTTCACCGCGGCCGCGCTCTTAACACTGGGACTACTTGCATGTAAGGCTCCAACGGCCCAGACGTGCGATTCGCAACCAGCCGTCACGCCGGCTCCAGCTGCCCTGCGCGACGGCTGGCCTAACGAGCCGACGGGATTGACTGTCGTGAGTGACGGTTCATTAGGGGCGTTGGGTAAGGACGGCTGGAAATGTGCAGGGACCGGCGTGTCGGTCCTCACGGATCCAGCGGCCCCGTCTTTCCGAGCGCTGGTGTTTACGTATGAGCCCGGCTTTCCATCAGGCTACGCTCCCGGCGGAGCGTATTACGATCTGCCAACCCCCACGACCGAAACCTACTTTGGATTCTGGTGGAAGCCGAGCAACCCCTGGCAATCACACGCCAGCGGGGTGAACAAGATTGCGCTGCTGTTTCCGGTGACTCCGGCGGCCGGCACGATTTACATCATGATGTTCTTCGATGGGCACAAGTACACCATCCAGACGGAGACGACGTTTGACACCGACACACGCCGGCTCGAGCCCAATCTGACGGCGACGCCCGTCGTGCTCGGCAAGTGGCATCAAATCGAGTGGTATGTTCGCTATAGCTCGAGTCCCAGCAGTCACAACGGCGTGGTCCGCTGGTGGCTCGATGGTGTGCCGCAGGGCGCTTACGCCGATCTGCAGATGCCGCCCGATCCTGGATTTATTGAATACACTGTCCGTCCGATCTGGGGCGGGGGCGTCGGCGAAACCAAGAAACAACGGGATTCATTCTCCTACGGTCCTGTTCACATCAGCAAGCATTGATCACATGATCCCACGGTGGAGAACGATGGTCGCGATTACGGTCGTCGCGAGCGCAAGTCAGGGCTGTGGTGCACGCGGCGACGCTGCTGCTTCGGGCCAAGGTCTGCTCTTCGTTGAAGACTTTGAATCGGGGATGTTGGCGGGGTGGCCCGACGGCGTAGATCCGAGTCGGCAGCGGGTGATGACGGGCCGGGAGTTTGCCCAGTCGGGAAGTCACTATCTCGAGGTGACCTATCCCGCCGGCGGTGATGGGGGATGGCTTACCCGATTCTTCATGCCTGGATATGACTCGTTATATGTGAGCTACTACGTCCGCTTCCCCGCCGACTGGCGCGGGGGAACAAAGCTGGTTGGCTTTTTGGGTGCGCGCACGGACAATCAGTGGTCGGCCTCAGGCAAGGCAGGAGTTTGCCCGGATGGCACCGACTTCTTTATCACGATGCTCGTGACAGAACCGACAGGGAATCCGGGACCGACGCGATTCTACACGTATTATCCGGGCATGAAGCGCGAACCTGACGGTGTGACCTGTTGGGGAGGCTATGGTGATGGAACAGAGAAGTACGTGGAGCCACTCGTCTTGAGCCCGGGAACGTGGCACCACATCGAGTTCATGGTCACGCTAAACGAGCCAAGCCGATCAAACGGAACTCAGCAATTTTGGATCGATAGTGTGCTCCGTGGTACTTGGTCTGGAATCGAGTTTCGCTCGAGTCCGGCCTTGCGGCTCAATGCGGTGCAACTGACCTTCAATCGTGGCATCGCGGGCGGACCAACGGCGCAAAAGCTGTGGGTAGATAACCTGATTGTGGCAAAGGCGCGGCCACCAGTGATCCCCTCCTCTACTAGCCAGTGAGACGGTTGAAACGAGCAGGTCCGCTGATGGGGCCCGTTTCGTTTCTCCCCACCAGGGCGTTGCGCGCACGCCACACTGGCTGGCGCGACTTGGCTGAAGCGTGACGGCACGTTTCTCTCAAAGCTGGGCACGGTATGGACGTCCTGCTTACGGACGGTAATGAGCGCGCCGCTTTGGCGGCGGCGCGGTCCCTGGTGCGCTTCGGTCTGAAGGTCGGCGTTGCGGCCGACCGGCGGTTTTCGCTCGCGGGGGTGTCCCGCGGTGTACGGCGACTGCGGTTGTCGACCAATCCGCTGGCCGACCCGGAGGCGTACGCGGTAGAAATCGGCTGCCTGGCTCGGCAGCTGGAGGTCCGGGTGTTGTTACCGGTTACGGACGCCTCGGTCGAGGCGATCGTTGCCGGTCATCGGCTGCTGCCGCCGTCAGTCGCGCTCCCCTTTCCCGATTTGAGCACGTATCACGCAGCTTCGGATAAGGCTGAGATGCTCGATCGAGCACGGTGTGCCGGGCTGAGCGTGCCGGAGACCCTACTGCTCAAGAGTCCGGACGATTCGTTACCAACGAATGCCGGATTTTTTCCAGCTGTCCTCAAGCCGCATCGCTCGGTCGTTCGCTCAGTCGTCGGCGCCGTGCAGCTCGCCGTCCGGTCCGTCGACACGCTGGAAGCCTGCCGGAGCGCGCTCCGCGCCTTTCCCCGGGCCGCTTTCCCCATCCTGCTGCAGCGCCGAGTGCGCGGCTCCGGAGAGGGTCTGTTTCTATTGCGTTGGGGGGGACGCATGATCGCGGAGTTCGCGCACCGCCGCTTGCGGGAGAAACCGCCGGATGGGGGGGTGAGCGTCTATCGCGAGAGCATTCCACTGGACAGCGAGCTGGCTACTGCCGGACGCCGCCTGCTTGAAGACCTGAACTGGCAAGGCGTGGCGATGATCGAGTGCAAGCGCGATGCCGAAACCGGGCGTCCCGTCTTCATGGAAGTGAATGGACGGCTGTGGGGCTCGCTGCAGCTCGCCATCGATGCAGGGATTGACTTCCCGCGGCTCCTCGTCGCCTGCGCGCTCGGCCAGCGTGTTCCACCCGTGACGGATTATCAGGTCGGTGTGCGCCTGCGATGGTTTTGGGGCGAAGTCGACCACCTGTACCTGCGGCTACGCAACGGCGGCGGCGTGGGCGGCAAAGTCGCTGCCGTTCGCGATTTCTTTCGTGCGAAGGTGGAACGCAATCGAGAAGAGATCTGGCGTTGGCGCGATCCTCTGCCATTCCTCGTCGAATCCCTCCAGCAAATCGGTCTCGCCCGATGAGCACCTCCGCCCCACGCTTCCCTGTGCCCCTTCAGTGTGGAGTGGACGCAACAGGCTGGGACGCGCCGTAGCTCTGTCGAAGCAGGCACGCCTGTGGCACAGCACGTGCCCCGCCGAGCTTTGTGTTCAAGAATGTCGGCAGCAATTGGGTCGTGTCGTTGGTGAGCATGCTCGCCATCTACTTCATCACGCCGTTCACCATCCACAAACTCGGCGACGACGGATACGGGACGTGGAATCTCATCAATGCCATCACCGGGTATCTGGGATTGCTGGTGCTCGGGGTACCGATGGCGTCGGTGCGCTACTTCGCTCAACACGTCGCGACGGGCGATGAGGAGAAGCTGAACGAGACGATCGGCAGCTGCACGGCCCTCTATCTCGTCCTAGGCGTAATCGCGCTCGTCGTCGGCGCGGGGCTATACCTCTTTTTCACGCACACGTACAACATTCCGACGACGATCCGTGAGGACGCGCATTGGGCCTATGCGCTTGTGGTCCTGTTCGTCTCGCTAGGCTTTATCGGACTCCTGCCGAGCGGAATCCTCGCGGCCTACGACGAGTTCATTCCCCGCAACATGGTTCGCCTGTGGGGGGTGGTGCTCCGCCTCGTTCTCACGTTCGCACTCTTGGCCATCAATGCGTCCCTCACCATGCTGGCCCTCGTGCAGCTGGCGTGTTTGATCTTTGACTTCGGATTTTGCTGGCTGCTCATCCGGCGGCGCCACCCCCGCGCTCGCCTGCGATTGGCCGATTTCAACTGGCGCATGACTCGCTCCATCTTCGCCTTCAGCCTGTACGTCCTGGTATTGACGGCCGGCATCCGCCTTTCGTTCGAAACGGACTCGATCGTCATTGGCGCATTTCAGAATGTGCGCTCGATCCCTTACTTCACCGTCGCCAACAGCTTTGTCGTCTACTTCATGGAGTTCATCATCGCGATCGCCGCGGTCGTGATGCCAACCGCAACCAGGCTGAAGACAAGTGGCAGGAGCGAGGAGCTCCGAGAAGTCCTGCTGAAGTGGTCCAAGATCGCGTTCTCGGTGACGTTGGTAGTCGGACTGTTTCTCATCGTGCTCGGCGGACGCTTCATCGCCACATGGATCGATCCCACGTTCGAGCGGCCGGCGGGCCAAGTGCTCGTGATCCTCATGATCTCGAACCTCGTTTTTCTGCCGGTCCGTGGCGTTGCGCTTCCCATTCTGATGGGACTCGGCAGGCCGGGACTGCCCACGGTCGGATTCTTGGTCGCCGGTCTGGTGAACCTCGGCCTGAGCATTCTGCTCGTGCGTCCGCTGGGACTCGCCGGTGTCGCGCTCGGCACCGCGATTCCCAACGTGCTATTCGCCGGCCTCGTGCTCTGGCAAGCGTGCCGAGAACTCGACACGCCGCTGCTCGGGTGCGTGCGCTACGTCTTTGCCCGAGCAGTGCTGGGCGGCATCCCGGTGTTGGCGTTGCTGTTGTGGTTCAAGCTGGGCCTAGATGCTCACGGCCTGACCGAATTGGCTGGAGCCGGTCTCGCAATGATCGCGGTTGTGGCATTGACGTGGGCGGTGTTCGTGTATCGCAATGATCCGTACATCGATCTGCGAGCGCGCCTTCCGTTGCTCAAGGCGTGGAGCCGGGCGTGACCTCCTGGATCATGGCGGGCGCGCTCGTCGTTGTTGCCGCCCTCGCAGTTGCGGAGCTCGGGAGCCGCTGGTGGCTGCGACATCGGTCCCGGTACCGTGTCTGGCCCGCTCACGCGCGAATGGAAATTCTCATGGACCCGGATGTCTCTCCCGAGCTCGAGCCGCGCTGTCGTTTCTATGTCAACGGAGACGGCGAGCGCGGCGCCGAGGTCCGCGCCGGCGAGCCCGGGCTCTATAGAATTCTGGTGGCAGGCGGGAGCGCTGTTGAGTGTTTCGGGCTCGACCAACCTAGTAGCTGGCCCGGCTGCCTCGAGCGTCTTCTCAATTCGCCAGACGCCCTCGCGGCTCTGCGTGCGCGGCGGGTGCACGTGGGCAACATCGGTCACGCGGGAGTGGGGTCGGCCGAGCTGGATCTTATTTTCGCGCGCGTGCTTCCCCAGTACGGTCATCTCGATGCGATTCTCATCATGGTCGCTGCGAGCGACGTTTACCATTGGATAGAGGAGGGCGCCCGGTCGGCGCATCCGCCCTCGGTAGTTCCGGAATCGCTGTTGTTCGGCGAATACCCACGGCAGCCGTTTGGCTGGAGACCAGGAATGTGGGCCCTCGCCGAAATTGCGCGCAGGGTACGTCGCAGGTGGTTCCATCCTCGAGAGGTCAAGGAACGCGCGGCGGCGTGGTTCCGGACCGCGCTCAGAATGCGCGCAGAAGCCACGGACGTTCGCACGACAGTGCCGGACGCTGCCGTTGTCGTGTCGAACTTCGAAGATCATTTCAGGCGTGTGCTGCGCAGGGCTCGATCCAAAGCAGATCGCGTGCTCGTCGTGCGCCAGCCGTGGCTGGAGGGTACCTACAGCGCCGAAGAACAGGCGCACATGTGGCAGGGTGGCGTCGGAAGACCTTGGAAGGATCGCGTCACGCTCTATTACAGCCTGGACGTGGTCAACCGACTACTGGAACTTGTCGATTCCCGAGTGGCTCGAGTTGCCGACGCCCTCGGTGTGCAGCATCTCGATCTCCGATCGCTGCTGACCGGACGCCTCCGTCACTATTACGACCATGATCATCACACGCCCGCCGGCGCGGCGGTTATCGGGCGTGCCGTTGCCGCCGCGTTGCTGGCCACGACGTCCGGAGGCCCGCGGACCGGCGATCGCACCGTCGCCGCAAACGCGTTATGACGCGCGAGACCGTTGTTCTCGTCTCGATCGACACAGAGGAGGACAACTGGTATTGCAGCCGTAACGGAGTGGCCGTCAGCAATATCCGCGCACTCGAACCGCTGGCGCGATTTTTCGATCGCTTGGGAGTGCGGCCCACCTACCTCGTAACCTATCAGGTTGCCATCGATCCTCGCGCCGCGGAGACGGTCCGCAACGTCGCGGCAGGTGACGGCGCGGAAATTGGGGCACATCTCCATCCCTGGAATACGCCGCCGCTGGCAGAGCCGTTCTTACCGCGCAACACCATGCTGAAGAACCTCCCAGCAGACCTGCAATTCGTCAAGCTCGAGTGCCTGACCGCGGCAGTCAAGCGGGCGTTCGATCGGGCCCCGCGCGTCTTTCGGGCGGGGCGCTTCGGCTTCGGGCGCGACACCGTTGCCGCGCTATTGCGCTGCGGTTACCGCGTCGACAGCAGCGTAACGCCGTTCTGGAATTGGGAAGGATTCGATGACGGGCCGAGCTTCGTCGGCGCGCCGCTCGACGCGTACCGGCTCGCACCGAACGGCGACGTCCGACGGCCCGCCAGCCACGGTGAGCTCCTAGAGATTCCCCTCTCCTACGGGTTCAGCCACGCACCGTTCAGTTTTTGGGATCCTACCCGTCGCCTGTTGGAAGCAGCGCCTTTCCGGTGGTTCCGCCTGGCCGGCATTGTCGCGCGCGCTGGCGTGGCGAGGCGGATCGTGTTGTCCCCGGAGCTGGGGTCGGCCGACGACATGCTGATCCTCTCGCGCCGTTTGCTTGAACATGGTGTGCGCCACCTTCAGGTATTCTGGCACAGTCCAAGTCTCGTGCCCGGTTTGACGCCGTTCGTCACCACCGCAGCGGACGTCCGGCGCCTCTACGACTCGGTGGAAGCCTACCTCAACGGCCTCACCGCTCTGACAAACGTGAAGTTCGCGACGCTTAGTGAGGCAGCGGCGATGCTGTCGTAGCGGGCGCCGTCACCGGCCGCCACGGCACTGAACGTGTAAACCTCGCCCGCGCGACCGCGCCCGCCACGCGCCGCGCCGCTGCTCCACAACCGGCGACGAACCGATAGAGCGGACCAAACGCACGCAAGGACGTGAGTCCGACGAAGTAGAGTCCGGGGACGCTGCTCTCAAAGCGGCTACTCAGCAGAGGAATCGCGCGGTCCGTTTGGATAATAGCCCGCAGCGCCGGATGAATCATCATCAACTTACCGAGGTCGACCTTATATCCTGTTGCTTGAAGGATGTGATCGACGCTCAGCGTCGCGCCGTCTGAAAGATTGACGTGAAGCTTACCGTCCACAGCTTCGCAACCGACGACGGTCCGCCATTCGTGCACCGTGACCTTTCCGATGACTCTGTTTCTCAGCCAATCAGTGGCGCCGGATTCGTAGTTGCTGTTGTAGGAGTCTTTCCAGACTTGGGGGAACTGGTAAAAGAGATAGGGGAGATGATCCAGGACCCAGTTTCGCCAGCCAGGCGCGATGCTGGCGTTCGGCGCCCTGAGCCGCTCGAGAGCAGTGCGCTCGTGCGCGCGATCAGGCGGAAGCCACATGATGCGCCGCCGCGCGACAACATGAACTTTGGCGCCTGCTTCGTGGAGCAGCGCGGCATACTCGATGGCGCTCTGTCCGCCGCCGATCACAATGACTTCACGGTTCTTGAACCGGTCGAAATCGCTATGATCGGAGGAATGCGAGACGAATTCGTGCCCCAGCCTGTGGTATTCTGCAAGTCGATTGGCGAATGGATGAGGTCCGATCGCCATCACGACCGCCTGGCTCGCTACCTCCCGACCATCCGCTAACGTGATGTGAAACTGGCCGTCCTGACGCTCGATCGATGCCACGTATGTCTCGTCGACGTCAGGCACAGCACGCTGCTGAAACCAGAGTCCGTACTGCACGAATACATCGAGCGGCACGGGATAGCCTTTGTCGTTCCCCGAATCAGCACAGAAGCGGGCAAACCCATAGTTGCGCTGCGGATCGGAGAGATTGGTTGCCCACCAGTGCGATCGCAGCCGCATCCCCTTCGGCATGTGTTCCCGCCACATGCCCAGCGTCCTGCCAAACACCGCCGTCTTCAGCCCGCGGCCGCGGAGGTGCGCAGCAACCGACAGTCCATAGGGACCAGCGCCAACAACCACAACGTCGTACGCGACGCTCATAGAAGCGTCTTCCTCAGGCGAGAGCCGAGTCTCCGGAGCGTTGCGCGGATGAATCCGGCCGTGGCGCTCGCTGCCGGAAGCGGATCCTTCCAATCGAAGTAGTCGTAGCCCATCGGTTTGAGAAACGAAGCTCCAAAGCTCATGATCGTGCGCATCCGAGGTGGGATTCCCGGTCTGCCATGCTGCTGCAGTGAATCGATGGTCGTTTCAATGTCGCCGCCCAGATGGCGCATCCAGCCGCCAATTCGATAGCCATTGCCTCGCTCGAGCGCTCTGCCGCTCGCCCACTGATACAGGAGATAGGGGAAGTCAACGCCGGCTCGCACAGCGACCTCGATGGATGCCGAGAGCCGCGGGTTGATCTCCATCAGGTAAGGCACGCCAGCCGCATCGCGCCGGAACTCGACCTCCGAGTACCCCTCGAGATTGATCTCGCGCACGAGCGCTTCGCCCTGACTTCCGATGTCGGACGGAATGGCGATGCTTTGACGAACAACGGACGTTCCGCCGAGTGGCGGATGGGTCCGGATTGCCCACTGGGCGAACCGCGCATAGATCGCGCCGTTGGCAAAGAAAAAACTCACCGCCTCACGCCTTCCCGTCAGCAGTTGTTGGAACAGCACGAAGCCCCCGAGTCGCGTGACTTCCTCCACCGCACGACGGGCCTCGGCCCGAGTTACAACGAGCTGCGGACCCACTCGGGCGCCATGACCACCGTTCGACAGCCACGACTCACCTGGTTTGATGACGGCGGGTAGCCCGACC
>Ga0209235_1000398_pt1 | contig 21613 bp, 21 predicted proteins | sample GraSoi013_1_20cm_4_FD_185817 | JGI IMG/M metagenome (GOLD analysis project Ga0209235, IMG submission 185817) | Grasslands soil microbial communities from the Angelo Coastal Reserve, California, USA - Sample 09_25_2013_1_20cm (SPAdes) (version 2) | ecosystem: Environmental > Terrestrial > Soil >... | reverse complement strand
CATCGCCCGAATTCCCGGAAGCAGGTGTCTCAGATTGCTTTACCGATCAGGCTGGCATACAATTTTGTTCTAGTCTTGCCCGTAAGGAGACTCTGACGATGAATACCAAGAAAGCGGTCCTGGATCTGCTCAAGAAGCTCCCGGATGACTGCACACTGGACGACCTGCAATACCACCTGTACGTCTTGCAGGCGGTCGAGCGCGGGCGCGGGGAGATTGCGACTGGTAAGAAGCTCAGCCACGAGGAGGTCAAGCGCGAGCTGAGGGCCAAGTGGCAGAGCGGCGGCGCGCAGTAATCTGGACGCCTGGGGCGCGGGACGACCTCGACGAGATCATCACCTATATCGCTAAAGATTCCCTCCCATCCGCTCTTGCCTTTCTTGAAGAAGCATTGCAAACCGCGGAAAGTCTCGCGACGTTATCGGAACGGGGACGAGTAGTTCCAGAGCTGAACGATCCCATCGTTCGTGAACTGTTCATCAAGCGCTACCGATTGCTCTATGAGATTCATGAGCAGGAAGTTCATGTGCTGGCAGTTCTTCACGGCGCGCGAGAATTAAAGCCGTAGCCCCTTCCGCTGATCGCTTCCGCCGCCGCCAATAAATCAGCAAGACGGGCGTCGCACCCGCGCACCATAGCTGCTGTTTAACCCCCCTCTTTCACATCCGCGCCGGGCTGTTCGATAATGCAGGTACGTCGGAGGCACGGTCATGATCAAGATCAAGCGCGTCTATGAGGAGCCGAGCACGGGCGACGGGATGAGGATCCTCGTGGACCGGGTCTGGCCGCGGGGGATCAGCAAGGAGCGGGCGCGTCTCGCGGACTGGCGGAAAGACCTGGCGCCGAGCACGCCGCTCCGCAAGTGGTTCGGGCACGATCCCGCCAAATGGAAGGGCTTTCGCCACCGCTACCGGGCGGAGTTGACCCGTTCAGGACAGATCGATGCTCTCAAAGAACTGGCCAAGCTCTCCCGCCGCAAGACGGTCACGCTGGTGTACGGCGCAGCCGATGAGAAGCACAACCAGGCCGTGGCCTTGAAGGAATTCCTGGACGAACTGGCCTGATTGCCCGTTCCGAAGAGGCTAGCCGCGCGACCCTCGCTGGTGCTATAACAGCAGCACTTTCTACTGACATAGACTATGGGAGACGATCATGAAAGAAATAGCCACGCTGGCCGGCGGGTGCTTCTGGTGCCTGGAGGCGGTCTATGACCGGATGAAGGGCGTCGAGTCAGTCGAGTCCGGCTATATCGGCGGGCACGTCCCGAATCCGTCCTACCAGGCGGTCTGCACGGGCCGCACCGGTCACGCCGAGGCGGTGCAGATCGCGTTCGACCCCAAGGTTGTCTCCTACCGGGACCTCCTCGAAGTCTTCTTCGTGATCCACGATCCGACCACGCACAACCGCCAGGGCCATGACGTCGGCACCCAGTACCGGTCGGCGATCTTCTACCACTCGCCCGACCAGAAAGCGGTCGCCGAGGACGTGATCGCCGCCCTCACGAAGGAGAGAGTCTTCGATGACCCTATCGTCACCGAGGTCGTCCCCGCCGGGCCCTTCTACGTCGCCGAGGACTATCACCAGGAGTACTTCGCCAAGAACCCGGAGCAGGGCTACTGCGTGGCCGTGGTCAGCCCGAAGGTCGCAAAAATCCGCCAGAAGTTCGCCGAGAAAATGAAATAGTGAGGCTATCATGGAGCGGTTAATCCCGGTCAAGGCCGAGCCCGACATCCTCCCCGCGTACCGAAAGACGCCGATCGAGACCTTGCTGGCCTACCAGAACCTGAATCGGCCGCATGGCGTCCATGACAAGGCGGAGCTGCTGATCGGCATGTGCATGGACAACCGCAAGCATCTGCGGGTCCCGGAGAACTTCGCCTACATCCTCCGGTCGGGTGGCGGCAACCTGCGCTACAGCGAGTTCAAGGTCTCCTACGCGGTCGCGATCGGCGGCATCTCCGCGATCGCGCTCCTGGCGCACACCGCCGAGCTCCTGCACGCTCAGGGACCGATCAGCACGTTCATTCGCACGAACCCTCGATTGCACGCGTCGCCTTCTTCGTTGCGAAGAATGTGAGGTAAGGCATGTCCTACGTGATCCTCGTGCCGTTGCTCCCTCTGCTGGCCGCGCTCGTGATCGGGGTCGCCGGGCGCAGCCTGCGCGAACGTAGCGCCAAGGTCGGGGGGGCCGCCGTCGTTGCGGCTTTTCTCGGGGCCCTCGTGACGTTGGTGGCGGTCTCCTCGAACGGACCGATCAGCGTTCGTTTCTATGAGCCGGCATCAGGAACCAGTCTGGGGTTTCCGGTGGGCTTCTACATCGACCGCCTGAGTGCGGTCATGATGGTGTTGATCTCGGGTGTGAGCACCATCATCTATCTCTTTTCCATGCGCTACATGCAGCAGGAACGCGGCTATTCCCGATTTCTTGCGCTGCTGGCCTTCACGACCTTTGTACTTCTGTGCATGGTTTCAAGCGCCAACCTGTTGATGCTGTTTATTTTCTGGCAACTCCTGACGTGGCTGCTCTACCTCCTGTCCCACCATTATGCTCATCCCGCAACGATGGAGGGTGCCTTCAAAACCTATACGCTCTTACGGGTGGGGGATGTGGCCTTTCTATCGGGAATCGTCTTAGCTCATGCCCTTTACGGAACGTTGGAGTTCCAGCAGCTCTTCATCAGGGCTGCCGAAGATCCAATCACCGTCTCACTTTGGCCGGGTAGCGGGCTGGAGATCAGCGCTGTCACGGCCATCACCCTGCTGATTTTCATCGGGGCCATGAGCAAGTCGGCCCAGTTTCCGCTGCATATGTGGCTGCCAGATTCCCTCTACGCGCCGACGCCGGTCCATGCCCTCCTGCATGCGGGGATCATCAATGCCGGCGGCTTCCTCTTGAATCGTCTCGCCCCGCTCTATGGCCTCAGCCCGACGACCCTGCATCTGGTCTTCGCCATCGGCGCGATGACGGCGCTGCTGGGAGCGGGCATGATGCTGACCCAGAACGACATCAAAAAAACGCTGGGCTACTCCACTATCGGGCAGATGGGCTATATGATCATGGAGTGCGGGCTGGGGGCCTTCGCCCTGGCGGTTTTTCATCTGATCGCGCACGGTCTGTTCAAGGCCACGATCTTCCTCAACTGCGGCCATGTGATCCATGCGGCTCGCCAGGAACCGAGGCTCCCTCCCAAAGACGAAACCGTGGAGCAGACGGACTTTTCGCTCCTGACCTGGCTCACCGGATTTATCACGACGCTCATCCTCCCCCTGATCATTCTGCTGGCCGCCCACGGCGTCTTGAGCCTCCCCTTGAGGAATTCGCAGGGAGTCGTGATTTTTCTTTTCTTTAGTTGGGTCACCTCCTCCCAGGCGATCCTGACGCTCTACCGTCTACGGGCGGTCGCCTCACGGAAGGTGGCGGCGCTCATGCTCCTAACACTGCTCCTGGTGGTCTCGACCTATCTGCTGGCGGTGCAGGCCTTCACCTATTTCCTCTATCCGGCTCCGGGCGAGGTAGCCGCGTACTTCCAGGCCGCCGCCTTGCCGAGGTGGCTGTTCGATGTCATGGTAGGGGCGACGGCCCTGGCCGTCATCCTGGGCTGGGTCTTCATCTATGCGAAGGGTCATGGACGATCGCTTCGAATGCCGGATTGGGTGAACGGGGTGCAGACCCGCTTCTATCTGTTCTTCATGAACCGCCTCTATGTGGATGCCCTCGCTCTCAGACTCGGGCGGGGCTTCACGCGCGTGGCCCATCGGCTGGATACGAGCAGGCTCTTCCCGTATGTCGCAGGTCTGATCGCCCTTGGCCTGGTCCTGCCTGCGGCGGTTTGGACGGGGGAACTGTCGGCTGCAAACATCACCCTATTTTTTGTTGCTGCTCTCATGATCCCTCTGTTTCCCCTGCATGGGGTCTACGTGGCCGCCCTGACCCGTCTGCCAGGATATTTGCCCATGTGCCTTGCCATCCTGCTGCCGACCGTGGGGCTGTACGGGCTGATGGGCCTTCTTCCCGAAATGCCCGCGGAGTTTCTCAAAGGCGTGAGCGTGCTGGCATTGTTCGGCGCCCTCTATGGGTCGCTCAAAGCCCTGGTTCAGTTCAGAGTAACTCGCCTGTTGGCCTACGCCAGCCTCGCCTTCTTTTCCATTCTGTGGTGGTATCTGGCGGTCACCGGGACCTCTACTCCCCAGGCGGCCGTCTACACCAGCGCGGTGGCGCTTGTCATCGGCGGGCTGTTCCTGGCATGGCATCGCGTGCAGGTGCGGTATGGCGACCTCGATCTGAACCAGATCGGCGGGCTGGCGCGGCCCATGCCCCGCTTTGCCATCTTGCTGTCACTGCTGGTGATGGCGGCCGTAGGCCTGCCTCCATTCGGCCTGTTTTCCGGTTACATGGCCATACTGCTCCACCCGTCCATCGTCATCTCCTGGGATCTAATGGTCATCCTGCTCACTTGGCTTGCAGCGTCGTGGTATTTGTTCAGGCTGATGCAACGGCTCCTCTTCGGCCCGCACCGCTCGGACATTCGGTATGAGGATTTACGTCCCACCGAAGTCGCCCCCTTGCTGATCGTGCTGTTGATCCTGCTGGCCCTCGGCATCACGCCGTACGGATTCTTCGAGTCCGACACGCTGACGAACAGCTATCGGACGGCCATGGAGTTAATGCTATGGAACAAGTAGAAACAGCACCGTACAGCGAAACACGGCGGATGCAGCTCAGAGGGCTGATCCTGCTCTCCAGCGAGATCATCTCCCAGTACTGGCCCATGCGCACCTTTGTCCATCACAATCCGCTGCATGGCTTGGAAGATCTCCATTTTGAGGACGCCGTGCGCCGGGGCCATCAACTCCTGGGAGGGAAAGGCTATCTGTCCAATGAGCTCTTTCGGGGCTATGTCCGCTCCGGCAGGATTCGTCCGCATCATATCGACGCTGCGCTAAAGACGCTTGTGCACGACAAGCATGTGGCGCTGGGGGCGCGCGAGATCTCCCACTTCGAAGTGCTTCGAGCCCATCTGCTTCAGGGGATCACGGCCCCGGCCGAAGAGACGCTCGACGCCCAGATCAATCGTCGCCCGGATCGGACTCTTATCAAAACCCTGGCGGACCATCTCACCCCTGCGCTGAATCCCCCGGCAATTCGGGAGAGCCTGGAGGCCGGCGTCCATGAGGAGCGGACCGCTCTCGGTCGGCGTTCGACACTGGCGGCGTGGTGCGACTACACCCTGGGCAGTCAGATCATGGACCAGATCAATGGAGAATCGATTAAATGGTGTGAGGCCTTTTTAGACGAAGGGCATGCCACGTGGCCCATGCCTGGCCGGGAAAATGGTTTTTACGGGGCCTGGAAATTTCTGGCCGAACAGGAATGGTCCCCCTGCGGGATCGCGGACAGTCGACAGAAAATCGCCGGCCTGCCGACATCCCCGGAGGATGCGCTGCTCGAGCACCTTGCGGCGCTCGGCATCCCTTCTGAGGTCTGGCAGGACTATCTCTCACTGCATCTGGCGGCCCTGCCCGGCTGGGCGGGCTTCATCAAATGGCGGGCCGATCAGAGCGACTATGAATGGCAGCAGGTCTATCCCGTCGATTTGGTGCAGTACCTTGCGGTGCGCGTTTGGTATGAACGCGAGCTGGTCCAGAAGGTCTGCCGGGAAGCACTCGGGATCGATGGAAATTTCGGCGCGATTTCGGCCGACATGCAGAGGCGCGGGAGCCCGAAGGGGCGACCCAGCGCGCACAGCGCGCGTGAGGGAGAGGCTCATCCGGCGTTGCCGGATGAGGGGGCGACGCGAGCCCCTCTAAACAGATACGCAGCGCAATTCGGGCCCCGCCGTGATCACACGACACAGCTCGCTGCGGCCTGGCGGTTGCGGACCCTCGCCAACGCCCTGGAGATCGCCCCCGACGTCCTGATGGAAACAGCGCCGCAGGAGCTGAGGGTGCTGCTGGAGTGGATCGATGCTTTCTCGGAATCAGACCACGGGCCGGTGTGGCTCAAAGCGTTTGAGGCCGGCTACCAGGAACAACTGATCGGCAAGCTCAGGCCCAATCTTTCCAATCTGCAGGCTGCTGTAAAAGACGGCCAACGGGTGGTGCGGCCCCAGGCCCAGGCGATCTTCTGCATCGATGTGCGGTCCGAGTCGTTCCGGCGCCACCTGGAGGCCGTCGGGGATTATGACACGTTCGGCTTTGCCGGCTTTTTCACCGTCTTTATCCGTTACCGGGCCCTGGGCAGCCATCACGACACCGATCAGTTTCCAGTGATCATGAAGGCCAAGAATGCGGTGCGCGAGGTCCCCCGAACCTATCACGGTCAACTGCTGTCCAGGCACCAAGCCGGGACCAAACTGCTCCATGCGGGGCATGAGCTGCTGCACGATTTGAAAGAAAATGTGGTTACGCCCTATGTTGCGGTGGAGTCGCTCGGCTGGTTTTACAGCCTGCCGTTGATCGGGAAAACGGTCTTCCCCGACTGGTATCGCAAGTGGACCGTCCGGCTTCGGCGCATATTCGTGCCGCCGGTCGCCACCTCCCTTACCGTGGACAAGCTGTCACGGGATGAAGTCGAAGAAATGCTGGCCGCCGAGCAGCGCGCCACCATTCGCCGGGCCCTTCAGGAACGGTTCGGCGACCGTGATCTGAATCTGTCCCTCGAGCGGCTGGAGGCCCTGCGTCGTCGGGCGTTGGATGAACAGAGCGCCGACCAACAATCCCCGCAGGCACCGTCCCGCTCCTATGCGCTCTCCGCCGGGGAGGAAGCGGCCTTTGTTGAAGAGCTGCGCCGTCACTACCGGATCAACCAGGGCTGGGCCTTTACGCGCATGGAGCGCATCACGCAAACGGGCTTCACGCTCAGCGAGCAGGCCTTCACAGTGGAGACCGCGCTCCGGATGATGGGGCTGACCCGAAACTTCGCTCGACTAGTCCTCTTCTGCGGCCACGGGAGCAGCTCGGACAACAATCCCTTCGAGGCGGCTCTCGATTGCGGCGCATGTGGCGGCAATGTGGGCAAACCGAATGCGCGCGTCCTAGCGGCCATGGCCAACAAACCCCGGGTGCGGGAGCAACTGGCCAACAAGGGCCTCTCCATTCCCCAGGACACCTATTTCATTGCGGGGCAGCACGACACGACAACAGATGAAGTGCAACTCTTCGATCTGGAGGACCTCCCAGCCACCCATCTCAAGGATCTGCTCCGTCTGAGCCGCGACCTTGAGGAAGCCGGCCTTCACAACAGCCAGGAACGATGCTCTCGATTTCCAGAGATCAAAACCACCCTGACACCCTCTAGAGCGGCGCGGGAGACGCGCAGACGGAGTGGTGACTGGAGCCAGGTCCGGCCGGAATGGGGGCTGTCGGGCAACGCGGCGTTTATCATTGGGCGTCGTGACCTGACCAGGGGGATCCATCTTGAGGGACGGGTTTTTCTGCATTCGTATGATTATGGGGAAGATCCTACAGGCCGGCTGCTGGAGATCGTGATGACAGGCCCGCAGGTGGTCGGTCAATGGATCAACATGGAGCATTATTTTTCCACGGTGGATAACGAGGTCTATGGCAGTGGAAGTAAAATTTACCATAATGTGGTGGGCCGGGTCGGGATCGTGTCCGGACCCCAGAGCGATCTGCGCACCGGGCTGGCCTGGCAGACCGTCATGGACGGGCCGCGGCCTTATCATGAGCCCATGCGTCTGCTCACCCTGATTGAAGCGCCCAGGGAACGGATCAGCCAGGTCATCCGGCGTCACCATGTCCTTCAGCATTTTTACGATAACGAATGGGTCCGCCTGGCGGCGCTTGATCCGGAAGAGAAAATCTTTTATCGCTATATTCCGAAGCAGGGATGGACGCCCTTCAAAAATGGAAGCCCGTCCCTTGAGACGAAAATGTTTTTAAAGGAGGAGCACAGCTTATGAACGGCCTCACGCTTCATCCCATGAAGGAGATCAGGATCATCATTCAGGGCGAGCAGGTGAAATTTGTGACCGATTTGCTGGACAACATCAAGGCGACTGGCTACACGATCATCCACAACATTTCGGGAAAAGGACACCACGGCTTTCATACAGCCCATCCGATGTTCAATGAGATGGACAGCCTGGTGATGCTGATGACCGTCGTTCCACAAGAGAAGGTGGAGCCAATTCTGGCCGGCTTGAAGCCGATCTTCGACCGATACTCCGGGGTCATGTTTGTCTCTGACGTTGCCGTCAGCCGCCGCGAACACTTTTCTGCGCCATCCAGTGACGGGTGACAGGCTTCGGCCAAAGTGTGCACGCGCTCTTTTTTGAGGTCGCCGCGATTGCGCTGCTGGCCCACACCAACTGCGGGATGGTCAATCTCATGAGCAAGCGCGAACGGTTCATTGCCGGTCTCGTCGACAAAGCGGGCTGGGATCGAGAGTGGGCGGAAACCCACTTCATGCATTTTGCCCCGATGTACGAGATCGGCAATGAGGTGGACTTCGTGTTGAGCGAGGCCAAGCGGCTGCGCCTGCGGTATCCGAAGCTGCTGGTGGCGCCGCTGCTGTACCGGGTCGAGGACGGCCAGCTCTACCAGCTCCGCGAGGGGACGTTGTAGCTGACGATGCCAACCGACGTCACCCAGTCTGACAAAAGCGTCCTCGTCACCATAGACAAGCTGGTGCATGGCGGGAAAGGGCTCGCGCATGACGGGGCGATGGCGGTCTTCGTCGAGGGGGTACTGCCGGGCGAGTCGGTCCGCATCCAGACAGAGCGGGTCAAAAAAGGATATGCAGAGGGCCGTCTCCTCGAAGTCGTGACACCGTCGCCGGACCGGACCACTGCGCCGTGCCCGGTCTATGGGCAATGCGGCGGGTGCCAACTCCAGCATGCGAGCGCCGCTGCTCAGCTCGAGGTCAAACGAGCCATTCTGACGGAAACGCTGGTCCGGCTCGGCGGGCTGACCGACGTGGACGTCCCGCCCTTCGTTGCTTCCCCCGAAGTGTATGGCTACCGCAATCGCGCGCGGCTGGCGGTGGTCACTCCCAAAGGAAAGACGGCGAGCCTGGCTTACCACGAGGAGGGCAGCCACCGGCTGGTGCCGATCGCCGCATGTCCCTTGCTCGCGCCGCGCCTCAACGAGGCAGTCGCGCACCTCAATCGCGCACTGGCTGGATCAGGGACGATGGCAGCCGTCCTGCAGGAAGTGCGGCTTGGTCTCTCGGTAACCACCGGCGAGCTGCTGATCCAGTGCGAGGCCGAGCGCTGCACGCGCCGGCAGGCCGAGGGCTGGTTTGAGCGGGTGCGGACCGGATTGGATGGGTTGAAGGGTCAAGTGATGATTGCCGGTCGCGGTCTCCAGCAGCGTCGGTGGGTGGACGGAGAGACCGCCCTCACCGAGCAGGTGGCAGGACTGCGCCTGCGGTGCGGCGACCGGTCGTTCGTGCAGGCGAACTGGCGGTTGAACGAGACGCTGGTCGAGACCGTGGCCGACTGGGCTCTGAATGGACAGGAGCGGGCACCGCTCCGTGTGCTGGAACTCTATGCAGGGATCGGGAACTTCGGCCTACGGCTTGCTCGCGGCGGGGCGTTGGTGACGTTGGTGGAGGGAAACCCGGCGGCGCTGGCGGACGCCCGTTACAACGCGCGGGTGAATCACGTCGGTCGGTGCCGGTTCCGGCATGGCCCGGTTGAAACGATCCTGGATGCCAGCACGCCGGACGAGTACGACCTCGTATTCATGGATCCCCCGCGGACCGGCCTCAGTAAGGAAGCCCTCGCCGGGCTGCTCCGCCTGAGGCCATACCGTCTCGTGTACCTCTCCTGCGATCCCCCGACGCTGGCCCGTGACCTCCGGGCGATGCGGGAAGCGGGGTACCGCGTGACGCGGCTCCAGGGGTTCGACATGTTTCCCCAGACCATGCACATCGAGACGCTCGCCGAACTGACGCAGGCGGGGTGAAATGCGCTGCGTTAGCTCGCTTTCCAGGCGTAGCGGGGCGTTTCGGGATGCGCCTCCTCTGCTGCAGCCGATTCCTGCAAGGACTCGAGGGCGCCGTCCTTCTGCATCCACGCCTCGATCATGTCGGCTTTGAAGCGCCACTGGCCGCCGACCTTGTAAGCAGGCAGCTTGTGGTCCTTCACCAGACGGTAGACCGTCCGTTCCGTGACGGCCAGGTACGTCGCCACGTCCTTGACGGTCATAAGCGTACTCGTCGTCTGTTTCTTTTGCTTTTCCATCAGCATGGTGACCTCCCCTCCTTTTCTTGTTCTTGCTCCTCTGTGAACGGTGAAGCTTTGTCGAAGAGCATCGTTCGATTTCCTACCTGCCCCAACACTGAGCAATGACGATGCCAAGGGGTCGGCCTGGTCAAGACCCTCGCATAGTCAATGAGATAGGAAAACGATGGGACAAGATTTAGTGCACAAAATTGTTCAAAACCATGAAAGGGGGTGCCTATTCTGTAGGGAACGTCATACACTTTTGGCACCTGGATGACGCGGTCTGCGTTGCGTTGACCACCCCTGACTGTTCCGGTAAGATTCCTGTCCCCCGGTAAAGGAGCCCAGCTTCCACTTGGACTACAAAAAGGCAGGGGTTGACATCGACGCCGGCAACGAGTTCGTCCAGCGCATCCGCACCCTCGTCCGCTCGACGTTCCGCCCTGAAGTCCTGACGGACATCGGAGGATTTGCCGGCCTCTTCCGCTTCGATGCGAAGAAATATAAGGACCCTGTCCTGGTCTCGGGCACGGACGGGGTGGGGACCAAGCTGAAGATCGCCACCTTGATGGGACGCCATGACACGGTCGGCATCGATCTGGTCGCGATGTGCGTCAACGACGTGGCGGTCTGTGGAGCCGAGCCGCTCTTCTTTTTGGATTACATGGCGGTCGGGAAGCTGACGGTGAGACAGGCCGAAGCGATCATCGCCGGGATCGTGGAAGGCTGCCGCCAGGCCGGCTGCGCGCTGATCGGGGGAGAGACCGCCGAGATGCCGGGATTCTATCCGGAAGGCGAGTACGATCTGGCCGGCTTTGCGGTCGGGGTGGTCGAGCGGGAGCGGCTCATTGACGGGAGCCGTGTCCAACCGGGCGACGTCGTGATCGGCCTGGCGTCCACGGGATTGCACAGCAACGGCTATTCGCTGGCCCGCCAGGTGCTGCTGGAACAGGCCGGGTTGCCGCTGAGTGAACGGATGCCGGGCCAGACGGAAACGCTGGGGGAAGCCTTGCTCCGTCCTACGCGGATCTACGTGCGGACCATCCGGGCGTTGGCTGACGCCGAGGAGATCCGCGCGATCGCCCATATCACGGGAGGCGGGTTGACCGAGAACCTGCCCCGAGTCTTGCCGGCCGGGTGTCGGGCGGTCATCACACGCAAGGCGTGGACACCCCCCGCCATCTTCGGACTGATCCAATCGCGAGGGAAGGTGGATGACGACGAAATGACGCGGGTGTTCAATCTGGGTATCGGCCTGGTCCTCGTGGTGGCTCCGGATTGCGCCAGTCACGTGATGCGGCTGGCGGAAGACCACGGCGATCAAGCCTTCCGGATCGGGGTGATTGAAAAGGGCGAACGAGGAGTACGGTATGTCTGACGCGAAACTCCGCGTGGGCGTTCTGGCCTCCGGGCGCGGCTCCAATCTGCAGGCGATCATCGATGCGATCGAGGCGGGCAAGCTGGCGGCCCGGATCGACGTGGTCATCAGCAACAAGAAAGACGCGCAGGCGCTCGAGCGTGCGCACCGCCATGGGGTGGAGGACGTGTTCCTGGACCCCGCGCCGTATCAAGACCGGCCTGATAGCCGCCAAGCGTACGACCGGGCGGTCCTGGAGGTCCTGAGAAAACACGATATCAAGCTGGTCGTGCTGGCGGGCTACATGAGAATCGTCACGCGGGTGCTCATCGACGCGTACCCCAACCGGATCATGAACATCCATCCCTCGCTCCTGCCGTCGTTCCCGGGACTGAAGGCCCAGCAGCAGGCACTCGACTGGGGTGTCAAAGTGTCGGGGTGCACGGTCCACTTCGTGACTGAAGGGGTGGACACAGGGCCGATCATCCGCCAAGCGGCCGTACCGATCCAAGAAAACGATACGGCGGAGACCCTGGGAGCCCGCATCCTGGTGGAGGAGCACCGCATCTATCCCGAAGCCATCCAGCTCTTCGCCGACGGGCGTCTCTCGGTCGAAGGGCGGCGCGTCCGTATTCGATAAGGCTTCTAGCACCGCTAGTGTCGATTGTGTATAATCGGGCGCACATACTGGAGAGACGGGAGGGGGGTTAGCTCAGCTGGGAGAGCACGACGTTCGCAACGTCGGGGTCGGGGGTTCAAATCCCCTACCCTCCACCAAACCAAGCGCGGCGTATCGTTCATCGTTATTCGTTACACGTTCCACGTGAAATGCAGCCTTCCCCTCTTGCCGCTTAACGATTAACGTTTAACGACGAAGTCATGATTACCGCCGAATCTTTGACCGACTACATCCGACGTGCCATCCCGGGTGCGAAAGTGTCCGTCACTGATCGAACGGGCGCGATGGACCATTTCAGCATCCGGGTTGTGTCGGATCTGTTCAAAGGAAAGAACCTCCTGGATAGGCACCGGCTCATCTACAACGCCTTGGATGAGCCGATGAAGGACGGGCGCATTCATGCGGTAGAAATCAAAGCCGAGACCACGGATGGTTCATAGGGAAGGAGCGGACTATGTCTGACCCCATCATGCAGGAGATCCAGGACGAGATCAAAAAGCATAAGATCCTCATCTACGGCAAGGGCACCAAAGCGATGCCGATGTGCGGGTTCACCCGCGAGACGATGCAGTTTTTCGACAGGTACGGGTATCCCTACGAGATCATCGACGTCCTGCCCAATCCGGCCAAGCGGGAGGCCCTCACGAAGATGACCAACTGGCCGACGCTGCCCAAGGTCTTCATCGACGGGCGGTTTTACGGGGACACCGACGTTCTGGAGCCGATGGAAAAGAAGGGGGAGCTCGAGCCCCTGCTGAAAGAAGCTTTCAAGAACGGCTAAAGACTTCACCGAAGCAGTGGTGCATGACCAGCCGGTTGTGGGCCCTTGTCTTGCCTGCCGTCTCGAACCTGCGAAGATCGCGGAAGCCCTTGTTTTCTCAAGACGTTGATTGCATCAACCGGGCGCTTTGTGATACGGTCACGCATTTAGTATTCCAGGACTCAAGATGCTCACCGAAGAGTTGATGCAGGGTGCTCAAAAGTACCTGATGGACACGTACACCCGGTATCCCCTGGCGCTCGCCAGAGGACAGGGGACGCGTGTGTTCGACGTCGAGGGACGCGAGTACCTGGACTTTCTGGCTGGCGTTGCCGTGAACGTCCTCGGCCACTGCCATCCGAAAGTCACGCTGGCGCTGCAACAGCAAGCCCTGCGGCTGGTCCATACCTCGAATCTGTTCTATACCGAGCCCCAGATCAAACTGGCGCGGATCCTTGTCGACCATTCATTCGCTGACAAGGTCTTCTTCTGCAACAGCGGGGCGGAAGCCAACGAAGCCGCGATCAAACTGGCGCGACGTTGGGCGCATGCAAAAGACGGCGCTGGCCGCTTCGAGATCGTCTCGATGCTGAACTCCTTCCATGGGCGCACGCTGGCCACGCTGACGGCCACCGGTCAGGAGAAGGTGCAGAAGGGCTTCGAGCCCCTGCCCGAGGGCTTCCGGCACGTTCCGTTCAACGATGTTGACGCATTGGCGTCGGCGGTGTCGGCCAAGACCGCGGCGGTGTTGGTCGAGCCGGTGCAGGGCGAAGGAGGCGTGCGGGTCGCCGCCCCGGCGTTTCTCAAGGCATGCCGAGACGTCACCAGGGAGCGTGGCGCGCTGTTGATCTTCGATGAGGTCCAGACCGGCATCGGCCGCACCGGACGCTTGTTCGCCTACGAGCACTTTGGGATCGCCCCTGACATCATGACGCTGGCGAAAGGGTTGGGGTGCGGTATGCCGATTGGCGCCTGCCTGGCGACTGACGAGGTGGCCACAGTCTTCACGCCGGGCAGCCACGGTTCGACTTTGGGCGGCAACCCTCTGGCCTGTGCCGCCGCCGTGGCGGTGCTGGAAGTGATCCTCGAGGACAAGGACATCCTGGGGCACTGCACTCAAATGGGCGAGTATTTCATGAAGGGCTTGAAGGATCTCCAGGGGCGATGCCAGGCGATCACCGATGTCCAGGGGCTGGGCCTGATGATCGGCGTCGAGGTGACCGTGGACGCCCGTGAGCTCGTTCACGATCTCCGCAAGCGGGGCATCCTCATCAATGCCACGAGCGAGCGCAGGCTGCGGTTTGTCCCGCCGTTGATCGTGACGCATGCCGAGATCGACCGCGTCGTCACCACGCTCGGCGACGTGATCGAGGCTCGCCGATGACTGCTGCGCCGGTCCATTTGCTGGCGGTCCACGACCTGACCCGCGACGAGATCCTCTCAATCTTCCGGGAGGCCGCGGCCTTAAAGGCCATGCGCCGCCGGGCGCTGGCCACGCAGCGGCTGAGCGGCAAGACCCTCGGGCTGTTCTTCGAGAAGCCGTCCACGCGCACCCGCGTCTCGTTCGAGACCGGCATGAACCAGCTCGGCGGGCAGTCTCTCTTCCTCTCGGTCGCCGACATCCAGATGCGGCGCGGGGAGACCGTGGCGGACACCGCCCGGGTCCTGTCCCGCTATCTGGACGGGCTGGTGATCCGGGCCTACGAGCACCACGCCGTCGAGGAGTGGGCGCGCAACGCCACCATCCCCGTGATCAACGGGCTGACGGACTTGCACCATCCCTGCCAGGTGCTGTCGGACCTGTTCACGATCCGCGAGAAGACGCGGCGCTTGAAAGGGATCAAGATCGCCTACGTCGGCGACGGCAACAACGTGGCCAACTCCCTGATCGAAGGGGCGGCCATCATGGGCATGGCGATCAGTGTGGCCTGTCCCTCCGGCTATGAGCCGGATGCGTCCATCGTGGAGTGGGCCCGCGAGAAAGCGGAACGGACGAAAGCGTCCATCGAGATCCTCCGGGACCCGTACGTCGCGGTGAAGGGCGCCGACGCTCTTTACACCGACGTGTGGACCAGCATGGGCCAAGAGAAGGAGCAGGCGCGTCGCGTGAAGGTCCTGGCCCCTTACCAGCTCAACGCGCGTTTGCTGGCTGCCGCGCATCCCGACGCGATCGTGATGCACTGCCTGCCCGCCCATCGGGGACAGGAGATCACTGACGAGGTGCTGGATGGCCCGCAGTCGGTCGTGCTGGACCAGGCCGAGAACCGGCTCCATGTGCAGAAGGCGATTCTCATCCGGCTGTTGCGGGATCGGTGACCGTGGAGCGCAGCCGACAGATGATCAAGAAAGTCGTGCTGGCCTACTCGGGCGGCCTCGACACGTCGGTCATCCTCAAATGGCTGAAGGAGACGTACGGCTGCGAGGTCGTGGCCTTCTGCGCGGACCTAGGCCAGGGGGAAAAGCTGAAGGCGCTCAAGGCGAAGGCGCTGCAGGTGGGCGCGAGCAAGGTGTACGTCGAGGATCTCCGGGAGACCTTCGTCCGGGACTATGTCTTCCCCATGCTGCGCGCGAACGCCGTGTACGAGGGGAGCTACCTGCTCGGCACCTCCATCGCCCGTCCTCTGATCGCGAAGCGCCAGATCGAGATCGCCGAACGGGAAGGCACCGACGCGGTGGCTCACGGCGCGACCGGCAAGGGCAACGATCAGGTGCGCTTCGAAGCGACCTATCTGGCGCTGAACCCGTCGGTCAAGATCATCGCGCCGTGGCGGGAGTGGGAGTTTCGGTCCCGCCGGGAGTTGATCGAGTACGCGCAGCGGCACGACATCCCCGTGACCGCGACGAAGGCCAAGCCCTACAGCACGGACCAGAATCTCTTCCACGTCAGCTACGAGGGCGGCATTCTGGAGGACCCATGGGAAGAGGCGCCGGAGGAGATCTTCCAGATGACCGTCTCACCGGAGAAGGCGCCGGCCAAGCCGGCGTTCGTCGAGATCGACTACGAGGAGGGAAACCCCGTCGCGGTGAATGGTAAGCGCCTCTCGCCGGCTGCACTGCTCGCTCACCTCAACGTCCTCGGCGGCGCGCATGGGGTCGGCCGCGTGGACCTTGTGGAGAATCGCTACGTTGGCATGAAGTCGCGCGGGGTGTATGAAACGCCCGGTGGAACGATCCTGCACGTCGCGCATCGCGCCGTCGAGTCGCTCACGCTCGATCGCGAGGTGCTGCACCTGCGGGACGCGTTGGTTCCCCGCTATGCGGAGATGGTGTACTACGGGTACTGGCACACGCCGGAGCGGGAGATGCTCCAGGCCGCCGTAGATGAAGCGCAGAAGGACGTCACGGGCACCGCCCGCGTCAAGCTCTATAAGGGAACCTGTAGCACTGCCGGGCGGCGCTCGGCGCGGTCCCTCTACCGCCTGGACATGGCCACCTTTGAGGAGGACGATGTCTACCGGCAGAAGGACGCGGAAGGCTTCATCCGGCTGAACGCGCTGCGGCTGGCCATCCGGGCCTCGCGCAAACAGGCCGTTAAACGGAAGGGATGATGGGGTGCGGCGCGGATAAGCATGAAAAGAAAACCCGAACAGAGTAAGCTCTGGGCCGGCCGGTTCCGTGGAAAGACGGATCCGAAGGTCGAGGCGTTCACGTCGTCGCTCGCAATCGACCGCCGGCTCTCCCGGCACGACATCGCCGGCAGCATCGCCCACTGCCGGACGCTCGAGCGAGCGGGCGTGCTCACCCGCCGCGAGGCGGACAAACTGGTCGCCGGGCTCAAGCAGGTGGAGAAGGAGATCGCCGGCGGGCGGTTCCGGTTCAAGCCGGCGCATGAGGACATTCACATGGCGATCGAGGCGCGGCTGACCGAACTCGTCGGTGAAGTGGGCGGCAAGCTCCACACCGGACGGAGCCGGAACGACCAGGTGGCGCTGGATCTGCGGCTCTATCTGCGCGACGCGGTGAAAGACCTTCTCGCCAGCCTGCGGCAGTTCCAGGAGAGCCTCGTGGCCCTGGCGCAGCGGGAGCTCAGCGTGGTCATGCCGGGCTATACGCATCTGCAGCGGGCGCAGCCGGTCCTGTTCGCCCACCACCTCCTGGCGTATGTGGAGATGGCGGAGCGGGACAAGGGCCGCTTGCGCGACGCGCTCCGCCGGATCAATGTCATGCCGCTCGGCTCGGGTGCGCTGGCGGGCACGAACTACCCGCTGGATCGTGAATATACGGCCCGCTTGCTCGACTTTCCGGCGGTCAGCCAGAACAGCGTGGATGCGGTGTCCGACCGGGACTTTGTGGTGGAGACCTTGGCGGCCTTGGCGCTGGTGATGGCGCATGCCTCCCGGTTCGCCGAGGAGCTGGTACTGTGGTCGTCCCAGGAATTCGGGTTCGTGGAGCTGCCAGACGCGTTCTGCACCGGCAGCAGCATGATGCCGCAGAAGAAAAACCCGGACGTGCCGGAACTGATCCGGGGCAAGACGGGGCGGGTGTACGGGCATCTCATGAGTCTGCTGACCGTGCTGAAGGGGCTCCCCTTGAGTTACAACCGCGACTTGCAGGAGGATAAGGGCCCGCTTTTTGACGCCGTCGAAACGGTGCAGGGCTCGCTCGAGATGCTGGCGTCCCTGGTCGGCGGCCTCACGGTCCGGCGCGAGGCGATGGCCCGCGCGGCGGCGTCCGGGTTTCTGCTGGCCACGGAGCTGGCCGACTATCTGGTGCTCAAGGGCGTCCCATTTCGTGCGGCGCATACCATTGTCGGGCGGATCGTTCGCGACCGGCTGGATCATGGGAAAGGCCTGGCGGACATCACGTTTGATGAATTGCGGAGTTATTCGCAGGCCTTCGAGAAAGACGCGCTGGATGTGCTGTCGGTGGAAGGCGCCTTGGAACGGAAGTTGCAAATCGGCGGCACGGCGCGCAAGCGCGTGGAGGGCCGGCTCAAGGTTCTTCAGAAGGAGTTGCGTGCGGAGGGGTGAAGACCATTAAACGTTTAACGATTAACGTCGCGCTTGCGGCCGTGTTGGCTGCAAGCGCAGGGGCCTGCGGCAAGAAGACGCCGCCGGTTCCGCCGGCGGATGTCCCGCCATCGAAGCAGGAGCGATCGAAACAGTAGAAAGACAACCGAACGGTGCAAGTTCCACGTTCAGACGCAGTGCACGTTTTCAGAGAGATGAGGTGACGTGATGCAGATCGTACGACTGACACAGACGGCTCCGAAGCGGAGGAAGCTGTTGCTGGTGGACCCCTATCCGCGAGAGAACCCCTACCATCTCGGGCCCAGCGAGCGGAAGGCGATCTGGTTTCCCAAGCTCAGTCTGCCAGCCATCGCGGCCTACACGCCGGAGCATTGGGACGTCGAGATCCAGGACGAGTCGGTCCGGGCGATCGATCTCGAGTATACGGCGGATCTGGTGGGCATCTCGGTCATGACCTGTTACGCCCCTCGGGCGTACCAGCTCGCGGCCGAGTTCCGCAAGCGCCGCGTGCCGGTCGTCCTGGGCGGCGTCCATCCCACGTACTGTCCGGACGAGGCCCTGCAGCACTGCGATGCCATCGTGACCGGCGAGGCGGAAGACTCCTGGCCGCGGCTGGTGGCCGACTTCGAAGCGGGCCGCATGCAGCGACATTACAAGATGGAGAAGTTCCCGGCCTTGGAGAACTACAAGCCGCCGCGCGTCGAACTGCTCAGCGACGACGCCTACATGACGCGCATGTGCACGTTCACGACCCGCGGCTGCCACTTCGACTGCGAGTTCTGCAGCGTGTCGCCGTTCAACGGCAAGAGCACGCGGCGTCGTCCTGTCCCCGAAGTCATTGCGGAGATGACGCGGGTGAAGCAATGGGTCGCGGCCGAACTGGTGGCACGCATGGGCAAGGGCTCCATGTGGGACGCCCTGAAGATCATGGCGAAGCTCCGGATGGGCATCGTGGACGGCTCGATCTTCGCCTTCGTGGACGACCTCCACAACAGCAACCGGGCCTATTGCCGGGAACTGTGGGCCGCGCTCAAGCCCCTGAACATCAAGTGGGGTTGCCAGTCCACGCTCTTCTTGGGCGATGACGAGGAGATGGTCAAGCTGGCGGCCGAGAGCGGCTGCGTGTCGGTCTTCGTGGGCATGGAATCCATCTTTGAGGAGAGCCTGGGTGAGACGCACAAGCCCTTCAACCGTGTCAAGAAGTTCGAAGAAGAGATCAAGATGTTCCACGATCACGGGATCATGGTGAACCCCGGGATCGTCTTCGGGTTCGACAACGACGACGAGTCGGTCTTCGAGCGCACGGTCGAGTTCCTGATCAAGAACCACTGCGAGCTGGCTTACTTCAACGTGCTCACACCGCTCCCTGGCACCCCGCTGCACGCCCGGCTGGAGGCCGCAGGGCGCATCTTTGACCGCAACTGGGCCCGCTACGACGGCAAGTACGTGACGTTCTACCCGACGCGCATGACGCCCGAGCAGCTGCAGGAAGGCTTTTACTGGGCGAATCACACCTTCTATTCGCTGCCCAACATCTGGCGCCGGGTCTCCAATACGAGCCAGCGGATCATCCCGCGTTTCGTGATGAACAGGGAATTCCGCCGGGTCATCAAGCGGGCCTGCCCGCAAGGCCAGCTCTCGCCTGTGGCCGGCGTCATCAAGGCCTTGCAGGCGAAAATCCCGTCGGTGCAGATGGAAAACCCGATCCCCAACGCCCTGCTGGCCCTGAAGAAGGTGTCCGGCCAGGTGGATAAGTTCCTCAGCGTCAAGGCGCGCAAGCACGAAAAGCTCACGGCGCTGACGGTGGAGCTGGAGGGCGCGTTGGACCATTTCAACGCGGCGGAGTTGAAGCAGAGGCTGGCGGACGCCGCCAGGCGGGCGAAGCTGGACATCATCGTGAACTTCGAGCACCTGCGGCACACGTCTCCGCAGGCGCTGCAGACGCTGCTGGACGGCGAGTTCTTCAAGCAGGCCGCGCCCTCCGTGCGTGTCCGTTTCCGCAAGCTCCGGGCCGCGTTCGACTCCGCCCTAGAGGGCGTGAGCTTCCACGGGCAGGACCTGCTGGAAGAGGACTTGCAGGATGCCTGATTTCCGGTACCAGGACGGCGAGTTCTATTGCGAGGCGGTGCCGCTCCGCAAGATCGCCGAGGCCGTCGGGACACCGTGCTACGTGTACAGCCACGCGACGCTGGTGCGCCAGTTCCGGTCCTTCGACTCGGCCTTCAGCGAGGTCCCGCACATGGTCGCCTACGCGATCAAGGCCAACTCCAATCTAGCCTTGCTGCGGCTGCTGGCCAACGAAGGAGCGGGCGGGGACATCGTCTCGGGGGGCGAGCTGTACCGGGCCTTGCAGGCGGGAATCGAGCCCCAGCGGATCGTCTTCGCGGGGGTCGGTAAGTCGGACGATGAGGTCCGCTACGCCCTGCGATCGAACATCCTGATGTTCAACGTCGAGTCCTCGGCCGAGCTGCGGGCCATCGACCGAGTGGCGGGCGAGATGCGCACCAAGGCGCGGGTGGCCCTGCGCATCAACCCGGACATCGATCCCAAGACCCACCCGTATATCTCGACGGGCCTCAAGAAGAGCAAGTTTGGGATCAGCGCCGAGCGGGCGCTCGACGAGTACAAGCTGGCGACGACCTTGCCGCACATCGAGATCGTCGGCGTGCACAAGCACATCGGGTCGCAGCTCACGCAGGTCAGCCCGTACGTGGACGCGCTCAAGAGAATTCTCAACCTCGTCGAGCAGTTGGCCGGCATCGGAGTCCATCTCCGCTACCTCAACGTTGGGGGCGGGCTCGGGATCACCTATCGGGACGAGACGCCGCCGCAGCCGCAAGACCTCGCGCAGGCCATTTCACCGCTGGTCAAGGACCTTAAGTGCATGCTGATCTTCGAGCCGGGCCGCTCCATCGTGGGCAATGCCGGCGCGCTGCTCACCAGGGTGCTCTACCACAAGGCGAACCCGGAGAAGGTGTTTCTCATCGTAGACGCCGCCATGAATGACCTGATCCGCCCTTCCCTCTACGGGGCCTATCATGAGATCAAGCCCGTGCGCGAGATCCGGGACAAGCTCAAGAAGCAGGTGCTGGCGGACGTGGTCGGCCCGGTCTGCGAGGCGGGCGACTTCCTTGCCAAGGACCGGATGATGCCGCTGGTGGACCCAGGCGAGCTGCTCGCCGTGATGAGCGCGGGCGCCTACGGGTTCAGCATGGCGTCGAACTATAACTCGAGGCCCCGCGTGGCCGAGGTGCTGGTGAAGGACGCCGAGTTCCACGTCATCCGGGCGCGGGAAGAGTACACCGACCTGGTGCGCGGCGAGATGATCCCGGCATTTCTCAACTAAGGCGGCTATGAAGAAGGCCCCGAAGAAGATCCCGTTCATCAAGTTCTCCGGAGCCGGCAACGATTTCATCGTGGTGGACAACCGGACCCGCGTGATGGACCCCAGGAAGATGTCGGCGTTCGTGACCCGGGTGTGCACGCGGCACCTCTCGGTCGGGGCGGACGGGCTCATCTTCATCGAAAAATCCCCCAAGGCCCATTTTCGCTGGCGGTTCTACAACAACGATGGGGGAGAGGCCGAGTTCTGCGGGAACGGGGCCCGCTGCGTCGCCCGGTTCGCCTATCTCAAGGGGATCGCCCCGAAGAAGATGC
>Ga0209235_1000395_pt1 | contig 21675 bp, 15 predicted proteins | sample GraSoi013_1_20cm_4_FD_185817 | JGI IMG/M metagenome (GOLD analysis project Ga0209235, IMG submission 185817) | Grasslands soil microbial communities from the Angelo Coastal Reserve, California, USA - Sample 09_25_2013_1_20cm (SPAdes) (version 2) | ecosystem: Environmental > Terrestrial > Soil >... | reverse complement strand
GACCGGTCCAGTATTTACAACGCTCGCAGCGATAGCCGAGGGTCACGGTCCCCCCGTAGACGGTCATGTTGCGCACTTTCTTCAGGCGAGCGCCGCAGACGGGACACTTGATGAGGGACCGCATCTCTTCCGTGTCGCGACAGCGGATCTCCAGGTTGACGAGGCCGGATTCGATTGCGAGATGTCGAAGCCGCGGCTCGCCGACGCGGTACCTTTCGTCGCCTTTCAAGTCTTTTTCGACGAGTTGCTTGAGTCTGCGCTGGCTGTCGACCATCGGCCGCGTGCTCAAGACACGGACGAGGGAATCCCGGACCCGATCGTCGCTCGGGATCCGGTACGACGGCATCCGTTTCGCGGAAGGGCCGCGCCCATACTAAGGTTTCTGGAGGGAGCGGGAATGGCGCTCATCTGAGGTCGGAAGGAATCGCGCACTCAGTGTCGAGACAGCCGGCATGGCGACAATCGGGAGGCCTGCAAAGGCGATTAGCGGGAGGCTCGAGACCATTGCCGGTGCGGCGACCACCCGGTAAATTGTAGAGGCCGTCGTGACCCAGAGGAATTCGTCCAGACCCATCTCGACATCGAGGATCCCGGACGGCGCCGTCAAGAGGATGCTCTCGCGGACCACAGTTGTCCCGTCTGCTGAGAGGGCGAGGTCTCGGAGTCTCGCATCGTTGTACGCGCCGAACATCAGGTCGTTCCGCGAATGTGGCAGGAGGGAACCGGTGTAGAACGCCGCGTTCGTCGGAGCGATCGTCGGCGTCCACCAATCGAGGGGCATGACGGGACTCGGGCCGTCTTGGTTCGTGTTGCCCGGCGGCTGCGGTGGCGTGGAACACGTCGCGGCGGGTCCCCAGCCGTAGTTGTCGCCTGCGGTCAAGAGGTTCACCTCGTCGTTGCAATTCGGTCCGTTCTCGGTCACGTAGGCGTGCCCGGTGATCGGATGCCAAGCGATCCCGAACATGTTCCGGTGGCCGTACGTGTAGATGAGATTCTCGACGGAGAGGCTGCCGTAGAACGGGTTGTCGGCAGGGGGGCTTCCATCGGAGTTCATCCGCAGGACTTTTCCCAAGCGGCTCATCCGGTCCTGCGCCAAGGAGGGATTGGCGTTTTCGCCGACGACGGCCCACAGTTTCCGATCCGGGCCGAAGGCGATCACGCCGCCGTTGTGATTCGTCGCTGCGCTCAAGGGCGGCATCTGGAGGATGACCGTCGGAGAGCTTCCGAGGTTCCCGTTCGCAAGGATGCGGAGGATGCGATTGTAGATCGTCCCGTTCGCCGCGTCATTGTACGTCTGGTAGGCGTACACGTAAGGGGACGAGAGAAAATCGGGGTCGAGTGCGAGGCCCAGTAGGCCTCGCTCGCCCGCCGTCGCGGTGCCCGTCAGCGTGTAGAACGGGGTCGGCAGAAGGGCCCCGCTCTCGATGATTCGGATGCTGCCGGTGTTCCGCTCCGCGAAGAACACGCGACCGTCCGAGGCAAAGGCGAGGGCGATTGGCCACGCAAGGCCCGTCTTGACCGGCCCGAGCAGCACCGCTGGGTTGTTTGGATTTCCGCCTCCACCCGGGCGGTTGACCAAGTACCAGGCGAACGCGACGGTGGCCAGAATCGCAAGGGCCGCGATGACGAGCGCCGCGATCATCCGACTCCGCGGGTCCACGGAGCCTGAACGCCTCGTCCTCCTAATGGCCCTTGTCGTTGGGCCTCATTCGGCGAGGGCGACGAGGCGGACCGGGGAGCCTGACGTCCCTTGCAAGTTCAGGGGAAGGGCCAGCAACAGGAATGCGGACGAACCGAGGACCTCGAGATTCGCGACGTTCTCGATCACCGGCACGTTCGCCGCAAGGAGGGTGTGGTGCGCCGGGTACGTGCCATCGTCCGGGAGGTCGATGTTCGCGGTGTCGATGCCGACGAGGCCGACTCCCAAGTCCAGGAGTAGCTTCGCCGCGCCCCGCGTCACCCCGGGATTCTGGAACAGGTATGCGGGCGTACCGCGGTGCCGCTCCCACCACCGGGTGCGAAGCAAGATCGCGTCGCCCTTCTGGATCGGCCGGCGCGCCTGCCGTAGCGACGATACCAGATGCCGGGGCAGGATCTTGCCTTTCTTCGGAAGGCCGCGAAGATCCAAGACGTGACCGGGTGCGATGAACCGATCCAATGGCATCTCATGGAGCTTGCGCCCCGTTGGCTCGAAATGGAACGGCGCATCGACGTGGGTGCCGGTGTGGCTCACGAGGAACATCGATTCCGCGAAGAACCCGTGGACCTCGCGCGTCGTCCACTGAGTGAACCTCGGCGCCGGATACGCGGGGAACATCTGCGTGTCCGGCCCGATCGGTTGAGACAAGTCGACGATGCGAGAGAATCGGATCGTCCGAGACTTCGGAGCCACGATGCCGCCTCCGTGGCGGAGGGTCGGCGGAGGTCTTAGCGGTTTTCTATCGGGCACACGCTTTTGCGGCGAGACTGAATGCCGCTGCGACCGTGTCGGCGGATCGCCTCGAACGTGTGACGTCCGAGATTGTTGCATGCCGCGAGTGTCCTCGGCTCGTTCGATACCGCGAGCACGTCGCCCGGACGAAACGCGCCGCCTTCCGCGATTGGGATTACTGGGGTCGGCCGGTCCCGGGATTTGGCGATCCCGATGCGCGGGTTCTCGTTGTCGGTCTCGCTCCGGCGGCTCACGGAGGCAACCGCACGGGACGCACATTCACCGGAGATCGGAGCGGAGAATGGTTGTATCGCGCTCTGTACCGCGCGGGTTTCTCGAACCGGCCAACGTCGGTCTCGAAAGACGACGGACTCGTCCTTCGGGATTGCTACATTGCGGCCGCGGTGCGGTGCGCTCCACCGGAGAACAAGCCGACGCGGATCGAGTTCGCTCGGTGCCAGCCGTACTTGGAGCGAGAGGTGATGCTCCTGCAGAACCTGCGAGTCGTCGTCGCCCTCGGAGCCGTGGCGATGGGAGCCTTCCTCCGCACATGGCGCGCAATCGGTCACGAAGTCCCATCACCCGTTCCGAATTTTCGCCATGGAGGGACATGGCAGCTTGCATCGCTTACGCTCCTCGCCTCGTACCACCCAAGCCAGCGGAACACGCAGACGGGCCGCCTCACGCAAGCGATGTTTGACCGGGTCTTCGAGTCGGTGGGGAAGATCATCCAGAACAGGCCATGATGGCAAGCATCGGCGCCGCCCAAGTCAACCTTATTTAAGGTTAACATCGCCCACCGGCGCAGGAGCCCCAAAAAGGCTTTACATTCCCGGCGGCTCCCCAATCCATGGCGGGGCCGCGCAAGGTCATCATCCTCGGCGCCGCGGGCCGCGATTTCCACAATTTCAACGTGTATTTCCGAGACAATCCGGCGTACGATGTCGTCGCCTTCACCGCCACGCAGATTCCTGGGATCGCGACTCGGAAGTATCCGACCTCTCTCGCGGGGAAGCTCTATCCGGACGGAATCCCGATCTTCCCGGAAGAGGAGCTGCCTTCGCTCATCAAGAAATTCGGTGCGCAGTCGTGTGTCTTCTCTTATTCCGATGTGGACTATGCGTACGTCGGACATCGCATTGCCCTCGCCAACTCGCACGGGGCCGAGTTCCTGTTGCTAGGCGCGCAGGAGACGATGCTGAAGGCGAAGGTGCCCGTCGTCGCCGTGTGCGCGGTCCGAACCGGGAGCGGGAAGAGCCAGACTTCGCGGCGGATCGCAGGGATCTTGCGGGCGCACGGCAAGAAGGTCGTCGTCGTGCGCCATCCGATGCCCTACGGCGACCTGGCGTCCCAAGCCGTCGAGCGCTTCGCCACATACGAGGACCTGGACAAATACGAGACCACGATCGAAGAGCGGGAGGAGTACGAGCCCCACATCGACAAGGGGACCGTCGTCTACGCGGGCGTGGACTACGAGAAGATCCTGCGGCAGGCCGAGGCCGAGGCGGAGATCCTCCTGTGGGATGGCGGGAACAACGATACGCCGTTCTTCAAGCCGGACCTGCACATCGTCGTCGCGGACCCGCTCCGTCCGGGACACGAGCTCTCCTACTACCCGGGCGAGACGAACGTCCGCATGGCCGACGTCATCGTGATCAACAAAGTCGATACCGCGACGCCGGAGAACATCGAGATCGTGAAGCAGAACATCCGGAGCGTGAATCCGGACGTGGTCGTCGTCGAGGCGGCCTCGCCCATCACGCCGGACGACAGCGTGCAGATCCGCGGGAAGAAGGTCCTCGCGATCGAGGACGGCCCGACCCTCACCCACGGCGGCATGGAGTACGGCGCGGCCTACATCGCCGCCCAGCGGTTCGGCGCCGCGGAGATCGTGAGCGCCGTGAACTACGCGGTCGGCTCGATCAAGGAGACGTACAAGAAGTATCCGAACTCCCGCAAGATCCTGCCCGCGATGGGCTACGGCCCGAAGCAGATCAAGGAGCTCGAGGAGACGATCGACGCGACCCCGTGCGACCTCGTGCTGAGCGGCACGCCGATCGACCTGAGCCGCGTCCTGAAGACGAAGAAACCCGTCGTCCACGTGCGCTACGAGCTCGACGAGATCGGCCATCCGAACCTCGAGGACGTCCTCAAGGACTGGGAGCTCATCTGAGCCGGATCAGGTCCGGGATCTTAGCCGAGGGACCTTGTCCGGATTGAGACGATAGTAGTCGTACAGGATCGCGACGATCATCGCTACCAGGAAGATCACCCAGTCCGCGGGGTTCCCGACCGAGATGAGAAAGCCGCTCGACGCGGCGGGCACCAGGACGATGGCCAGAAACGTTGCCCACGCGATCGCGCGCACGAAACCACTCCGTGGATTGTATCCGCGTCGCTCGAGGATCTCGGGGATGACGACGAACGGAACGACGATCGCCACGGCAATCGCTCCGAAGAGGAGAAGAGTCGCAGCGAGTCCATCCACGGACGGATGAACGGCGGATCGGACAAGAAAGTTTTGCACCACACCTTTAACTCCGCACCATCCATCCTCAGGTCGAGAGCGTCAATGAAACTCGCGGTGATCGGTGCGGGGGAGATGGGCCATGGCGTCGCGGAGCTGGCGGCCCTGCACGGTCACGACGTCCGGATGCGGGACATCAAGACGGAGTACGTCGACCGAGGCCTCGAACGGATACGCTGGTCGCTCGGCAAGCTGGTCGAGAAGAAGCAGATCACCCAGGCGCAGGCGGACGAGGCGCTCGGACGGATTCACGGGACCGTCGACCTCCGGGACGCCTGTCGCGATGCGGACTTCGTGATCGAGGCGGTCTTCGAGGACCCGGAGCTGAAGAGGAAGGTCTTCCGTGAACTCGATGAGGCCGCGCCGGCGAAGGCGATCCTCGCGTCGAACACGTCCGCGTTGCCGATCACGCAGATGGCGAACGCCACGAAGCGACCGCAGAGGGTCGTGGGGATGCACTTCTTCAATCCGCCCATGCTCATGGCGCTCGTCGAGGTCATCCGCGCGGACACGACGAGCGACGCGACCCTCCAGGCCGCGGTCGATCTCGCGAGGTCGTTCGGCAAAACGGTCGTCGTGGTCAAGAAAGACGTCCCCGGATTCATCACGACGCGCGTCCTCGGGCCGTACTTCGAGCGGGCCGCCTGGATCCACGAGAGGGAACGCATCCCGATCGAGACGATCGACGCCGCGATGCGCTTCCGCGCCGGATTCCCGATGGGTCCCTTCGAACTCGCCGACCAGGTCGGCGTCGATGTCCTCCATCATCTGATCGTGAACGCGCACCGGCCCATGCCACGGTCGGTCCAGGACCTCGTCGACGGCAAGAAGCTGGGGCACAAGGTCGGCGAAGGCTTCTACGCCTACAAGGAGGGCCGCCCGAAGCTCACACCGGAGATGGGCCAGGCCTTCGATCCGATCCGGATCCTCGCGCCGATGATCAGCGAGGCCGCCGAGCTCGTCGCCCTCGACGTCGCGAGTCCCTCCGAGATCGACGAGGCGATGCGCCTGGGGACGGCGTTTCCGAAAGGCCCCCTTGCCACCGCCGACGACCTCGGGATCGATGCGGTGGTCGCGGCGCTGAAAGCCGAGCAGGACGCGAAGCCGGCGAAGATCCTCGAGCAGATGGTCGCTCGCGGCGACCTCGGTGTGAAATCGGGGAAGGGATTCTACGACCATGGATCGGGAGGCAGCGCGATGACGTACGAGACCCTGCTCGTCGCCCGCGACCCGACGACTCACGTGGCGACGATCACGATCAACCGGCCGGATCGGCTCAACACACTCAGTCCAGAGGTCTTCGAGGAGCTCGACAAAGCCCTCTCCGCACTCGGGGAAGACGACGGCGTGCGCTGCGTCATCATCACGGGAGCCGGGGACCGCTCGTTCAGCGCCGGCGCCGACCTCACATCGTTCGGCGATATCTCGAAGGCGTTCAAGGTGTGGCGCTTCTCCCGGCGATCCGAGGAGGTCGTCAGCCATCTGGCGAATTTTCCCAAGCCGACCATTGCCGCGATCAATGGGCACTGCTTCGGCGGCGGCCTCGAGATTGCGCTCGCATGCGATTTCCGGATCGCCGCGAGTCGGGCGAAGCTCGGCCAGACCGAGGTGAATCTGGGCCTGGTGCCCGGGGCCGGAGGCAGTCAGCGCCTCGTCCGAGTCCTCGGGCAAGCGAAGGCGAAGGAGCTCGTGTTCCTCGGGTCCCGACTGACTGCCGACGAAGCTGCGAGCATCGGCCTCGTGACGAAGACCGTGTCGAACGAAGCGTTCGCGGGAGAAGTCCGCGCGTTCGCGGAGAAACTCGCGAAACAGGCTCCGGTCGCGATCCGTCTTGCGAAGGTCCTTCTGAACCGGAGCGTCGACACGCCGATCGAAGCCGCCCTCGAGATGGAGGCCATGGCGTTCGGGCTCATTTCCTCGACGGAGGACATCTACGAGGGACTCCAAGCCTTCATGGAGAAGCGGGAGCCGAAGTTCAAGGGCGAGTGAGCCGCCTTCTCAGCAAATTGCAGATAATCCAATCTCACGTCGCGATGACGTTCTTCTTGGCGAGAGCCCCGATCTGACGCGACGTGTATCCGAGAGACTTCAGGATGGCTTCCGTGTCTTGGCCTTTCTTCGGGACCCGCGCAGGGTTCCGGGTCTCCGTCGCGGTGTGCTTCGCGGGATGGGAGATGACCTGGAGCTTCCCGACTCCCGGCACGTCGACGGTCGGGAGGAGGCCGCGCGCCTTGACCTGCGGGTCCCGCACGACCTCGGGCACCCGCTTCACGCCAGCGATCGGCAACTTTTCCGCGAAGAAGATTTCCTCCCACTCCGCGAGCGTGCGCTCCAGGAACTTTGCCGCGAGAGTTTCCGCGATGGCGGGCCGCTCCGCGACTTCCGCGAATTGCCTATCTGATAGCTCCGGAGCGCCGATGAGCTCGCACATTCGTTGCCAGAACTTCGGTTCGACCGTGGCGACGGAAAGCCACCCGCCGTCCTTCGTCTCGTAGAGGCTGTAGAAAGGGAACGATCCGGTGAGGAGCGTTTCCCCGGGCAGCGGCTCTTCACCCGTCGCGAAATACCGTGCTAGCCCGAGGACGAGGAGCGTCACCGCGGTGTCATAGATTGAAACGTCGATGAATTCGCCGCGGCCCGTGCGGTCCCGCGTCCGGAGCGACGCCAGGATTGCCAGCGCGGCGTTGAAGCCGCCAGCCAAGTCGCCGATGGGGACGCCCGGGACCGCCGGCCGGCGTTCGTCGCGGTTCCGCGTGACGGACAAGATCCCCGCGAGCGCTTCGAAATTGATGTCGTGGCCCGGGAGGTCCTTGTACGGACCATTCTGCCCGTACCCAGAGAACGAACAATAGATCAGCTTCGGATTCCACATCGCGAGCCCGTCGTAGTCCGCCCCGAGGCGGGCCATGACGCCGGGCCGGAACTGCTCGATCACCACGTCCGCGCGGCCGACCAGCTTCCGGAGGATCTCCTGGCCCTCGGTCGTCTTCAAGTCGACCGCGAGGGACCGCTTTCCGCGGTTCACCATCGCGAACGGGTAGGAGACGTCGTGGACGATTGGCGGAACCGAGCGCATGTAATCGCCGAGTTGCGGGTCTTCGATCTTGATGACGTCAGCACCGAGGTTGCACAGGAGTTGCGTGCAGAACGGCCCCGGGAGGAGACGCGTGAAATCAAGGACCGTGATCCCGTCAAGGGCCGCAGGCACGGCGGCAGCAAGTCGCGGTCGCGGTATCAATCTTCGGGCGAGGGTCTCCGTCCTCCTCTCCGGCGGCTACGGAACCACGGGCGGGGCAGGAGTCGGCGACTGGCGGAGGTCGAAGCAATCCATCATGTCATCTGCGGTTGCGTCCCGCTGGTTCAGCGTCGGGAGGCCGAAGTTCGCTTCGCAGAATTTCACGAGGCTCACGTGAGAGTGAAAGACCTTCGAGACGTATCCGTTTCTGGCGTGCGGACCCATGACGATGCATCCGACCCGTGGACCGAATCGAAATTGGCTGCCCTTGTAGCCCGAGTGAGAGTCGCCGTTCCAGACTTCCGCGGCCGGAGGCTCGACGTGGTCGTACCATCCTCCCCAGTCGTCCCACGTGATGAACACCGCGACGTCGGACCAGAGTCCACCCCGGACGATCGCATTCACCTGATCCACCGTCCACTGCATGCCCTTGGTCACGTTGCCCATCGACGCCCCCTGGGGATTGGAGTACGGCGGGTGCTCGTCGAACTCAAGGGGCGCATAGACCCAGGACACCGATGGGAGTCGTCCCGCGGCCGCGTCCACCTGAAATTGATCCGAGGGGAGCTTCCACTTCGGGTTGACACCTTCCATGTAATCGATCGCATACCCGCCATAGCTCCGCCACGTCAAGCGAGATTGTTCCAGGCTCTTCGGCAGCGACGAGTGGATCTGAATCGTCGGCGGGCTCCGCCGCGGCGGATTGTCGATGATCGGTGAATCGGCGCACAGGAGCATCAGGTGATTCGGCGTCGACGGGCCTGCCACGTCGGTGTAGTAGTTGTCGCAGAGGGAGAATCTCTTCGCATACGAAAAGTATGCCGGGATGTCCCGTTCGACGAACTGCTCGCGAACCGCGGTCGTCTCGCGGGCGAGCCATGCGCCATGGCTATGTGGCGGGTCCTTCGGCGGCGGGTTCGAAGACCGCGCCATCCGGACGCCGTTCGCGCCCTGGAAGGTGCCGAAGTAGTTGTCGAATGTGTGATTCTCTTTGACGATGATGACCACGTGATTGATCTTGCTCACGGGAACCGCTCACCCAGAGACGTTCTTCTCCGAAGGCCCGAAGGGGCCTCCGTCCTTCAAATCCGACCCGCTTATCTCGCCTTCGCAATCGCCAAGTAGAAAACCTTCTTATTCCGCGGGTCCATGGTCTACGCGGAGCCACGCAAATGCCGCAGGCGGTGATCGTTGGCGCCGTACGCACGCCGATCGGGAAGCGTGCCGGTTCACTGAAAGACTGGCGGCCCGACGACTTGGCCGCGTTCGTCCTTCGGGCGCTCGCGGACCGCACCGGGATCGAGCCGAAGATCGTCGAGGACGTCGTGCTGGGCTGCGTCACCCAGGTCGACGAACAGGGACTGAACATCGCCCGCCTCGCGCCGCTTATCGCGGGGTTCCCGGAGTCGGTTCCCGGGACCAGCGTGAACCGGATGTGCGCCTCCGGACTGCAGGCATTCAACTTCGCCGCCATGGAGGTCATGACGGGTCAGAACGACGTCGTCATCGCGGGCGGGGTCGAGGTGATGTCCCGCGTCCCCCTGGGCTCCGACGCCGGAGCGCTCAGCCCGAAGCTGCTCGAGAAATACGAGATCGTGCAGCAGGGGATCTCCGCCGACCTCGTCGCGGACAAGTACAAGATCACGCGGGAGCAGATGGACGAGTTCTCCCTCTGGTCCCACCGCAAGGCCATCCGGGCGATCGACGAGGGCCGTTTCAAGAAGGAGATCGAACCGGTCCCCGTGTTCGACGAGGGCGGCAACAAGAGGATGTTCGACACGGACGAGCACCCGCGGCGGACCACCTCCGTGGAGAAGCTCGCCTCCCTCCCGCCCGCGTTCAAGCCCGATGGCCGCATCACGGCCGGCAATTCGAGCGGCATCAACGACGGCGCGTGCGGGATCCTCGTGACGACGCCGGAGAAGGCGCGGGATTTGAAGCTGGAGCCGCGCGCCCGTTTCGTTTCCACCGGTGTGGCGGGCACCAACCCGACGATCATGCTCGACGGCACGATTCCAGCGATCCGGAAGGCCTTGGCCCGCGCGGACCTGAAGGCCGACGACATCGACGTCTGGGAGGTCAACGAGGCCTTTGCGTCCGTCCCAATCGCCACCCGCGACACAATCGGCTTCGACGACGCCAAGCTGAACGTGAACGGCGGCGCGATCGCCCTCGGCCATCCACTCGGGATGAGCGGCGCCCGGCTGATCACGACGATGCTGCATGAGATGGAGCGACAGGATCTCCGCTACGGCCTCGCGAGCCTGTGCATCGGGTTCGGCATGGGCCTTGCGACGATCATCGAGCGGCCGACTTAGTGGACCCGCGACCATTCACCGATGGACGTCACCGAAAAGGCCTGCGGTCGATCGAGCTTGATCCGGCCGACGGACGTCAACTCGTGCTCAGCTGGATCACGCGTTCATCGACGGTGAACCGGTCGACGGCGTTGACCGTGAGGACGACCGTATTCCCGGAGAAGCCGTAGGTCGTCAAGGCGCCGGTGGTGCGGAACGCATCCACGAACCACAGCGCCCACGCGGCCGCGCTCGGGCTCTGGATGGTCAGCGTGATTCCGTTGTACCAGTTCTCCCACTGGGTGAGCAGGCAGGCGACGAAGAAGATCTGGTCGTTCACGGCCTTGCCGAGCCACGACTGCATGTTTCCGAGCGTGACCTGCTGGTTCGTCGCCGTGACCGCGGCGGAGAGCTGGGACTGCGCGCTGTCCACGTTGAACTTCGCGAGCGAGAGCTTCCCGGCGCTCGCATTCGTCTCGCCCCAATTGAGGCGAGCCTGCGCCTGGTTCAGCGGTTGGCGGACGGCCGCCACGGCGCCGGGCGTCGCGGCGCCTTGGCTGCCCCAGTACTGGACGTAGGCCGACGTATTGCCCACGGCCGTGGCCTGTTCGCCCAGGTCGGGCCGAATGATCGTCTGTTCGTTCGTATTGGCGTAGAGGAACTGAGCGTTGATGAAGGCGTAGTCCGAGCCCGCGGCCTGGAACGGGGCGCCGACAAACGTGATGAGCGTGACGCGGAGGCTGCCCGTCCCGAGGTCCCGCGGCGTGTACTCGAAGGGGATCCCCTGGTGGATGGTGGCCCCGCCGGCTTGGGAGAGGGTGACGCCGCCCGCCTCGAGACTCATCGTCTGGGCCGGGTACTGGCGGTTCGCCCGGGAGAGGGTCAAGGAGCCGCTGACCGAACTGGCCGTCGTGATCGTGCCACACGCGACGGATCCGGAGTAGTGGTTCGCGATCTCCAGGTAGATGAACCGGATCGCATCCGCGGTCGGCGCCGCGTAGTACGTGCCGCCCGTCGTCGTCGCGATCTCTTGGAGGAGCGCCCCATCCGCATCGGGCCCGAGTCCGATCGTGTAGACCGTGATGTTGTTCGCCTTCGCCCGGGCTGCCTCGAGCCGGGCCTGCGCGTCACCGGCCGCCTGGTTCGGGCAACACGTGTTCTGACCGTCCGTCAGGAGGATGATCACCCAGGCCTTGCCTCGAACCCCGTACGAGATGAGCTCGTTGTTCGCCACGAAGAGCGCGGCCCCGAAGTTCGTGCTGCCGCTCTGGTCGATCGAGTTGAGGTCCGTCTGCGCTCCGCTGTAGTCCGGGATCCCGTTGTTGTACGTGGAGAACAGGTGGTGCGCCGGGCCGCCGATGTTCTGCAACGTCAGGTGCGCGACGCTGTCGAAGTCGACGCTGGCGACGCGGTCCGGTCGGGTGAGGCGGCCGATGTAGTCCTTTGCCGCCTGGATCCTCAACCGGCCCGGATCGTTCTGGTTCATCGAACCGGAGCTGTCGATGGCCAAGATGATGTCCTGGTCCACCTTCGTGATCCGGCTGTCATGGATCGTGGGGACGTACGCCAGCGAGATGTTCGCGGGCGCGACGCTCCCCGTGTTGAATGCGAGCGTCCCATCGCTGGCGGTGGCGAAGGCCGAAGTGGCCGGGGTGCCGAGCGGGATCGTGACCGAGAATTGGCCTCCCTGGACCGCGGCGCCGACGGCCGCATACCGAATGTAGTCGAGCGCCTGGAGCGCCTGGACCGAGGTGTTGCGCTCGGCTTCGTATTCCCGCGCGGGGATCACGGAGATGACGGCCGCCTGGAGGAATAGCACGGCGCACAGCAGTGCAAAGAGAGTCGCGACTGTGGACGCGACTCCTTCCGAGTCCTCTCGGAACGAGTTCGCCATTCAGAACGGTTGTCCACGGAACGCCCGCTTTAAATACTTGGTTCGTTCAAAATCTTTCGTGATAACCAGCCGGCGGAACCGGTCCGGAAATCGATTTCAGCAAAGGCGCGCGAGAACCTGCATGGAGGATTGCGGCCCCCACGCTGGACGTCGCAACAACCGCCACACCGTTGTCGTAGGACAATCGTCGACCGCAGGCTGTTGCGTTGCGGCCGCCTGTGGCGTCCTCGGCCCCGGGTCCCACATTCAGTATTTAGACCCGAAGCGATTGCCGCGCGATGCCGGCGCACGGGGAAGGCAGGGGCACGGGCGCGTCGGCCAAACTGAACACGTTCGACGTCACGAGTCTCGTCGTCGGATCGATCATCGGTGCCGACGTCTACATCGCAACCGCGATCGGTGCGCGGCTCGTCGGTCCCTCCTCCCTGTTGGCCTGGATCTTGGCGGGCGCGATGGCGATGGTGATCGCCCTGTCCTTCTCCTACTGCGTCATGATCTTGCCGAAAGTCGGCGGACCCTACGCCTACGTGAAAGACGTCGCCGGTCCCTTCCCCGGATTCCTCGTCGGTTGGAGCCTCCTGCTTGCGGAGTGGTTCTCGCTCGCCGTCTTCCCGGTCGCTTTCAGCCAATACTTCGTCGCGCTCGATCCGGGCATCGATGCGCTCGGCAGAGTCCTCCTGAAAGGCCTCTTCATCATCATCATCCTCGTCACGAACCTGGTCGGCATCAAGGCCGCGGGGCGGGTGAACGACGTCCTGACGATTGCGAAGCTGTCGCCCCTCGTCCTCATCGTCCTCGGCGGCCTCGTCTTCGTCACGCTTCAGCCGGGACGGTTCGTGTCGAACTCCCTCCCGTTCTTCACCGGCGACCTCGCCGCGTTCGGTCAAGCCCTCGTCCTCATCTTCTGGGCCTATGCGGGATTCGAACTCTCGACCCTGCCGACGGATGAAGTGATCGAGCCGCGGAAAACGATCCCGAAGGCCATCGTCACCGGCATGATGATCGTGATCGGCTTTTATTTCCTTACGAACTTCGTCGTCATCGGGTCGGTCGGCGGGAGCGCCCTCGGCAGTTCCACCAGCCCACTCATCGATGCCGCGCGCGCGACGTTCAGCTCGCCCGCGCTGTTGACCTCGGTGGTCGCGCTCGTCGTCGGCGTCGGCGCGTTGCTGTCCATCACCGGAGCCGATGAATCCGGGACGGTCGGCACGTCGCGGTTGGCCTATGCGATGTCGATTGACGGCCTCCTCCCCCACGTGTTCAGTCGCAAGCAGAAGCGGTTTCACACCCCGTACCTCGGGCTGATCATCCTGTGCGTCACGGCCTACATCGCGAGCCTCCTCGGCGGCCTGTCCGACCTGATCAACTCCGCCGTCTTCTTGCTCGCATTCGTCTACTTTGCGACGTGCCTCGCCACGATCTTCCTCGAACGGAGGCATCCGCGGATTTCGAGAGAATTGCGCGGGAAGATTGCGATCCCGGTGACCGGGATGATCTTCTCCATCGTCCTGATGGGGCTCGTCTCGCCGCGGTTGATCGGGATCTCGCTCATCCTGCTCGCGATTGGCATCCCGGTCTACACGTTCTTTTCCCCGCAGAAGGAACTCGTCGAGCTGAAGGATGCGTTCCTGTCCGCTGACGCGATTTCGCGGAGAGCGTACCTGCAAGGGCAACGGTTCCTGGCCTATCCGTTGCAACTGATCAAACGGCTCCGACGGAGGCGTTCCACCACCTAGGCGGTCTTGAGGCTGGCCCAATCTTCGAGGACCGCGTGAGCCCCGTTGTATCCGGGAGCGCCGCTCACGCCGCCGCCGGGATGGGTGCCGGCGCCACACAAGTACAGCCCCGGGACGGGCGTGCGGTAGTTCGACCATCCGGGCACCGGGCGGAAAGAGAAGAACTGGTCCGGCCCCATTTCCCCGTGCGACTGGTGCGCCTCCGTCAGGCCGAACCGCCGCTCGAGGTCGAGGGGCGTGACGACGTCCCGGGCGAGGATCGCCTTCGGCACGTTCGGGGCGTACTCCGCCAGGGTCTCGACGACCCGGTCCCCGTACGGCTCCTTGAGATCGTCCCAGGAACCGGATGCGAGGTGATACGGGCTGTACTGCACGTAGATCGAGAGCGTGTGCTTGCCGGGCGGCGCGACGGATGGATCGAGGACGCTCTGCGTGACGACCTCGAGCCACGGATGCTCGGAGGGCCGTCCGTACTTCGCGTCCAGGAAGGCGTCCTCGACGTAGCCGATCGACGGTCCGATGTAGGTGCTTCCCCGATGTTGTGGACCCGGCGTCCCTTCCGCTGCGTTCCAACGAGGGAGCTCGGACAGCGCGCAGTTGACCTTCATCGCGGCCCCGTGCATCTTGATGGCGCCGACGGACCGCCGGAATTCCGCGGGCAGTTGATCGGGTTCCAGCATCTGCAGGAACGTGCGCTTCGGATCCGCGGTGGAGACGACGGCCTTCGCGTCGATCGTTCGTCCGCCTTCGAGCCGCACCCCGACCGCGCGTCCGCCCCGGACTTGGATCCGTTCCACGGGAGAGCGAAGGAGGATTTCGACCCCGCGGGCCCGCGCGGCGGCGGCGAGCGCGTCCGGCAGGGCGCCCATTCCGCCGACGACGAGCCCCCAGCCGCCGACCTGCCCATCGATGTTCCCGAGGAGATTGTGCGCGAGGGTGAACGCGGTTCCCGGGGCCGACGGGCCGGAGAAATGGCCGATCACGCTCTCGTTCGCGAAGGCGGCTTTCACTCTATCCGACTCGAAATACTCGTCGAGGAGTTCCTCCGCACTATAGAAGAGGAGGCGCCGCAGGAGGTCCTCCGCCTCCGGACCGCGGAGGAGCGAGACGAGATCGGCGATCGGGACCGGCGGGGCGAGCAGCATCGGTTCGACGAGATCGTACACCTCGGCCCACATCGCCTCGTACTTCGGATACGCCGCGGCATCTTTCTTGGAGAACTTCGCGATCTCCTTCGCAGTCTTCTCCCCGTCGGACCAGAGCATGAGATATCTTCGATCGGGGAACGGGCAGAAGCCTTGCGGATCGAAGGCGACCTGCCTCAGCCCGAACTTCGCGAGTTCGAGGTCTTCGATGATCTGCGGCCGGAAGAGTCCCGACACGTACGCCGCAGCACTGACCTTGAATCCCGGCGCGATCTCGTCCGTGACGCATGCGCCGCCAACGCGATCCGACCGCTCCACGACGACGACGCGGAGCCCCGCCTTCGCGAGATAATTCGCGGCAACGAGGCCGTTGTGCCCCGCGCCTATGACGACGAGGTCTACCGAGGCCATGGTCCGGGCGCCGGGAAGCCCTCGCTTCGTATGTCGGTTTCGTTCCGGCCTCCGTTGTGTTGCTGACCAGGCAATCCCGAATAAGCTGACGCTGAAGTGAACTCGCTCGTCGCAGTCCCGCGCCAATGGCCGTATTCTAGCGACTGCGCTATGGCGCAGCGCTGGCCCTGGGCTTCTTTTTCGTGGCGGCGGCCCCGCCGCGACGTTTCAACGCAGGGTTCAAGATTTCCTCAATCCCATAGCCCAACATCGCGAAGCCGAGGACGAGCAAGGTGATGAAGACCCCCGGGGGTAGGAAGTACCACCACTGGCCCCGGAGGATGGCGAGCTGGTTGTACGCGTTGTTGACCATCTGACCCCAGCTTTCGATCGCTCCGATCCCGCTCCACCCCAACCCGAAGAACGAAAGGAACGCTTCCGTGAAGACCGCGCTCGAAACGGTCAACACGGACTCGGCCCAGACGAGGGGCATGACGTTGGGCAGGATGTGTTTCCGGAGGATGTACGCCTTCCCGGCCCCGACGGCCCGAGCCCGTTCAATGAACTGGCGCTCCTTGAGCGAGAGTACCTGCGACCGGATGACCCGAGTTGTCGTCGGCCAGCTCACGAGGGCAATGGCGAAAATGATCGTCTGCAAGCTTGGTCCCAGGACCGCGACCAGGACGAGGACAAAGGGTAGCCAAGGGATCACGAGAAAGAAGTCCGTCACGCGGGAGATCAGCTGGTCCGTCACCTTTCCGTAGTACCCAGCGACTAATCCGAGCGCCGTCCCGATAACCATCGCGACGAAGGACGCAGCGAAGCCGATGAGGACGGAGACTCGGCTTCCGTACACCAGGAGATTGAGGATGTCTTTGCCAGACTCGTCCGTCCCCAAGAGGTGTTGCGACGACGGGGGCTGGTCTGGCTTGGTGAATTGCAGCGAACTCTGGTACGGCCCTACGAGAAGGGGGGCGAGCAGGGCCATAAGTATGAAGATGAGGATGATGATGAGTCCGGCGAGGGCCAACTTCTTGCGGAAGATTTCCGCGATCGTTTTTCGAAGGCGTGCAAGGTTGAAGAGGACTCGCTCCTGGAATAGGGAGTAACGGTCCGAGGCGGAGGCGACAACCGTCGACCCCAGGTCCTAACCCTCCCGAACGCGGGGATCGAGGATGGTATACAACACGTCCGCAACCGCATTGCCGACGACGACCCCGATTGTCGCGATGAGGAAGACGGCGCCGAGCAGGGGGTAGTCGTTACTCCTCGTGGCGGTCCAGGTGAGCAGACCGATCCCATTGATGTTGAAGACGACCTCGATCACAATGACTCCGCTTACCAGCCATCCGAAGTACAATGCGGAAGCCGTCACCACCGGGAGGCGGGCATTCGGGAGCGCGTGCCAGCGGAGCTGCTGGCGTTCGGTGAGCCCTTTCGCTGCTGCAGTGACCATGTAGTCCTCCGGGAGGACCTCGGTGAGGGAATTCCGCAATGTGAGCGAGAACCATGCGAGGTTCGTGATCACGAAGGCCAGGATCGGCAGGATCCAGTAGTAGAGTGTGTTGAGCCCGTTCACCAGCGGGTCTACCGACACTTGCAGCTGGAGGGGGAAAATCGGGACGACGTAGGCGAGCCCGAAGATCAAGATGAGAGACACCCAGAACGAAGGCATGGAGTATCCGATCAGGGTGAACATCGTAATCGAGACGTCCGCTCCACCGCCTCTCCTCCAGCCCGAGATCCGACCGAGGATGATGCCCAACCACATTGTCACGAAGGTCGCGATGCCGAAGAGCGTCAAGGTAGTACTGAGGACCGGCCCGATGACCTGCGTCACGGGTACGCCGGGTCGAACGGTGATCGAAGTGCCAAAATTCCCTTGGAAAAGGTTGCCCATGTAAATGAGGTACCTCTGTACGACGGGCTTATCAAGACCCCACTCCGCAATGAGCTCGGCCCGCAGACCGCACTGAGCGTTGCCAATCTGACTTCCCGTGCAGTTGCCACCGGCCCCCACATCGCCACCCCTCGGGATGATGGCACGGGTAGGGTCGCCGGGCAGGACCTGTAAGACGAAGAAATTGGTCGTGGAGATGAGGAGAACCGTCAGGACGACTGAGACCGCCTTCTTCAGCAAGTACTTACGGAGGTTCGTCGAACCGCCTCCGCGTCATCTCTTCACCGGTTGCCCAGCGCTGTTGGCGTCATGTCTTGGGCGGGAGCTCGATTCTCGACTCCTCGGCCTCCTTCTTGGTCCTTCGTCGAATCAGTAACACGGCCGACAGAGCCACGGCTGCAATCACGACCACGATCGCGATGGCCGCGATAACGAGCGGATCCAACCCCTGCGTCCCGGGGTTAAGTGGGGTCAGCGCGATCGCCACGGCCCTCTCCTGCCCGGAGACGACGACCACTCCGCTCGTTGTCGCCCCGACATAGCCATTCGCCGACGCGTTGACGGTGAACGTCCCGGGCTCGACGCTCAGATTGGACTTGCCTTGCGCATTCGTCGAGCCCGTCTTCTGAACGCCGGTCGAGGACGACACCAGGACGACGGCCCCTCCAAGTGCCGCGCCGGTCCGCTGGTCCGTCACCGTCGTAATGATCCAGCCGACATTCGGGGTGAGGGTGAAATTGCGCCAGGTCGTGGCACCCGCACTCACGACCACGTTCGGTACAGCTTGCGAGCTGAACAGAGGCGCCGTCGCCGTCACTGTGTATGTCTGTGCGGAAAGACTGATCGAGTACGCGCCGGCGCTGGTAGTCGTGTCGGCGCGGTTCCCGGGTGTCGCGATGACCTGGGCCCCAGCGATTGGATTGCCCGAAGTGTCCTTGACGGTCCCTTGGAGCGTCCCCAGGTTGGACGGCGGGGTGGTGACGTTCACGTACACCGGACTGGCCGTGAACACCGGTGCGCTGTATCCGTCGGACACGCTGACTCGAACCGTGTAGTTCCCTGGTACGGTCCAAATGTGGCCGTATGTGCTGGTGGGGTTTGCGGCCGTTCCATGGGTGACGGTCGAATTGCTGTCTCCCCATGTCCAAGTCCAGTTCAGCAGATCCGTTGCCTCGGCGTCCGAGGAGGTCGCCGACAAAGTCAGGTTCACGCCGGTGTACGTGCTGGGATATCGAGACCCCGTGATGACGGGCGGCGTCGGCGGCTGGTTCGCCGCGGGCGCTACGCAGCTCGGGCAGTTCAGGTCGAACCACAGCGGGTTCGCACCCCAATACGCATTCATCTGACGGTACGGGTGCGCGGTCCAGTCGCCCCATCCCTGCCAAAGGTCCGTGCGCATGGCCCACTGGCCGTACGGGAAGATGTAGATGATGTAAACCGCGGATTCGTACTCAATTTTCTGGGCGGCCTTCACGTCAGCTTCGCGGGTGGTGGGGTTCTGGTCGGAAAGCTGCTTGAGGTAGTAGTGGTTGTACGTGGCGTTGTTCCAGTAGTTGTCGCTCCATCCGTCCAGCGTCCACGATGATTGCATGGAGAGGATGTAGTTCGGGTCGGGGTCGGCTGACCAATACCAGATGTAGGTCTCCACTCGTCCGCCGTAGACATCGCTGCTCAGCGCGTTCTCACTCGGCTCCCTCTTGACGGTAATCTCGATCCCGATGTTCTTCCACTCAGCCTGGATGTAGTCCGCGACCAGCTTCTCCTCTGGGAACCCGTCCGGCGGACGGATCGCCAAGGTGAAGTTCAGGTGCGTCCCGGCGGTGATCGTCTTCGTCACGTTGGGCGGACTCTCGCATTGGTAGCATGAGGTCTGAAAGCTCACGGGAATGTCATTGGCGGCCGCACGATACTGTCCGCCGTCTTGACCGGTGTAATGGGCGGTATACCCCGCGGCATCGAGGATTGTGTTGGCGATGTTGAGGTTGAAAGAGATATTGTCGCCGCCCGCAACGGGATCGTACCACCACTGCGGTGTGACCGGCGAGACCAATGTGTCCCCCCGAATCCCTTGACCCCGGTAGATGGTCTGGAGGATGTAGTCCTTGTTCGTCGCGTGCGCCATCGCGCGGCGCACGTTCACGTCGAAGCGCGCATTGTTCAGTCCGCCATTCACACTTTTCTTGTCGATCTGGGATATGCCGATTTCATTCCATTCCTGAATCGCTTGGAGATACTTTTGCGTCAGGATGTTCTGGTGGTTCTCGACGGTCAAGATCCCCGCCGTCGTCATTTGTGCGAGCTGGATATCGCCGTTCAGGAGGGCCAGAGCGAGCCTGTCTTGGGTGCCGTACTGCCACAGATAGACATCGGTGATGTTCACCGGACCCACGTGGTTTCCCACCGGGTGGTATCTCGTGTTCCTGATGAGGTGCAGGGGGACGGCGCCGTTCTGCTGCCACTGCGAAAAGATGTTGGGGTCCGCGACGAATGGGCCCGTACCGATCGGGTTCGCGTTCGTGTAGCTGTACTCCGCGGCCTGCGGGTTGATGGGGCTCCATTGGGCCTTCTGGACGATGGGCGCGAATAAGTCTTGGCCGGAGACGAATGGGATCTTGAAGTACACCGTGACCTTCCACGGATCCGTGGAAGAGATGACCGCCCCGCAATGGCCCTTGTTCGTGCCCGTGCATTGAACGACCTGGTTGAAGTACGGCTCGTAGGCCCAAAGGTGAAACAGGTTCTGGCTGTCATAATTCCATGTGAAGGCGACGTCTTCTGCGGTCAACAGGGTATTATCCGACCAATACACGCCCTGCCGTACTGTGTACGTCCAGTTCATGAGGGAACTGTCGTGTGTGGCATCGGTGATGATGTTCGGGATGTAATTCCCGTCTTGATCAAAGGCATACGGATAGTCATAAATCAGTCCGTAGAGGAGGTATGACGCATCATTGAGTCCGATGTATGGGTTCAGACTGTCGATCGTCTGCAGAAATCCGATGTTCAGGACTGGAGGAGGAGCCGCGGCGGTCGCATTGATTTCAAATGCAACGGGGTATCCGCCGACTGCGATTTGCAACATAAGGACAGCGGCCACCAATCCACAACCGACGGCGTAGTGTCCGGACTTCGTCGGAACTCCTCCCGCATCTGGTACGGGCCGCAAGAAAACCCTTGGCCCACTCCATAGAAGGGATGTCTGACGTGGATTAAATAGCTTGCCAGAGAGATGGACTCAGAGCCGGTTGAATCTTCCTCGATTGCCATTATTGTCCATCATTTCGGAAATCAAAATCGAAATTGCATCATGACGCGGTCTTTCTAAGCATCCACGACTGCCGATCGCGTCTGATTCTCTCCTTGAGTGAGACCCTTCAGCCCGGAACCGTTTAATAAAACCTCGACCTAGGGTCGCGCCGAGCGGACGAGGGCCACAGGCCCCAGGAGTCTGCGGAACGATGGACGAGGAAGAAGAACCCGGTAGTTATCGAATCGAGGCGAGGCGAGATGGAGCTCTGGCTTGTCTGCGCCCTGCTCACGGTCGTGTGCTACGGCGTGGGCGAGGGCCTGTCCAAAGAGCCGACAGTCCGGCTCGGGTCAGCTCACATGCTCGTCCTGTACGCGCTCGGTAGCGCGCCGATCTACGCCGCCTGGTTCGTCCTCGGGTCCGGCTGGGACCGCTTGACGCCGCTCGGCGTCGCGTTGGCGACCGCGAGCGCGGTCTGCGGGTGCTTCGGCACGATCTTCTGGTTCCGCGCGATGGAATCCGGCACCGCGAGCGTCGTCAGCGGATTCACGGCGGCGTACCCGGTCATCACGGTCGCGGCGGCCGTCGTCATCCTGGGCGTCTCGCTCGTCCCCGTACAGATCATTGCGATTGCCTTCCTGCTGATCGGCGCGGTGGTCCTCGGGCTGCACGACCACCCGGGCGAAGCCGCGGTCGGACGGGCGTGGCTCGCCCCCATGCTCTGCGCGATCGTCCTGTGGGGCGCCTGGGGGATCGTCGAACGGATGTCGATCGACGCGCTCGGTTTCGCGGGCAATGCCGGAATCTATGTGCTCGTGTCGACGCCAATCTACTTGGCCGTGGCCTCGCGAGGCCTCCGCGGAAGCGGTACGT
>Ga0209235_1000392_pt1 | contig 21733 bp, 20 predicted proteins | sample GraSoi013_1_20cm_4_FD_185817 | JGI IMG/M metagenome (GOLD analysis project Ga0209235, IMG submission 185817) | Grasslands soil microbial communities from the Angelo Coastal Reserve, California, USA - Sample 09_25_2013_1_20cm (SPAdes) (version 2) | ecosystem: Environmental > Terrestrial > Soil >... | reverse complement strand
GTTGTCTTTCTGAAAGAGTCTTCTCATCCCGGTCAGTCTCTCCATTATTATGCCATACCGTCGAGTCTTCGCATTCTCGACAATTCTCTTGAACACGTTGTGGAGTATTGGTAGTACACGGTTCCGCTGCTTCTTTCCATACTTGGAAAAGATCTGCGCTCTTGTTCGGGAGTCGTTTCTCTTGAATCGACTCTTGACAAACCGGTATGTAGACTTGATCCCGGTCGCCTTTGACAAGTCGAATGTCTTGACCATTCCATTCGCTGATGCAGTTGTCACGTTGTCCAGGTTACGATCCACCCCAATGTATCCTTCGGGCTCGATCTCAACTGTGTCTTTCGAGAAGCTGATACTGAGCGCGTCGGGTGTAAAGGTGACCGAGTGGACATTGAGCCCTGAGAGGACCTGGAGCGTATGACTGTTTAGCTTGACATACACGTACTCTCGAGGTTTAACCGGGAGTCTGAGAAGACCATTGAACCCGTAGCATGTGGTCAACATCAACCTCCTAGCATACGGAACGGTTGCGCGGTGGTTCTTCTTCTTGTTGGCCTTTCGATGGTTGTGAAGAATCCTGGTTGCCGTACTGATGGCACACAGCCTGTAGTAGCCAAGGATGTCACGACTGAGATGATGATATGACTTCAACGATAGAGTCTTGAGACTGGAAACGTTCTCTTTTGTTCCGATAGCGATGCAGACGTTCACCATACGTCTGAACTCGTCTAGGAGCCGTAAAAGTTCGGCTGAGGCATGATGATTCTGTCTGATCGTCTTCACTTCCAGCACTCGGCCCCGCCCAAACAAGGGAATGGCTTTTCGTGTTAAATAGCCAGAGAGAGTGACGAACCCAGCCGCACGAGAGCCAATTGTCATCCAGAAAGAGTTAACAATCCTTCAATCCAACGAAGAGTTTGCAGTGTCTTTTCTAACAAAAAGGTTGACCAGAGTCATCTATGCCATCGTGTTTTTTTGCGTAGTATAAGGCAGGGTCAATCGATCTTCCATGTTGCTTCGGGCCCCTCGGAGGCATGCCAGTTTTATACTGGCACCTCTCTACCATATATCCAACAAACGAAGGGATACGGGACCAAAGACACACGGTTACAATAACATGGCTGTCGACAAGAAAGTCCTCAAGACATGCGTCGTCTGCAAGCGCAAATTCCTAGGCTGGTTCTCAGAAAAGTACTGCAGCGACGACTGCCGCATCGAAGGAACACGGTTAAAGAACAGAAACCGCCAACGGAAAGGCAGGAAGGTTCTCGACCTCCGCGAAGGCGCCATCAGCCAACAACTAGGCGAACTGGGACTTGGCGATACACAATATCCAATGTACAACCACGAAATAGTCCCGACAATGTACGCGAACCTAAGCCTCTACCACGGCCGAGATGGCAAGCGACATGTCAGATCCTACTATGATCTTCTACGCGAGATCGCCAAACTAAACGGTGGCGACACGAGCAAGATACTTGCCCGGCTCCAGCCTCGCGAACAAAACTAGCCCTAACATTTTCACTGTGCGAGACGTCGCAAGTCCTGAACCTTGCCCAGAAACGTTCCATCAAACAAGTAGGCTTCCCCGTTTTCGAAATCCACTGCTCCTGAACGCAACACGGGTCCCATGTATTCTTTGTAGAGTTCTGTCCATCCCTCCTGGTAGTTCTTGTTGATGGGCTGTCCACCCAAGTAATCGTTGAACGATGGCATGATGACAACGTCAGCGTCCGCGACAGAGACGCCGAATTTTTTCTTCATCTCCTCAGCCGCGTTTCCTTCGAACTTTGCGTCTTCGCGCTTCAAGACTCCTTCTGCAAGCTTGTTCCCATTGCTCTTCGCTCTCACCCATGCCTGCCGCGTGATTCGAAACCCTAGCGGGTCCCTGAAGACCACAACAGGGTGCAGGTGACCCATGACTAGGAATTTGCAGCCGAGCAGGGGCGGCGCGGGCCAGGCGTGGCCGTGGAATAATCCGACAGAATCCCAGATAACCATCCCATTCGACTTGTTGATCTTTACAGAGGGCGGCGTCAACGGCTCGAGGTTGCCATCATGGTTTCCCGGGACCACTTCCACATCTGGAATGATCTCGACAAGGCTGTCGAAGAACTCTGGAACGTACTTCCATTCTTCCAACTCAACTTTCGAAACAGCATGCTTCACATCTCCCAATAGAACGAGTAGCTTCGGATCGGTTTCCGCCAGTATCTTTCGCAGTTTTTCCAAGAGTCGCGGGACCTGTGAAGGCACATGTATTCCCTGGTGGGCCAAGGTCACCTCCCAGCCGAGATGAAGGTCAGCGATGACCAAGACCCGTTCTCCCTTACGTTCTAGGAGAAGAGCTGGTTGGTCCGCCACTGGTTTGACAATAACGTCGTCAGTCACTGATATGCCTGCCAGCTCTGGATCTTCCTTCCCTCATGAAAAGGTATTCTTAGCGCAACACAACCCCACTAGTAGGGAACTAGTTCGCCACCGACTGTTAACGAAAACCGGATACTCAAAGGCGCCTGTCAGGAGATAGATCGGACCAAGATCTTCTCTGATGAACAGAAACAGATGCTAACAACTGTATTTCAGAAAAGGTTCCCGCAGGCTCTCGGTCTGGTCGAGGGAGGAAGGGTTCGGAAGTACCAGTTCTCCCCTAGCGGCAGAACCGTCTGGGTGGTGACCGGTCGCGGCCGCGATTATCAAGTTCTCCCTGACAGCCTGTTCTGCACCTGCGACGATTATTACTTCAGGGTCATGGAGCACAAGAAACAGCTATGCTACCATATCATCGCTCAACAACTCTCCGAGGCCATGGGCAGGTATAACATGATAGGGTTGACTGACTCGCGCTACCCTGAGATAACCTCGAAACTTACCTCGATCATTCCACGTGAGTAATGTCAAGGTTTTAGTAGCCGTTTCCGAGGATTGTCGAGAACGAACCGGGTGAGCCGATATGTCGTACAGTCTTCCACCGGACCAGGGGTACGCGCTCCTCCAGCTACTGCTCTACATCTTCAGCTTCGTCTCACTCGTACTCATCTTCCTCTATATCGCAGCCGAGCGTCCAGGGGAAGCAAAGAAGAAAGCCGCGGAAGAAGAAGAATAAATCGTCCTAAAGGACGATTAGTAGAATAGATGCGTAGCTCGGCATTCTCAACCCTCAAACCCCCAGTCCTACAGAGGCTAGAGAAAGAAGGCTTCCTAGAAGCCAGCCCGATACAAGAACTTGCAATTCCCGCAATTCTAAGCGGAGAAAACGTTCTGCTCATCTCTCCGACTGGGACGGGAAAGACCCTCGCCGCCATCCTCCCTGTACTAGACAAGCTCATCGAGGCTCGAGCGGAGGGAAAGCCTCGGGGAATCTCAGTCCTCTATGTGACTCCACTCCGGGCGCTCAACCGAGATCTTCTTCGCCGACTTGAGGAGATGGGCAAGGATCTCGACATCAAGATCCAGGTTCGCCACGGGGATACGCCGATCAGTGCAAGAACTCGCCAGGCGAAAAGCCCACCAGACGTGATGATCACAACTCCCGAGACTCTCCAAGCTATTCTGATCGGGAAGAGGATGAAAGAACACCTGCGCTCGGTCCGGTGGGTCGTGGTCGACGAGGTCCATGAGCTAGCCACGGACGAGAGGGGCGTCCAGCTGTCCTTCGCCTTGGAACGGCTGATAGAACTTACCGGCGTCGAGTTTCAGAGAATCGGCCTCTCCGCTACTATCGGCGAGCCAGAGCGCATTGGGCAATTCTTGGTCGGATCAGGACGAAAAGTCAAGGTGCTACGTTCCGATGAGACGAGAGGGCTCCAGATCGGCGTCCTCTCCGTTCATCCCAGCGCTGGAGACCAGAAAGAATCCGTCAATCTCGGACTACCGGCTTCAACCGTTTCTCGGGCTCGGATGATACTTGGCATCATCCAATCCCACAAATCCACCCTGGTATTCACCAACACACGCGAGCACGCCGAGGCGTTAGCCGCCCAGATTCAAGCAATTGGAGGCGGGACCCCTGTCCGAGTCCACCACGGATCTTTATCGAGAGAATTACGCGAGGAAGCGGAGAAAGAATTTCAAGAAGGCAAACTCAAAGCTCTAATCTGCACGAGTTCTCTCGAGCTAGGAATCGACATCGGTAGCGTCGACTTCATCGTCCAATACACCTCTCCACGAGAGACAACGAGGCTTGTCCAGAGAGTCGGTCGAAGCGGACATACACTAGGCGGAACTTCTCGCGGAGTCATTCTCACGATCAACACGGATGATATACTGGAATCCGCGGTACTAATCCAGCGGGCCCGAGAAGGCAGACTCGAACGGCCGATAATCCACGAGAAAGCCTACGACGTCCTCGCTCACCAGATAATCGGTCTACTACTCCAGAAAGGGCGGATGACCCTCGAGGAGATCGGCGAGGTCGTTCATCGCTCTTACCCGTTTCGCGAAATCGACCCTGTAGAACTCGGCCGCGTTCTCGGTCAGCTTGATGAGCTGAGGTTGTTGAGGAAGTTCGACCAGTTTTTCACCGCGCGCAACCCTAAAGCGATACAGTACTATTTCACGAACCTCTCAGTCATACCGGACGTTCAGAAGTACACTGTATTCGACTTCTTTCGTAAAAGGCGTATTGGAAGTCTTGACCAGGACTTTGTCGCTCGAAGATGCGCGAGCGGGACAGAGTTCATTCTGCACGGTCAGACTTGGCGGGTCCTCTCGGTCGATGAGGAACAGTATCATGTCGAGGTGGAGGCGGCCCCTCCAAGCTTGACCGCTATTCCAGGATGGGAGGGAGACATGATTCCTGTCCAGATCGATGTTGCGGAGGAGGTAGGTCGCGCCCGAAGGCTCCTCTCTGACGGAGTAGTTCCGGAAGGTTTTCTGGAGAAAAGTGAGATTGATCGAGTTGAGTCTACTCTCTCTGCTCAAAGACGTCAAGCTCCGATCCCGTCTGATCAACTTGTCCTCGTTGAAAGCTTCGAGAACAGTGTGGTAATCCATTCCTGCTTTGGAAACTTGGTCAACGAGACCCTCGCCACAGCGATGGCCGCGCTTTTCGGGTCTCGCCTGGGCTCAAACATCGGTACGCAAGTCGACCAGTACCGGTTCGCTCTGATCTTCCCACGTCCAGTTAGCGCGTTATTGGTTGCGGAGGAGTTCAGGAAGCTTTCGCCTGACGATATGGAGAAGATTGTCCGCGACACCATTGATGCCTCTGACCTATTCGCTTGGAGGCATTGGCATGTTCTACGCCGGCTCGGCGCCGTGAGCCGAGAAGCAGAGTACAAAGCACGCCAGGCGAGGCTCTTGGTTGACATCTTCAAGGCATCCATAGCAAACGATGAGGCCCGCAGAGAACTTTTCACAGAAAAGCTAGACATCAAAGGCGCCAGGAGAGTTCTTGAAAGGGTTGGACTGGGCGAGATGGCGATCGAGACCATCCAGGATGTTGGTCAGTGCACTCCGTTTGCCCTTCCCATTCTTGATAGGATTGTTCCACACGGTCTACTCAGACCAGCTGTCGAGGAAGCTTCCCTGATCGAGGTTGTGAAGAGCAGACTGCTGTCCACGAACCTCCGACTTCTCTGCATGAACTGCGGAGACTGGGACAGTATCCGAGGAGTCGACACACTCCGAGAAGTAATACGGTGTCCAAAATGCCGATCGTCTTTGATCGCGGCAACATATCGTAGCAATGATGCACTGGGCCCGATCATCAACAAGAAAAAGAGAGGAAGTAAATTAAGTCCGGAGGAAGAGAAAGAATGGATGACCGCATGGCGGTCCGCAGGGCTGATCCAGAATTATGGAAAGAGAGCCGGTATAGTCCTTGCAGCTAGAGGAGTCGGCCCAACCACCGCGGCCAGAATTCTCAGAAACCGGTTGCCGAGAGAAGATGACTTATACCTGAGCGTTCTAAGGGCAGAGCGAGAGTTCGAGCGTACCCGAATGTTCTGGGACTAGACCCGAATGACTGAGTCTTCTGAGAATCTACTCAACCAAATTCTCGCAAAGAATCCCGGGATGCCAAGAGAGGAACTCCTCTCGATGGTAGAACGTAAGAAACAGGAATCACACGGTCTCCTCTCTGACGAAGGAGCGGTACGGCTCTTGGCACAGCAGCTCGCAGGTCTATCGGGCCAATCGGTCAACATCTCCGACCTTCGTATTTCAAGTGTCCAAGCTGGACTTTCCGACGCGACGATCTCTGGAGAGATTCTCTCGATAAGCCAGTTGCGCGAATTTCAGCGGTCCGACGGATCCGTCGGCAAACTAGTCAGGGTCAAACTAAAAGATGGTTCTGGACAGATCACATGTGTTCTCTGGGATTCTACGGCGGAAATTGTTGAGAAGGAGCAACTCGCTATCGGGTCTAGGCTACGTCTTGCCCATGGATACACTAGGTTGGGACTTGCAGGTGAAGTCGAGTTTCATCTTGGATCTCGTAGTAACATCGAAATCTTGAGCAAAACCCTCGCCACAGCTCTCGCATTTAGCTCCGGTGCGGCGCAGGATATGCCATCAGTAAACATCTCTCCTGAAACCGTTCGAGTCCGTATCAGAAAGTTGCAGAAGAGCCGAGGGGAGAACGGGCCGGCATGGGCCCTGTGCGAGAACGAGGAGGGTCTTACTATGGCGAAGTTCTGGGACGACAACATGGAGACCGTTCTTTCCATGGGAGAAGGGAGCATAATCACGATCAAGAATCCATGGATTACAGAGAGGAACGGGATGGTCTACTTGAACGCTGGAGCGAAGTCCTCCATAACGAAAGAGACCCTTGTTGACATCGAATCTCCTCCTCCCGTCACGATTGCATCGATCAAACCGGGTCCCAAGCTTTACACTACGCGCGGAGTCGTCGTTGAGCGATCTGATCCTCGGGAGATCGAGACAAGGGAAGGTCGAAGAACAAGGGTCTCAAATATTAGGGTGCAAGATGGTACAGGTAAGATCAGAATCGCCCTCTGGGATAACCATGCCCAAATTGTGGAAAGTCTAAGGATGGGAGACGCGATAAGATTGACGGGGATTAAAGTCCGGGAATCATCGAACGGAGAACTGGAAGCGTCGACCGTGTTTCTAACCCAGATCGAGAAATCATAGAGATTTTGCTGAGAGCCCATGATGGCGCTAAGAGTAGGAAAGGACCCTTTCGACTACATCAACGAGGTCAAGGTCGAGAAGTCTCGCCAGTCTATGAAACGACGGCTCCAAGAGTACCGTCCCAAACCAAACTCCATAGACACCCTTGAAAGGGTTGACGAAAAACATCACCTGATAGTTTTCTCTGCAGACTGGTGCTCCGACTGCATCGCTTACATCCCAGGTCTGGCGAAGTCGTTGATAATGGCAAAGAACAACATGCTGCAGGCCCGCGTCGTCGACTATGACGCTTATCGGGATATGGCTGAGGAGTTCAATATCCGAGCGATTCCTACAATAATCGTTTACGATAAGAACTGGAAGGAAGTCGGCAGATTCGTTGAGACCCCGAAGAAATTCGGCACCGTCGAAGAAGAGCTCTGTGCAATCCTAGGATCAAAGGGCGCAAGCAATCTCTAGTCACACGACGACATACAGCAACCTCAGGGCGCTTGGCCATTGGTCTATGATACTGAGAACAAATGGAACGCCATATACCCGGTCTGGTCGATCACAACATCATAACATTAGAAGAGTACTCTGTCATCCGATAACTCTCTTCCTTTCCGAAGATTCCCCTTTCTCCGTAACTATTCTTCCATGCAACTTTTCTTTTTTCTGTAACTAATTTTTCCTCTTAACAATTATGTGACCCCCCAGATGGTCGATTTTCCCGCGTCCCGCCCTTCGTGAGAGAGTCAGCTCGCACTGGAAATCGTCAGTTTTCAGCTCTTCGAGATCTATTTTCCTACAAGTCGTGAGATCAGTAGTATCAATCCGATGGAGTAGGCTGCTGTTCTATGAATCTTCAACAGTAGCCGGGCATTCTTCGTCAAGTCGGCGCTATATTCTTTCTCGTTTGTCAGCACGGCCATGTGGTGCATCTCGACAACTGTTATTCCAAGGAAAATCGCCAAGCCCAGGCCTAACAGGTCTATTCGTGTTCCCTGAATGTAGTAGCTGGCTATGACTGGCATGAAACCCCAGGCTAGACCAAAACCGGGATAGGTGTGGAGCCACTTGGGCTTCTCCATAGGATAGAGAAGGGCGAAGAATCCTCCCAGGATCACGAATACGAGAAACCATGGGGAGTAGAGGAGTGACATGTAGACTCCCACGGCCATGCCAGCTAGGACCGCGAGAACGCCCACGGTTCTGATCGCTTCTCGGTTCATGTTTGGGAAGTATGGGAGGTACTTGTCTTTGCTTGCGGTTATGTCGATGTAGTGTGCTCCGATGACGAGGCCGAAGAATCCTGCCAGCATCGTCAGCAGATAACGGTCGAGGTGAAACTCGGGAGCCAGCGTTGACGCGACTGTGACCCAGGAGAAGAGGACCATGCTGAATGGCCAGCGGAGACCGAACCACCAGACGTTCTTCCTCCAGATTCCGACAAGGTCAGGTTCTATCAGGGGAAGAGTCGTTTCGCTCATAGTCCACGCTCTCGATCGGCATATTTAGGAGGCTATTGTTCTTGTCTCTGCTCTTGCGACCTCAAATGGAGAACGCCTCATCCGACATTCTGTTCGAGTTCTTCTGGGCGATTCTCTAATGTCTGAGGGAGACGATCGGCCTCCTAAAGGTTACTTTCACGCGGGTCCGAGAGGGGCTCTTATGCGACACGAGGGTCGGTCGCTAAGACCCCCTATTTTTCCCGGGACATTTCCTGTCTGGCAGTGATAACAGGCGAGTCCGGGTGATCAGGGCGCAAATCTGGGTTCGGACGGACTCGGAAAGAAGCGGACAATTCCGAACAAATTTCGGGAGAGTCTATGGAGGCGTCTCAGATTCGAGAACAGGGCTGACAATGGGCGAATTTGGCCATCTGAATCCGGGAACTGGCCTATGACACTATCCTGCGACTGGCTCTTCTTCGACCGCATGTGAGACTCTTGATCTGATGTGGTCGTATCGTCATGCTCTAGTTTGACTACGCGGACGAAAAAATGCTATTACTTGCTGGATTTGGCTACTTCCTTTACGGCGCCCTCTAGAATCTCAAGTCCAGAGTCTACAAGGTCCCTTGTTATGATCAATGGAGGTGCAATGCGGAGAGTCGAATGGCCTGCTGTGATCATTGCGAGGCCGCGTCGGAAGGATTTCATCATGATCTCATGCGCCTCGTTGTCACCAGATTCTTTCGTTTTTGGGTCCTTTACGATCTCTGCTCCGATCATGAGTCCCTTTCCTCTCACATCGCCGATGATATCGTATTTTTCCTGCATCTCCTTCAACCGTTTGATCATATAGTCGCCTTGTTTTGTCGCGTTTTCCATCAAGTGCTCGTCTCTGATCGCATTGATGACCTCGAGCGCAGCGGCGCACGACACAGGATTTCCCCCGAACGTGTTCGCATGGGACCCTCCGTCCCAGTCCATGAGATCCGTGTTCGCAACCGTCGCGCCAATAGGCATACCCGACGCCAACGCCTTAGACGTGCAGAGAATATCGGGTTCCACGCCCCAGTGTTCAATCCCGAACCAGCGCCCAGTCCTTCCCATCCCGGATTGCACCTCATCGTCGACCATCAGGATTCCATTCTTGTCCAACAGTTTTCTGAGCCGCTTGAAATATTCAGGCGGAGGTACAACATAGCCGCCCTCTCCCTGGATAGGTTCGATGAAGAATGCGGCGACATCTTCCGGTGGAAGATACTTGTCAAGGACTTGTTCTTGGATGAAATCGACGCAGTACATGTCACACTCGGGATAGGTCATTTTGAAAGGGCATCTGTAGCAGTAGGCGAAGGGAACGTGGGTGTCGCCTGGAACCATTGGGAGGAAGTGTCGACGCTGGACGGGCTTGCTTGCTGTGAGGCTCAGTGCGCCCAGGGTTCTTCCGTGGAAGGCTCCTATGAAGCTGATGAAGCCGTGCTTGCGCGAATGCCACTTGGCAAGCTTCATAGCCGCCTCAATTGCCTCCGTGCCGCTGTTGCTCAGGAACACTTTCTTCTGGAAGCTCCCCGGCGTTATCTTGACCAGTTCCTTCGATAGTTGAACGACCTTTTCATAGTAGAAGTCGGTCCACGAATAATGGATTAGTTTCTCGGCTTGGGCCTTAATCGCACTGACTACTCTCGGGTGGGAATGTCCTACCGCAAGACAGACTAGACCAGAGTTGAAATCGATAAACTCGTTTCCATCAACATCCCTTACAATACAGCCTTGGCCTGAGTCCGCGGCGAGCGGATAGAACCTAACCAGCGAGGGTGAGATGAGAGACTCGTCCTCTTTGATCATGGCTCGGGCTTTCGGCCCGGGAGGAGTCACAACGATCTTTGGGTATTTTGTGGCCGGCATGATTATGCTCGGCGCCTCTGCGGTTATTCTGATATAAGATTACGTAGAAGATCGGTTGTAGGAAGCTGACTAGTTGCCCAGAGTTATCTCTATTGTGGAGAGACTTGCCATTGACCCGTCGTCCCGTTGTACTTGTTCGGTGCCGATGTCTACGGAGTGAATCTGGACGTTCTTGAAGAATGCTCTCCTCAGCATCTCGACGGTCTCGACGGCTTTGTTGATGGATTGGCCGCGGGCTCTAACCATGACTTCAGGAACGCCGGTGTTGAACAGGGTCACGCAGGCAACAACATAGTTCATCGTTGGCTTCTTACCAATCCTGACTATGTTCGGCGCTATTTCCTCGTCTTCGAATCCGTCGTCAATATCCGTCTCGGGCATGATGTTTGACATGATGTCGCCTGTGACAATCGTGGTTGTCTATCCGTTCCTCTAAGATTAACCTTGCCAAACCAGGGATGGTTGGTGCGAGGACTGACTCGTGATGGAAAGATATGTTCCGTTCTGTTCTTCCCGGGTCCTGCTTTTAAAGGACTGGCCGAGTGAGTTGGTCTTCTCTTCGGATGTGGTCTTGGTCTTGGACTCTGCCAGCCCGACAGTTTTCCACATGTTGGAGAGGCTGGTGGGGAAGAGGGTCTTGGCTGTGATTAACCGCGATTTTGGCTACGAGGGGCGAGTTGCGGTTGTCTCTCATGATCCGCCAGGAATCTGGCTGACTGAGTCCGAGGCGGTGATTTTGCGTTCAACTGTTGTCAGTCCGATTCCCCAGATTGTGAATAGGGAACCAAAGGGCGAGACTTTCTTACACTTAGACGCGATTCAGAGGCTTGAGACATCTTCGGAGGGAAAGGCGAGCGCGCGGCGATAAGATCGCTTGGCTTGATGGCCTGGTGGTCGCTACCTCCAGCGTCACAATCGTCATCGACCCCGTCAAGCTCCGCACAATCTCCTCGACCTCGAGGGTTCTCGTCTCGCACGCTCACAGCGACCACACTCGCGGATTCAGGCACAAGGGAATGAAACAGTCAACTACTGAGACGAAAGAGATTCACAGCGTCCTGAATTCTCACCGTGTCTCCAATTTCCAAGCAATCGACCTCAACCATAAGGTCTCAATAGACGACATAGATGTGAAGGCACTGAACGCCGGGCACATGCTGGGGTCGGCCCAGTTTCTAGTACGTACTCCTGAATCATCGATCTTGTACACGGGCGACATCAATTGCGTGGACACACTAACGACAAGGGCGGCTCAGCCTCACCGATGCGATGTTCTTGTGATCGAGGCAACCTACGGCTCGCCCTTCTACCATTTTCCATCGCGGGAGACTATCTATGCCAACGTGGTTGAATGGGCGGTTGACACGATCAAGCAGGGATACATTCCGTGCTTGCACGTTTATGCAGCGGGTAAAGCCCAGGAAATTGTTCGTCTCTTTAACGTCTACACTCACCTGCCTGTGATCGTCAATCCTGTTTTGGACGGGGTCAACAAGGCGTACCGGAAGGCCGGGCATGCGTTAGATTGGATGTCCGCGGCCTCTGTTGAAGGCGGAGAAGTTCTTGAGAAGAACCCATGCGTCTATGTTACCACCCCAAACGACCGGAGAAGCATTGGCAGGAAGTCTGCGCGGGCATTTGCGACAGGGTGGGCTCTCTCCATGAGAGGGCGTAACGCAGCTTTTCCGCTAAGTAGTCATGCGGACTTTGGGCAGCTAGTCTCGTTTATCAAGGCATGTAACCCACAGAAGGTTTACATTTTTACCGGATTTGCGGAGGAACTGAGACGGCTTATCAGGACTGAGCTGGGATTGGAGGCAAAGACCGTGCCTTCGATTAGCCAAAGAACACTGTCAGATGATTACTAGCTTTCCAGCCGGGAGTTCTCGTCTCGGTCAAGTGACCGGTAGGAGGAAATATGCTATGAGAGCGAGGGCGACTAGGCCTACACCGGATATGACGACGAGTTGAGGGCTCAGTTTTATGCCTGGGGTGTCTTCTTCGAAGAACCGCAAGAGTCCAGCACTTGCCGCTGGCATCGGTGCCTCGTCTCTGCGTCTCTTCTCGCGTTTAGTCATTGATCTGTTTCCTTCTTCGAGAACTCGGGCTAGACGCCTGTAATAAGGCTCGCGTGGCTAGCGTAGTTGGATGTATTCGTATGCGTCTCTAGTGGACTCGAAGGCATAGTGTACTCTTGTGAAATCTTTCCGGAATTCGTTGACGTCTTTGGCGACTCTTTTCGGGTCGTCGTTCTTGACGACTATGCGGTGCATCATCTGTGCTATTTCTTTCATCTCGGATTCTTTCATTCCGAGCCTGGTGACTTCTGAGACGCCGGCTCTTATTCCTCCTGGGGCTTCGAAGTGTCTTCCTTCTTTGATATCGTAGGGTAGGAGGTTGCGGTTGAGGATGATGTTGGCGTCTTCCAGTTTTTTCTCGATTGTCTTTCCGTCGCCGTACTTTGTTATGTCTGCGACTAGGAGGTGGGATTTGGTGAAGCCTTTCTTCTCTCCGAGCACTTTGAACCCGAGCTCATGTAGAGCTTGAGCAAGAGCTTTGCTGTTCTTGACGATCTGGGAAGCGTATTCTTTTCCGTACGCGAGCATTTCGGCGAACATTATCGCTTTTCCGGCGAGATGGTGAAGGTGGTGGTTGCTCACGTTTCCTGGAAATGTTGCTTTCTTGATCTTGTCCGCGTTTTCCGGATGGGACAGTATCAGTCCTCCTTGGGGTCCTGGTAGTGTCTTGTGTGTGCTGCAGGTCATGGCGTCGACACCTTCGTGCATTGGGTCTTGGAATTGGTTTCCTGCGACTAGGCCGGCGACGTGTGCTGCGTCGTAGCAGCTTTTTGTTCCGTGTTCTTGAAGAATTGGAATGATTTCCTTGATGGGGTGCGGGAAGGGAAGGACGGAGCCGCCGAACATGGCTAGTGTCGCGGTTTTTCCTTCTGCTGCTAGCTTTTTGATCTTTTTCGCGGTGGCGTCAATGTCGATGTTCATTTCTTCTGTGTCGAAGGGGAAGTATTCGACGTTTAGTCCTCTTACGGAGCCGGCTGTTCCTCCAAATTCTTTCTTGCCCATGCTGATGTGGCCGCCTGCTGGGATTGCTAGCGCCATCATCATGTCTCCTGGGTTGGTGAATGTGGTGTAGGCGACGAGGTTGGCGCATACGCCGGAGATTGGTCGGACGTCGGCAAAGTCGACGCGGAATAGTTGCTTGGCTAGGTCTATGCAGATCTGTTCTACTTGGTCTATGTATCGGCAGCCGGCGTAGACTCTTTCGCCTGTCCAGCCTTCTGCGTAGCGGTTGCCGAAGTCTGAGAGGATGGCTTCTTTGACTGCTGGGCTGGGAATGTTTTCGCTGGCTATTAGCGGGATCGATCCAGCAAACCATTCGTGGTGAGCTTGTAGGAGCTCGAAGACTCGCTGGTAGGATTCTCTCGGTTGCATTGCCATGTCGGATGTGGGATTCTGGTGTTCTTGTTTAACGTTTCACAAGCTCTCTCTGCTCTTTCTTTGAATGGTGGGATAATTGTTCCGGTTCAGTCAGGTCGTCTTTGGCTAGGTTTTCGGCGTGGTGGAAACTGTTGTCAAACTTTTGTTTGTTTTCTGAACTGGCTCCACCATTGAGGGTTCTGATCGACGTATTTGACGAACTTTGCGAGGAGGTCGAGGGTTCGTGAGTCAATGTAGTGTTCGAGGCCTTCTGTGTCTTTCTGGGCTGTTGTCTCTTCGACGCCGAATAGTTTGAGAAAGGCGACAAGAAGCGCATGGCGTACTCCTAATGATCGGGCCATGTTTTCTCCTTTCTCGGTCAGGGTGATGCCACCATATTTTTCGTGGAGGATGAGCTGCTCTGAGTGGAGCCGGTCCAGCATTCCAGTGACTGTGGGTGGCCGGACGTGTAGGTGGTTGGCTATGTCGACTGGTTTCGCGTATCCTTTTTCTCGTATGAGTTCGTAGATGATTTCCACGTAGTCTTCGTTTCGGGGTGTCTGGCCTCTGGCGCTGGGTCGGTGGGCTCGGGCCAGTTTTGCTAGCTGGCTTTTTCCGGGTCGAGTTCGGGCCATGCTTCTAAGACGCTGTGTTTTGGACATTGGCTGTCTAAGAGGGTTTCCTAGAGGTGGATGTGTAGGTTGAGGCTGTCCCTGAGTTTGCGTAGTATCGGCTCGAGGGGCCCGGGTTCGAGGCTAATTGCTACGATCTGGTTATTGTGGGGAAAGATGACCAGGTCGACTTTCTGGTATTGTATGGATATGTGTGCGAGGGGTCCACACTGGCTTTCGAGTTGGGACAGCGTGTCCAGGATCATTGGCGGAACGCTTGCCATGAACTTTCGATCGTAGGTTTCAGGGGTTAGGCTCATCACGTTTGACCGCATCCTCGACTCTAGGAGTTTGCTGTTCCGGTCCAAGAGTGCGACGTAGCGGATCCGGGAGTCGAGGGCGAACAGTTCGTCGACGAGCCGGGTTTGGGGCCTACTCAAGCGGGAATCATTCGCTGTTCTGCATGCACGTTAAAGAAATGCTTTCGCCTCACGCAAGAGCGGACAGGGATCTATCTTTACCCGCTGAATCTCCTGTACGGTGTTGATCCTGGGGCGAGTTCTTCTTGGGGTTTGATGGAGATGGTTGGTTTTGGCCTCGGGTTGTACTTTCACAATGGTCCGAGGGAGCCGCTCTTGCGTCGCGAGTCGCGATCGCTAAGACCCCCCCTCCTCCTGAGGTCTCTCGCTGTCTGGCATGGATAATGGGCGAGTCTGGCCGATCGAAGTCTCATCCGGGCTTAGATCGGTCGGCGATTCATCGGGCTATTGAAGGTGGGCTAACGGGAGTTCTAGGGGTCGCTGTTCAGATTCGAGATCAGGGCTGATAATGGGCGAATTCTTCCCCACGTTTCAATCAATTGGGCTGGCAATCCCCTGACTGTCGCGCCAGCATTATGACTCAGGAGCTGGGCTTGTGTGAGAAAAGGGCGAATCCCATTTCTCTGGGCTGGAGAAACGCTCGTGATCCCACTCCTGGTCGGCCGGAGTTTATATTCCGGTTTTTCAGTGTTCGGGAAAAATACTGTTTGTTGTGTGTCGGTGTTTTCTTGGAGTACAAGTGGGTTGTTCTGACGGTCACCACTGTCGGAATTTTCATGGCGACCCTTGACTCCAGTATTGTCGTAGTTGGGCTTCCTCAGGTCGTTGCCGATCTGAAAACGAACCTGGTCGTTGGCGTCTGGATCATAACCATCTACCGTCTCATGATCACAGTCCTCCTCGTAGGTATTGGACGCTGGGCGGATATGCATGGCCGAGTCCGGCTCTACAACATGGGCTTTGGGATCTTTACCCTTGGCTCCCTGCTCTCTGGCCTCTCACCCACAGCCGAGGCGCTTCTGGCTTTCAGACTTGTCCAAGGCATCGGAGCAGCTCTATTATTCGTGAACAGCGTTGCCATCGTCACGGACGCTTTTTCGGACAAGGATCTTGGCAAAGGAATCGGGATAAACCAGGTCGCAATCAACGCCGGGACGATAACAGGATACACACTCAGCGGGGTGCTCATACAGCTTTTCACATGGCGCTCGATCTTTCTTGTGAATGTTCCGGTAGGAATCTTTGGAACCTACTGGTCTCGGAAACGGCTGAAGGAGATTTCCCGCCCAGCCGTAGGAGAGAAGTTCGACGCCGCCGGAGCCATAACGTTCTCCACTGCTATCACGCTACTACTGTTGGGCTTGACACTCGGCAGCTTAACAGACCTCGCAAACCAAACGGTCGTAGGTGCGAGCGTCCTCTTCTTTGCCATTTTCATAATGATAGAGCGAAGGGCAAGGTATCCCGCGCTTGACCTATCCCTGTTCAAGATCCGGCTGTTCACCGCCGGCAACATAGCGAACCTCCTGAGCGGACTGGCGTTCGCAGCACTAGCGTTCGTCATGACACTCTACTTTCAACTAGTAAGAGGGTACGACCCTCTGCACGCAGGAATATTTCTCATCCCTCTAGACGTGACTCTCATCCTCGTCGGGCCGATAAGCGGATGGCTCTCCGACAAATGGGGCGCTCGTGGACTGAGCACAATGGGCCTGCTCATCGCCTCCGCAGGATTCTTCCTCCTCTCAGAATTCGATCTGAATACGCCATATCCTCAGATTGCCCTCTGGCTAGCTCTTGTCGGGTTTGGCATCGGACTTTTCCGGAGCCCTAACGCGAGTTCCGTAATGGGATCGGTTCCGAGTTCCAAGAGAGGGATCTCGTCAGGGGTCCGAGCGACTATAATTAACACGAGCATCGTCGCGAGCATTCCTCTTGTCCTGGCGTTGATGACAGCAGACGTTCCGTACGACAAGCTCGTGAACTTGGGAAAGGTGAGCCTCGGAGGCATAACTCAGCTGGCGAGCGGTGATGTGGGAATCTTCCTCGCCGGACTCCAGCACTCTCTAATCGTCTTATCCTTTCTAATCCTCGGGTCAGCAATATTCTCGTTTCTCCGCGGACCTCGCAATGAATCCAGCGAGAATATTTCTCATCAAGTGTAGCAGAGCCCCGGATGGGGGTTGAACCCATGACCTACGGCTTTTTTGGGATTTACAAAGCCGTCGCTCTACCACTGAGCTACCGGGGCAAGCATTGCCTGTCTCGGAAACCGTCCAAGATAAAATCTCTCGGGATACCAGCGGTCTAGGCCACCGGATTTGCGGCTCGCATTCTCATGGCCGCTCGGACCAGGGCGTCCACCCCCGGTAGGCTCTGACCTGAAAGAAGCGAAAGCATTGCTCCACCCGCGGTACTTACATGGCTGAACTTTTCTTCTATACCTTGGATTGATGCCAGGCCAACCAAGTGTCCTCCTCCGATGACCGTGTAGCCGTTGCTCTCCGCCATTGACTCTAGCAGTTCCTTTGTCCCTTTGTCAAACCCATTTCTTTCAAAGACCCCCAGAGGACCGTTAGCCACTGTCGTGGCTGCTCCTCTTACGATCTTGGAATATTTCTCCAGTGTCTTGGAGCCGACGTCAAGAGCCTCGTCCTCGCGGATCGAGTTAACGGGCAGGTCGATTCTCTTTCCCTGTTTGTCCTCGTATGCAAGGTCCAACGGGATTTCTATGTGATCTTTGTATTTCTGCATTAGATTTGTTGCCCGGTCCAGGAATTGTTTGAAGTCGTGGATTTCGTCAGCGTTGATTTTTGTCTTTATGTCTCTGGCTCTGATGAACAGTTTGGCCGGTACTCCCCCAAGCAGGACCTTGTCTGCTTTTCCTCTCGAAAGTATGTTTTCGATGACTGGGATCTTGTCTTCCACTTTTGATCCGCCGAGAGAATAGACGCATGGTCTCTTCGGTTCTTCGAGGAGAGTTGAAACTGCGTCTAGTTCTTTCTCCATCAGGCGGCCTGCCGCGCTCGGCAATAATTCTGGTAGGCCCGCGATGGAGGGTTGTGATCTGTGGGCTGTTGCAAAGGCATCGTCAACGTAAAAATCGAAGAGAGGTGCGAGACGCCGGACAAAATGAGTCTTAACCAGTTTTTCACGTTTATCGTCGATATTTTCTTCCGCGCAGAATCTCAGGTTGTCTAGAACCAGAATCTCTCCAGGTTGGACCTTGGCTATTTTCTGGATGGCGTGAGGGCCGATGACATCTTCTACGAAGCTGATTTTCTGGGAGCAGTATTGAGCCAGGAGGTTTGCGTGGGGCTCGAGCGAGGTGAAGTCGTCTTTTCCAGGTCTGCTCTGGTGAGAGCCAAGAGTCACACGTGCCTCGTCGAGCTCGGAGAGGGTTTTGGAGATCGCCTTGATTCTAGTGTCATCGAGTATCTGATGTGTCGAAGGGTCGAGGGGAACGTTGATGTCGACTCTGACAAACACCCTCTTGTCTCTCGTCTCTATGTCGTCGAGCGTCAGAAAATCATATTTTTTCAGATGATGATCCTCCCGCCGACGGTCAAGGCCGGTTTCGAGGTCTTGATTAATGATTTGTCAGGAGTCTTCCTGACCGTTCACATTCAGCTCTCTCACAAGCTTAGGTAGTCGTTAGCTGCCCGTGTGTCAATCCCGTGTTCGCCCTAAAGTTAGTGAGGCAGAACTATGCCCCTTCAGAAGAAGTCTTAGGACTTCTTGTCACATTCCGAAAAATGGTCAATGTTTGTCTGGGAATCGGACTCTCCACAGGCGTAACATCGCTCAAAAGACTCTCGATGCTCTCCTATAGGGAACTCAAGCCCTTCGATTGTCCATCCTACTACAAGCTTTGCGCAATCTCCAAGGCCACGGGAATATTGGCCGCACGAAGAAAGTCCCTGAAAAGAGGCAACGCGACAAAAAGTCCTTACGCTGTGAGATCCCATCTGGTTGCATACTACGGTTTCAAAATACAAAATGGCTCACTCCGAATTCCCATCGGCCGGAGGAGATATTTCGACATACCGCTTGTGGAGCACACTCTCTCCGTTCTCTCAGAAGCCCTGGTGCGGGTTCGTTCTTTTACGCTTACTGCTGAAACAGTAGGACTTTGCATCTCGAAGGAGGTGAAACAGATTGAATGCGATGCTACAGCGGGAGTTGACAGGAATCTACGCGCTCTCACATACGGCAATGAGAGGAAGGTTGTTCATTATGATTTGTCGAAGACTGTTGTTACCGCCCAGACGACAAGAAGCATACTGGCATCCTTCAAGAGAAATGATGCTCGGATTCGACAGAAGATAGCTTTCAAATATGGTAGACGCATGAGGAACCGAAAAGCCCAGCCTCTCCACAAAGCTACTAAACAAATCGTCGAGCAGGCCTTCGAAAATAAAGAGGCGCTAGTTTTAGAGGACATCCGAGGAATCCGACGGCTCTATCGGAGGGGCAACTGGCAAGGAAGAAGGTACAGAGCAACGATGAACACTTGGTCGTTCAGCGAAGTCCAACGACAATTAGAGTATAAGGCAAGATGGATAGGCCTACCCGTAATTCGTTTGTCGAGGCGTGAGACAATGGGCACCAGTAGTACTTGTCCGAAATGCGGGGAGAGACTCCAATCAGACAAGAACCATGGAAGAGAACTCTGGTGTCGCATCTGCAAGAGTTGGATGGATCGTGATATGGTTGCTGTTGTCAATCTGTCACGGCGTGGGCGGTTGAGGTTCGACCGTTCAAAAGGCGGGACAGTTGAAGCTGTGATGAGGAACCCGACGCCTACGGTAATCCCCGGAGTCGATGCCCTCGAAGTTAGCTTATCCAGCGATAAGTTAACAGAACCTCAGGAATGCTTTTAGCCGCAGGCACTCGGCGGCTTGTTTTGCCGGGGTGGCTCAGCCTGGTCAGACCCCGAAAGGGGAACCACAGCGCCGGACTCATATCTTTAATGTGGGAGATCCGGAAGTCGCGGGTTCGAAAAAGCGACGACCGTTCGAGACTCCCGCCCCCGGCACTTCTGGACGTTCAGGCTCGAACTCAAGAAATCGTGTTCTTTCCCTGATAGTCGCGAGTTCTAGCTACCGGTTTCTTCATGGTGCTAAACGATTAGCATTTATCTCATTTTGTTTCCGAGGGGGAAGACTAATTTGTCCGAGTCGGTGCACTGGTTCTGGATCATCATTGGTTTTGGAAGAGTGCCCCTTCTGCCACAAGTTCCTTGCTGGCGAGCTGATGTCGAAAGAGGAGATAGACACCGCCGAGGCGCTTAAGGAGAAGGACGCTTTTTTCAGAATGGGAATAAGCATCGAAACCGGAGAGAGAATAGCAGACCATCCAGAGGCGTTTATCGCCTATAAATTTGCGTACAAATGCAGGGACTGCGGAAAGGAGTGGAACAAGTTCAAGGTTCGAGAGGTGGGGATTCCTAGGGAATACGTTGAGGACGAGGAGGAGAAGACGGACTATGACGCAGACAAAGAGGAAGAAGAAGCCAGAGAGGAGCAGTATGCCCGGGAAGAATGACTAGATTTACAAGCTTGGATGGCAATCTAGGCGGTAGCTGTCTAGCTTCGTCGTAGAATGTCCACTTTTCCATCCTTCCTTCCAACATACGCGACGTCGCACATCTCTAGGAAGAGCCCGGTTTCAACTACCCCAGGAATCCTCCTAAGTTTTTCATTGATAATGTCTGGCCGCCGGAGGTTCCGATAGTATGCGTCTATGATCAGGTTGCCATTGTCCGTTACCACTGGTCCCACCTTGCCATTGGCTGCCTCTCGCAACACCGCCTTCTCGGAGATCTTGTTGATCTTTGCGAGTGTGGTATGGTAGGCGAAAGGTGTGATCTCGACCGGGATGGGCTGTTCTCCCCCCAGGGTCTTGGCAAGCTTCCTTTCGTCGACAATAATGACAAGCTTCTTAGTCGTAGAGTCTACTATCTTCTCTCGCAGAAGGGCCGCGCCGCCGCCCTTGACGAGGTCGAGTGATCTCCACTGAACCTGGTCGGCACCATCCAGGGCCAGGTCAAGCTCAACATCTTCGGACAGCGTGGTTACTTTCAGGCCAAGTCTTCTTGCGGCAATTTCCATCTGGTAGCTCGTCGGGACCCAGTTGATGTAGAGATGTTCTTTCTTAATTCTCTCTGCGGCCAGGTCTAGTGCTTTGAGGACGGTGGTTCCGCTGCCGAGCCCGACTGTGGTGCGGTCCCTGAGTTCCCGGACGGCTTGCGCTGCTGCGCTGAGCCTTGCTTTTTCTACCCAGCTCATCCTTGTCTGCTAACCTTCTGTCTCTATTTGTTCAAGCCGTTCCATGGCTTTGAGGACTTCCTCTCTGATGGTCTCGATCTTCTCTTCAGCCTTGTTTCTCGCCTTTTCTCTTGGAGGCTTTTCCTTTGGAGGAGGGTTCTGCTCTGTCGGTTCCGTTGGTTCTGTCTTAGCTGGGACCGGGGTGGGCTCGGCGGGTTTGGTCTCAGTTGAAGTTGGTAGGTTGAGGGAGGGCCGAATCTTTTCGATCCGGGCTTGTATGTCCAGGAATGTTTCCTGGAATCTTTTGAACAGGTCTTCTTTCGCTGATTCTAGCTCGTAGAGGTCAACCGTCTTCTTGAAAGTGTCAATCTCCGCATCTACTCGTTTGAGGTCGTTCTTGTAGGGTTGTATCATCTGATTTTTTTCGGGCTCGTTTATTGTGCCTTTTGCTTCTGCCTCATAGATCTTGGTGAGGGCATCTCCTATGATGTCTCTTTCGAGATTGGCGACTCGGAGTTTGTTTCGTGCTTTCGCTATATCTGATTCGGTTACTGTTTTTCGGATCGTGTCGGGTATCGGAAAGGGTTCCAGTTTTGTCATGGGCGCGGGAGCCTGGGTGGGTGCTGGTTCTTCTGCGGGTTTTTTCCTTCCGAATAGGATTAG
>Ga0209235_1000389_pt1 | contig 21802 bp, 18 predicted proteins | sample GraSoi013_1_20cm_4_FD_185817 | JGI IMG/M metagenome (GOLD analysis project Ga0209235, IMG submission 185817) | Grasslands soil microbial communities from the Angelo Coastal Reserve, California, USA - Sample 09_25_2013_1_20cm (SPAdes) (version 2) | ecosystem: Environmental > Terrestrial > Soil >... | reverse complement strand
TCTGACCCTGCAACGCGGCGGCATCTCCCGGTTCATTGTGCTGGCGGGGGACGAGACGGAGGACCTGCGACGTCAGTTGCACGCAGACGGGCGCATCCGGGCGGCAGTACGGTGGCTTCCGGTGCTGGAGTTTTCCCCTGGCGATCCCCGCGCGTGGGAGATTTTCCCGGGCCTCTTCGGCGCATCGTACTTGGTGGTTGGGACGGGGGCCGTCTTTCCGGCGAGCCTGGTGGCGCGCGTGCGGCAGGAAGCGGGGAACGGCGAGCCGCTCGTCGTGGTGCGGGATTGCAAGCCGAAACATAAGGACGGCCCCCCCACCCTCGCCCTCCCATTGACCCGTTACAACCAGGGAGCAACGGGTGCCCCGAGGGGAGGGATGGGAGGGGGTGACGTGCGCACTCTCTCAGCCGTGGTCTTGTCGAAAGACGAATCCGTCGGCGTGGCGACCACGCTGGAGACTCCCGCGACGACGACCCTCGATGTTGATCTCGTGGTAATTCCGGAAGGCTTTACCGCCTCCGGGTGGGCTGGCCCCCAGGACAGCCCATACCCCGTGCACGCGGCGCTCGAGCGAGCAATTCGCCAAGGGCAGGTGCGAGTGCTGCCGTTGGGATCGGACTGGTACCAGGACGTCTGCGCCGAAGGGAGGTCCGGCCCGGCCGAGGCGGAGCAGACGTTGATCCGCTCGCTCAAGGGGGGCCTTGAAGGCTTCGTGGACCGGCATTTCAATCGCCGGTGTTCGAGGTGGATCACCCGGTGGCTGCTGCGCACGCCATTGACGCCCAATGGCGTGACCGTCCTGGCCACGGCAGTCGGGGTCCTCGCCTCTGTGGCCTTCGGCGTCGGAGGGTACGCCGCAGGCGTCATCGGCGCGCTTCTTTTCCAACTCTCCACGATCCTGGACTGCTGTGACGGCGAAGTCGCGCGGCTCAAGTTCATGGAGTCGGCCTTCGGCGAGCAATTGGATGTCGTTCTCGATAACGTCGTCCATATCGCGCTCTATGCCGGCATCGCCTGGGCGTCCTACGAGGACAATTGGGGACCCGTGGCCCTGCTCTTGGGAGGGTTCGCGATGCTCGGCAACGTCGCGGCGTTCGTGGTGGTCCAACAAGCGACCCGGATGCGAAAAGGACTCGATCCCGAACGGCGGCGCTATGTCGAGTCGCTCCTCAACAGCCTCGTCAGCCGCGACTTTTCGGTGCTCATCCTAGCGTTTGCCCTCGTCGGGCACGTGGACTGGTTCCTCCCCCTCGCCGCGATCGGCTCGAACATCTTCTGGCCCGTGCTGGCCTGGCAGCTCAGATCCCCGAACACGTCCGCGCGCGCCTGAGACAATGACGCGCCTCACGCTCGTCCTCCTGCTGTTGGGCGTGGCCATGCTTTGCGGGCTCGTGCTCCACATCGGCCCGGCCGTTCTGGCCGCGGAAATTGAGAAACTGGGCTGGAATGTCGTCTGGGTCCTGTTGCCTTCGATTGCCGTGTACGTGCTGGACGCCCTCGGCTGGCGTTACACGCTGGGCCGTCATGCGGAGAAGATCAGGTTCGATCGCCTGTTCATGACCCGCATGGCCGGCGAAACCGTGAACTATACGACCCCAGGCATGTACCTGGGGGGCGAGCCGATGAAGGCGTATCTGCTCAGCCGGCACGGCGTCCCGTTAGTGGATGGCATGGCGTCAGTCGTCACGGCCAAGACGACGATGACGTTGGCGCAAGTCGTCTTCATCATGCTGGGGATCGGACTGGGCGCGGTGCTGTTGAGCCGCTCCAACAACTTGCTGGTGCCGAGCCTGCTCGGACTCGGTTTGCTGGGGTTCGGCGTCGGATTGTTTCTCGCGGTGCAGCGGTTCGGGCTGTTCATGAGCCTCCTCCGGGTGCTCGACCGGGTGGGAATCAGGATTGCCTGGTTGAAAGCGCGGGAGGGCAGACTGGAGGCCCTGGATAGCGCGATTCGGGACTTCTATGTCCGCGACCGGCGCGGCTTCCTCCTCTCCTTCGCGTCGTACTTCACGGGGTGGCTGGCGGGCGCCGTGGAAGTGTACCTGATCCTGTATTTTCTCGGGCTTCCGGTGGACTGGCGCACGGCGATCGCCATCGAGGCGCTGGCCGTGTTCGCCAAGGGCGGGACGGCGTTCATCCCAGGCAGCGTCGGCGGCCAGGAAGCGGGGACCGTGCTCGTGTTCGTGGCCTTCGGGTTGACCGAACAGGCCGGCGTGACCTTCGCGCTCGTGCGCCGCCTCCGGGAGATCGTCTGGGTCGCGTTCGGTCTCTGGGTGCTGGCGATGGAAGGCCGGGTTACGGCTCCCGCGGAACCGTGCGACCGCCCGCCGGCGTGAAGGAATGACCGCGCTGCTTCCCATCGTCTGGGCGGGGCTGGCCGTGCTCTGCGCGGTCGGCTTCGGGGTCGTCGCCGGCATCGTCAATCCCGACGAGAAGGTCAACGGGCTCTGGCTCGTGGTCGCCGCGGCCTGTTTCTACGTGCTGGCGTACCGGTTCTATGGCCGGTTCCTTGCGAGGCGGGTCCTCGAGCTGGACAATCGGCGGAGCACGCCGGCGCACCGGCTCAACGACGGAGCGAACTTTCATCCCACCAACCGATGGGTGCTGTTCGGCCATCATTTTGCCGCTATTGCCGGCGCCGGGCCGCTCCTGGGGCCGGTCCTGGCCGCGCAGTTCGGGTTTCTGCCGGGATTTCTCTGGCTGGTCGTCGGTGCGGTCCTGGCCGGCGCGGTCCAGGACTTCGTCATTCTCGTCGCATCGATGCGCCGCAACGGCCGGTCGCTGCCGCAGATCGCCCGGGACGAAATCGGGGCGGTGACAGGCCTGGCGACGGCGATCGCTGTGCTCTTCGTCGTCGTGGTGGCGCTGGCCGGGCTCGGCCTCGCGGTCGTCAATGCGCTCTACCGCAATCCCTGGGGTGCCTTCACGCTGGCCATGACCGTGCCGATCGGGTTTTTTATGGGCTTCTATCTCCAACGCTGGCGGCCGGGGCGTGTGGGCGAAGTGTCGGCGATCGGCGTGGTCTTGTTGGTGGCGGCCGTCATCGCGGGACGTGCCGTCGCTCAGTCCTCGCTGGCGGAGTGGTTCGATCTCGAGCGCTTCACGTTGGTCTGGCTGCTGGCGGCGTATGGATTTTTCGCGTCGGTCCTGCCGGTCTGGATGCTGCTGGTCCCGCGCGACTATCTCTCCAGTTTCATGAAAGTCAGCGTGGTCGTGCTGCTGGGCGTTGGGGTGATCGTGATGGCGCCGACGATCGAGCTGCCCCGCGTGACCGGCTTCATCGCCGGCGGGGGGCCGATCATCCCCGGGCCGATCTTCCCCTTCGTCTTCATCACGATCGCCTGCGGGGCGATCTCGGGGTTCCACTCGCTGGTGTCGTCCGGCACGACGCCCAAGATGATCGACCGGGAGTCGCACGCGCTGATCGGGTATGGCGCCATGTTGATGGAGAGCTTCGTGGGGGTGATCGCGCTGATCGCCGCGTCCATTCTGGCCCCCGGTGACTACTTCGCGATCAATACGAAACTCTCGGCGGAGGCCTTGGGAGCGCTCGGCTACCCGGTGGCGCACATCCAGGAACTCTCCCGTCTCGTGGAGCAGGACATCATGGGGCGCCCTGGCGGGGCGGTGTCCCTGGCGGTTGGCATGGCCTCGATCTTCTCGGCCTTGCCAGGCATGACCGGCCTGATGGCCTACTGGTATCAGTTCGCGCTCCTCTTCGAGGCCCTCTTCATTCTGACCACGATTGATGCCGGCACGCGCGTCGCCCGTTACCTGGTGCAAGAGCTGGGGGGCACGGTCTACGCGCCGCTGCGGACCATCAACTGGATGCCGGGCGGCATCGGGGCGAGCCTGCTCGTCGTGGGAGGTTGGGGCTATTTGTTGGCCACCGGCAGCGTGTCCACGATCTGGCCGATGTTCGGAGCCGCCAACCAACTGTTGGGCATGCTGGCCCTGTGCGTGGGCACGACGGTGCTGATTAAGATGGGCAAGGCACAGTATCTCTGGGTCACGGCCGTGCCAATGATCTTCGTCGGCGTCATCACGCTGAGCGGATCCTATGAGCTGTTTGTCCTGTTCCTTACCAATGCTGGTTCGGCCCCAGCTGAGGAGGCGGTCGTGTTCTATCTGGATGCCGCCCTGATCGGCATCGTGGCGACGCTGGCGGTCGTGATCCTGACGGACTCGCTGGCCAAGTGGTATGGGTATGTGATCCGGAAGCAACCCTATAGGACCAGCGAGGTGCCGTCTGGCGAGGACGGCATCGAGATTCCCGCGGGCCCGTGCTGTTAGCGCACACCCGTGTCACCCTGAGAGCAGCGAAGGGTCTCGGGTCGGAGGACTTATGGCTGACGCGAATTCGTTTGATGTGGCCTCGAAAGTGGACATGCAGGAAGTCAAGAACGCCCTCGATCAGGCGATGAAGGAGATCCGCCAGCGGTTCGACTTCAAGGGGACCAGGACGGAGCTGACGCTCAAGGAGAAGGAGAGCGAGCTGGTGATCGTGTCGGACGATGAGTACAAGCTCAAGAGCGTGGTGGACATCGTGAAGGCCAAGCTCATCAAACGCAACGTCTCGGTCAGGGCGTTCGCGTTCGGCCCGGTGGAGCCGGCGCTGGGCGGCACGGTCCGGCAGGTCGCGAAGATTCAGAACGGGCTGTCGAGCGAGAAGGCGAAGGAGATCGCCAAGGTCATCAAGGACGGGAAGTTCAAGGTCCAGGCCCAGATCCAGGGCGATCAGGTGCGCGTGCAGGGCAAGAGCAAGGACGAGCTGCAGGCCGTGATCGCCCTGCTCAAGAGCCGGGATTTCGGGATTGATCTCCAGTACGTGAACTATCGGTAAGGCTACGTGCCCCCCTTCATCTGCGCGTCGAGAAAGTCCTCGTATTCCAGCTCGACGCCGCAGACCGTGCAGGCGATAGGCTCGCCGGGCGGGGGCGGGAAGACTTCTTCCTTTTGCAGGACCCCTTGGCAGACGTGGTAGAAGTGACCTCGAGAATGCTCCTCGTCCAGGGGATCCAAGATGTAGGCCAACACCATAGCCGCAGTCTACAAACTTGCTCGCCTTTTTTGCAATCCCGCCGGATGACGCGCCTGGCCGGGCACCTTGATTCTCTCACGGAAGACGCCTATCCTGAGCCCGCGAAAGAGTGGAGGGTCTCGAGTGGACAACGGTGCGACCACGCTTCCACCAGCGCGAGGAATAAGCCCATTACGTTCCTCCCAACTGTTTTCCCGAACCATCAAGTTCAGCACGCTGGCCTTGCTGGCCATCTTACTGCTCTCTCTGGGCAGTTTTGCGAACCAGGCATCCCTCGCGGCTTATCTTTCCTTCTTCGCGATCATCCTGCTCCAGGGGATCGAGTTCCTCTTCCCCTTCTCTCCGGAAGCGGGCTGGTCGGACCATCCCTGGCGGTTTGTGGTCCTCCGTGTGAGCATCGTGCTGCAATTGGTGCTGGCCTCGGTGCTGGTGGCGGCGACGGGTGGAAACGGGAGCATCTATGAATTGATCTATCTGCTCCCCATTGTCTCGGCGGCCACGATGTTGCCGGGGCGGGATGTGGCGATCGTGGTCGGAGGCGCTGTGGCCGCCATGGTTGGGTTCATTGTGACCGGCAATCCCCTTTCCGCTTCAATAGCCCGAGTCAAGGATTTCCAAGACTCCGTGGCGGCGATGGTCTACTTCACGATGGCCGGCATCCTCATCTACTTTTTCACGAAGAACGAAAGGGACCAGCGCCTCCATTACCAGGCAATGGCCGCAGCGTTGGCCGAAACCAATGTCGAGCTTCGGCGGGTCCAGGCTGAGTTGACCGAGCGTCTGACGCAGTTGGCACATATGGAGGAACGGGTCCAGCGCATCAGCCAGATGGCCGCGCTCGGAGAGCTGGCGGGCCAGGTCGCGCACGAGGTGCGTAATCCTCTGGGGATCATCAAAGGGGCGACCGAGATGCTGGCGAAGCGCGTGTCTGATCCCGCCGCGCAACGACACATCGCCGTGCTCCTGGAGGAAGTCGAACACTTGAACAAGGCGGTGGAGAGCGTGCTGCGCCTCGGATCCCCGATTCGCATCCGGGCCGACCGGCTGAACCTACAGGATCTGGTTCGGGTGGTAATGCAGGCAGCTTCGGCTGGGGCAAGGCCCGGTAGTCACACCGTCCGGCTGATCTTTCCCCCGGATCCCCTCTGGATCGTCGGCGATCGAGAGCTGCTGCATCATGCGCTGGTGAATCTGGTTCGCAACGCGATCCAGGCAATGCCGTCCGGCGGGACGGTGACCGTGTCGGCGCAGTTTCCTTCCGGTGACGGCCAGATCGTGTTGATCATCGCCGATACGGGTATCGGACTGACTGCCGAAGACCTCAAGCGACTGGGAGAGCCGTTCTTCGCTCAGCGATCGGGCGGTGTCGGGCTGGGCTTCGCGCTGGCGCGCCGGATCGTGACCGAACACGGTGGCACGCTGGACGTGAGCAGCACGCCGGGCCAAGGCACGTCCGTCAGCATCCGGTTGCCCACGCACGCCCTCGATCCGCCGCCGCGGCGGTCCGTGGCGGGATCCGTTGCCCAAGGCTAAGGGAGAAGGGTCACGATGGCGACGATCCTGGTGGTGGACGACGAGAAGAACTACCTCTGGATGCTGGGCGAGCTCTTCCAGGGCGAAGGCTACGAAGTGCTGACCTGCGGACGGGCTGGAGACGCCCTGCCGCTGCTGGCGGAGGGCCGCGTGGATCTCCTGTTGACGGATCTGCGCATGGCTGAGATGGACGGCATGGCCCTGCTCGCACGCGCGCGGGAAGTTTCTCCCGCCACGTCCACGATCATCATGACAGCGTTCGGGACGGTCGAACGGGCTGTCGAGGCGATGCGGCTCGGCGCATATGATTTCATCCTCAAGCCGTTCAACAATGCAGATCTCCTACGCACGATCGCGAAGGCGCTGGAACGGACAGTCCTGTTGCGGGAAAACCGCCGCCTCTCCCAGACGCTCTCCCACCATTACCGCTTCGATCAGCTGATCGGTAAGAGCTCCCTCATGCGGGAGGTCTTTGAGAAGATCAAGCGCGTGACCAATTCCAAGAGCCCCGTGCTGATCACTGGCGAGAGTGGCAGCGGGAAAGAATTGGTCGCGCGGGCCATCCATTTCAATGGGCCCCGCTGCGGGAGGCCCTTCCTCGCGGTCAACTGCAGTGCTCTGACCGTGTCGCTGGCGGAGAGCGAACTGTTCGGCCACGAACGGGGCGCCTTCACCGGCGCCACGTCCAGGCACCTGGGGGTCTTCGAGCAGGCGGCCGGCGGGACGTTGTTTCTGGACGAAGTCGCCGAACTCCCGATGGCGCTTCAAGCGAAGCTCCTGCGCGTGCTCGATACTCAGGAGATCCGCCGTGTGGGCAGCGAGAAAGTGGTTCCCGTGGATGTCCGCATCCTGGCTGCGACCCATCGTGATCTCAAGACCGAAGTGCAGGCCGGACGGTTCCGGGAGGACCTATTCTTCCGGCTCAATGTCGTCCGAATCGATGTGCCGCCGTTACGCGATCGAGCCGAGGACATTCCGCTTCTGGCCGTGTCGTGTCTCAAGAGCCTGGTGAAGGAGGGCGAGGTCCGCGGGACACGCTTAGCCCCGACCGCCATCGAGCTGCTGGTGCGTCATTTCTGGCCCGGGAACGTGCGGGAGCTGGAAAATGTGGTGGCCCATGCCGCCCTGATGGCCAAGAGCGAGGAGATTCAGCCGGACGACCTGCCGTTAGAGCTGACTGCGGCCAAAGAGTGGCTGACCGCCTTGGATCGTCTCTTGCCGGCCAAAGCCCCGCTTGATGCTACGCTCAAGGCGATCGAGCGGCATCTCGTCCACCGTGCGCTGGCCCAGAGCAACGGGGTCCAGGCGAAGGCTGCTGAGTTGTTGGGGATCAGCCGTAGCCTCTTGCGGTATAAGTTGAAGACTCTCGGTGAACCGTCCGAGCCCCCCTCCTAAGCTCTTTTCATCTGTAAAAATTATTTGACAGCAATTCAATTTTTTTCACAAAAACTGGCCCTCAACCTTCTCGCTCTACGCGAACCTGGTCCGTAAGCTATTGAATAAGCACAATGTCCTTGAATTTCATTCCGTGCTATCCCTCGGCATGAACCCTGCGTACTTTTCCCAGGCTCTCTAAAGTCTGCACACGTTTGCGATTCGGATGCCACATGAAAAAGTTCATTCTGATGGCACAGGTCGTCGCTGTGTGCGCTCTTACGTCAACCTCGGCGTTCATGAGCACTGCATGTCCACCGGACTTGGGCGGCTGGTACCCACAATGAGACGGACTAAATCGTGAGTCTTCTTTCACTCTTTCAGTGGATGTGTCTGGTACCTGTTCTCGTTGGATCGGTCTACTGCATTGTCTGCCTGCTGTGCGTTGTCCGCTTCCGATTACTGGCAACCCAATTCTCCGCAACACCGGGCGGGCAGTGGCCTCCAGTCACGATGCTGAAACCGGTTCACGGGCTGGAGAAAGATCTTGATCAAAATCTCCGCAGCGCCTGTCTTCAGGATTACCCGAATTATCAAGTGGTCTTCGCCGTCCAGGATGAGAATGACCCTGCGATCCCTTTGCTCAGAAATCTCGAACGAGAGTTTGGTCCTCAACGGATATCTGTGGCCGTCGAGCATCGCCAGGTCGGCACCAATGGCAAGATCAACAACTTGATAGGCGGTCTGGTCCATGCACGTCATGAGATTCTGGTGATCAGTGATAGCGATGTCTACTTGAAGCCGGATTATCTCAAGGCCATTGTGGCTCCGTTGGCGGATCCGGATGTAGGGTTCGTCTGCACGTACTTTATGGCGACCTCTGCAGAATCCTGGTTCGAGAAGATGGAGTTGCTCACAATGAACGCCGGCTTTTTCCCCGACACGGTGTTCGCCTATGTGACCGGAACCGCCAAGTTCTGCCTTGGGTCTTCAGTAGCACTTCGGCGCTCCACCTTGACCGAGATCGGTGGATTCGAGAGCTTGGCAGACTATTTGGCTGAAGATTATGAGTTGGGGCGGCGCATCTGGGAAAGTGGCAAAAAGATGGCTGCCGTGCCGTATGTGGTTGAAACGGTAGTTGGCCTTAAGACAGCCGCCCAGTGGTGGAACCACCAGATTTATTGGGATCAAAACAGCTGCGTGGTGAGGCCTGGCGCACTCTTCTCCACCATGTTCATACGCCCTGTTCCGTTCGCGCTATTGTTCGCAGCAGCGAGGCTAGCTGACCCTTTGGGGCTGACCGTCCTGGGAGGAGCCCTCGCACTGCGCCTGCTCACCGCAGGTATGATTCTGGAATGGGGACTTGGCGACCGTGAGGGACTTAAGAGCCTGATGCTTCTGCCTTTCCGGGATATGGCGGCTCTTGTTTCCTTGCTCATCGCCTTCACCAAACGGACGACCGTCTGGCGTGATAAGGAGTTTGTCCTGACCCGCGATGGACGCATGGTTGCACGGGAGAGAGCCTTATGCGAAAGCTCATCGTCACCGGCGACGACTTCGGTCTTGCCGTTCCGGTGAACGAGGCGATAGAAGAAGCGCATCGGCGAGGGGTCCTGACCACCGCCAGCCTGATGGTCGGAGCAGGGGCTGTTGCGGATGCGGTGGAACGGGCCAGGCGGCTTCCCACGTTGAGGGTGGGACTCCATCTCGTACTGGTCGAAGGGCATCCGGTCCTACCCCCTCGCGAGATCCCCGATCTGGTGGACAGCCGGGGTGAGTTTGCGACTCGTCTCGTCGGCGCCGGTCTGAACTTTTTTTTTCGGCCCGGCGTGAGGCGGCAATTGGAAGCGGAGATTCGAGCACAGTTTGAGGCGTTCACGAAGACAGGGCTGCCCCTGGATCATGTGAACGCGCACAACCATATGCACCTGCATCCGACAGTCCTTGGGTTGATCTTGAAGGTCGGACGGGGCTACGGCCTCAAAGCCGTCCGCGTGCCCTATGAGCCGTTCCTGGTGTCCTGGCGCACCGCGAGGCAGGCGCTGCTGAAGCGACTCGTCACGTGGTGCTGCCTGTTGCCCTGGATGGCGCTACTGAAAGTGCGGCTCAGACGCGCGAACATTCGCTCCAACGACCGCGTGTTTGGCCTGTATGACAGCGGGCATTTGCGTGGCGAGTTGCTCGTCCGCCTCTTGAAGCAGCTGCCGCCAGGCGTGACCGAAATCTATTGCCATCCTGCGACCCGCCGGTGTGCGGAACTTGAGCGCACCATGCCGGACTACCAGCATGAGCAGGAATTTGAAGCGCTCATCAGCTCGGCGGTGATGGAGGCGATCAGGGTGGGTGGTTTCCAGCGCATCACCTTCAGCGAGCTGTAAGAAGCTCGTGTGGTCGAAGCTTGAAGCGGTGAACCAGGGAAGAAGAAGGCGATGACGCACTATCTGGTGACAGGTGGAGCAGGCTTTATCGGCTCACACGTGGTCGAGACGCTGCTGAAGAAAGGAAGGCACGTCCGGGTGCTGGATAACTTCTTCACGGGGAAGCGAGAGAATCTCGATGCGGTTCTCAGTGCAGTGGAACTTATCGAAGGGGATGTGCGGGACGGCGCGCTCTGTCGGGAGGTCATGGACGGGGTTGAGGCCGTCATTCATCTCGCGGCGCTCCATGAGGTGGTCCGGTCCGTTGAGTGTCCGATGGAGACCCACGAGGTGAACGTGACAGGCACGTTGAACCTGCTGGTGTCCGCCCGTGAGGCGGGAGTCAAGAAGTTCGTGTTTGCCTCTTCGTCGGCCGTGTACGGGGAGAATCCGGTGATCCCGAGATCCGAGAGCATGCTGCCGTCTCCCACCTCCTCGCCCTATGCGGTCGCCAAGCTCACCGGCGAGCATTACTGCCAAATGTTTTGGTATCTCTATGGCCTTGACACGGTCTGTTTGCGCTTCTTCAATGTGTACGGCCCTCGGCAGGATGCGGCCTCGACCTACGCCGCGGTCATTCCCAAATTCATCTCTCTCCTCTTGGCTGAGACGGCTCCGACGATCTACGGTGACGGCGAGCAGTCGCGCGATTTTACCTTCATCGCGGATTGCGTGTCCGCCGTCTTGGCCGCCTGCGAGGTCCCCGGCCTGTCCGGGATGGTGTTCAATGTCGGCACCGGCCACCGGACGACCGTGAACCAGTTGTGTGCGATTCTGCAGAAGATTCTGCACACGGACCTCTCCCCCATCTATGCGTCGCCCCAACCTGGGGATCTGCCGCACGATCAGGCTGATATTGAACAAGCAAAACGCGTCCTGTCGTATCGCCCGCAGTGCGATCTCGCTCGCGGGCTTCACGAGACGATTCGATATATGCGCCTTGCACAGGTCCTTGCGAAGTCTAGAGTGTAAAGGAGAAAACGATGAAGACCTTGCTCTTAAATCCCCCTTCATTTGAGATGTTCGACGGCGGGGCAAGCTCGCGCTATCAAGCCACCCGCGAAATTCCCTCCTTCTGGTATCCAGTGTGGCTGGCCTATTCGGCCGGCATGATCAAAGACAGCCGGCTCTTGGACGCACCGTCCCATAACGTGACTCCGGAGGAAACGATCAAGATCGCCACCGAGTACGAGTTTCTCGTGCTCTTTACCAGCACACCGGGTTTTAAGAGCGATGCCAAGCTGGCGGAGGCGATCAAAGCGGCCAACCCTTCGATCAAGATCGCTTTCGTCGGTCCGCACGTGACCGTTCAGCCGGAGCAAAGCCTGAAGGCATCACCGGCGATTGATTTCGTGGTCAGGCGGGAATTCGACTACCCGGTGGCGGAGTTTACCTGGGGCAAGAAGCTGGAGGAGGTTGCCGGCATCAGCTTCAGGAAGGATTGTCGCATCGTCCACAATCCGGATCGCCCGCAGATCGAGGATCTCGACGCCCTTCCCTTCGCGGTGGATGTGTATAAGCGCGACCTCGACATCACGCGGTACAATATTCCCTATTTGAAGCACCCCTTCGTCGCTTTTTATACTTCTCGGGGCTGCCCGGCACTGTGCACGTTCTGTCTCTGGCCCCAGACGATGAGCGGCCATCCCTGGCGGACCCGCGGCATCCCCAATGTGGTCGAAGAGGTGAAGCGCTGCCTGGAGTACTTCCCCAATGCGAAGGAAATTTTCTTCGACGATGACACGTTCCCCTGGGCCAAGGACCGCACGATCGAGATCTGCAAGGCTTTCAAACCTCTGAAGTTCACCTGGTCCTGCAACTCCCGGGTGACGGCGGGCTACGAGACCTTGAAGGCGATGAAAGAGGCCGGGTGCCGGTTGTTAATCGTCGGGTTCGAGTCCGGCGATCCGGAGATTCTGAAGAACATCAAGAAAGGCGCCACGGTCGAGCAGGCGCGCGCGTTCATGAAAAATTGCAAGAAGCTGGGCCTCGTCGTGCACGGCGATTTTCAGGTCGGTCATCCAGGGGAAACGCCGGAGACGATCGAGCGGACCATTCAATTTGCCATGGAGCTCGATCCGGAGACGATTCAGGTTTCGATGTCTCATCCGTATCCGGGCACGGAGTTCGATGCCTACTTGAAGAAACACAACTATGCCGTCGATTCGGTGATGACGGACGAGGAGGGACATCAACTTCCCGTTTTTCAGTATCCGGGGCTGAGCCGGAGGGACATCATGCACGCGGTCGAACAGTTCTATGACCGTTACTATTTCCGGCCGCACGTCATCTTCCGGATCCTGCGGCGCGCGATCTTCGACGCCAACGACCGGCGGCGGCTCTACATCGAAGGCAAGGAGTTTCTGAAAGTGCGCGCCCAGCGGAAGAGGTTTGTCAGAACCCAGACGACTGTTTGAAGACACTGGGATTCCATGAAGAAGGCTCTCCGAAAGAAAAGCGTGTGAGCGCTGATCGGAAAGGACCCAGCGTGTTGCTTGTAGGGAATGAAGCAGATGTGGACTGAACGGATTAGAATTATTGCTCTCCTGGCGGTTGCCATCGTCAGCCAAGCGGTGGGCAATGTGCTGTTGAGCCAGGGCATGAAGCTCATCGCAGGAGAGAGCCAACTGACCTGGAGCAATTGGGTCGTCATATTCTTGCAGGCTGTCCAGAGTCTTTCGATTTTGCTCGGGGTGGGATTCTATGTCATTTTCTTCGTGCTCTTCGCGGCCGCCCTGTCCAGGGCAGATTTGAGTTTCGTGCTGCCGGCTATCTCATCTGAAGTGGTCATCAACGTCGCGTTTGCCGACTGCTTCCTGAACGAAACTGTCTCCCCGATACGATGGATCGGAGCCCTGTTGATTTCCATTGGCGTCGGCCTGGTGGTGCGATCCTCGCCGAGAACATTCGGGATTGCGGGTGGCCAGGACACCATGGCGGAGGGTGGTAGGTGAAAACGGCAATCATGATTGCGATCATTGTGCTCGCCGATTCGGCAGGAGATGTCCTGCTCACCAAAGGCATGAGGCAGGTGGGCGAAGTGTCCACCTTTGCGCCGAGAGCGCTTCTGGCGATCGCCCGCAAGGCCATTCGCAATCACCACTTTCTCGCCAGCATTGTGTTCATGGTCATGCACTTCGTCGGGTTTCTTGCGGTCCTGTCCTGGGCCGACCTCAGTGTTGTGTTTCCCGCAACCACGTTGGTCTATGTCCTTGGCACCCTTACTGCCAAGTTCATCTTGCAGGAAACGATCTCCATGCATCGCTGGGCGGGGACGATGCTCGTCTGTCTGGGCGTGGGGTTGGTGTCGCTCCCGTAAATCGCGTGCCCACAAAGCAGAAGGGAACGATGAGACCTTGGAAAGTGTGAAACAGGACATAGCGCCGAGCAGGCGTGTTCCGGCCGCGAAGATCCAGTTCCTGCCGGAAGACCGGATCTGGATCGCCGAACGCATCCAGGAAGTGCTGGCCACGGGGCAGTTGACGTTGGGCAAATACGGCGCCGAGTTCGAGCAGCAATTCGCCAAATTCTGCGGAGCCCGGCGTGCGATCGCCGTCAACAGCGGAACGAGCTCCCTGGAGATCATCCTGCGCGCGTTGGGCGTCGAAGGGAGGGATGTCCTGGTCCCCACCAATACATTCTTTGCCACCGCCGCGGCGGTCTTGCACGCCGGCGCGCGTCCGGTGCTTGTGGATATGGACCCAGTGTCGTTCGCCATTCGACCCGAGGATGTGGAGCGGAGTCTCACTCCCGGGACCGCTGGCGTGATCGTGGTGCACATCGGCGGGATCGTCTCCCGGCGCATTGGGGAACTGCAAGAATTGGTCCGCAAGAAAGGGCTCTGGCTGGTGGAGGATGCCGCCCATGCGCATGGCTCCTCCTACGGGGGCGTGAAAGCCGGGACGTTCGGGATCGCCGGGTCCTTCAGTTTCTACCCCACCAAGGTCATGACGTCGGGCGAGGGGGGCATCATCGTCACCAACGACGATCGCATCAACGAAGAGGCGAGGATCTATCGTGACCAGGGCAAGGCCAGCTTCACGCAGAACGCGCACGTCAGGATGGGGTACAACTGGCGCATGTCCGAGCCCCACGCCATCATCGGACTGAAGCATCTCGAACGATTGCCGGCCATGATCGCGGACCGACAGAAGATCGCCGCGATTTACGACGAGGGCTTGAAGGGGTTCCGGAATCTCAGCCGCGTGGAGGTGCCGGCCGGCGGGGCGTGCAATTACTACAAGTACATCGCCGTGCTCAAAGAGAAGAGGGACCGCAAAGAACTCAAAGCTCTTTTGCAGAAGCGCTACGGTGTGTCTCTCGCCGGAGAGGTCTACGAAGAGCCGCTCCACAAGCAACCGGTGTTCGAGAAGTATCGGCCGGGGCCGTTGCTCGTCGCGGAGGACTACTGCGCCCGGCACATCTGCCTGCCGGTCTTCTCAGGCATGGAAGAATGGGACGCGCATCAGGTGCTGGATGCGTTACGGGACGTGATCGGATAACACAAGGAGTGCACCAATGGCTAAAGTCGTTGTGACAGGGGGAAGCGGGTTCATCGGCTCGCATGTGGTGGACGTCCTGGTCGAGACGGGACATCAGGTGACCGTCGTGGATCACCGTGTGCGGCCGCACCGACAGGATGTTGGGTATGAGGACGTGGATCTTATGGACCTCTCGTCGGTGCTGGCCGCTACCAGGGATGCCGAGCACATTTTTCATCTGGCGGCGGTCTCTAACGTCAACTACGCGCACAAGTACCCGGTCTACACCACGGCGTTGAATGTGGTGGGGACGGCGAACGTGCTGGAGGCGGCGCGGCTCAACGGCGCTCGTCGGCTGTACCTCGCCTCGACCGTCTGGGTGTATAACGGGTGCCCGCAGAACGGAGGCGCTTTGCAGGAGTCGGCACCCTTCTTTTTGGACGGCGCCGGACACATTTACACCTCCACCAAGATGGCCAGCGAGATGGTCTGCCACAACTACAGTCAGCTCTACGAAGTCCCCTTTACCATCCTCCGGTACGGCATCCCGTACGGCCCCCGCATGCGAGACGAACTCCTGATCCCTATCTTCATCAAGAAGGCGCTCAATGGGGAGCCCCTCACTGTATCGGGGAAGGGGGAGCAATACCGAAATTTCGTATACGTGCGGGACATTGCCGAAGCCCACGTCCTGGCAATGAAAGACTCCGCCGTCAATCAGACTTACAACCTCGAAGGTCCTCGAAAGGTCACGGTCTTGGAAGTAGCGGAAGGGATCCGAAAGGCGATCGGGGACCATGTGAAGATTGAGTTCGTGCCGGCGCGCCCCGGCGACTTCGGTGGGAAAGAAGTCTCGGCGGAAAAGGCCAAGCGGGAGCTCGGATGGTATCCGATCGTCTCGTTCGAAGACGGGCTGAAACGGACTGTAGATTGGTTCCGTCAAAAATGGAGTAACTAGCATCTCCAGGTGACATGATCTCACCTGTCGACAAATCCTCCTCGCTCTCTCGCCTACTCGCCTTCTGGTGGGTGCTGTTCGTGATCATCCAGCAGACGCAACGACTATTTTTGTTCCCTGAGACCGCCGCATTGGAGTGGCCGACCACCGGCCTTCTTTTGAGAACACTGGGGACTGGTCTCGTGGGAGATATGATCAGCGCGACAGGCGCAGTTGCCGTCGCGGCCGTTCTCGGTGTTCTGCTCAACATCCCGGTTTCTCGATTGAGTAAAACGGCCAAGAGAAATGGCGGGTACAGGACGAGATTAAACGTAGCGCTGGCGGTGGTTGGATGCCTGCTGTTGGTGATCCTGATTGTGGACGTCGGATATTATGGCTTCAGCCAACAGCACGTGAACTTCGTGTTCTTTGAATATCTGGATGACTTGCTGCACACGTCCGGCAACGAGACAGGGGCGTCCCAAGCTGCTGAGCAGACCGTTGCTGAACTTGAGGACGGCGGGAAATGGGGTGTACGGATCGGGACATTTCTGCTGCTTGAAGGTTTAGCAATAGCAGGCTGGTGGGTCGCTTTCAAGCAAAAGGTTGGACCGATGCTGGCTCAATGGGACACTCAGCGACCTGTCGTGGCGGCTGTGGCGCTGGTGACAGCCGTCGTGAGTGGAGCGGCTGGGCTAGGCCCGTTCGATCAGTCTTGGTCCCCTCGCACGGCAACCGACAGCGAAGCCTATTTCAACCTGGCGCAGAATCCCCTTCTCTTCGCGCGAGAGCCGTTGCGTGATGCCTTTCTCTCACAATGGTCCTGGATGCCACGCCGTATGCCTGGGGCGATCAAATTCGAGGAAGCTGTGCAGGTGGCCCAGGAAGCGCTGGGGCAGGGAGCAAGCTTTCCCTTTCCGCAGTATCCGTTGGTAAAAGAAACCAATGGGCGCGTCGAGGTTCGTTTTGATGAGCCGGTCAATGTGGTGCTGATTTTTGTGGAAGGGTTGGACAGGCGATATCTCGATCGAACCATTGACGTCTCGGCGGATTCGACACAGTTACTCGCTCCGGGTACGCCATCGAGCCAACCCATTCGTCTCACGCCCTTTCTCGACCGCTTGAAGGACGAGAGCCTCTACTTCGAAAACTTCTTCAGCAATGGGGTGGCAACGACCAGAGCCCTTTTATCTACGTTCTGTTCCTACTATCCGCGTCAAGGAACGGCGGCCATCAAGACCCGATACGAGCAAGACTATTTGTGTTTACCCTCCCTGCTGCGGAAGGGCGGGTTCAGAACGGAGATGGTAATCAGTTTGGATAGTGACATACCCGGAATACGGCCATTCATGGCAAGAAATGGTCTCGACCGGTTTTACGGCGAGAGCGACTTCCCAGCGAATGCGGAGCGGCTTGGCGTGGGTCTCACTGATGGCGCTCTTTTTGGCTTCATGCGAACGCGGATCGAGACGCTGCAGACCCGCGAAGAACCGTTTTTCCTCGCAGCGCTGACTTCCAGCACGCACCATCCGTTTACCATTCCATTGCGGCATCCGGAGGTGCAGGCCCTGCAACATCACAGAGATCGCTACGTCGCGGCTCTTCGCTACTTCGACTTGGAATTCGAGACTTTTTTTACGTCACTGCAGCGGGACGGGCTGCTCAGGAACACGATGGTGATCGTAATAGGGGATCATGGTCGCCATGAACCGGTTGGGACGACGGACATTGAGCGGCAAGGCGGTCGTTTTCTCGTGCCGTTGCTCATTTGGTTGGACGAGTCGCTTCGCACGCCGGACCGCTATCGCCCTCGCCATATTGAGAGGATCGCCAGTCAGGTTGACCTTGCACCGACGATTCTTGCCATGAACGGGCTAATGCCGCATGTCTCGCCGTTCGTGGGCCGGGATCTCACCTGTCTGTTCGTGCGAGACTGTCTCCATGATAATTTTGCTTACCTCAGCAGTGTCTACGACGATCTGATCGGGCTGGCTGATCAGGATGGTCTCTGGCTTTACTCCTTTCGGAGAGGGTTGTTTCATCAAATCGACTTGAAACTGAAGGGTCAGGCACGGCCACTCACAGTTACAGCCACGGACGTCGCTCCGCGCTACCGTCGCCTGCTGGCGCTCTATCTCACCACCAACGTGCTGCTGGAGAGGAAGCAGATTTGGTCATGGAAAGAGTTGGAAGGGGAACTGTAGAGTTGCACACCCCATTTGTCTTGACCGGCCTGCGTAAAAGAAGTAAATAGGAGCCGCGCGTCAAGAGCCACATGTCGAGAGGAAACCGCTGGCGATGAATCACAAGAATCGTGGTACGTTGCGTTTGGTGCTTGAAGAGGGCGGGCCTGGTGTCTGCACGTTCGCCATTAACAACGCCTGCAATGCACGGTGCGGATTCTGCAATTTCGCCTTGGACAAGCTGCCGCGCGAGGACTGGGTCTACGTCTCACGCCAAGGAGCGTTGGATGCGCTGGATATCTTGTATGCTCAGGGGATCCGGTACTTGGTGATCACAGGTGGCGAGCCCACGATGCATCCCGACCTCGGCCTCATCGTCAAGCGTGGATCGGAGCTGGACATGAAAGTGATGCTCGTCACAAACGGAGGCCTCCTGCGGCCAGAGCGGATCCGGGACCTGGTCACCGCCGGCATCTCCAGTTTCATCATCTCCATTGATGCGGCCACGGTCGAGAGTCACGAGCGCAATCGTGGATTGCCTGGCGTATGCGAAAAAATTCGTGAGGCCAACCGCCAATTGAAGGAGCTGAATATCCACACCACCGCTTCCGTGACGATGAGCCGGCTAGTGGATTACGAAGCCCTCCCGGATTTTCTGGAGTCACTGGGCTTCACCTGTGTGACGTTTTCATACCCCCTTCGCCAGCTGGGCTCGAGTTTTCTCGGATACTCGGACTCGCAGCTGGTAGACTTCACCAATGAAGAGCTCGACGTGGCCTTTGAGCAGATTAAGCGCCTCAAGAAGCGGTTTCTGGTTTTGAATCCGACTCCCTCGCTCGAGGAAATGCAGCGTTTTGTGAAACATCAGCCACAACGATTCCCTTGTCTGGGCGGATTTCAGTACTTCCACCTTGATTGGCATCTTATGCTGTGGCGGTGCCATTATTGGGAGAAGCCGATGTGCTCAATCTACGAATTCGACGGCTCGCAGCGGATCCGTGATGGGTGCACGCGGTGCATGATCGACTGCTATCGCGACTCAAGCGTCATGCAGTACATCGGCGTGTCCGTCCATGACGCCTACCAGGCCCTCCGCGCCGGCAAGCTGGGTCAGGCTGCCAAGGCCATGACACGCCCGGCGAACCTGGGTTCATTGCGCGCGATCCTCGAAGAACTTCCTTGGCTACTGCGGTTCTGATAGCGAATGTCTCTCCGTAGCGGACGCCGCAAGCTGAGTTGCCTGTTCTCCGCATTTTGGCTGTGTCTCTTCACCGGACCTCTGGCCACCCCCGACTCCATCGCTTCAGACGAGTCGGCGTCTCCTCATCATCATGAGCGCTCAGCGGTCACTCAGCACGAACCCGTGTATGAAAAGCTCCCCCCGTCCGGGTTGTCGCCGGAAGAGGATTTGGAATACTCGCGGTTCATGCACCATTCGTCGGGTGTGACGGTATTGGTCATTGGTGCGCTGTTGTTATTAGATCGGTGGACTGCTCACCGGCATCGGCTGCTCAGGGTCGGCAGCGGCTTGACTTGGCTGGCGCTTGGAACCTTCCTATTTGTCTTTAGCGACTTAGAAGCCTGGCCGATCGGTCCGGCTGGGTTTGTCGAGAGTTTTTCTCTGTCCACGACCCACGAGTGGATTCAGCATCATCTCCTTTCCATGATTCCCATGGCGCTCGGAATCTACACGATGCTGTTTCGTTGGAAAGAACCCAGGCCTCTGTGGAGTTACCTCGCGGCCAGTATCGCGATGCTAGGAGGAGCTGCCCTCTTGATCCACCAGCATCTGGATCATCCCGGCATTGATTTCGTGAACATCCAGCATCGCTTCTTTGCCCTCACATCCTTCTTCATCGCTGCAAGCCTGGTCGTGGAGGGAAGCGCGCGGTTCACATGGAAGGGAAAGCCCTACCTGCTTCCCGCCGGGCTTCTGCTCCTGGGCGTCCAGTTAGCCCTCTACGTCGAGTAACGCCAGAACAAAGTTCTCCTCAGAACGGTGTGTCGCTTTGCATGAAACAGCGGTCGGCGGTGGCATCCTGATCCGCTGGCTTGGTGTCCTATGGTGCCTTCTCCTTGTTGGGCTTGCTCATCCCGCGCCTGCTGCGGAAACGGATGCGCCGTCGGAGGGACGTGTGGCGGTGAAGGCCGAGAGCGAACAAACAGGAACCGTTCCTCCGGAACAAGCCGGAAGTGCTCCTCGCAAGGAAACGGTGCCTGGGGAGACGACCGAAAAGGCCTCGGAGGACGTGCATCCCAAGCAGGAGCACGTGTTGAAGTCCCTGCCGGCTAAGGGCGGCTACACGGTGATCCCGCTGCCCGCCTTCGCCTACACCCGTAACGAGAATTACTGGATTGGCGCGCTGGCGCCGATCCTCAGAGCGAACGACAAGGAAGAGCTGGAGGACATCTTCGCACCGCAGTACCTGCATAATAAGTTCATCGGCGAGAGCTTTTCCCTCAACTACTACGGATACCGCCACGAAACCGTTCAGTACCGCGCGATCGCCTCCTTTGCCACGAAAGTCGAGCGGGAGTTCGAGGCAAGCTTTAAAGATACGGGGGCCGGCGGAGGACGCTATATACTCGCGGCCGAAGCCAACTGGTTCAAGAACGCCTTCGCCCGGTTTTTCGGCATTGGGAACAACACGCCTGAAGCGGACGAAACGACCTACACTTCGCGGGAAGCGAACATCAGGCTCAGCGCGGGCCTCAACCTGGGCCAGCACTTCTCTGTGCTGTGGACAGAGCGCTACCGCGATGTCCGGGTCGATGATGGAGTCATCCCGTCGCTGCCCCAGACGAAGGACAAGTTCCCCACCATTACGGGCATCGAGGGCGCGCAGATCTTCGGGCACCGCCTGACGCTGCTGTACGATAGCCGCGATAACCTGCTCACACCGCTCAAGGGGACTTATGCGTCCCTCTACTGGGAACTGGCTCATAACCTCCATGTGGACGAACCGGATCGGTGGGTGCGGTTTGTGGTGGACGTGCGGCGCCTGTTTCCGCACGCGGACGAGCGTGGCGTCTTCGTGGCGCGCCTTCTGCTCGATAGAGTCTTCAGTCGGGGCGTTCCCTTCTATGAACGGCCGATGCTAGGCGGCGAGAATACGTTGCGTGGGTTCGGACGCAACCGGTTTATTGATGATAACTTGTTTCTGATCAATCTTGAGGAGCGCATTCGCGTCTTTGAGAAGCGAGTGTTTGACAATCCCCTCGAGTTCGAGCTGGCGCCGTTTCTGGATGTAGGACGGGTGGACGACGACCTCTTTACTCGCCTCAAGGACACGCAATTCAATCCGGGGGTAGGTCTCCGCGTCCTCTCACGTCCCAACGTTGTGGGGCGTATTGACGTGGCGTACGGGAAAGACGGCGGCAATGTCTTCGTCGGACTGGATTATCCGTTCTAGCAGAGGATGGCGAACGTGAACGCACGCCGCTTCCTGCCATTACTCCTGGCTTTGGTCCAGATCGCTCCCGCGGCGGCTGCCTGGGCGGCCTGCACGGTGGAACGGGCGGTGTCCGGCGAGCCCGCTCTCTTCGTGCGCCACTTCAGTCAGGATTGCACCAAGGCGGAGCGGGCCGCGCAGGCGGTGCCGGCGCGTGAAATTCTTGAGGCGCTGAAGGCCGGCAAGGGCGTGTCCATCCGGAACGGGGTGGTCTCCGGCGATCTGCTGCTGACCCGCCTGCCGACGGCGCCGCTGGCCTCGGTCCCCCTGCCGCCATCGGTGCTCGCGACCATGGCGGGATCCTCCGTCGCCGAGGCCCGCGTGATCCGCGGGCCGTTCGTGATTAGCAACTCGATCTTCGACGGCCTCCTGGACACCCAGCTC
>Ga0209235_1000384_pt1 | contig 21869 bp, 17 predicted proteins | sample GraSoi013_1_20cm_4_FD_185817 | JGI IMG/M metagenome (GOLD analysis project Ga0209235, IMG submission 185817) | Grasslands soil microbial communities from the Angelo Coastal Reserve, California, USA - Sample 09_25_2013_1_20cm (SPAdes) (version 2) | ecosystem: Environmental > Terrestrial > Soil >... | reverse complement strand
CGCCGTCCGGAGTCGTGAGGAGCACATACTTGCACTCCCTGACCGCGCACTTCTCCATGTCCCGCGGCGTGAGCATTTGCATAAACTCGAATCCGTCCGGGCCGTCGATCTCGACCTGCCGCTCCACCCCGACGTCCCACAGCGTCACATGGTTCACGAGATGCCAGTACTCTTCGACGGGGTCCGTGTAGAGGCCCGGCATGAGCATGTGATTGTAGAGGTCGTACGCCCGAACGCCGTGCTTTGCGGCACGATGGAAATACGGCGATTTCTGGATCCATGCCGTCTCCCGGAATCCCGGGAGGATCGGACCCGCGTAGTCGTTCGTCGCTTCCGTCAGCACGCCGTCGCGCACGTGGCCGGGTATCGTACCACCTCCTGATTTGGGACCGGGAAGCTGGAAAGCTAGATGAGCGTTTTGGCGATGCGAAGAATCAATTGCGCGTTCGATGAACAATCAGGACTTCGGCGTTTCCTTCTTCGGATCGATGAATGGCTTCTTGACCACAATCGCCTTCCGCGAACCGACAGGCGTCACGATTTCGATTTCGGTACCGAGCTTTGTCAATGGAATCGGCAACCAGGCATACCCGATGTTCTTCTGGAGGCGCGGCGACATCGCGAGCGCGGTCAAGGTTCCGACCTCTTTGCCGTCCTTCCGCACGGGCCACGGATGCGGGAGCCAGGGCCGGACGACCTCGTCACCCAGGACCTCGACTCCGACGAGCTTCTTCTTCGGACCCTCTTTCTTGATCTTCCTCAACGCCGCTCGGCCGATGAAGTCGTGTTTCTTGTCCAGGTCGACGAGCCATCCCAAGCCGGCTTCGTACGGGTTGTGATTCCAATTGATGTCCGACGGATAGTTCAGGATCCCGGCCTCGATCCGGCGGTACTCGGAGGGACCGGTGGGCCGAAGGTCGAACGGCTTCCCTGCCGCCATGACGCGGTTCCACAAATCGGTTCCTCGACTTCCGTCGCACAGATAGATCTCGTATCCGACTTCGGCGGACCATCCCGTCCTCGTGACGATCACCGGGATGCCATCGATCGTCGTTTCGAGAAAGTGGTAGTATTCCAGATTCGAGACCGATGGGCCCACGAGCGCGCGGAGCACGTCTTTCGATTTCGGTCCCTGGATTTGCATGGGAGAGACGTCGGGTTCTCGGATCCCGACGTCGAAGTCAGAGTGGTAGGAGACGCCTTTCGCCCAGAGGAGCACATCGCTATCCGCGGTTGAGAGCCAGAATCGGTTCTTCCCGAGTCGCGTGAGCACGGGGTCGTTGATGAGCCCGCCTTGCTCGTCCGTCAGGACGACGTACTTCGCCTGGCCGACCTTGCACGTGGTGAGGTCTCGCGGCGTCAGGTACTCCATGAACTCGTATCCGTCGGGCCCCCGAATCTCCACCTGACGTTCGCATCCGACGTCCCAGACGGTCGCATGATTCACGAGATGCCAGTATTCCTCGACCGGATCGGCGAAATTGCTCGGGATGTACATCTTGTTGTACACGTCGTACGCGTAGCAACCGGCGCGCCGGGCCGCGTCAAAGAAAGGAGATTTCCGGTACCAGGTACCGAAGAAGAGCGTCGTTTGCCCGCCTTCGATGACCACGCGAAATCCCCTCCACTACCCGGCGGAATGGCGAGCGCTTATTTGACGGCCATCGTCGCCGTGGAGGGGGGAAACAGTAAGAAGGCGGGTCCCTTTCCAAACTTGGAGGGCCAGCCTGTCGCGGACCTATGGAAGCCAGAGCATGTCGGATCCGCTCCGCACGGTCCTGGTGCGGCGGCCCGACGCTTCGTTCGGCGCGGCGGACCCGAAGCCGTGGGGATATGCCGCGAAACCCGACCTCGCCGCGGCTCGGCGAGAGCACGATCGGCTCGTCGATCTGCTGATGCAATCCGGGGTCGACGTTCGTTATCATGAGGACCCGGAGCCGGGGAAGGCGGATTCGATCTTCGTGCACGATCCCGCCATCGTGACCGACCGTGGGGCGGTCATCCTCCGGATGGGAAAGAAACTCCGGCGAGGTGAAGAGGAATCGATGGCCCGAACGTTCGACACGCTTCGCGTACCGATCCTCGCGAGGCTCCGTGGCGATGCAACGGCGGAAGGCGGCGATCTGCTCTGGGTGAATCACGACTTGTTGGCGGTGGGCCAGGGATTCCGAACGAATGCCGAGGGCCTCACGCAGATTCGGGAGACCATGAAAGGCATCGGTGTCGAGGTGGAGGCCGTCCCGCTGCCGTATTTCGAAGGCCCGGATGCGTGCCTCCATCTGATGTCCCTCATCAGCGTCATTGGTGACGCCCTCGCGGTGGTGTACCCACGCCTCTTCCCGGTCCCGTTCTGGAAATTCCTCCGGGAATACGGGTTCGAATTCGTGGAAGTCCCGGACGAGGAATTCAACACGATGGCGCCCAACGTGCTCGCGGTCGGGCCCCGCGATTGCATCGTCCTCGAAGGAAACCCGATCACTCGGAAGCGCCTCGAGGCCGCCGGGTGTCGCGTCCGGGCCTACCGCGGGAGGGAGATTTCCCTCAAGGCCGAAGGCGGAGCGACCTGTCTGACGCGACCTGTCCTCCGATCGAGGTGACCTCGAACCGGCCCCAAGGCCGTTCGCGCGCTATGATTTCGGAATCGACTTCTTCGGATCGACGAACGGCTTTTTGACGACGATGGCGTCGCGGTCCCCCGCGGAAGTCGCGATCGTGAGCCGCGTCCCGAGTTTGGCCAATCGGATCGGGACCCAAGCGTAAGCGATGTTCTTCTCGAGGCGGGGAGAGTAGGTGAGGGCCGTCAGATGGCCGACCTTCTTTCCATCCTTCGTCACGTCCCAGAACTCGGTGGCCCACGCATGGATCTGAGGACCTGGGATCTCGACGCCGACGAGCTTTCGCTTCACGCCCTCTTTCTTGATCTTCGTGAGCGCCTTCTTCCCGATGAAGTCCGCCTTCTTGCCGAGATCGACGAGCCAGCCCAGGCCGACTTCGTAGGGGTTGTTTTCGAGCGTCATGTCGGACCCGTAATTCAGGATGCCACCCTCGATCCGCCGAATCTCCGAGGGCGCGATCGGGCGGATGTCGTATTTCTTCCCGGCTTCCATGATCCGGTCCCAGAGCTCGACGCCTCGACGGCCGTCCATCAGATACACCTCGTAGCCGACCTCGGCCGTCCAACCGGTCCGCGTGATGACGACCGGAATGCCGTCGATCTTGGTCCTCATGAAATAGTAGTAACCGAGGTCGAGGACCGCGGGACCCACGAGATCCCTCAAGACGTTCTTTGAATCCGGTCCTTGCACCTGGAGCGGTGAAACGTCCGGCTCGGAGATGTCCACGTCCATCCCGGAATTGACGGCGACCCCCTTCGCCCACAGCAGGGTATCCGAATTCGCGAGGCTCAACCAGAACCGGTTTTTCTCCAGGCGGATCAACACGGGGTCGTTGATAATTCCGCCGTTTTCGTCCGTGATGACCACATACTTGCCCTGGCCGACGTCGCATTTCGTCAGGTCCCGCGGCGTGATGAGCTCCGCGAACTTCGCACCGTCCTTGCCGCTGATCTCGACCTGGCGCTCGACGCTTACGTCCCAGAGGGTCACGTGGTTGATGAGATGCCAGTATTCCTCGAACGGATCGGTGTAGAGGCCGGGGAGGTACATGTGGTTGTAGATGTCGTACGCCTTCGCGCCCGCGCGCTGGGTGGCCTCGAAGAACGGAGACTTCCGGTACCAGGGTCCGAAGAACAGGGTGCTCTGTCCATCGTTGTACGGCATGTCACTTCCTCCGGAGAATTGCGCCGGCAACGCGCATCATTTATTTGAGGGATTCCTCACGAGACCGCGATCAGCTCGCCGCGGAATCGATTCCGAGCAACCGCATCTCATGCCGAAGCGTTTCGCGAAGACCTTCCTCGAGGGGCCGCGGCGCGAATCCCAGCTCGCGTCGGGCCTTTGCGTTGCTCCCAAGATAGGTCACGCCCGCGGCGACTCGAAGCCGCTCCGAGCGAGATATCGCAGCCATTGCACCCAGCAGACCGGGCGACGCGTGGAACCGGGGCGCTGGAATCCCGGTGATCCGCTCGGCAAGGCTGAACGCATCGATCAAGGTGTGAGGCCACCCCGCGAGGATGTACGCCTGCCCGACGGCTCCTTTCTCCATCGCGAGGAGGTGGCCACGCGCCGTATCGTCGACGTGGGCCCAGCAATACGCGGTTCGTTTCGGGAGGGCTCGCAGCTTGCGGTGCAGATATCGCAAAATCAAGGGCCGGATCTCGCTCGTGTCTCCCGGACCATAGTTGACTCCCGGCTGGACGATGACCAGGGGGAGGCCCGCACGGATCATCGGTTCCGCAACCTCGTAGTGGGCCACCCACTTCGTTCGGTCGTACTCCGTCAGCCATGGACCGTCGCGCCGATACGTTTCGTCGACCAGCTCGCCGTGCGTGTCGGAGAACACCGCGAGCGTGCTCGTGTAGACCCCTTTCCGGATGCCGAGATCCCTCATGGCGGTCAACACGTTCCGCGTGCCCGCCACATTGATGCGCTCGCCCTGCGCCCGATCCTTCGAGCCGATCTTGTACCAGCCCGCGATGTGGAACACCCCATCGACTCCGGCCATCGGGCGGCGCAGCGAATCCGGATCCGTGATGTCTCCCGGACGGACATCGACCCCGAGCGAGACGAGGTCCTTTGCGCGTTCCGGGTTCCGCGCAATCGCGACCACCTCGTGTCCGGCATCGACCAACTGCCGGGTGACGCGACCGCCGATGAAGCCGGTGGCCCCCGTCACAAAGTACTTCGCCATCGCCTCGCGCCTGGACGAAGCGACGCGGTCTAGATAACGCTGCCCACCGCGATGATGCAACGCCGTCCGTGAATCAACCTTGTTTAAGGGTAACATCGGAATCTGTCACGGTTCGTACGCATCAACCTTGATAGGGTACGAGGCTCTCACCACGCGCCGGAGATGTTTCCATGGGGGAAACGCTCACCCACAAACTCATCCGTTCTCACCTCGCCGACGGCGCGATGAATCCCGGCGACGAGATCGCGCTCGGGATGGACCAGGCGCTCCTCCAGGATGCGACCGGAACGCTCGCGTGGCTCGAGTTCGAGCAGATGGGACAGGGCGCCGTCGCGATTCGACAGGCGACGCAGTACGTAGACCACAACATCCTCCAGACCGGATACGAGAATGCGGACGACCACCGCTTCTTGCGGAGCGTGTGCGAGCGGTACGGCGCGATCTTCTCAGGACCGGGAAACGGCATCAGCCATTGGGCCCACATGGAGCGCTTCGACATCCCAGGGGAGACGATGCTCGGCTGCGACTCCCACACGCCGCATGCGGGAGCCTGCGGCATGCTCGCGATCGGTGCGGGCGGCTTCGAGGTCGCGAACGCGATGGCGGGCGAGCCGTACCGGCTCACGATGCCCGAAGTGGTCCAGGTCAACCTCACGGGCAAATTCAAACCGTGGGTGAGCGCGAAGGACGTAATCTTGGAATTGTTGAACCGCTTCGACGTGAAGTGGGCGAAGAACAAGGTTCTCGAGTACGCGGGTCCCGCGTTGAAGGAGTTGACCGTCCCTTCTCGGGGAACGATCGCGAATATGGGAACGGAGCTCGGCGCGACCGGTTCCGTGTTCCCGGCGGACGGGCTGACGAAGCAGTTCCTTACCGCCCAGGCCCGGGGGAAGGACTTCAAGTCACTCGTCGCCGACGAAGACGCCCACTACGACGACACGGTCGACATCGATCTCGGGACGCTCGAACCGCTGATTGCATGTCCATCGAGTCCGGACAACGTCAAACCCGTCAGCGAGGTCGCCGGGACCGAGGTCGCCCAGGTGGCCGTCGGGAGCAGCGTGAACTCGTCCTTCCGGGATCTCGGCGTCGTCGCGCACGCCCTGGATGGGAAGCACGTCGCTCCCGGCATCGCGATGGCGGTCTCCCCGGGTTCACGGCAGACCCTCCTCCTCATGCTGACGAGCGGCCTTATGACGAAACTGATCAAGGCCGGTGTCCGCGAACTCGAGGTGGCCTGCGGCCCGTGCATCGGCATGGGATTCGCTCCGCCGACGAAGGGGGCCTCGGTCCGGACGTTCAACCGAAACTTCGAGGGGCGGAGCGGAACCGCGGACGACCTCGTCTACCTGTGCAGTCCCGAGACCGCGGCAGCGACGGCGGTTCACGGAGTCATCACGGATCCACGGGAGCTCGGCAAATATCCGGCCCTGAAGGAGCCCACGAAGTATCCCGTCGATACGTCGGGTTTCGAATGGCCTCCGAAGGACCGATCCGCGGTCCATGTTGTTCGCGGCCCTAACATCGCGCCGCTCCCCGTCGCCGCGCCGCCGAAAGACACGATCGAGGGCGAGGTCCTCCTTCGTCTTGGCGACAACATCTCGACAGACCACATCATGCCCGCCGGGGCGAAGATCCTCCCGTTGCGGTCGAACATCCCCGCGATCGCGGAACACGTCTTCGAATACGTGGACCCGACGTTCCCGGAACGCGCGAAGAAGGCGGGCGGCGGATTCATCGTCGCGGGCGAGAACTACGGCCAAGGTTCCTCGCGGGAGCACGCCGCGGTCGCACCGATGTTCCTGGGCGTGCACCTGGTCCTCGCGAAGGGGTTCGCGCGAATCCACATGGACAACCTGGTGAACTCGGGTATCCCTCCCGTCACCTTCGCGGACCCGAAGGGTTACAACGAAATCCAGCAAGGGGACCGCCTCCGGATCACGAACCTGCTCGCGGCGATTCGTGGACGCGGCGATGCGGTCGTGGAAAATCTCACGCGCGGCACGAAGACCGCGGTCCGCGTCGAGTTGCGGCCGTACCAGCGAGAGGTCCTCCTCGCCGGAGGCGGCATCCGATACGCGCAATCGCGCCGGCATGCGTGAGGTCCCGCGGGTTTAAGTCGAGGCGCCGTTATCTCCGCGGGCGGAGGAGGCCACGATGGCGATGATCGTCCGGAAGGGCACTGTGCCGTCGACCCCCCACACCGAGTTCTACGCCATCCCGAGCGTCCTCGCCCGGGAGGAGATCCATGGGTCGTACGGCTTCAGCGGGGCGTGGTCGCGGAAGCTCCACGTGCGCTTCTATCCGACGGAACAGGTGAAAGCTCCGAAGAGAGGGGATTTCGATCTCGTGCCGGAGTTCCCGGCCGAGGCGGATGTCCTCCAGCCGTACCACATCTTCACCGGACGCATTCCCTTCGAAGGACACGCCCTCTCCTCGCGAAAGCCCCTCGTCCACGGGCCTCGCACATCGATCTCGGTCTCGAAGCCGATCGAATCGATGCCGAAGGACACGTTCTTTCGAAACGGGGAGCGACACGAGGTGTACTTCGTCCAGGAAGGCGAGGGCATCGTGCGCTCGGAGTACGGGGACCTGAAGTTTCGCAAGGACGTCTACGTCGCGATCCCGAAGGGCACGACGTACCGAGTCGACCTCACGTCGCCAAGGGCGTGGTTCCTCATCATCGAGTCGATCTATCCGATCAACTTCGCACCACACTACCTGAATCGGGAGGGCCAGGCCACCCTGATGTCGCCCGTTGTCGAGACGGAAATCGAGACGCCGGAGTTGCCGCCGTTCCGGGACGAGCGTGGGGAATTCCCGATCGACGTGAAGCATGGCGGCGGGAAGATCACCCGGATCACCTTGGGCCACCACCCGTTCGATCTGGCCGGGTGGGAAGGGGCCCTGTATCCGTTCGTCTTCGACATCAAGAGCCATCACGGCATCGCGCGAGAGATCCACACGGCCCCGCCGATGCACCAGACGTTTCAGTCAGGCAACGTCCCGCAGAGCGGCTTCTCCCTCTGCTCGTTCGTCCCGGTGATGGCCGGCTGGCACCCGCGGGAGGTCCCGGCCCCGTACGCGCACTTCAACGTCGATTCGGACGAGTTGATGTTCTTCTGCAACGCGTTCTACGGCGCCCGCGAAGGCGTCATCGAGGAAGGCTCGTTCACCTTCCACCCCGGATCGACGCCGCACAGTCCCCAGGGGAACGCGGCCCAACGCTCCCTCGCGGCCCGGGGCAAGGTGCAGGCGCGCCTCGCGGTCATGCTCGACACGTACTTCGAGAGCATGCGGATCACGACCCAAGGCTTCGCGTACCGCGATCCCGCCTACGTCCTGAGCTGGTCCGAGAACGTCCAGCGGGCCCAACCGGCGGGCGAAGGATGGGAATCGCCCTCCGCCTGAGCCGAGGTGAGACCGTGGTCCTCCCGTACGTTCGGATTCGATTCGGGATTCGACCAGCGCGGAGGCTCGCATGAGGCTCGTGCGATTCTCGACGGCGGGAGGGCCGCCCCGCCTGGGCGCGGTCCTCGGCCGGTGGGACCACTGGGAAAAAATCGTCGATCTTTCCGCGGTGGATTCCGCCATCCCGGCGGACACGCTTGCGTTCATCGATGCGTGTCCCGGGTTGACGGGCGACGTATGGGAGCGGGCGCTCCGAGTGCTCGCCGAGGCCGAGAAGATCGAGTCCGACGCCCCGCTGTGGGCGTTTCGACCGGGCGATGTGCGGATCCATTCGCCGATTGCTCCGCGGCTGTTGCGAGACTTCCTCGCGTTTCGGGCCCATGTAGCTCGCACGCGGGCGGCCGCATGGGCACAGATTCCGCCCGAGTGGGACGCGCTACCCGCGTACTACAACGGCAATCCATTGAACGTCGTGGGGACGAAAGAGGCCATCCCTCCGATGCGCTTCGAGACGTTCGAGGGACGGACGCCGCGGCTCGTGCCTTCGGCGAAGATGGATTACGAGGCGGAGATCGGCTTCGTCCTCGGTCAGGGCGGGCGGGACATCGACGCGGCGAAGGCCAATGCCCATCTCTTCGGCGTCACGATCTTCAACGATTTCTCGGCCCGGGACCTCCAGGCGACGGCGAGCCGCACCGGCATGGGGCCGGCTCCGGGGAAGGATTGGGCGAACGCCCTCGGGCCGTGCATCGTGACCCGCGACGAGTTCGGAGAACTGCGGGACCAAGCGATCGTCGTGCGCGTGAACAACGAGGAACGGCTGCGCGATCGATACCGCACTCTCGTCCACGAGAACCCGTGGGTCCGCGAAGGCCAGCGAGCCCTCTGGTCGTTCCCGGAGATGCTCGAGTTCCTCTCCCGATTCCAGCCGATCCACGCGGGTGAAGTGTGGGGCAGCGGGACGATTCCCGGAGGATGCGAGCTGGAGCGAGGCGACCGCGCTCGCTACCTCAAGCCCGGGGATCGCATCGAAATCGAGATCGAGGGAATCGGGGTCCTCGAGAACTCCATTGCGACTGCCTGAGATGGCCCCTTTCGTGGGTCGACTCCGGACGGACCCATTCATGGAGCTGACCCCACTCCGTGTGGGGAATTCGGGTCGATCCGCGGCCGAGTGGGTTCAGAAGATCGATTCATGCTCTCAGCAACCATCCGTGAGGACGAGACTTGCCCGCGCCTTTACGGTCTACTTGAGCGTCGAAGCTACTGGGCTACGATAACGGCGACGGGTTTCGCGGGGAAGAAACTCCGGATTGAGAGCAGCAGCGCCAAGGCTTGCACGACCCATAAAGTGAGGAACTGAACGAATACGTTGACTGCGGAGCCCCTCTCTCCCGTCGCTGCAAGGTAGACGCTGAATAACAACGTGATCAGGGGTGTTGCGGTACCATACCACGCCCACTTCTCTCCTCCTTTGAAGGCGGTGAGGCCGATGGCCGACAGCAGAAGCCCGGCCGTCAGGAAAGCGACACCTACGACGCGCGCGGAATAAATCAAATCGTTTGAAGCCTCAGTGGAATAGCTGGAGGGGTCACCCGTGAAGAAGATTCGATTTCCCGGGTCCCCGGGAAGGAACAAAATCAGAAGACCGAGCAATACCCAAATCAGCCCGCCCACAACGGCAAGCCCCCAAGCGTACTTTGGGACTCTCGCAAGCGGATTGCTGCTAGCGTTAGCTGGGTTCATTGGAGTTGCGAGTTCCTGCGTAAGCGCGGTGCCATCTCCGAGATCCGGAAAGTCGCATCCTGTTCGGGGCCCCCGTTGGCGTCGGCCCTACTGCACGATGATTGTGCCCGTCATCATGGGATGATACGTGCAGTAGTAGTGATACGTCCCCGTTTGGGTAAAGGTCCCGGTCCACGTTTGTCCTGTGCTGACAGAGCCGGAGTCGAATTGACCTGCGACGGTGCTGGTCACTGTGTGGGCAGTCCTGTCCAGGTTGATCCACGTGACCATGCGGCCGACGGCGACGGTGAACGTCGCGGGGCTGTAAGGGATCGCGGCGCTCATGGCGTTCGGGACGATGCTGATGTCCGCGGCGGTGCCCGCCGTGTTTCTCAGGATGACGCTGGAGCCGATCGTTCCTGCGACGAGCATTCCAATCACGAAACCGACGACGGCCAATGTCAGGAGCCCGCCCGTCGACCGCACGGACGCGAGGTACGTCTTCTGGCGGAGGCCTAATTTCGCGGACCGGAAGGCCAGGATGCCAAACACGGTCACGAGGGCGAAGGTCGGGACGAGGGCTGCCAAAAGGGCAAAAGCGTTATCGGCCGGATTCAAGAGAGAATTGAAAGAGAATGCGACATACAGGATCAGGAACAGGATGCAAACGACCGCGGCCGCGATGTACGCCCAGCGCTTCTCCCGCCACGCGAAGACCGCGAAGACCAAGGGAACGATCGCGAAGATTAGGTAGGAGTAGAATACCCCGTCGCCCGCCCCATTCTGAATGAGGTACAGAACGGCACCGGCAAACGTCACGATCGCCGCGAAGACGAGTCCGCCCGCGATGACCCAGACGGCAAAGGGCTTTGCCCGCATCCCCGAACTCGTGCTCAATCCCTGCTCTAGCGCCACCCTTTCCACTCTCCGGATGCAACGACGAGAGCGCGATTCGCGTTCTCGAAGTCCGCGCGGACCCTCCCACGGAAGATCAGTAATCGCGGTTCAAGATTTTAATGTCATTGTCGAGTCCAATTGGCCGAAAAGTGACACGTTCAAGTCTGGACTGCACCCGTCCGCGCTCCTCCCCCAAATTCGCCGATCCGGGATCTGTATGCAAGCGGAGGGAGAGGCCATGCGTGACTGGTACGACACACCAACGTGGAAGGACGTGTGAGAGGAGCAAGCCGACGTCCTTCCGAGCAGGCTCCTGGACGTCGTCAAGATCCCGGACATTCGGTTGAGTGACAATCTCCCGCCCGAGATGTTTCGCTTGTCCGCCAGCACCCTGAGAACAAGATGCTGACCCGCGAGTTCGCCCACTAAGATGGAAGGGTTTCGTCTCCGTTCGAGTGAGGCGGTTCCGCCTCGGTAAGTCTTGCATCCGGCTCCGAAAGGGTTATCGTCCCCGGTTTCGATTCACAGACGGTGAGCGCATCGCAGCACTTTCCGCGTTCCTGAAACTCAAGGTGGACCACAAGACGGTCCTGTGTCGAGATACCAATACGTACCGAGCGCTTCGGGACTTCCTGCTGAACAGCGGATACTCGCCCGTCTATGAGACGGAACGGGTGGGCGAAGAGAAGACCGCCATGGCGACGTTCGCATGCCTGAATCCCCTGACCGGCGAGCGGCTCGCGGTGGTGCTGGGCATGAGCGCGCCGAACGAAGTCTCCCATGCGCAGGCGCCGTTCGCGTATGGGTTCGCGGGGAAGCCGCAGAAGGACGCGCAGACGTACATGCAGCATCTCGCCCTCCGGACGACCGACATCGAGAAGCTGAAGTCGTATCTCGAATCGAAGGGTGCCGAGTTCCTGACGCCGATCTACAAGGACAAGGACTCGTTCGGGCCTCTGCTCCAGTCCTTCACTCGCGAGCTCTTCGACGATGAATGGTTCTTCATCGAGTTCGTGCAGCGCGACTACGACGCCGACACGCTCGGCGTAGGCGGGACGCAGTTCGTTCAGAACACCGTCAAGTCCCTCTACGTGTCGAAGCAAGAGGAATTCCGGGAATGGGAGAAGACGGGCAAGAAACGGAAGTTCCTCGATGGGGTCCCGGCAAAAGAGCGGGACCAACTCCTTCGAGACATCCTAGCACATACGGAGCCGAAAGGATACGTGCAGACCGTCGCGCCGATCTCTCGGCATGTTAAGTTGAACTGAGTCCAGACGCCAAGCTGGGGCGACAATCTCTTAGCCCCGTTACGCCTGACCCGTTTGTGCCTCGGAAGATCCGAGACGCCCGCGAATGTCCGAGAGACTGGACGCCTCTGAGTAAGGAGATTCGTCACACCCACCTTCGTGCGGTCGAGGCCGACACTTGCCCGAAATGCAAAGGAATCTTCTTGGACAAGAAGGAGATTCGGAAACTTACCGGGGACTGGAGTCTGAACAAGCTCCTGACCAAGTACATTGGGCTCGAGTCAGACAGCCAGCTCGTCTGCCCCAACTGCGGCGGCCTCATGGAAATCGAGGACGCGGGCAACGTGCGCGTGGACGTGTGCCTGGACTGCAAAGGCGTCTGGCTTGATGCCGGCGAACTGGAACGCGTCGCGGCGATGGACCCGGCCGAGTTCCGCAAGTTCACCCCGGAGAAGATCGAACAGCTTCAGAAGGCCAAGGAAATCCGGGAGGATGAGCACCGTCAGGCGATTCGCAGTTTGTTCCGCGGTTTACGGAGACCCTGACGCATCGATCCGCCAATCACGGCGTTTGCCCTCTCTGCTCTGCCGTTCTAGCCTTGCGAGAACTTCATCCAAGTCCCCTTGAGTGTTAACGTCCAAGAAGGAGGACAAATCGGGATCGACCGCCCGAATCCGATCCGGATCGACGAAGCGACACCGGAGACGATCGACGAGCGCCGATGGAGAGGCAATCGACTCGTCGGACCGCAGGATCCGCGTGACGACCGGCCGCCGATAAATCGCCCGCAACGGATCGAAGACGTCGAACTTGGACACGACGCACTCGTGGCGGCCCAACGACCGCAGGAAAAGCCGATATAGCTCGGGCCGGAGGAGGGGGGCATCACAGGGCGCGACGAGGACTCGGTCGCCGATCGCGACGTCGAATCCGCGGCGAAAGCCTTCGATCGGCCCTCGGTCGGAGCGACGATCGATCGAGAACGCGGCCTCCGGCAGAATCGGCCGCAGAGCGGAGACCATTTCGGAGGTCGCGACGGAGACCACCAGTTCTCCGGCGAGCGGACCGATCGCATCGACCACACGGCGAACCATCGGTTTGCCGCCTACGTCGACCAAGGCCTTCGGCCGACCAAAGCGCCTCGACTCTCCTCCAGCGAGCACGAGCGCGGTCTCCACGCCGCGAGATGACTCAGTGCCCCTAAAGCACGTGCCTCCGGAGGAAGAAAGATAAGTCGCTTTGGGATTCCGCAAGACGTGGTCGCGAAGCCGCGACGGAAAGGGGTCCGGCGCGTCAGCGCAGTTCCCTTTGGCCTGGGCTTCGCGAAGCCCCACAACTACCGCGAAGTCCTACGGTCCGCCTGGAACAATAAGCGCCGACCCGTCTTCACCTGGCGGATCCTCCGGGACGGCGTCTGTGATGGGTGTGCGCTCGGGACCACGGGCCTCCGCGACTTCACGATGGAGGGCATCCATCTGTGCACCGTTCGACTCGATCTCCTCCCGCTGAACACGATGGGACCCCTGCGCGTCCGGCGTCTCGAGGATGTGAAGGAGTTACGTTCGAAATCCTCGAGGGAGCTTCGGGAGCTCGGCCGGCTGCCGTACCCGATGATCCGTCATCGAGGGGACCGCGGGTTCCGTCGGATCTCCTGGGACGACGCGTTTCAATTTGCGGCTCAACAGATCCGAGCCACGAGCCCGGACCGGCTCGCGTTCTTCATCACATCCCGCGGGATGACGAACGAATCGTACTACGTCGCCAACAAAGCGGCGCGCTTCCTCGGCACGAACCACATCGACAATTCCAGCCGGCCGTGTCATTCGCCGAGTACGACGGGTCTGAAGGAAACCATCGGCGTCGCGGCCTCCACCTGTTCGTACTCCGATTGGATCGGGAGCGACCTGATCGTCTTCTTCGGATCCGACGTCCCGAACAACCAGCCCGTGACGACCAAGTATCTGTACTACGCGAAGAAACAGGGCACCAAGGTCGCCGTCGTGAATCCGATGCGCGAGCCTGGGCTTGAACGGTACTGGGTCCCCTCTGTACCGGGAAGCGCGCTGTTCGGCACCCGCTTCGCGGACGAGTTCTTCACCATCCACACGGGAGGCGACATCGCATTCATCAATGGCGTCCTGAGGCACCTCATCGAAAACCGCTGGATCGACGAAGACTTCATCGAGAAACACACGACGGGCTTCTATCCGGTCCGCGTGGAGGTCTTGTCGCAAACCTGGGAGGAGCTCGAACGGCAAGCGGGCGTCTCGAAGGATCGGATGCTCGACTTCGCTCGGACGTACCACGAGGCCAAAACCGCGATCTTCGTCTGGAGCATGGGCATCACCCACCATCGGTTCGGGGTCGACAACGTCAAGGCGATCGTGAACCTCGGGCTCGCGCGCGGAATCGTCGGACGAGCGAAGTGCGGCCTGATGCCGATCCGAGGCCATAGCGGCGTCCAGGGGGGCTCCGAGATGGGAGCGCAGCCCGCGGCGTACGGCCTCGGCTTCCCCGTTGACGATGAGAGCGCGGATCGCTTCGCGAAGCTGTGGGGCTTCCGACCTCCGACGATGGCCGGCATGACGGCGGTCGGGATGATCGACGCGGCCCACGAACGCCGCCTCGACGTCCTCTATCTCGCGGGCGGCAACTTCCTCGAGACGCTCCCGGAACCGGACTATGTGCGCGCCGCCCTCGGACGCATCCCGCTGCGGATCCACCAGGATCTCGTCCTCACGAGTCAGATGCTCGTCGATCCGGCCGAAACGGTCCTGCTGTTCCCCGCCCAGACTCGGTACGAGCAGCGCGGCGGGGGCACGGAGACGTCGACGGAACGACGGGTCTACTTCTCCCCGGAGATCCCGGGTCGTCGGATCGGCGAGAGCCGGGCGGAGTGGGAAATCTTCATGGACCTCGCCGAGCGAGCGCTCCCCGACTCCGCGCATCTGATCCACTTCGAAGACGCCCCGGCGATCCGCAAGGAAATCGCGAAGGCCATCCCGACGTACGAAGGAATCGAGAAGCTCCGGGCAAAAGGAGATGCGTTCCAGTATGGCGGTCCGCGACTCTGCGAGGGCGGGACCTTCCCGATGCCCGACGGACGAGCGCGCTTCTCAATCGTCAACTTGCCCGACGCGGACATCCCGCCCGGACAATTCCTGCTCAGCACGCGCCGCGGGAAGCAGTTCAACTCGATGATCCATGGGGAGGTCGACTTCCTGCTCGGCGCGCGTCGCAGCGACGTCCTCATGTCCGCAGAGGACGCGAAGGCGTTGGGCGTGACCGACGACGACGAGGTCCTCATCTCGAACGACCTTGGCTCGTATCGGGGGCACGTGCACATCGCGCCGATCCGGCCGCGGAACGTGCAGATGTACTGGCCGGAAGGCAACGTCTTGATCCGTCGCGGGATCGTCGATCCGCAGTGCGAGATGCCCGACTACAACGCCCTCGTGCGAATCGAAGCGGCACCGGCAGCGCGGGTGAGTGCGTGAAGCGCCCGGGTCCGACGACACGCGCGACGGTTTGGAAGGTTCGAGGCGAGGGCTCCTCGGACGAGACCGACGTTCTCGCAGCGGAGGAGCCGATGGAAATCCGAGTCGAGACGGGAGCGACCGGTGATCGCGCGACGACGTCCCTGTCGGTCACGATGCGAACCCCCGGTCACGATTTCGAACTCGCGGCGGGGTTCCTCCTCACGGAGGGAATCGTGGCCCGCAAGCGCGACATCGTTCGAATCGAGTATTGCACCGACCCGGGAGTCGTCCAAGAGTACAACATCGTGAGCGCGGTCTTGCGCCCGGAGGTTGCGTTTCGCGCGGACCGCTTGAGCCGCCATTTCTACATGACGTCCTCGTGCGGGGTGTGCGGGAAGACATCCCTCGAGGCGGTTCGCGTCGCGGCCCGGCATTCGATCCCGAAGGAACGTCCGCGAATCAATTCCGACGTAGTTCGGTCGATTCCGGAGCGGCTTCGGGAAGAACAAGCGCTCTTCTCCGAGACGGGAGGCCTGCATGCCGCCGGCCTCTTCGATGCCCGCGGGAACCTCCAGAGTCTGCGCGAGGACGTCGGGAGACACAACGCGGCCGACAAGGTCATCGGAGAGGCCTTTCTCGCGGGCCGGGTGCCTCTCTCCAATCACATCCTCGGGGTGAGCGGACGGTCGAGTTTCGAGATCATGCAGAAAGCGGCGGTGGCCGGCATTCCAATAGTCGTGGCGGTGGGCGCTCCGTCCAGTCTCGCGGTGACCCTGGCGGACGAATTCGGCATGACCCTGGTGGGCTTCGCCCGCGGGGAACGATTCAACGTCTACGCCGGCCGCGAGCGAATCGCACCCGCACCGCCGACGACCCCGAAGTGAGCCAAGGGGGACGGAAGGTAACCGGCGAGAAATCGCGTCGAAACCTCTAAGGCGCTCCAGCCGCTTCGACGCGCGCGTGAAGGCCGCGGTCCTCGGGACGGGCGGACTCGGCAGGATCATCACCCTCGAACTCGCGGCCGACCGCCGCGTGGATGAGATCGTCATCGTCGACAAGCGCGGGGACCGCTCCCGGGCCCTGCAATCCCTCGGCAAGACCGCATCGTTGACTGCGCTCGAGGCGGACGTGACGGACGGGAACGCCTTGCGCCGGATCCTCGGGGGCGTGGACGTCGCCGTGAATGCGACGTTACCGGAGCACAATCTCCGCGTGATGGACGCGTGCTTCGCGGCGGGATGCGGCTACGTCGATAGCGCGGGGTACAGCCCTCCCGTGGCCGGAGAGAAGCGCGGCGTCCTGGAGCAGCTCGGCTTGGACTCGCGTTGGCGGGATCGCGGAATCAGCGCGATTGTTTCGATGGGGTCGGACCCCGGGATTTCCAACGTCATGGCGCGGGTCGCCGCGGACCGTTTCAGCAAGATCGATCGGATTTTGATTCGCAAAGCGGCCACGGGCGAGAAGGCGACGGACGGGTTCCCGCTCTACTCGCGAGAAGTGTTCATCAGCGCAGCCCTGTCGAATCCGATCGTCTGGGACGGGAAGGACATCCGCGAAGAGGAACCCGCCAGCGGCGAGGAGGACTACGAGTTCCCGCCGCCGATCGGGAAGCGACGCGTCCACTGGTTCTGGCACGAGGAGGTCCTGACCTTGCCCGCCCACCTCGGCAAGCCCGTCGGATGGGTCGACTACAAGCACGACATCAACCCGGAACTCGAGCGCGCGATCCACGCATTCGACGCGCTGGGCCTCCTGAGGCCGGACCACAAGGTGAAGGTCGGCGTGACGCAAATCCCCTTCCGCGATGCGTTCATGGCCGCGATCCCCGAACCGTCGACGCTGATTGGCCCGCTTCCCGGAGCCCTGGGAATCGTGGTCGAGGTGCACGGCACCAAAGGCGACGGCACGAATGCCGCCGTGCGGGCGTCGCTCACGATGGAACATCGAGAGGCGAACCGCCGCCGAGGTACGACCGCAGAGCGTTTCCTGACCGCCGCCGCGTCGGCAGCGGCCGTCATGATGATCCACACGAAACGACTCCCGCGCGCCGGGGTCCTCGCCCCGGAGGAACTCTCCCCGGATCTAGTCGTGCCGGAGCTCGCGGCACACGAGGTTTCGTTCTCGGTTGCAGACTTCCCCGGGTAGGGTCCGCCCAAGCCTCGCATATCCGTTAAATATGCCCCCGGCAGTCCCTTCGAAGTTCCGGGTGGAGGCTATCGCCGCGAACTCGACGCTCACCGCGATCCGAGGCGTGCGCGTCGGCCACGCGCAAAATCTCGAGCGGCGGACTGGCACGACGGTGGTCCTCCTCGAGCCACCCGCCATGGCCTTCGCCGACGCCCGCGGCGGCTGGCCCGGGACCTACGACACAGCGGCCTCGGACCTCGGAAAGACGTTCATCGACCGCCACGCGCTGCTCCTCACCGGGGGCGACGTGTACGGCTTCGATGCGGTGCGGGGAATCCGCCGGTTTCTTCTCGAGCACCGACTCGCTTCCCGCAAGGGCGGCGGGACGATGCCCGCCATCATGGGGACCAACATCTACGACCTCGAGTTCGCGGACACGGAAGGGTTCGACTACTCGGACCTCGGATACGAAGCGTGCGTCGATGCCTCGACCAAGACGATTGCCCAGGGAAACGTCGGCGCGGGGACCGGCGCCACCGTCGGGCCGTTCTTCGGGCCGTCGGGCGGGACGAAAGGGGGAGTCGGGAGCAGCGCAGCCCGAATCGGCCCGTGGACGGTGGGCGCGATCGTGGTGACGAATTGCGTGGGGAATGTCTACGACCCATTTGAGAACCGCACGATCGGCGGGACCCTTCGCGGAGATGGGACCGGATTTTGGGAGATGGACGATCTCGCCAATGAATACCTGAAACGTTCGAAGACGCGATCTGGGACGACGATCGGCGTGGTGGGAACGGATGCGCCGCTGGATCACGAGCAGCTCGCCCGACTGGTCGAACTGGCCCACGACGGAATCGCCCTCGCAGTGCGGCCGGCGCACATGTCCACCGACGGGGACACGATCCTCGGGTTCGCAACGCGATCGAAGAAAGGAACGACCATTGATCACAGGGCATTCGACGTCCTGCATCATGTCACGGTGAGAGAAGTGGCGCGGGCCGCCGTGAACGGCGTGCGAGCCGCCGGGACGCTCGGAGGCATTCCAGGATTCGCGGAACGCTGACAGCTCGCGGATTCGATCGATCGGGGCGGTTCTCGGAAGGCTCACGTCGATGGTTTATTAGGACGCCGCTCTGTGCCCGAGCCGGACCCGTCGCCTAGCACGGATAGGGCACCGGATTTCTAATCCGGCTGTCGAGGGTTCGAATCCCTCCGGGTCCGCTACTTCTCCCGAGTAATTGAAGGAATGAGCTATCGTGGACGGAAGGCACTCGAATGGAATGTGCCGCCTCAAGCAACGGGGACCGCTGGCATCTCCTCAAATAACGGATAAAACATCTGGCAAGATTGCATGAAAGCCGAAAATCCAGGATGGTTTCCGATCGTGCATCCCAAAGACCGGCGCTTTCCGAAGTTAGCGAATGGGTGAAGAAGACTTGGCCGACCCCGTCCTGTTGAACCTGGACCACATCGACCTCGCAAGGTTCGAGGTCGTCGGCAACTACGTCAGGTTTGACGAGAAGACGCGGCATGCGCTTAAGGACTTTCGGAGGAAAGTCATGGCTGGGCTCGACGGCCCTCTCGGCAGCAAGGAGAACTACCTTATCTGGGGTCCTCCGGGATCCGGGAAGACATTCCTCGTTCAAGAGCTCGCTCGTTCCATGGGTGCGCCGGCCTACGTCGAGCTAAACCTCGCCGAATCCAACGAAGGCAGGTTCCGCGCCTCGTTGGACATCCTCGAATCCACTCCACAACACACCTTGTGCCTCGTTGATGAAGCCGACTCGAAGGCGGAAGAAAGTTGGCCCTACGAACTGCTCCTGCGGCATCTGGAACCGCCAGAAGGTCGTCGAAAACGCGTGTGTTTCATCCTGGCGGGGAGCTCGGGGCGGAGCCTCGAAGAGATGACCGCGGCGATCCGGCAGCGCCCGAAAGGGGCCGACCTGCTCAGCCGAATTCCCGCGGATCACCGCCTCGCGGTTCCGTCCCTCACCGAAGGAGACAGGACGTTAGTAACCCTCGTTCAGCTCCTTCACGCGGCAGCGGAGCGGGGGCGGTTGATTCGCGAGGTGGAGAAGATGGCGGTGTTCTATGCCACAGCCAACGCGCAGCTCGAAAGCGCGAGGCAACTGAGGGATTTTGCGATCAGTTGCGCGAGACGAATACCTCAAGGCGAGGACCGGATCAGGTACGACGACCTGTTCGACCCGGGCGACCCCGAGAACAAGGAGTTCTGGATCCGAACGCAACAGGACCATGGCGCCCTTGTCAACCGATACCTCACCGTACAGATGGCCCAGGTCCCTCAAGATTTGGGCAAGCGGTTCGTCCCGAATGCGAGGCTTCGCATCGCCGTCTTGCCCCTTTCGAGCATCAGCCCTGACCCTGGCGACGAGTACTTTGCGGACGGGATGACGGAGGAACTCATTTCCGCCGTTTCCAAGATCGGCGACCTGCGGACGACTTCGCGCACGTCCGCCATGAGGTACAAAGGGAGCAAGAAGTCCGTCAGCGAGATTGCGAGCGAGCTGGGCGTCGGGTCCATTCTCGAGGGGAGCGTCCGGAAAGCGGGGAACCGACTGCGAATCACAATCGAATTGATCGACGTCGAGAGGGACGAACAGCTCTGGTCCCAAAGCTACGACCGGGAACTCGCGGACATCTTCGCGATTCAAGGCGACATCGCCAACAAGGTGGCCGAAGCCCTGCAGGTTCACCTCCTCGTGGACGAAAGGCAGAGGATCGAGAGGAGAGCGACGGCCAACATGGAGGCGTACAGCCTCTACCTCAAAGGGCTCCACTACCGATCGGAGAGGACCGAGGAAGGTTACAAGAGAGCGCTCCGATACTTCGAGAACGCGATCGCGGAAGACCCGCGCTTCGCCCTCGCCTACGAGGGGATCGCAGAGTGCTATGAACGGATGGGCGAGGAGGGCTACCTTCCGCCCAACGAGAGTTTCCCCAAAGCGCAGGACTTCGCACAAAGGGCACTCAGCCTCGACGATTCGTTGGCGGAACCTCACGCGACATTGGCAGCCGTCATGGAATCCTATTACTACGACCAAAGGGCCGCCGAGGAGGAATTCAGGCGTGCCCTCGAGCTCAACCCGAACTACGGGCGGGTGTGCAACTCATACGGAGCGCACCTCGCGTGTACGGGAAGGCTCGACGAAGCCATCGCGGAAATCGGCCGGGCGAGGTCTCTCAACCCCCTTGCCCTCGAGGTCAACGACTGCGCGGCCGTCATCTTCAACTGCGCGAATCAGTTCGACAAATCGCTCGAGGCGTGCGAAAAGATGTTCAAAATCGACGAGAGCTTCTTTCCCGCGTATCAAGATCTGGCCGAGGCGTACATCGAGAAGTCGAGATATGACGAGGCCATCGAAGTGCTCCAGAAGGCCATGGCCTTATCGAAGGGGGCGTCGACGATCAAGGGGAGGCTCGGCTTCGCCTACGCTCGCGCCGGAAGATCTGCCGAGGCCCGGGCGATCCTGCGCGAGATGGAAGAGGACTCGAAACACAAGTATGTCTCGCCCGTAGCGCTCGCGATCGTCAACTGCGGCCTGGGGGAGAACCAGAGTGCGATTCGTTGGCTCGAGAGGGCCCGCGAGCAGCGAGCGGGAGGCCTTCTCTCCTTGAAAATCCGCCCGTTATGGGCGAGTCTTCGAGCCGAACCAGGGTTCACGGAGGTTGTGAAAAGCCTGGGGCTCGCAGGAGATGCCCACCATTAGTCCTCGAACTCACTTCAGGCAGAGGCCCTACCGCAAGCGAAGGCCGAGTGCGGTCGGCTCGACATCTGAAGGGATGTCTTCCTTGGGTTCTTCCCTTGCATCCTTCTGACTTGGAACACTCATCGTGTGAAGGAGCGTCAAAAGACCTCTCGTCGGGGATTGCGAAAAAAAGGGAAAGGGAGGAGGACCCAACGATCCTCCTCATGATGGGACGGGACGACCATCTGCTCTCGGCGTACCTCGATTTGTCCGCTGAATCGTCAGCGGTCGACACGCCCTCATGGAGAAGTGGCGCCCCCTCCGGGTCCGCTATTCCTGCATTACGACGCGGCCGAGGGGTGCTCGCGTTCGGTGATCTGATGTCTGACGCTCGCGGACGCCTGTGGCAGGACCGCCGCCTGGGACAGTCGGAGAACCAATGGTCATCAACGAGGCACTCTCGT
>Ga0209235_1000383_pt1 | contig 21879 bp, 21 predicted proteins | sample GraSoi013_1_20cm_4_FD_185817 | JGI IMG/M metagenome (GOLD analysis project Ga0209235, IMG submission 185817) | Grasslands soil microbial communities from the Angelo Coastal Reserve, California, USA - Sample 09_25_2013_1_20cm (SPAdes) (version 2) | ecosystem: Environmental > Terrestrial > Soil >... | reverse complement strand
TGTCCCGCATGCGGCGACGTGCGCCAGTGCGGGCACTGGCGCACGTCGCCGCATGCGGGACACTGGAGGTACGTCGCAAAGCCGCGGCGGTTCAAGAGGAGAATGACCTGCTCGGTGCGGGCGAGCGCCCCCCGCACGGCCTGATCGAGCGGCTCGGTCCAGGGGATTCCGTGAGCCTCCGGGACACGGCGCGCGCTCCGCAGATCGATCACCTCGACCGGGGGGAGCGGGCGCGCGCCGATGCGCTCCGGCAGCTCGAAGGTGCAGACCCGCCCCGCGTGGGCGACGTGCAGCGTCTCGAGCGAGGGCGTGGCGCTCCCGAGGATCAGCCGGGCGCCCTCCAGCCGAGCCCGTGTCAGCGCCACGTCGCGGGCGTGGTAGCGCGGCGCCGTCCCCTGCTTGTAGCTCGCCTCATGCTCCTCGTCGATCACGATGGCGGCGAGCCGCTGCACGGGCGCGAACACCGCAGAACGGGGTCCCACCGCTACACGGCGCTCCCCGCGCCGCAGCGCCCGCCAGGCGTCGGCGCGCTCGCCGTCCGACAGCCCCGAGTGGAGGACCGCGACCTGGTCCCCGAACACGCCGCGCACCCGGGCCACGGTCTGCGGGGTGAGCGCGATCTCGGGGACGAGGAGGATCGCGCCGTTACCCGAGGCTACGACGCTTCGTAGCAGGTCGAGATAGACGAGCGTCTTGCCCGACCCCGTCACGCCGTGAATCAGCACCGGAACATCGGGGGACGTTGCGGCGATTCCGTCCACGACCCGACGCTGCGCGTCGGTGAGCACCGGCGGCGGCGGTGACGCGAGCCCTGTGAACGGGTCGCGCGGCCGCGGCACGTCACTGTAGCGAGCGAGCCGCTGCTTCACCAGACCGTCGAGCACGGTGGGCGACAGCCCGAGCCGGGTCACCAGGTGACGCAGCGGCGCGGATCCACCCAGCACCTCGAGCGCCTCGTACACCACGCGACGCTTGGGCGCGCGCTTGAACGCCCGCTCGCGCTCGAGCAGCGAGGGGAGAGCCTGCGTGAGAACCACGACCCGCTCGACCTGCTCGGCGGGTCCGGCGGGTCGACGCACGCTCCACAGCGGCCCGGGCAGCAGCGCCCGCAGCGCCAGGCCGAGCGGCGCGCCGTAATATCGGCTGATCCAGCGACCCAGCTCGACCAACGCCGGGCTGAGTGCGGGCTCGGCGTCGGGGGCGGCCGCGATCGACCGCGCCGCGGCCTCCGGGGGGGCCACGTCTACCGCGGCCACGATCCCGATCACCTGGCGCCCCCGCACCGGCACGACGACGCGGGCGCCGGGTACGCAACGTTCGGCAAGGTCGGCGGGAATCTGGTAGGCGTACGTGCGGGAGACCGGAACCGGCAGAACGATCTCGGCGTAGCGGGCGCTCGTCCGCCCGGGAGTCGCCCCCGCGCTTGCGCGCGGGGTCAGCGGCGCCACTGACCCCGGGTGCAAGCCCGGGGTGCCAGGAGCCGGCCCCTCACCGCCGCCGGACACCCAGCCCCGGTCCGGTGGGGAGTCGGATCTCACCCCCGTCGATCGTCGCGCCGACGAACGGGTCGTTCGCCGTGAGCGCCGCGCCGTCCAGATCCGCCGCGTCGACGAGCGGCGTGAAATGCGCCGCCGCGGTGATGCCGAGCGAGGATTCGATCATGCACCCGACCATCACCAGCATTCCGTGCGCCCGGGCCGTCGCAATCATGCGGAGCGCCTCCCGCAGCGAGCCGCACTTGGCCAGCTTGATGTTGATGCCGTCCGCCGCATCCGCCACGCGGGGGATGTCGGCCGCCGTCAGGCAGCTCTCGTCCACCACGACGGGGAGGACCCCGCGGCGGCGCACGGCCGCTGTTCCTTCGAGGTCGTCGGGCGGCAGCGGCTGCTCCACGAATTCGACCCCGTATTCCCTCAGGACCGGCAGCATCGCCATCGCCCGCTCGCGCGTCCAGCCGGCGTTCGCGTCCACCCGGATGGGCTTGTCGGTCGCGTCCCGGATTACGCCCAGGATTTCCTCGTCGCGATCGGTTCCGAGCTTGACCTTGAGGATGGGATAGGCCGACGCCTCGGCCACCTTGCGGCGGATCTGCTCCGCCGTGTCGATCCCGATGGTAAAGGAAGAGCGCGGCGCCTTCGCGGGATCGAGACCCCATAACCGCCACAGCGGCTGGCCCAGGCGTTTCCCGACGAGGTCGTGCAGCGCCGCCGAAACCGCTGCGCGGGCCGCCCCGTTCTGCGGCACGACCTGGGCGAACCGCGCCTCCGCCGCTTCTAAATCGAACGGGTCCTTGGGCAGATACGGTTCGAGCTTCTTGAGCATCGCGAGGACGGTGTCCGCCGTTTCGCCGTAGTACTTGGACGGATCGGCTTCGCCCCACCCCTCAGCGCCGTCCGCGTCGGTCAGTCGGACCCAGACCACGCGGTAATCGTCTCCCCCCCCTCGCGCAATGACGAACGGGTGCTTGGTCTTCAGGGTGACGACGTCGGCGGTGAGGGTCAGGGGCATCGCGGGTGAAGTATCGAGGAGGCCGCCCTAGTCAGGCAAGCGCGCGCACATGCGCGCGCGCACCCGCCGCGAGGAGGTCGAGCCGATAGCCGCCCTCGAGCACGCCCACCACCGGCGCCGGAGCGACGCGCTCACGCAACAGCGCGGTCCAGCGCGCCATGTCCTCGGGCTCGAGCGTGAAGCCGCCGAGCGGGTCGCCGTTGAGCGAGTCGAACCCGGCGGATACCAGCAGCAGGTCGGGCGGCCACCCCTCCAGGGCGGCGTCCACCGCAGCGAGGAGATCGCGCGCGTACACCTGCCGCGGCAGCCCCGGCGGGCGTGGGACGTTGAACACGTTACCTACCCCGCGCTCGTCCTCGGCACCGGTGCCCGGATACCAGGGATACTGATGCATCGAGACGTAGCGGAGGGACGCATCGCGCTCGACCAGCGCCTGAGTCCCGTTCCCGTGATGCACATCCCAGTCCACGATCAACACCTGGGCCTTGCCGAGCTGCTGCGCGTGCCGCGCGGCCACCACGGCGTTGTTGATGAGGCAAAACCCCATCGCGCGCGCCGCGAGAGCGTGGTGGCCGGGCGGCCGGGTGGCGCCGAACGCGGAGCCGGTCGCGATGCCCCGCTCCACGGCGTCGAGGGCCACCCCCGCCGCGGCGACGGCCGCATCCCAGCTGGCGCTGCTCATCGCCGTGTCGGCGTCGAGCACGCCGCCGCCCTGCAGGGCCAGCCGCTCGAGGCCGTCGAGGTAGGGCGCCGGGTGCACGCGCTCGAGCGCCTCTCGCGTTGCCGGTCGCGCCTCGCACCACTCGACGGTGGACGCCATGTCGGCCGCTCGCAGCGCCTCGAGCACCGCGACGACGCGCTCGGGGCGCTCGGGATGGCCCGGGCCGGGGTGATGGCGCTGGCAGGCGGGGTGAAAGAGAACGGGAACGGGCATCGCACTCGTCAGGGCTGTGCTTCAGCACAGTGCAGTGCCGAGTAGGGGCGCAGCATGCTGCGCCCCTACACGCAGGGTGGGAACCACGGGGCGCTCAGCACTCAGTTATGCAGCTGCTTGCCGTGCAGCAGCTCGCGAAGCGACTGCACCTCCGCCTGCATCTCGCGCCGCGCCTGCTCGAGCTCGGCGATCGCGCGACGGTACCGACGCCAGCTGAGCACGACCAGGACCGCGGCGAGGCCGCAGGCGGCGCCGCTCACGATCAGCCCGGGGCGCCCGAGACTGAGGCCCGAATAGAGGAACAGCAGCGCGTCGAGCGCGAGAAAGCCGACGGCGAGCGTCGCGAGCGCCCGGCTGAGAGACCTCATCGCACCGGCTGGCGACGCGCAGGGAGGACGATGAACGGGGAGTTAGCGACGGCGCCGAGTGCGGCGAGTGTGGTCGATTCGTCCAGCACCTGCCCCCCTTTGAACTTCACGACGTAGTCCGCCACGGGCACACTGCGCCGCTTCGACGCCTCGCTGAGGGCGTGGCGCTTCAACTCCGCGATGGTCGTCGTCGGCGCCACCGTGAGGAAAACCTGGTCCCAGACATCGGTCACCATGACCCGAACCGGAAGCCGCGCATCGACGGCCGTCACACGACCTCGACGTCGGTCTCGAGCGGCAGCGTCGAGAGGAACCGGTCCACCGCCTGGTCGAAAAACAGGGTCGACGCCCGCACCTGCGTCTTTCCGCTCGCATCCGAGCGCGCGCTGAAAACCACTTCTTCCCCGCCCTGCCCGCGCAGCACCAGGAACCCCGGGCCCTCCCGCTCCACGAACGCGGCGGCGTTGGGGACTCGCTCGGCGAAGAACCGCTGCGCCGCCCCGAGCACCTGCTCCGCCGGCAGGGCCACGGTGGTGGTGTGGGTCATGACCGGCGCAGGATCGTGATCCCGGTCGGCTGGAGTGGGACCGCGACGCTCGCCACACTCGCCTTCGTCTGCAGATCGATCACGTTCACGGCGCCGGGATCCACGCCCTTGCTCTCCTGAGAGATGAAGGCGTAGCGGCTGTCGGGCGAGTACGCCACGCCGTGGGGGAACGGCTTGGTCGTGGCGATCCGCGCCACCTCCGCCAGCGTGGCGGCATCGATGAGCGAGACGCTCTGATCCTTCTTGTTCGTCACGATCACCCACTTGCCGTCGGGCGAAGGCTCCACGTTGTATGCGCCATGCCCCGCTGGGATCGCCTTCACGAGGTCGAGCGTCCGGGCGTCGAGCACCATCAGCTCGTCGCTGTGGTTGCAGGCGACGTACAGCCGCGTGTCGTCCGGCGACACCGACACAAACGTGGGCATGCACGCGTCGTGCAGCGCCGCCCTCCGCGACCGCTCCTGCGCCCCGCCGTGCCCCATCTTCATCGGCATCGCCTGTGGCAACATCCCCTCGCCCGTCTTGTGGCGGCGTGCGATCGCCAGCGAAGCACGGTCGATCTCCAGCACCTCGTCCGAGTTCATGCAGGTTACGTAGACCTTCGTCCCGGCGTGGTTCACCTTCACGCCGTGCGGCATGTCGCACGCCGGGAGGTTCGTCAACGTGACCATCTGCGGCGTGTACACGATCGAGACGACGTTCATCCGCGGATGGTCGCCGTGAAAGTCGGAGTTCGCGACGAAGGCGAGCTCGCCATCCGGCGTGAGCGAGATGGTCGTCGGGAACATCTCGACGGGCGCCTTCCCAACCACGGTGTCCCCGTCCACGGCCATCTTCCAGAGCGTGCCATAGGGCGTGCCATGGGCGATCGTGACGTACCAATACTTGCCGTCCGGCGAGACGGTGACGTTGTGCGGGCCGTCGATGTCGGCGGGCATGATGCCCACCGGCACGACCTTCACGGTCTTGAGCGCGACGCCGTCCCAGGTCAGCTGGGAGACGATGTCGCCGGACTCGCTGGACACGAAGATGCGGTAGCTGGGCGCGTCGCCGGCCGCGACTGCTCCGAGCCAGACGCCCAGGGCCAGCCAAACGGGAAGGTGCCGGTTCACGAACAACCTCGCGCAGACGAGCGAGAAAGATAACCCCGTCATCCTGACAAACCACCCGGCAAACGCGGCAGGCCAGCTTGCCATCTCGGCAAGCCGCGGCCCCCGTCCCGCGGCACGCCGGTTGCTCGGCGCGCCGGCGGGAAGGCAGTCCCGAACCACGTCCTCAATAAGGAGGTCCTGCTTATGTTCGTCACAACTCGTAACTCGAGAGAGCCCGCGCTGGACGGGACTACCCTCGAGCGCCGGATTGGCCGCCTCTTCAGCGAGGCGTTCGGCAACCTCGACTGGCAGTACCGCGACAGCGCAGGCGCGTCCTGGGTACCGCCTGTGGACATCCTCGAGGAGGCCGACGCCATCCGGATCATGTCCGAGGTGCCGGGTGTGAAGCCGGAGAACGTGAAGATCTCGCTCGAGAACAACGTCCTCACGATTCACGGGACCAAGGAGCAGGTCGCCGAGCAGCGCACCGAGCGGGTGCACCGCTACGAACGGACCTACGGCACGTTTGAGCGAAGCTTCACGCTGCCGGCGACCGTCGACGCCAATGGCATCAAGGCGACGTACGAGCACGGCGTGCTGACGGTGACGCTGCCGAAGGTCGAAAAGGCGAAGCCGCGGCAGATCGACGTACAGGTTGCGTCGAAGTAACCGCCCAAGACACCGCACCACCGTAGGGGCGCAGCATGCTGCGCCCCTACATCGTTCCTAACAGCTCTGCAAGCCGTTCTTCCACCTGCGAATTCGGCACCGCCGTGGCCCCCGCCTCGCGGGCGGTCCGTAGCAGATCCGCCCGTACGTGCGAGCCGTAGGCCAGGACCGGGGTCCCGCGCGCGACGAGCCTGGTGATGCGGTCCGTCGACCCCGCGGGCTCGATCTCGAGCACGGCGAGCTCGCACGCGGCCTCGTCACGCGTCACCTCCGCCCCGGCGGCGACGACGACGCGAGCGAGCTTCGAGCGGAACACGAGGTCCCGCGTCGCGAGGAACACCTGTTTAGGCATCGAGCGGCGTCACCCGCGCCACCACCTGGACGGGGGCAGGATGACGCCGCAACAGGTCCCGGAGCCCTTGCGCCGGCTTCACGACCACCACGGCGTCGCCGGGTGGGGGGTCCCGCAGGCCGTCCAGGATCAGGAACAACGCCGTGGTCAGCTCGACCGGCGGGACGGCCACCTGATAGGCACGACCGTGCCAGGGAATCTCGATCTCTTTGCCGCGCGCGCCCGAGTCGTCCAGGGACACGAAGAGATCGTCGTCGACCTTCCAGACTTCGTCCTCCACGCATTCCCCCGACCGATAGAACAGCGGGTCGAAGGGCTGACCCTCGTGGCGTTTGAAGTTCTCCTCCGCCGCCCAGTCGTAGGCCTCGAGGCGGGAGATATGCGCGCGCCACTCGAGGTGGTGTCGCAGCTCGTGGGTGAGCGTCTCCCACGCCTCCGCGCGCCAGTCGAAATCCCCGAGGCGTGCGAGCGCGGCGAACGAGCCGTGATAGAGAACGACGCGCGACTGTAGATCGGCCCCGCTGCCGCTCCATTCGAGCGGGATGCATTCACCCAACGTGTAGACGTCGCCGCGTCGCGGATGGGGTAACGTCTTCGGGCTCACTTCGATCGCGACGATGCCGTCCGAGAATTCGGCGGGCACGTCGCGGGCGAGACGGTGGATCATGGCACGGAAGTCGTCGAAGCGCATGCAAGTCGGCGCTACCCCTTGAGCCGTTCCTGCAGATAGCTCACCAGCCGGTCGCTCGCTACCCGATCCTGCTTCAGCGTATCGCGATCCCGTACCGTAACGGTTCCATCCGCGGTGGACTGGCCGTCGACCGTGATCCCGAAGGGCGTGCCGGCTTCGTCCTGCCGCCGGTAGCGGCGCCCGATCGAGCCGCCGTCGTCGTAGAACACGTTGTAGTGCTTGCGCAGGTCGTCGTAGAGCCGGCGCGCCAGCTCGGGCATCCCGTCCTTGTTGACGAGGGGAAACACGGCTGCCTTGAGGGGAGCGATCGCCGGATGGATCCGCAACACCACGCGCTTCTCGCCTTCCACGTCCTCCTCGTGGTAGGCGTCCACCATCACCACGAGGGCGGTGCGGTCGGCGCCGGCCGAGGTCTCCACGACGTACGGGATGAACCGCTCGTTCGTGGCGGTGTCCAGGTACTCGAGCTTCTTCCCGGAGAATTCTTGGTGGCGCGACAGATCGAAGTTCGTGCGGTTGTGAATGCCCTCGAACTCCTGCCACCCGAAGGGGAACTCGTACTGGATATCGTAGGCGTCCTTGGCGTAGTGCGCGAGCTCATCCTTGGTGTGCTGGTGAAACCGCAGCTTCTCGGCGCGGATGCCGAGCCCGACGAGCCACTTCAGCCGCTCCTGGCGCCAGAATTCGAACCACTCCGAGTCGGTCCCCGGCTTCACGAAGAACTGCATCTCCATCTGCTCGAACTCCCGGGTCCGGAAGATGAAGTTCCCGGGCGTGATTTCGTTGCGGAATGCCTTGCCGATCTGGGCGATGCCGAACGGGATCTTCTGCCGGGACGACTGCAGGACGTTCAGATAATTCACGTAGATCCCCTGCGCCGTCTCGGGCCGTAGGTAGACCACCGCCGCCGCTTCCTCAACCGGGCCCATGAACGTCTTGAACATGAGGTTGAACATCCGGGGCGCCGTGAGGGTCCCCTGGTTCCCGCACACCGGGCACTGCGCCGTGGGCTCGCCCGGCGTGCCTTTGATGCGCGGATCGTCCGCGCGGAACCGGTTCTTGCACTGCTTGCAGTCGACCAGGGGATCGGTGAATCCCGCAACATGCCCGGACGCCTCCCACACCTTCGGGTGCATCAAGATGGCCGCGTCGAGGCCCTCGATGTCTTCCCGCGCGTGCACCAGGGAGCGCCACCAGCGCTCCTTGATGTTCTTCTTCAGCTCCACGCCGAGCGGCCCGTAGTCCCACACCGACCCGAGCCCGCCGTAGATCTCCGACGACTGAAATACGAACCCGCGTCGCTTGGCGAGCGACACGAGCTTCTCCATCACGTTGTCGTTTGCGGGCATAGAGGGCCGGAAGATAGACCGGCCGCTAGGGCAGAGGCAACCCAAATGCCTGCCGCGTCGCGCGCTCGGCGAGCTCGGCGATCCCGGCCGCATCGAGCATCCGGCCTTCTCCGTCCAGGGCGTGGATGCCGATCAGGCCTTCAACCTTCCCCGCCACCACGGCGACGCGCTTCTGCGCCGCTTGCGCACGCCGGACCACTTCCCCCGATGCCTTGCCGGCGAGCGACGTCCGATCGAACGCGCCCTCACCGGTCACGACGAAGTCCGCCTTGGCGAGGGCGGCGTCGAACCCCACGCGCCCCAGCACCCACTCGGCGCCCGGCACCAGTCGGGCCTTGGCGAAAAACGCGAGACCGGCCCCGAGCCCGCCGGCGGCGCCGCCGCCGGGCACGGTCGCGAGCTCCGGCCGGCCATGGCGCGCCATCAGGTCGGCGAGACGCTCCAGCCCGCGCGAGAGCAGCTTGACGCCCTCCGGACCCGCGCCCTTTTGCGGCGCGAACACCGGCGCCGCCCCGCCTGTGCCAACCAGCGGCGTCGTTACGTCCGCGAGTGCGAGGACCTGCGCGGCGAGTGCCCAGCCGCCTCCCAAGTCTGCGAGCTGTACCAAGGAGCCGCCCCCTTCGGGAAGCGCCTCGCCTCGGGTGTCCGCGAACGTCCAACCCAGCCCGCACGCCGCGCCGGTTCCGCCGTCCACCGTGGCCGAGCCACCCAACCCGACAACCACCACCTGGGCGCCACGCTCCGCCGCCTCCCAGATCAGCTCCCCGACACCCCGCGTGGTGGCACGCAGCGGATCGAGCTCATCCGGACGGAGCAGCGCGATTCCGGATGCCGTGGCGCTCTCGAAGATCGCCGTCTCCGGGTCGACCCAGCCAAGGACGGCGCTCACCGGCGTTCCCAGCGGGCCCGTCACCTGCACCTTCTCACGCAGCGACGCGGGGGCGAGCACGGCGTCGAGTAAGCCATCGCCGCCGTCGGAAATCGGACACTGGAGGAGTGAGGCCTCTGGAAGGGCCCGCCGAATGCCGGTCGAGAGCGCCTCCGCCACCTGCCGTGGGCCGAGAGTGCCCTTGAACGCGGCCGGGGCCACCAGGACTACCGGCGACATGTCGCTTTATGCATGAAATTGTGCGTTCTGCAAGATATCACGGGCGCAGGCTGTTGGCTAAGTGACGGCTTGATGCAACTTACTGTTGGGCACCGTTTTTGCCCATTCCCAGCCTAGCACATCTCTGTTCAGGGCAAACCGCCGGTGACGGCGGGGCGCAAAGCCAAGGGGTCTCAGTTGGCGAGACAGCCCGGCTGCCGGAGGTTGGCAGCGGCCCCACGCCCTGGCAAGAGAGCGCGGGGTCTTTTGTTTGGCTCCTCGAGCAAGAGCTTCGTCTCGCTCGCATCGGGTTCTAGGGCGCACGATGTCGAGCAGGCGATCACCCCCCAGGGGCAACCCTGGGGGGTTTTGCTTTGATGTGCTCACATATGAGCCCGCCGTGGGCGCGGCCGTTCTCGATAAAAGTCTTGTTCGCGTCCAGCCCCGACGCGAGCACCCCGGCGAGGTAGACGCCCCCGACGTTGGTCTCCATGGTGGCCCGGTCATGACGCGGGACGCCGGTCGTCTCGTCGACTTCCACGCCGATCATGCGCAGCAGCGTCAGGTCCGCCCGGTAGCCCGTGAGGGCGAGCACGAAATCGGCGGGCAGGGCCTCGAGCCGCGCGTCCATCTCGAAGCGAATCACGACCTCGGAGCGCCGGATCTCCACGACCCGGCTACACCAGCGAACAGCGATGCTTCCGTCCTTCACGCGGTTCGTCGCGTCGGGCAGGATCCACGGCTTCACACCGCGGTCGAACTCGCCGAGGAAGTGCACCAGCGTGACCCGCGCGCCGACGCGGTGCAGCTCGAGCGCTGCTTCGACGGCGCTGTTGCCCCCACCCACCACGACTACCCGCTGCTGCCAGTACGGGTGGGCCTCCGTGAAGAAATGCGACACGTGGGGGAGGTCCTCCCCGGGCACACCGAGAGGGTTGGGCGACTCGAAGTACCCAGTGGCGTAGACGACGTTGCGCGCGTATACCGTCTCGGGCTCCGTCTTCCCCGGGTGTCTCGCGGTCAGCTCGAACCCCTCGCGCGACCGCCGCACGCCCTGCACCTCGTGGTATTGCCGCACGTCCAGCTCGAAGTAGTCCGCCACCTTGCGGTAGTAGGTGAGGGCCTCCCGCCGGCTGGGCTTCTCGGCGGCCGTGACGAACGGGACGCCACCGACCTCGAGCTTGTCGGGCGTCGAGAAAAAAGTCATGTAGAGGGGATAACGCATCAGACTCGAGACGACCGGCCCCTTGTCGAACAGCGAGCACGTGAGGTGGGCGCGCTTCGCGGCCACGCCCACCGCGAGGCCGCACGGCCCCGCACCGATCACCGCGACGTCGAGCATCAGGGGCGTTCGCGTCCGTCGGCCACGAGCACCAGACGGCTCACGCTGCGCACCCGTTGCACATCCAGCGGCAGGATCCAGAGCTGCCCCTTGAGCCACCGCGTGGTCTGGTCGCGATAGTGCGGTGACAGCGGGTAGCCCGACTGCCCCGTCGGCAGGATGAAGCCCCCGGCACCGTCCACATCGCCGAAATCGACGACGTGACGCAGCGATGGGCCCCACGAGCTTGCGAACGGCGCGGCGAACTCATCGGTGGAAGCGACATTGACGGTGTAGTTACCCCCGGGAGTGACGAGCGGCCCGACATTGAACCTGAGGAGTCGCCCGAGCAACGGGACCGCGCTCAGCGGATGTTCCTGGACCGTTGCGTGCACACTCCCCCAAGGCCGCCCAGCCGCCCGCGGCAGCACCGTCGCCATCGCCTGACGCTCGAGTGCCGCGAGATCGTTCCACGGGCCCCAGCCACGAGCGAGCCAGCGGTGCAGCGGTTCGGCAGGCCGATACCCGGGCGACACACTGTCGTAGACGAGACGCTGTAGCTCACGATACCAGCTCCACACGAGTGTCGGCTCGGTGCGCTCCGGGCTCATGGCGCCATCCCAAGCGCGCAATCCGGCGGCGACGTCGGGGCGGCCCGCCGCCGCGGCGGCCCGAGCCGCAAGCGGCGCGATCGCCCGACAGAACACGTCCACGATGTCGAGTTGCGCCCGCGCCACCGAGCCGGCCGTGGCCGCGCTGTCCCGACGGACCAGCTCCAGGATGCGTTGGGCCCGATACGGCAGTTCCCATTCCCGGGAAATGTAGAAGGGATATTCGTCGCCGATGACACGATTGTTCGCGGTGACGATATAGGCCTGCGCCGGGTTCACCATCCGCGGCAACTCGGCCGCCGCCAGGTAGCCGTCCCACCGCCCCGCTGTCGCCCACCCGGACGCAGGGCCGAACCCCGCGCCGCCGCGTCGCACCGGCACGTGCCCGGCGAGGAAATAGGCGATGTTGCCGGCCGCGTCGGCGTACACCACGTTCTGCTCGGGCGAGCGGAATCCCGCGACCGCCGCCTCGAAGCTCGGCAGGTCGGTCGCGCGCCCCATGGCCCGTAGTGCGCCGATCTCATCCGTGGGATCGTGCGCCACCCACCGCATGGCCAGTGGCGGCCCCGGCTCGCGTCCGGCGCGCTCGATCACCGGGCCGTCGGCGGTGCGGAGGCGCCGGTAGACGAGGGGCGTGCCGCCGTGCACGAGAACCGTCTCCGCGACGACTTCCGTCCGGGCCCAGCCGCCGGGTGTTCGATACCGCGTCGAATCCGGGCTCAGCTCTTCGGCGACGTAGTCGACGTCGTCCACCATCGCGTTGCTGAAGCCCCAGCCGAGGCGCGCGGTGTGCCCGAGGACGACGATCGGAATCCCCGGGATGGTGGCACCGACGACCTCGTATCCCGGTGCGTGCGCGCCGACGAGATACCAGATGGACGGCGCCCGCAGCGTCAGATGGGGGTCGTTGGCGAGGATGGGCTTGTGGGAGGCCGTGCGGGACGGGCCCAAAACCCAGGCGTTGGACGCGGGGGCGCGGCCATCGAATCCACGCTCGTCGAGTCCCCACGCTGAAGCGTGGGCTCGGCGAGACACTGTCCTAAACGACAGTGATGGCGCGGAACGTAGGGGCGCAGCATGCTGCACCCCGACACCACGCCCTGTGCGCCACTCCCCCCGGGGCACGATCGTCGGCGCCGTGTCGGGATACGTCGGGGCGAGCTGGGCCGCCCGGTCTGGGCCGAGCTGCGCCGCCACGCTCCCGAGCTCGAGCTCGTCCCCGGTGGTGCGGAGGTCCCACGCCTCGAGCCGGCCGATTGCGAGGGAATGCTCGGGGCGCCACGGCTCGGCCGCATGCCGGATCATCCGGAATTCCACGGCGTGGTACCGGCCCTGCGCGATCCACGCATTCACGCCGTGCGCGTACGCCTCGAGGATGCGGCGTCCCTCGGGGCGGGTGATTCCGAGCTGCGCGGCGGCGATCCGCCCGAGCTCGAGCGTGCGCAGCGCTCGGTCCGCGCCGACGGTGCGCGCGCCGAACAGCTCGCTGAGCCGCCCTAGGGCGGCGTGCCGCAGCAGGTCCATCTCCCACATCCGGTCGCGGGCGTGCAGGTAACCGATCGCGGTGAACAGATCTTCCTCGTCGCGGGCCGAGATGTGCGGCACGGCGAGGGAATCCCACAGCACCGCTACGGAATCCCGCAAGCCGGCGACCGGCTCCCGTCCGCCGAGCGGCGGCACGTCGGCGCCCAGCCAGAGCCGCGTCGCGCCGCCGGTCGCGCCCAGCAGGGCGATGAGGCCGAGTGCGCCCCAGAGCAGCCGTTTCACGTCACTTCGATGATCTGGTCCCGGCGGGTGCCGACGCTCACGTAGTGGATGGGCGCGTGGGCCAGGTCCTGGAGCCGGTCGAGATACGCCCGCGCCGCGGGCGGCAGATCGGCGAGGCGCCGCACGTGGCTGAGCGACCTCTGCCAGCCCGGAAGCGTCTCGTAGGCGGGCTCCACCCGATTGAGGCGCTCCACCTCGGCGGGCATGCTGTCGCACGGCTCGCCGTCGAGGCGGTACCCGACACACACGGGGATCTGGGAGAACGAATCGAGCACGTCGAGCTTCGTGACGGCGAGGCCGGTGAGGCCGTTCACCCGCACCGCGTAGCGCACCACTACGGCGTCGAACCATCCGCAGCGGCGCGGCCGGCCGGTGGTCGCCCCGAATTCGCCGCCCAGCTCGCGGATGCGTTCGGCGAGCTTCGCCTCCGCTTCCGTCGGGAGCGGCCCGTTCCCCACGCGGGTCGTGTAGGCCTTGACTACGCCGAGCACCGCGTCGATGGCGGTGGGGCCGATCCCGGCGCCGACCGCCGCGCCACCCGCGGTGGTGTTGGACGACGTCACGTAGGGATAGGTGCCGTGATCGACGTCGAGCAAGGCGCCCTGCGCCCCTTCCAGGAGCACGGACTCGCCGCGCTGCAGCGCTTCGTACACGACTCGGCCGGCGTCGACGGCGATCGGCAGGAGGCGAGGGGCGAGGCGGTCGAGCAGGTCCACGTGCTCGTCGGAGTCGGCCCGCTCGTGCGAGCCGAGCAGCTCGAGGAACTCGTTCGCCGCCCCGACGCGAGCGCAGACGAGCTCCTTGGCGCGGTCGAGGTTGCGCAGGTCGCCGACGCGAATGCCGCGCCGCCCGTACTTGTCCTCGTAAGTCGGCCCGATGCCACGCCCGGTGGTGCCGATCTTGTCCCGCTGCTCGCGCGCGCGATCGAGCAGCTTGTGATAGGGGAGCGTGAGGTGCGCGCGGTCCGAGACGTAGAGCTTGTGGTCAGTCCGGATCCCGCGCGATGTGAGGGCGTCGAGCTCGGTGAAGAACGTCTCCGGATCGAGCACCACGCCGTTCCCGACCACGCACACGGCGCCCTGAATGATGCCCGACGGAATCTGGTGCAGCACGAACTCGCCGGCCCCGGTGTCGACGGTGTGGCCGGCGTTGGCGCCCCCCTGATAGCGCACCACCAGATCGGCGCGCTCGGCGAGCACGTCGACGAGCTTCCCCTTACCCTCGTCGCCCCACTGGGCGCCCACCACCACGACGCAGTGTGTCTTCGGCCCGAACATAGCGCTCCAATAAAAACGCCCCGCGGGACGGGGCGTGTGAGCATCCTCTGGGAGAAGCTAGGCCAATCGCCGTTGGGCGTCAACGCGCCGTTGTCCGCGCCCTGAGAGGGCGCGCTCGGCCGCAGCGGCGTCCTGTAAGGACGCACACCACGCCGAGCCCGGGCTCTCAGCCCGGGGACAACCCGGCCGCGACACCCCGGGCCACTTCTCGCACCCCCGCGAGCCTCAGCCGGTCGGCTGTATCCCGCGGCGTGTGCACGACCCGCGCCGTCCCCCAGTCGCCGCGCATGATCGTCACGCACTCCCGCGCGGCGTGCGCGAGGGCCAAGCCGTCCACGAGCACCGGCAGCAGGCGGGCGCGCCGGGCGCCGAGCGAGCGCACGATTCCATCCACGATCGGACCGCCGCGATGCACGAACGCGATCGTCCGCCCGCGGTCGTCGATGCCGTCGAAGTTGATGAGGGTGGTGTCCGCCAGGAGGTTGGCGCGCTCGCGGACGAGCGTTCTCGCGCCGAGCAGCCCCTGCTCCTCGGCGTCGGTGAAGACGACGCCCACCGCCGCATCGGGCGGGAGCGCGTCCACCGTCGACAGCAGAGTCACCACGCCCGAGCCGTTGTCCACCGCCCCGGGAGAGCTGCCCGATACGCGGCTCAGCGCGACGAACAGCGCGCCGAGCGCGAGGGGAACCGCGAGGGCGAGCGGCGGGCCGCCTGCCAGCAGCGCCGCCAGAGCGACGAGGCAGCCCACGAGGAACGCCGCCGCCAGGATCAAGCGCGCGGCCATCGAGATCGGCTGGCCTTTCGAGTCGTAGTGCGCTGCGAGCCAGGCGGTGATGCGGGCGCGCGGTCGGACGGCGATGAGGTTGACGGCGTCGGCGGCCGCGCGACCCCACAGCGGCAGGTGCGGTCGTGCCACGAATCGCTGCTCCATGACGACAAACCCCCGCGCGACGAGCTCGCGCTTCAGAATCTCGCGGACGGCGGCGTGGCGGCGCGTGCCGACCAGCCGCGAGACGGAGATCTCCTCGAGCAGCGCCCGGGCATCCGTCACGCGCAGACGAGGCTCGCCACGCGCTCCCGATCGGCCTGGGCCAGCGGCGCGAGCGGAGCCCGCACGGGGCCGCCGTACAGCCCCCCTCCGACGGCGTCCATCGCGGCCTTCACACCCGCGGGGCCGAGCTTCGCGACGATCTCCTTGTCGAGCGGCCCGAGCGATTCCTGCAGCGCCCCAGCGCGGCCCCGATCCCCGGCGCGGAAGGCGGCGACCAAGTCGGCGCAGCGGCGAGCCGCGAAGCACGCCACGGCCAGGACGCCCCCGTCGCACCCGAGCTCGAGCGCCGCGTACAGGAGCGATCCCGAGCCCACCAGGACGCTCCACCGGGGCAGCGCGTCCCGATACGCCGCCAGGTTCTTCGCGTCCCCCGAGGAATCCTTCACGCCGCGGATGTTCGGGTGCTCCGCGAGCTGCAGCAGCAGTCCGGCCGCGAGGGCAAGGTGCGTGTACTTGGGAATGTTGTAGATGAGGACGGGAACGGGGCTCGCGTCCGCGACCGCACGGTAGTATGCGGCGAGCGTAGCAGGGGAGGTCGCGTTCGCGAAGTAGGCGGGTGGACGCACGAGCACCGCGTGCGCCCCTTCCGCCGCCGCCGCGCGGGTGAGCGCCACCGCTTGCCGTGTGGACTCGGCGCCGGTCCCGGCGACGAGCCAGCGCCCATCGGGCAGCACCTCGCGCACCCAGCCGATCATGCGGCGTTGCTCGTCGGGGTCGAGTAACGCGGATTCGCCCGTCGAGCCCGCGACCACCACGCCGTCCAGGCCAGCGTCGAGCAGGCGGACCACGTTCTGGCGGAGGTGGATCGGGGCGACCGCGCCGGTGGCGCCGTCGAACGGCGTGGTGATGGGGGCGAGCACCCCCCCGAACGGCCGACCGCTCACCGCTTGCGGGGCGCGCTCGACTGAACCGCCGCCGGCTCGGTCACGCGCGCGCGTCGTCGCAGCGTCCGCATCTGGAGCTCGAAGTCGACCGATGGCCTCGCGGCGGCGAGGGCCGTCTCGTACGTGACGACCTCTTCCGCGACCAGGTCCAGCAGGTGCTGGTCCAAGGTCTGCATCCCATACTGCTCGCGGGCGTCGCGGATGTAGTCGTGCAGCTCGGGGGCACGGCTCGCGTCCCGGATGATGTCGCGCACGGCCGCCGTGCAGATCAAGATCTCCACGGCCGCCGCGCGTCCGTGACCGTCGGCGCGCGGCAACAGCCGCTGCGAGACCACGGCCTGGAGCGCTTCGGCGAGCCGCAAGCGCGCGATCTCCTGCTCCTCGGGCGGGAACATCGCCAGGACGCGGCTCACGGTCGTCGCCGCATCCGGGGTATGCAGGGTCGTGATCACCAGGCGCCCCGTCTCGGCCGCTTTCATCGCGGTATCGACCGTCTCGACGTCCCGCAGCTCCCCGATCAGAATCACGTCCGGATCCTGCCGCAGCGCGGCCCGCAGGCCGGCCCGGAAGTCTTCGGTGTCCACGCCGATCTCGCGCTGCGTGATGGAGGAGTTGATGTCGCGATGCAGAAACTCGATGGGGTTCTCGAGCGTGACGACGTGCTTCTGGTGCGTCTGGTTGATGTGGTTCACGATCGCCGCCATGGTGGAGCTCTTGCCCGAGCCGGTGCCCCCGGTCACCAGGATCAAGCCCCGCTCCGCCGCGGCGATCGTCGTGAGGATGGACGGCAGCTTGAGCGACTCGAACGTCGGGATGTCGAACGGGATCACGCGCATCACGATCATGAACGACGAGCGCTGCCGCAGGATGTTGATGCGGAACCGCCCGACCCCGGGCACGCCCCACGAGCAGTCGTACTCGTGCAGCTTGTCGAGCCTGGCCCGGTCGTCCTCATTGACAATCAGGCGCAGCGCGATCGCCCTGGTCTGCTCGGGCGTGAGCCGCTGCTTCGTGAGCGGCACCAGTTTGCCGTCGATGCGGGCCCGAAACACGTCGCCGGCCTTGATGTGCAGGTCGGAGGCACCGCGATCGATCGCCGCCTTGATGATCTGCTCGACGCCGCGCGGCTGCGTCTCGGCGGCGCTGGCCCGAGCGCTGCGGGACTTCTCCTCCACTAGTAGCCGGCCTCCAGGTCGACGACGTTGGCGAGGGGCGCCCCTGCAAGATAGCGCCGGATGTTCTCCACGATCAGCCCCGTCTCGCGCTCCCAGAAGCGCGTCGTCACGGCCGCCACGTGGGGGCTCACGAGCACCCGCGGGTGACGCCACAGCGGATGCCCCGCCGGAAGGGGCTCCGCCGAGAACACATCGAGCGCCGCGCCGCGAATGCGAGAAGCGTCAAGCAGGTCGAGTAGAGCCGTCTCGTCCAAGAGCGTCCCGCGAGAAACGTTGACGACAATCGCCCCCATGGGGAGGCGCTCCAGCACCTCCCGCGTCACCACGCCCACCGTGTCGCGGGTGTGCGGCGCGGCGATCACCAGGCAGTCGCTCTCGGCGGCCAGGCGCCCGAGGTCGCCTGGTCCGCCCACCCAGCGCACACCGGGCGGCCCGCCGCGCTCGGGGCGGCGACGCACTCCCGCCACGCTCATGCCGAGCGCCAGCGCCCGGCGGGCCACCGCCCCGCCGATCCCGCCCAGCCCGAAGACGCCGACGCGCAACTCGCCGAACTCTCGCACCGGGATCACCAGGTCGGCGAATTCCACCCTCGCCCACCGCTCCGCTACCTGGAACTCGCGCAACCGGTCGAGGCCGCGGGCGAAGTACGCCAGCGCGGCGATCGCCCAATCCGCGATCGGATCGGCGTGTACCGCGGCGGAGTTCGTGAGCACGACGCCCGCCCCCCTGAGGTGCGCCAGGCTCGCGCCGATTCCCGCCGTGCCGCTGTGGGCCCACTTGAGCGTGCCGCGGGCCGCCTGCACGACGCCGGCGGGCACGCCGTACCCCACGTAGATCTCCGCCCCGCGCGCCGCGGCGTTCGCCTCCGGCGTTCCGGAGCCGCCGTCCCCGTCCGACGCCGCCGGCGCGTGGACCTCGACCACTTCCCACCCCTCGCCCAGGGCGTCCCGAATCGCCTGCACCGCGGACGGCTGGACCCGCCAGGCGGCCCGCGGCGAGGCGAGGTCCACCACCAGGCGTCTCGTCACTCTCCGGTGGAGACGGTTCGCACGCCGGGGTGATGGAGCAGCGCGATCATCACCTCGTCGTGAAGCCGCTTCGGCCCCCGCAGCGTGAAGTCGATCACCATGTCGACGTTCTCGCGGCGACTGGCTTGGCGCTCGATCTCGAGCCCGGTGCGGCGCACCACCGTCTCGAGATCTTCCACGACGGTCGGGTCCGGACGGGTGTGAATGGTGAGCATGCTCTGCGTGGAGTGTCGCTCGACCAGCAACTCGACCCGTCCGAGTCCCCGGAGCACGAGCAGGACCAGCAGCGTCGTGCCGGCCGCTTCCCAGTAGAATGCGGCGCCGAGGGCGACGCCGATCGCCGCGACCACCCAGATCGTCGCGGCGCTGGTCAGGCCCACGACTGCGCCGCGGGCGTGGAGGATCGTGCCGGCGCCGATAAAGCCGACACCGGTGACGATTTGGGCGGCCACGCGCGTCGGGTCGGCGTTCCCGGTAGCCATCGTGATCGACAACTTCGTGTAGAGCACGGAGCCGATACAGATCAGGATGTTCGTCCGCAAGCCAGCCGGCTTGCCCCCGAGCTCTCGCTCCAAGCCGATAGCCCCCCCGAACAGCGTCGCGAGGCAGAGCTGGAGGAACAGCTCCAGCCGGAACATCTCGACCATCTGCTGGGCGAAGTGCTGCATCAGGCCTCCCCCGCCTCGAGCAGGCCCATGCAGCGCCGCACCTGGGTCATCGTCTCGCGAGCGAGCACCCGTGCCTTCGCGGCGCCGGCGCGCAGGGTCGCGCTCACGCTGAGCGGCTCCGCCCGTAGCGCCTGCGCCCGCTCGCGGATGGGAGTGAGCGCGGCTATCATATTGTCCGCCAGCACCCGCTTGCAGTCGAGGCATCCCCAGCCCGCAGTGCGGCAATTATGCGCGACCCGCGCCTGAGTCTCGGGGCTCGAGAAGCCCTGGTGGATGGTGAAGATGTTGCAGATGTCGGGGTTGCCGGGGTCTTTCCGGGTGACCCGGGCGGGGTCGGTCGCGGCCGGCTTGAGCTTCTCCCAGATGGCCTCCGGCGAGTCGAACAAGCCGATGGTGTTGCCCAAGCTCTTGGACATCTTGGCCCGGCCGTCGAGCCCGAGGACGCGCTTCGCCGTGGATAGGAGCGCCTGCGGCTCGGGGAAGGCGAAGCCGCCGTCGTTCGCGAAGCGGGCGTTCCAGCGGCGCGCAATCTCGCGCATCAGCTCGAGGTGTTGGAGCTGGTCCTCGCCGACCGGGACGAGCGTAGCCCGGTAGAGCAGCACGTCAGCGGCCTGGAGCACGGGGTAATTGAGCAGTCCGACCGGCACGCTCTCCTGGCGCTGCGCCTTGTCCTTGAATTGCGTCTGGCGCTCGAGCTCGCCGAGCGGCGTCACCGTGTTGAGCAGCCAGTTGAGCTCGCTGTGCTCGAGGACGTGCGACTGCACGAACACGATCGCGCGCTGCGGGTCGAGTCCCACGGCGTACAGCCCGACGGCCATGTCGATGGTCCGCTGGGCGAGGCTCGACGCCTCGTAGGGCTGTGTGATGGCGTGCAGGTCCACCACGCAGAACAGGCAGTCGTGCTGGTGCTGCAGCTTGACCCAGTTCTGCACGGCGCCCAAGTAGTTGCCGATGTGCAGCTCGCCCGAGGGCTGGATGCCGGAGAAGACGCGCGCCATGGGCTGACAACCTACGACCGGGGAGTACGGCGCCGCAAGGTGCGGGAACTCAAAGACTTAGTCGACGTAGCGAAGCGCGCCGCCGAGCGCGCCGCGACGCAGCTCCGCGCCCTCACACCCGCGGCGCCGAGCGATTGGACCGAGAAGGGGCGGCACGACTTCGTGACCGATGCCGACCGGCAGGCCGAGGCGTTGATCGCGGAGACACTCACCGCGGCCGTGCCAGGATCCGGCGTGGTCGGCGAGGAGCTGTCGCCCAGCGCGTCGTGGGCGGACGACGTCGCGTGGATCGTGGATCCGCTCGACGGTACGACGAACTTCCTCCACCGCTACCCGCAGTACGCCGTGTCGATCGGAGCGCTGGTGGACGGGGCCTTGCGGATCGGCGTGATCCACGATGTCGCGAGGGATCTCGTGTATTGGGGCGCGAGCGGAGGGGGCGCCTGGCAAGGCGACCGCCGGCTGCGCGTCTCGCAGCTGGGCCAGCCTCGGCACGCCCTCGTCGGTACCGGGTTCCCGTTCAAGGATCTGCCCCTGCTGCGGCGCTACCTCGATCAGTTTGCCGCCGTGATGGAGGCGTCGAGCGGCATCCGCCGCGCCGGCTCGGCCGCGCTCGACCTTGCGGATGTGGCCGCCGGCCGCCTCGACGCCTTCTGGGAGCTCACTCTCGCGCCCTGGGATGTGGCCGCGGGTGTCCTGCTCATCCGTGAGGCCGGCGGCATCGTGACGAACCTCGAAGGCGAGGAGGACGTGTTGCGGCACGGCTCCGTGATCGCCGGCAATCCGGCGATGCATCGCTGGCTCTTGGAGGTATTGAGGACCACGTGATGCCCTCCCCGCTCGTCGAATGCGTCCCCAACTTCTCGGAGGGTCGCGACCCCGTGACTCTGGGAGCGCTGCGGGCCGCCATCACGAGCGTGCCGGGCGTGAGGCTGCTTGACGTGCAGGCAGACCCGTCGCACAACCGCTCCGTGTTCACGCTAGTCGCACCCCCCGACGCCGCCGCGGAAGCCGCGTTCCGCGGCATGCGCGTCGCGACCGAGCGCATCGACCTGACCCAGCACACGGGCGAGCACCCGCGCATGGGGGCGACCGACGTCGTGCCGTTCGTTCCGGTGCGCGACGTGACGATGGACGACTGCGTGGCGCTCGCTCGCCGGCTCGCCGAGCGGGCGGCGACCGCGCTCGCCATCCCGATCTATCTCTATGCGCGGGCCGCGACGCGCCCCGAACGGGAGCGGCTGCCCGACATCCGCAAGGGGGAGTTCGAGGGTCTACGGGACCGGATCGGCAAGGATCCCGCCGCGGATCCGGACTTCGGGCCACGGCACGTCCATCCGACGGCTGGGGTGACGGCGATCGGCGCGCGGCCGTTCCTGGTCGCGTTCAACATTTACCTCGACACCGGCGATGTCGCGGTCGCGAAGCAGATCGCGCGGCAGATTCGAACGTCGAGCGGCGGGCTACCGGCGGTCCAGGCTTCCGGGTTCGAGGTGGGCGGGA
>Ga0209235_1000381_pt1 | contig 21954 bp, 21 predicted proteins | sample GraSoi013_1_20cm_4_FD_185817 | JGI IMG/M metagenome (GOLD analysis project Ga0209235, IMG submission 185817) | Grasslands soil microbial communities from the Angelo Coastal Reserve, California, USA - Sample 09_25_2013_1_20cm (SPAdes) (version 2) | ecosystem: Environmental > Terrestrial > Soil >... | reverse complement strand
CCGCCGATGTAGAACAGCGGCCGCCAGCCCCAGTGGGGGAAGACGAGCAGGTAACACAGGGCCGCCAGCAGATAGCCGGCCGCATAGCCCTGTTGGAGCAGGCCCGACATGACGCCGCGGAGTCGCGGCGGCACCTTCTCCATGACGAGCGAAGCGCCCACGCCCCATTCCGCGCCCATGCCGATCCCGAACAAAGCGCGCAGCACGAGAAAGGTGACGTAGTTCGGCGCCAGGCCCGACAGCACCTCGATAACCGAATAGAACACCAGATCGACCATCAGTGGGATCTTGCGGCCGTAGCGATCGGCGAGGAGGCCAAAGATGAATGCGCCGACAGGCCGGAAGGCGAGGGTGAGCGTGATCGAGAGGGCGATCGCGGCGTCCGACTTGCCGAAGTCCTTCGCGATGGCCGTCAGCGTCATCACGACCAGGAAAAAATCGAACGCGTCGAGCATCCAGCCGAGGAAACCGGCGGCGACGGTCGCGTTTTGATCGCTGGCGGCAGCGCGTGGCGTGGTCATTGTGCCTCGAAAACCGCGGGTGCAGTTACCGCCATGAGAACGGTAACACCTGGGCGGTGGTAGAACGAGAACACGTGGGCGCGCGAGGGTAGAACGAGTACCACAAAAACTGGCGAGGGATTATGTCGTTTCGCGCGGCCGCTCTCACCCTCCTGCTGTTCATCTCATCCGTACCTGCAGCCGCACAGTCGAAGGAGCTCCGCATCGGCGTTGACCGCCGCGTCGAGCTGATCGCGATCATCTTCAAGCTCGCCGGCAGTGACGAATTCAATCGCACCAATCTGCCGCAGTACAGCGCCGACATCGAGCAGTTCTTCGGACCGCAACGCAACCACGAGGCGGTGACGCTGGCGCGAGGGCTGCGCGACCGCTATGGCGTGGCACAGTCGCGGGTGATGGCGATCCCCATCCGGTTGAGCGATCCGCCGCAGCTGAAGGAGCGCGTGCCGTTCGATTCCGTTTCCGGGTGGCCCGCGCCCCCGGCGGAGATCCGACGCTTCGTCGAAGCGGCGCGACGCTTTGCGATCCAAGCCCGAGCGAGCGAGTTCTTCGCGAGCCATCGGACGCTGTACGACTCGGTCAATGGCAGAATACGGCCGCCCCTCGAGCGCGCGGTCGACCTGGCCTGGTTTGCTCCGTATTTCGGCATCAAGTCGGATCAGATCTTCGTGGTGGTGCCACTGCTCGTGGCCTCGGAAGGCAACTATGGCCCGTGCATGCAGCCGCCGGCCGAGCGGCGCGAATGCTATAGCATCGTGGGGAATACGCGGCCCGATTCAACGGGGTACCCGCACTACGACGCGGGAATGGCGGGGTTGCTCGTCCATGAGTTCGGCCACGGCTTCGTCAACCCGCTCGGCAATGCGCATCGCGCCGAGTTCGAGCGCTCCGCACCGCGCGTGCACGCACTCGTCGCGGCCTCGATGGATCTGCAATCGTACCCGTGGCCGAGCATGGTGAACGAATCGCTGGACCGCGCGACCGAGGCCCGCTACATCCTCGCCCACGGGGACAGCGACCGGCTGCGCGCTTTCTATCACGACCTGCTCAGGGGCAGCTGGTTTTGGGTCGAAGAGCTTTCCAATCTCTATGGCCAATATGAGGCCGACCGCGCCACCTATCCCACGTTCTCGACGTTCATGCCCCGGATCATCGCGTACTTCGATTCTCTGCCCGATCGAGTCCCCGCGATGCAGGCGCGCTACGACGCGCTGCGACCGAAGATCGTGTCGCTGTCGATCGCGAATGGATCGGATTCAGTGGATCCAGGACTTCAAGAACTGGTGGTGCGGTTTGACCGGCCGGTGCGGGACGACGGTTGGAGCGTGCTGCCGGTTCTTGGTCCGTCGGGTCCTACTCCTGAATCCCAGCAACGCGTCCCCAAATTCACGTGGAGAGCGGTCGACTCGACCCGCGTCCCCTTCGCCCTGGGTAAGGGCCTCGATTCAGCGAGCACGACGTTCCGCTATGGGCTCACGCTGGAGCCCGGACGCGAGTATGAGCTGCAGCTCGGCACGCCCCACGGTTACGGCTTTCGAAACGTAGCCGACGGTGTGCCGCTCGCGCCGTACCGGCTCCGATTCAAGACGCGCGCGGCGAACGCTTCGCTGAAGCCATAGACGAGTTGTGGACGAAAACCGCCTTGGTATTAACGAGCCGATCTCCCGCCGCGACTTCCTCAACGGCGCCCTCCTCGCCGGCGCCGGACTCCTGCTCCCCGGTACAGCGCCCACGATCTCGCCCGCCGCTGCCTTCAACGGCTACGGAGGCATAGGCGACTACCGACACTCGAACGGCAACACCTGGGAGGTCCTGAGCGCCGGACACGCGCTGCGCGACGGCGCGTTCGAAACGCGCATCGCCGGCGCCATCGACACCGGCGAGATGTACGACCTCGTCGCCGTCGGCGGCGGCATCAGCGGACTCGCCGCGGCGATCTTCTTCCAGAAATACCGGGGCGGGCGCTGCCTCGTCATCGACAATCACCCCATCTTCGGCGGCGAAGCGAAGCGCAACGAATTCCTCGTCGACGGGCAGCGCCTCACCGCGCACCAGGGCTCGGCAATCTTCCTGGTACCGGGGAAGGGTGGGTACACGGATCGGTTCTACGAGATGATCGGCATGGATCGCCCCGCCTTCGCCTACCAGACGTGGCGCGGGCCGTCGCCCGAGATGCCGCTCCCGCACTCGCCGTACGAGACGCCGAAGAATTACGGGTTTTACTTCGGACCCCAGTTCGCTCAGCGGCCCGGCGTGTGGGTGATGGACCCGTGGGGACGGAAGCTCGAAGGTGCGCCCATCAGTGAAACCACGAAAGCGGAGCTGCTCCTCTGGGGCACCGGCGGCGTCGACGGACCGCGTCCCCAGACCGAAGGGGACGCCACCTCGCGCCAGCTCGACACGATCACCCTCGAGGAGCACTTGATGGCGCGATACGCCATCAGCCGTGAGACCGTCCGACAATTTCTCTCGCCCGTCGAAGGGGGTGGCTACGGTCTTGGTCCCGACGTGCTGTCGGCGTACTGCAACTACGCGATCGAGAACCAGTTTCCGGAGGACGGCGACGCCACGCTCGGCGACCAGATGTTCCCCGACGGCAACGGCGGATTCGCGCGACTGATGGTGAAGACGCTCGTCCCCGACGCCTTCGCCGGTCCGCGCACGGTCGACGCGGTGTGGCAGAACCGCGTCAACTTCCGGGCGCTCGATCGCGCGAGTCAAGCGACACGGCTGCGCCTCAATTCCACCGTCGTCCGCGTCGCGCACGCCGGCGATCCCTCGAGCGCGCCGCACGTCGTCGTCACGTACGCCAAGGGCAAAAAACTCTACAGCGTCAGGGCGCGCTCGGTCGTCGTGGCGGGCGGCAGCTGGACCGCGAAGCACATCGTGTACGACCTCCCGGCGAGCCATCGCGACGCCTACGCGCAGTTCTATCGATCGCCGTGCCTGATGGCGAACATCGCCGTCCGCAACTGGCGCTTCCTCTATAAGATGGGATTGTCCGGCTGCCGCTGGTTCGGCGGACTCGGCGACTATCTCTCGGTACGGAAGATGGCGCTCGTCGGTAACGAGCCCCGCACGATCGGTCCCGACTCACCGACGGTGCTGACCATCAAGGTACTGTTCGCCCAGCCCGGCCTGTCGATCGCCGAGCAGGGGAGTCGGGGACGCGCGCAGCTGCTCGGCACGTCGTTCGCGCAGTACGAGCGCGCGTTCCGCGAGCAACTTGGGGATATGTTTGCGCCCGGCGGATTCGATCCGCGCCGGGACATCGCCGGCATCATTCTCAATCGCTGGGGTCACGCGTACGTGAATCCGCAGCCGGGGTTTTTCTTCGGCACCGATGGCCTGCCGGCGCCGAGGCACGTCCTGAGGAATCGTCCACACGGGCGGATCGCGTTTGCGAATACGGATCTTGCAGGGGCCAGCGATCATCGGAACTCGATTCGCGAAGCGGATCGCGCCGTGAAGCAGCTGCTCGGCGCCTGAGCCGGGGCCTTCCCCGTACGCGTGTGACCCCGGTCACGACCGAGTCCCTGCGCATCCCCCATGTTCGCCGGGACGGGGAGGGACGAGCCATGAAACTCGCGCGGATAAGACTAGGGGCTGTGACTGCCGGAACGCTCCTCCTCGGCTGTAACCTGTCGAGCTCACCGGAGGTTGTTCGTATCGACGGCATCCAGATCGCTCCCGCCCGCCTCTCGCTCCTGCCATTCCAAGCTGCGGGCCTCACCATAGACGTCATCACTTCGCGGGGCGGGGTCGATCCGACGTCGTCGCTGCAGTGGTCCACGACCGGCGGGACGATTACCAACAATGGCACCAGCGCGGGCTTGCTCCACGTTACGTATACGTCGCCCGCGCAGCCCGGCAACTATCTCTTCATTGTCACCACAGTCACCCACACGCCCGCGGACACCGCCAAGATCGCCGTCACGATAACCCCGGTGCCCGTAAACGCGGTCACGGTCACACCCGGCACGGTCAGCCTGGTTCTCGGTGACACCACGAGCCTCAGCGCGACGCTGACGGACTCGACTGGTAGTGTGCTCGTCGGGCGCGCGATTACGTGGTCCTCGAGTGTCCCCACCGTCGCAACGGTTCTTGCCACGGGCTTCGTCCGCGCGGTAGGGGCGGGCACCGCGACGATCACGGCGACCAGTGAAGGTCACAGCGGCACAGCAGCCGTCACGGTGAAGGCGGGGCCGTGACATCCCGCCGTCCCTGAACACAAAGCCCCGCAGCGACTTTCGCTGCGGGGCTTTTCCTCGTCCTCCGCTTGGTAACGCCACCAAAGAAAGCGCAACATAGGGGTTGCATTTAAACGGAGTGGCGGATATGATACGCAACACTAATGTTGCATATCAAACAACGGCACCTCTACCTGGTTGCGGAGGAATCACCCCATGGCAGTCAGAACCCCAGCGGCGAGCGACACCGTGAGCACCGATCGGATCGAAAAACGGGTCGTACTCCGCGCCCCACGCACGCGTGTGTGGCGCGCCCTGACGAATGCGGACGAGTTCGGCACCTGGTTTCGGGTCAAGCTCGAGGGCGCGTTTACCGAAGGCAGGTGGATCCGCGGCCGGCTCGCCATACCGGATTACGAGCATCTGACGCTGGAAATGCTGGTCGAACGCATCGACCCGGAGCAGTACTTCTCGTATCGCTGGCACCCCTACGCCGTCGACCCCGCCGTCGATTACTCGGCCGAGCCTACGACGCTGGTCGAGTTCCATCTCGAGGAAACAGAGGGCGGCACCGCGCTCACGATCGTCGAGTCGGGGTTTGATCGCATCCCGCTCGCGCGCCGCGCCGAAGCGTTCCGCATGAACGACAACGGGTGGGCCGGGCAGATCAAGCACCTCGAGCGGTATGTCGCGTAGTCGCAGCGCCGCCGCGCTGCGGCTGCCCGATGCGGTGCCGCTGTTCGCCGCGTTGGGCGACGCGACTCGGCTCCGCTTGCTGGGACGCCTCGCAGGCGGGCCGCTTTCGATCACTCGTCTTAGTGAAGGAACGGGGGTGACGCGTCAGGCGATTACGCGTCACCTCCACGCCCTCGGCGACGTGGGGCTCGTGCACCACGCCCGCCGGGGACGGGAGCGGGTCTGGGATCTGAATCGCAAACGCCTGGAGATCGCACAGCGGTACCTCGATCACATCGCGGCGCAATGGGACGACGCGGCCGAGCGCCTGAGGGCGTTCGTCGAAGAGAAAAGGGGAGAAGAGCGATGACGAAGCACAAGATCGGGACACGTGAAGAGTGGCTCAAGGCCCGGCTCGAATTGCTCAAGGCGGAGAAGGAGCTGACGCACCGCAGCGATGACCTGGCGCGACGGCGGCAGGCGCTGCCGTGGGTCCGAATCGACAAGCAGTACAAATTCGAGACCGACGAGGGCAGCGCGTCGCTGGCAGACCTCTTCCGCGGGCGCTCGCAGCTCCTCGTCTATCATTACATGTTCGGGCCTGACTACACGGCGGGGTGTGCAACCTGCTCGACGATTGCGGACGGGTTCAACGGCTTCGCCGTGCACCTGGCCAACCACGACGTCACGCTTGCGGCGGTGTCGCGGGCGCCGCTCGCGAAGGTGCAGGCGTACAAGCGGCGGATGGGGTGGAGTTTCCCCTGGGCGTCCTCGTCCGGCAGCGACTTCAACGCCGACTTCAACGCCTCATTCACCGAGGAGCAACAGCGCGAGGGGGGCATCGAATACAACTACGAACGCGAGCCGCCGTTGATGGTACGGGGGATCGGTGACTCACTGACGAAAGGCGGCGAGGGACCTGTCGCCGACAACGCGGCCATGACCGGAACCGACGTGGCGACCTACACGCGCGAGAGGCCGGGCATGAGCGCGTTCGTGCTCGAGGACGGCGTCGTCTACCACACCTATTCCGCGTATGCGCGCGGACTGGACGCCCTCTGGGGCATGTATCCGTGGCTCGACCGCGCACCGAAGGGGCGCAACGAGACGGGCATGTGGTGGCGCCGCCATGACGAGTACGCCAGGGGATGAGCGAAATGCCGATGTCCGGACACACATGGCTCGGCGCCGCGGCGTCGTTCCTTGCCATGTGGGTCGTGATGATGGTGGCGATGATGCTGCCGTCTCTGGTCGCGACGCTGTGGCGCTACCGCCAGGCCGGCCTCGGTTGGCTCACCACGCTCGTCGGCGTGGCTTACTTCGTCGTCTGGACCGTGTTCGGAATGGCCGTCTTTCCGCTCGGCATCGCGCTAGCACGCGCGGTGCCGATCGCGCTCGGTGTCGTCGTCCTGATGGCCGGCTTCTTCCAGGTCACCGCGTGGAAGGCGCATCACCTCGCCTGCTGCCGGGAGGCTGGGCGCGGCCCAGTGTCGGCCGACGCCGGCACGGCCTGGCGGCACGGCCTGCGCCTCGGCCTCCACTGCGCCAAGTGCAATGTCGGTCTGATGGCGATCCTCTTGGGTTTAGGGGTCATGGACCTGCGCGCGATGGCGGTCGTGACGGCCGCCATCACCGTCGAACGTCTCGCACCGGCGGGTGAGCGCGTCGCGCGAGCCACCGGAGCCGTCGCCCTAGGGGCAGGGTTGTTTCTGATCGTGCGAGCGGCCTCGATGGGATAGCGTGTTGGAGCTTTCGAGCCTACAATCGGCTCGACCGCCTCACTGGAGAACACGTGTACAAGCCATTGCTGCTTTCGATCAACTTACTCGGCGCCTCGATCGTGTGGGCGCAGCAACCGGTACAACCCAAGCTGTCGGTGCATTGGGAAGAGCTGACCGCTGCCGACTTCAAGGACGGCATCGCCCGCGCGCAAGGCACCTGCCTGCTGCCGTTCGGCATCATGGAGAAGCATGGGCCGCATCTGCCCCTGGGCAACGATCTGCTCAACGTGCGATATGTCGCACTCAATGCCGCCCAGCAGGAATACGCCATCGTTTTTCCAGAGTACTACTTCGGGCAAATCTTCGAAGCGAAGCACGAACCCGGCACAGTGGCCTACAGCAGGGCACTGCAGCTCCAACTGCTGCAGGAAACGACCGACGAGATGGCACGCAATGGCTGCAAGAAGATCATCATCGTGAATGGTCACGGCGGCAATAACAGCCTGCTCCCCTTCTTCGCGCAGACGCAGCTCGAGGCGCCGCACGATTACGTGGTGTACGCGCTGGGAATCACGCGCAGCGCGCAGGGCGAGCCGAAACACAAATCGAACCCGGCGACGGATATGCATGCCGGCGAAAGCGAAACGTCCCTCAGCATGATTGCGCGGCCGGACCTTGTGCACCTGGATCGCGCGCCGCAGGAATCCGGTGCCGATCAGGCGCGCTTGAAGCTGCCCGAAGGCCTATACACTGGCATCTGGTGGTATGCGCGTTTCCCCAATCACTATGCGGGCGAAGGCGCCGCCGCGTCGCGCGAGCTCGGCGAGTTCGAAGCGAAGACATGGATCAACGGGATCGTGCAAGCGATCCGCGCCGTCAAGGCTGATCAGGAAAGCCTGCGATTGCAGAATGAGTTCTACGAGCGGAGCAAGCATCCGCTCGACACGCCGCAGTAGATCAGCCCAGGAGCAGACGGTCGATTCTGCGGCTGACGTCGCGCAGATACGGCTCGTCACCCTGCTCGAGCTCGGCGATGACGCTTCCGGCATAGCCGATGTCGCCGAACGCCTGGCGCACGGCAGGCCAGTCCACGTCGCCGTCGCCGAGGTTTACCCAGGCGTACCCGTTCTCTGTTCGTTTGAAGTCTTTGAGGTGGACTTTGACGATGCGTTTGCCCAGCGTGCGGATCCAATCCTGGGGATACCCGTAGAGCACGACATTGCCGACATCAAACCAGGCCCCGACCCAAGGGCTGTGAAACTCTCCGATGTATTGGACCATTTCGAGCGGGCTGAGCAGGAACCTGTTCCATACCTCTTCAATGGCGATGACGACCTTCAACTCTTCCGCGAGAGGAATGAGCTTGCGAATCTGCGTTTGCGAGCGCGTCCAGGCATCGCGGTAGGACGTTTGCGGATTCACCACCGCAGGGACGAGTAGGACTACGTCTGAGCCCCAGAGCTTCGCGTTGTGAAGCGACGTGCGCATGCCGGCGAGGCTCTTCTCGACGACCACGGGATCGTTGGATGAGAGCGGATATTGCCAGTGATCCACGTTCATGACGGAATCGATACGGATGCTCGCCGCATCCGCGGCCTGTTTCATTTCCTCGGCTTTACGGTCGTCTGGCTCGGTGAGCGCTTGCACAACTTGAAAGCCGGCGTCGCGGACCAACTTGAATCGATCCGCATAGCTCAGGTTGGCGGGCACCATGTCGAAGACGAGCCCTTTTTTGATCGCGAGCGGGGCCTCGCGAAAAACGAATCCAGAGAATCCCGCCACCGCCAACGAGGACTTGAGAAAGTCACGACGCGTTGTACGCATGGAGAGCCTCAGCGCAGCTTGGCCAGATCGAGTCGTGCGTCCCAGACTTCCGTTGATTTCATCAATTCGTCCCACGTCACCTCGCGTCCGCTATACGCGGCGGTGCGCGCCATCATGCAGGAGAGGGCGGACTCGGCGCCTTTGTCGGCCTGGTTATGAAATTTGCCGCTGTTGATGCTCTCGATGAACGCCTTTTTCTTTTCGGGGTCAGCAGACTCGAGGTTCGATGTGAAGTTGCCAGTCACGGAAAACGCCGCGGGCTGACCCGGCGACTGAAGTGAAAGCGGCGCTTGCCATGGCTCATCCCCCCAGATGCCGAGCGGACCGCTGTACGGCGAGAGCGCCGTGCCTTTGGTGCCGAAGAATCGCTCGCTCACGTCCCACCAGCCTTTGGCGAATTGCGTGGAGCTGAATGTGACGGGCACGTTGTTCGGGTAACGCAGCAGGACGTTGTAATTGCCATAGCAATCGCCGTCATCGGCGGGGCGGCCCTGGCGTCCCCCCGTGGCGGTGGCCTTCAGGGGATGCGCCTGGAGGACCCAATTGCAGATGTCGATCACGTGAATGTTCTGCTCGACGATGATGTCGCCGGAGAGCACGCGGTCGCGCACCCAATTCCGCAGCCGGCGCTCGGCGGGCGAGGCGTCAGGCCAGGGCGGGCGATCGATGTAACCGGTCAGATAGTAGGCTTCCGCGCAGATGATGTCGCCCAGGGCTCCCGCGTGGATCCGGCGAACCAGCTCGACAAAGGGAGGGCAGTCGCGGATCTGGAACCCCACATCCAGACTGAGCTTGCCCTGGGCGCGCTTCCCGATCTCGATGACGCGTTTCGCGCCGGGGACATCCACCGCCACCGGTTTTTCCAGGTACACGTGCTTGCCCGCGGCAACCGCGGTTTCGAGGTGATGCGGATGGAAGTAGGGAGGCGTGGCGATGACAATCGCATCCACTTCCTGTGAGGCCGCGATTTGCTCGTAGGCGCGCGGACCGACAAAGAGCTGCCGTGAATCGAGCGCCGCATACCCCTTCGCCTGCTGCATCTGATCGAAGTGCGCGTGTGCGGCATCGAGCTGGTCTTGAAACAAGTCGGCCAGCGCAACGACCCGAGCGCCGCCGGTGTCCACCAGATTCGACGCGTCTTCCGTCCCCCGCCCGCCGCAGCCGAGCACCCCAACGCGGATGGCGGAATTCGCGTGCGTGCCACGGACCAGGGCGGGCTTGATGAACATGGCCGCGGCGGCGGCAGCCGTCGTGCCCAGGAACGTCCGGCGATCGACGTCCTTCGCATCGCGTGACATACGTCCTCCGAATTATCCGATGAGCCCTTCCAGGTAGACTTTCGCGGCGCGAACGTCCTCGATCTGCGCGGGGCCGGAAACCTCGCGCTCGATGGTGACCGCACCCTGGTAGTTGAGCTGCTTCAAGCGCGCGATGATCCTCGGAAAATCCACCTTGCCTTTGCCGATGGGCACTTCTTTTCCCAACTCTCTTGGGTTCGTCGGCCAGAGACCGTCCTTGGCATGAATTCCCTGGACATAGGGCGCGAGGATCTCGATGGCGTCGACCGGATTGGCCTTGCCGTAGAGGATGACGTTGGCAAGATCAAAGTTGACGCCCTGATTGTCGAGACCGACGTCCTGCATCGCGCGTACGAGCGTGATGGGCGTTTCCTGCCCGGTCTCATAGCGGAAGTTTTGAGCGTTGCGCCGGCAATACTCCACCACTTCGCGCAGGGCCGCGACCGTCTCTTTGTATACCGGGTCGTTGGGATTTTCCGGAATGAACCCGGCGTGACTCTGCACCGCGGGAATGCCGCATGCTTTGGCAAAGTCCGAGGCCTGCTTGATCCGGGCGATGCGCGCGGCGCGCGTGTCGCGCGGCACGACGCCGATCGTCAGCGGCCCATCGTAAAAGTCCCAAGCCTCGCGACCTGGTCCGCCAACCACGACGGACGTCGCCTCGATCTGGTGCTTGTCGAGAGCCTGCAGGAGTCGCGTGCGCACTCCTTGCTCGAAATCCTCCACGTACACCTGACACGTGGGCAGGCCGAGATCATGCACCTTGGCGATGGCAGCCTCAGGATCGTTCCCGATTCCGATGATCAGACCAAGACGCAGCGGCTTCTTCTGCTGGGCGAACAAGCTCGGACTGAGGTGAGCCGCAATGACTCCCGCAGAGGCTTGAACGAATTCCCGGCGGTTGAATGTCGTGCTGATGACTGGCGAGGCGCCTCCTTCCGGGTCCTCCTTAGCGAACTTCAATGGATCGTGATCTGCCCCGTCGTCAGCGTCTCCCTGGCGAGATCGTAGTTGCCGTTTCCGGGCACGACATCCCCGGCTACACCGTCGAACACGCCCAAGACCGTGAGCTGCAACGTGGCGACCCCCGGGCCCCCGGGCGTGACCGCAACGACAAATGGGATATCGCGGAAGATCGATTGCACACCAGGGCCGAACGCGTTCAGCACCTTCACGGTGGCTGTGCCACTGAAGCTGCGCCCGTCGAGCGCCCCGCTCGTGACGGGCCCCTGCACGGCCATCAGGTGCAGTCCGAGGAAGTTCGCGTTGCCGGCCATGAGGCATGTGAAGTGTCCTTGCGCCGATCCGTCACCCGCGATCACTGCCGCGAAGCCGAAGTGCGACCCGTCGATGTCTCCATCGCCGTCCAGATCGGCGCCGAAGGTGGTGGTGCCGCCGCCCGTAACCTGGACTGAATGCGCCGACGGCGCAGCCGCGTGGTCGCTCGAGATGGCGGCGCGCGGAGCGAAGCCATCTCCCGGAGCGGCACACGCGGCGAGCGCGAGCGCCGCTGCCACTACTATTGTGGTGCTGTGCAGAGAGCGTGACATGGTTCCTCCCTGGCGTTGACGGGGGCGGGTTGCTCCGCCCCCGTGGATGCGTGCCCTAGTCGATCACGTGGAACGCGGTCCGGTTTGCATCAACGCCCGGAGCAGGCGCCGCGCGGTTCCAAAAGTCTGTGCGGCCCTTCGACGCCGTGATCCCTTCGAAGACGTCGGCCGTCGCCGTTCCCGCGAAGTTACAGCTCACGACGAGTGTCCCGTCGCTGCCGTCCGAGTAGGCGATCTGGACCACGAGCAGCCCGGGTCGAGCGTCAGCCGGGTTGCCGATGTTGTCATGCGGCAGCGGAAATGTGCCTGGGGCCACAGTGAAACTCACGAAGCCTGTCACCGTGTAGCTGCCGCTTCCAGTCGCCCCGCCACTGGCATCGAAGGTCTGCCATGTCCCACCACCGGTTACGTCCTGTGCGTTCCCAGGATTGGAGCGATACGCGCCAGATCCCGTAAGCGTGATCTTCGCGCCATCGTTGGCGCGCGCCGAGGCCACCCCACCGGCCGAGGCAGTGCCCGTGCCGAAATCGATGCTGATGAGGTCCCACCGCATGTGGTGGTTGCTAGCTGAAGCGCTGAAGCTTGGGGAGAGCCCGGCGGGCCGCGACGCCATCATTGTCGAGGCTGGGTCTTTCCTCTCACATCCGAGGGCGAGGCTGATCAGCCCAATGCCCGCGAGTCCTGCGCTCAACGTCCGCGCATTCATGGTGTGTTCCTCCTTTTGCGTGTTCCTGCCAGTGCGTCCGTTTAGTCAGTGTCAACAAGGCTGTTCAGGTGCACAGGCGGGGGACGGGCTGCGCACCGGTAGACATGCCTTCGCGATCTAATGCGAGTTGGGAGAACGGCGCGAACCGACTGCGGCACCGACTCTGGTGCGGAGCCAACGGGAAGGATCGCCGTACGACGCGCTGCTGTCACTGAAGACCTCGAAACGGTAGCTCCGCCCGGGCCTCACACCACGGCGGTACGAACGTATCCAGCCGAAGACAAGATGCAAGCTCAAATACTCGGCCGGTCCTTCGCCGGATGGCCGTGAGCCGACTCGTTTGATTTCCATGTGTCTGAATTCCCCCTTGCCCAGGGGACCTCGCGACGCCCTGCTGCACCCGCGCATCACATGCGTCTGCGCCGCCACGCATTTTTTCTGAGCGGGGGAAGAGTAAAGATCACGTAGGCCCCTCAGCGGTCACTCTGCGTCATAACGTATTCCCCCCCAATAACTTGGCCGGCTCAAGTTCAGCCTCTCTCACTCCGCCGACCTCGCGCTCATCGCGATCGCCGCGGATGCCGAGATTGGCGTCGATGTCGAATTGATCCGGGAGCAGTCCGATTGGGCCGAAATCGCGCGGTGCGTCTTCTCAGCGGCTGAAGTTGACCGTCTCAACCGTGTTCCGCGCCACCTTTACGCCCAGGCCTTCTTCAGCTGTTGGACAAAAAAGGAAGCCTACGTGAAAGCCTGTGGGGAGGGCCTCGCAATACCGTTGACAACCGATCTAGCCAAGCCTTGGTCGCTCTACACCCTCCAACCGGCTCCCGGCTATGTCGGAGCCCTGGCCATCGAGGGGATTGGTTGGCGCCTGAGCCAATGACATTAGCAGTCACAGATCACACAGATCGAACCCCGATTTCCGCAGATAACAGGAAGCGCGTGTTCATTTCCGCGACTTCGCCTTCAGCTCCTCGAACCAATTCTCGACGACGATCAGCTTGTCCGGTGTGCCGGCCCGGATCATTAAGAAGCGCCGGTCGTCTGGGGCCACAGCATACTGCGGACCGAATCGGAGAGACGTGAATCCCGCGGCCGGAAAGAGTGCTGCTGACCGGCCGAGCGAGAATCGCGGATTGGTATTTATTGCGACGGCCACCAGGTCTCCGGAGGCGGCGCGATAGAACAACTCACCGCCGCGATGGGACCAGACCGGCTCCGTTCCCCCGCCCGCCGAAATCGCCCACTTTGCCGCGCTCGTGTTTGGAAATGGCACGACGTAGATCTCGTCCTCGCCGGTCTCGGTCGAGACATACGCCAGCCATCGCCCGTTGGGTGAAAGGGCTGGAGACATTTCGGTGAATGTGGTCGCCACAACGGGCACCGGCGCCGTATCGATTCCCGGTCGGATCGCAAGAATGTCACCCGAACCGGGCGACGCTACATCGGTCCGGAAGATCAGCCATTTCCCATCGGGAGACCAGCCCGCATTGTACAAGTTCCGCTTCTCATGAAGCTGCATCACTGCCGGTGCGCCGCCATCGGCCCGCTCGGTCCACAGATCAGTTGCGCCTGTCGCGGGAGCCGAAGAGAACGTCACCGATCTGCCGTCCGGTGTCCACGCGGGGCCAAAATTGTCGTTTCCCTCGAGCGTCAACTTGATGCTAGGCCCTCGGTCCAGCCGCTTGATCCAGATATTAAGGGGCTCAGCATTAGCGACCCTTGCTACGGCGAGCCACTTCCCGTCCGGTGAGAGGGCGGGGAAGCCTAAATAGTCGCTCGGCCATTCAGGATCGACCGCCTGTGCTCTGCCGTCGCGCGTTACCCACACGAGCTCCTGCTTACCCTGTCCCGCGTCTGTCGCGTATACCAGCGTCCCTGTCGCTGAAACCGCGAGGTCAGCCGAGCCGCCCAAGAGTCCCAATCGCATGCCTTCGCTGAGCACAGTCGGCTCGCCCGTAACTTTCATGGAGCTCTGATCGAAGGGCACGACCATCAAGGTTTTGTTTCCCGTCACGTACAGGAGGTGGCCAGACGACGCGTAGCGCGCGTACATCGCGTCGTCCACGATCACCCGGTGCTTCCCTGACGGGATGTCGGCCACAGCGATCGCATACGAGGTCCTGCCTTTTGCTCCGTTCTTTGCCGAGAACCTGATCGTAAACAGCACGCCCTTTCCGTTGGGCAGCACGTCCGGCCATGTGTGATCGAACTCGCCGCTCGCGGTGTCCAGCACAGTAAACCAGCTCGGCTTTGCCCCTGGCTTCGCTTCAACCCGGAGCAGGCCCCCCCCGTTCGTATTCGCGTCAACGTAAATGAATCCATCTGGTCCCCATGACGCGCCCGCCGTTCCTGCGAGGAGCGTGTCCGTCACGGTGATCGGCGGCGCTCCGTTGATCGACGCGATCTGAACGTCCTTCACCCTGAGGAAGCCGACCTTGCTACCGTCCGGTGAGAAGAACGGTGTACTCGCCCCTTCTGTCCCCGGCACCGCGATCGCATGGAGCTGGTTGCGAGCCCGTATCAAGAGCTGCGAGCGGGGACCGCCGATGTACGCCAGTCGCGATCCATCAGGCGAGATGGCAACGCGTCCCGACCAGGGCGCACCCGGAGCCATCGCCTCGGTCGAGTCCATCGCTAGGGTGGATCGCACTACCTGCTTCGCGGGTGCCGGACGCATCCAACCCCAGATCGCGCCACCAGAAATCAGAATGGCGAGCACGATCACGGCGTACAACACCGTCCTGTCGCGACGACTGTGCTCTTTGCCTTGTGGCGTGGAAGTGGCGACGGACGGCGTGACCGATGGAGTGTGCGGAGAGACAGCAAGGTCTACGGTCGCGGTGATCGCGGGACGGCTCAAAGCCGCGGCGAGATCTGCGATCTCGGCATCCGGCTCCATCTCGAGCTCTTGTCGCACGAGTTCCTGATAAACCCGGGCGTACTGTACCGCGCCGGCGCGGTCGCCGGCGGCGGCAAGAGCGAGCATGAGCTTCTTCGTCGCACCAGCCGAAATCGGATCGGAGTTGGCAAGCCTACGCCACCATGTCACGCTTTGCGAACGGTCGCCTGCCTCCGCCGAACTGTTGGCAAGGAATTCGATCGCCTTTTGATACTCAAGTCGCAGTCGCGATCGGTTTGACTCTATCCACGAGTCGAGCTCGTGGCTGTCTGCAAAATGAAATCCGTCCAGGAGCGGCCCCTTATAGTGGCCGACCGCCGCTGTCCACTGACTGGCCCGAATCGCTTGCTCGAACTCCCATACGTCAACCCGCACCAATTCCGGATTGAGCCGCAGCTCTCGAGCTGTCGCGAGGATGACATCGCTGCCCAGCGCATGTCGGATCGCGTAGACCGTTTGATCGAGCGCGTGCTGTGCCCGCGCGCCGGAGCTTTCCGGCCAGAGGTAGGCCTCGATCCGGTCGCGCGAGAGACCCTGCCTACCGGCTAGTCCCAGCATCGCAAGCAGGCCCAATGGCCTCTTTTGTTGCGCGGCGAGGGGGACCGGGCCAGTCTCGTTCCGCAGGGACAGCGTTCCCAGAAGCTCGAGGATCAACATTTTCCGCTAGGCGAGCCCTGTGAGTTTTATCTGATGTTCTGCTGAGGGGGACGGCCTATCATGGAAGGCTGTGTCCGCGCGGTCAAGCGCGAACGCGTCCCCGGTAGCCAATCTCAGTTGAACGGAGGCTCCAATGATCCGCTGCAAACTTCTCATCGCCACCGCCATCGTCGCCTGTGTCGTCACCACCGCTTGCGCGGACACGACGGCTCCGGCCGAGATGCGACCCTCGTTCGATGCGGCTGCGAGACCGTGCCCAGCCCCAGGCAGCGGGTTGCCGGGAGCTCTCAACATGGTGCATGACGCCACCATGCTCACCATTCCGATGGCCCACGATGCCGATCAGGGAAACGCCGGTATGTTCCACGCGGTCGACGTTTCAGGCTGTTCACTTTGATCCGCCGCAAACTTCTCATCGCCACCGCCATCATCGCTTGTGTCGTCAGCACCGCCTGCTCGGAGATGACGGCCCCCAAGAACGACCCGGGGGTTTTGACAGCAGCGGCCACGGGCGCCACCGCGGTGGCGACCATCCACGGGGGTGGCACGGCCGAGATGCAACCCCCAGGGCTCGCAGCAGGGAGAACCGCGTTCGGGATGGTGGTCACGCTCCTAGCCGACGGCTCAGCCACGGGGCACGTCGACTGCGTTGACCAGCACGGCGACAACCTTCCGGGCAACATCTTCGGCGAGGTTACTAGCTGGCGCATGGAAGGCCAGGTCGTGGTCCTGAACGTCACCGGGAAACTCGTCCGTTTTCCACGTCCTGGCGTGACAGGTGGCCATGCTGTGCCTGTATCGTTTACCGTGAAGATTCAGCAGTTCGGGGGCGCAGGGGTGGGTCACTGGACGTTCGAGGTCGGTGGGAGACTCTTCTGCGTCGAGCTTCTGACCAGCGGGCAGATCGTCTACCGCCCCGAGTGAAGACTGGGCGGAGCTAAGGGCACCCCTGGGCCTGGGACGGGACGTACCGCTTCAGCAACAAGGGCGACAGGGACGACCGGCGCCTACGGCAATGGCACTACCACCGCTCGAACCGGTACGCCAGCTCCGGGCCGTCATCGCCCTCGTACGCGAGCTGAGCAATCAGCAGCGCGAACGGTTCGGTGTAACGCGCGATCCGTAGTGGTCCAGCGTCCACCGGATCGAAACCGACGTCCCGGATCAGCTCCGCGGCAGTTTTCTTGCTCTTCGGATCGTCCCCGCAATACACGAGGCTTGGTTTCGTGCTCTTGCGCCGTCCCTCGAAGACATCAAACAGCACCTCGCTCGGCACCGTGCCGAAAGCCGACACGACGCGAGCCTTTGGAACCTTCTTTGCCAGCTCCTCCGCGCCCGACGATGTGTGAGCGACGACGAGGTCGGTGTCGTCGGCATTCATCGGTAGCGAGCAGCTGACAATGACTTTGCCCGACAGGTCACCCGCCTGCTTCAACACGTCGTCGATGCGCGACCAGTGCACCGCCAGTAGGAGCGCATCCGCGTCCTGCGTCGCTTCAGCGGGTGTGCCCGCGCGCGCCTTCTTCCCCGCGTCTCGCGCGAGCTTGTTCAGTTTTTGCGTGCTGTGCGAGTAGCTGAACACGACCTCGTGCCCGGCACGCGCGAAAATCGTGCCGAGTTTGCCGCCCATCAATCCCGAACCGAGAATGCCTATTCGCATTGTGATCTCCCAGGCGGAGGGCTAGCTGCGCAGGACTTCTCTCACGACCCGCTGCGCACTGGCGATCGCGCCGTGGACCGTCGCGTTCTGGCCATCGGATTCCGTGGCTTCCCCCGCGAAGAAGAGCGTCCCATCGAGCGGCGCCCCCAACTCCTCCCCCGCGACGCTGCCGCCGACAGCGGCATAGCTGTAGGCGCCGCACGAGAACGGATCGGCCTGCCAGTCGTGACTGAATCCGCCACGCAGTCCTTGGTGCAGCCGCACCGGGTCGATCCCCAAGACGGGGGTCACCGCGTCGACCGCGACGCGAACCTGCTGCGCCTCGCTGAGCCCGGCGAGAGCGCGCGCATGGAGACCCCCGGCCCAGGCCGTCACAACTGGATACGGCGGCGGGCGACTCACCCACCATGCCGGAAACGGTGGTTCGCCCGTGAGCAGGAAACCGTCGTCCGCAAGACGATCTTGTGTCGCCCAGACCTCGCTCTCGAGACACAAGCTGACCCGCACGGCCGCTCCCATCTCCAGCACGCGCAGCGCCTGTTCCTTGCCGGTCAGCGTCGGCGTGAAGTGGAGTGCTCCGGCCTTGAGCACGCCGAGTGGCACCGTGACGATCGCCTGCGGCGCCGTGAACTCCGCGCCGGCGGCGGTCCTGATAAGCACCCGCTTCCGCCGCCATTCGACGGCCGTCGCCACGACGTTGCACTGCACGTCGCAGAGCCGGGAGTCGATCCGTTGGAAGATGGCCGTCACGAGGCCGTCGTAGCCGTCGGCAAACCGGAACTGCCGGTCGGCCCCTGGTCGCTCGTCGGCGGCGGTGTTGCGGATCAGCGCCTGCACGCTCATGCGCGCGGGATCGGCGGCGTGATAGCCCTCGACGAGACGCAAGGCTTGCGACTTGACGTCCGGCTCTACGGCGGCGCGCGCAACGAGCTGCTGGAAGGACTCGTCGGCAGCTCCGACCGACGCGAGGCCGAGCAGGCGATCCATGGCGGCGAAGTAGTCCGCGGGCTGGCGCGGCCCAGCGGTCCGGCCTGGTGCGCCCCGGCCTCCCTCCCGAAGCCGCAGCCCCGCTTCCTCGACGACTGTAAGAATCTCGGGGAAGGCTCCGTGCACGAACTCGGCTCCGAGCTCGACCGGGCCTTCGGCCGCGTGGTGCGTCAGGACGCGGCCACCGAGGCGATCCCGTGCCTCGAGCACCAGGACGCGCGTGCCCGCCGCCGCGAGCTCGCGCGCCGCAGTCAGGCCGGCGACGCCGGCGCCAATGATCACTACCTGTGGGTCGGTCATAAATCGTCTAGATTCGTCCTCGATGACCGATCGCGATCAGGTGGAACAACTGCGATCCTGCGGCGGATCGACCTTTCGGGAGCTATACGAAATCTACGCCGCGTCGATCGCGGTGCGGGAGCAGAAACCTGAGGAGTGGATCTGCGCGATGGTCCGCGCGCCCGAGTACTGGGTCGGCGTGATGAACGGGTCCGGCCACGTCGACGGCTTCAGCATCCTGTTCTTGCCGCCCACCGAGCGCTTCGCCCTTCTCGAGTACATGGCGGTGACGCCGCAGCGGCGTAATCGCGGTCTGGGGAGCGCATTGTTCAAGCAGACCGTGGTGCACGCCATGACGCCGCAGCACGCGAGCCTTCCCATCTTGCTCGAGGTCGACTCCGACCGTGAAGCGTCCGGCGACCGCGAGATGCGGACGCGCAGACAGCAGTTCTATCGGCGCCTGGGGTGCGTGCGAGTCTCCAGGCTGCACTACATCCTACCGTTGCCCGGGCAAGGCCCACCTCCCGAGATGGACCTGATGCTGTACTGGGCGGACCCCCTGCGGCCGCTTCCCAAGGGTGACCTGGAACGATGGCTCAGGACGGTCTATCGGGACGTGTACCGCTGCTCGTTTGACGATCCCCGGATCGTCCAGATGTTGCATGACGTGTCCGACCCCGTTCGACTCGAGTGAGGCTGAGAGGAGCGACCAGCGTGGCAGCGTTTGCCGACGGAACCGAAGTGATGACAATGTGGACGAAAGTCCAAATAATCGCCGACACCGGGGCAGGCCTCGGCATCGTCCTCACCCTGTTCTATTCGATCTGGAGCTTCCGGACGACTCTGCGGGACAGCTACTACGCTGAGCTGGACCGCGTCTATTTCGACCTGCTGCAGATCGGCCTGGAGCACCCCGATCTCCTGGACTTTCCGGCATCGCCCGATCCCAGCAACGCGCGGCGGTACGACGCCTACGCCTTCATGGTCTGGAACTTCGTGGAGACCGTGTATGACCGCTGCCAGGGGTGGTGGAAACGACGCCTGCGCGAGACCTGGTATCCGGTGATCGCGGCAGAGAACGCCCGGCACCGCGCCTGGTTCGACCGTCCTGAGAACCGGCTGAAATTCAAGGAGTCCTTTCGCCGGTTCATCGACGTGCATTACCCGACGCCACCCGCCGTCAAGCCGTCGAATGCCGATGCGCATGTCAGAGGCCCGTCCGTTTCTCCAGGTGTTCGGGGTAGCGCGCGCCCTGAATCGTGATCCGTGAGGCGGCGCTGTCGATGTCGCGGAGATCGTCGGCCGCGAGCCGGATTGCCGCGGCGCCGATGTTTTCTTCCAGGCGCGCCAGTTTGGTCGTGCCCGGGATGGGTACGATCCACGGCTTCCGCGCGAGCAGCCACGCGAGTGCAATTTGCGCCGGTGTCGCCTCCTTCTTCTCCGCAATGTTCCGCAGGACATCCACGATGGTCTGATTTGCCTTACGCGCCTCAGGTGTGAAGCGCGGCACGATGTTGCGGAAGTCCGATTTCACGAACGTCGTCTTCTCGTCGATCGCGCCCGTCAGGAAGCCCTTGCCGAGGGGACTGAATGGCACAAACCCGATGCCGAGCTCTTCCAGGGTTGGCAGCAGCTCTTCCTCGGGGCGTCTCCACCACAGCGAATACTCACTCTGCACGGCCGTCAGCGGCTGGACCGCGTGCGCGCGGCGGATCGTGCGCACGCCGGCTTCCGACATGCCGAAGTGCTTCACCTTGCCTTGCGCGATCAATTCTTTGACCGTTCCCGCCACGTCTTCGATCGGCACCGTCGGATCGACCCGGTGCTGATAATAGAGATCCAAAACGTCTGTCCGGAGCCGTTTCAGCGAACCCTCGACGCTCTGCTTGATGCGCTCGGGGCGGCTGTCCTGCACCTGTTGGCCGTTCTCGATTTTGATGCCGAACTTGGTGGCGATCACCACCTGCCGACGCACAGGCGCCAACGCCTCGCCGACGAGCTCTTCGTTGGTGTACGGACCGTAAATTTCGGCGGTATCGAAAAATGTGACGCCGCGTTCGACGGCCGTGCGGATGAGCGAGATCATCGCCTGCTTGTCCGGTGGGAGACCGTAGCTCTGGCTCATCCCCATGCAGCCGAGCCCCAGCGCCGAGACCTCGAGTTTGCTCTTCCCAAGTCTGCGCTTTTGCATTGATCGCTCCTTCAAGGCTTCACCATGACCTTGATCGCCTCGCGCTCGTTCATCGCCCGGTAGCCGTCGGGAACCGCGTCGAGACTGATGGCCCGGTCAAACACGCGGCCGGGTTCGATCCGGCCCTCGAGCACATCCGGGAGCAGCTCCTCGATGTACGCGCGGACGGGCGCGGGGCCGCCGCTGATCGTGAGATTGTTGTAGAACGCGGGCTCCGAATCGGGGATCGCCTGGTAATGCGGGACCCCGACGCGGCCGATGGCGCCACCCGCGCGGGCGATGCCGATTGCGGTGCGCATCGCTTCCTCGGTGCCGACGCATTCGAGAACCGAGTGGACGCCGTGGCCGCCGGTCAGCGCGCGCACGCGCTCGATCGCCGCCTCGCCACGCTCGCTCACGACGTCCGTCGCGCCGAACTCTTTCGCCAGCGCTGTCCGGTCGGGATGGTTGCCCAGAATGATGATCTGCTCGGCGCCGAGGCGCCGGGCCGCGATGACGCCGCAAAGCCCGACGGCGCCGTCACCGATGACGGCCACGCTCTTGCCGCGACCGACCTTGGCGGCGCGGGCCGCATGATGGCCTGTCCCCATCACGTCTGAGAGGGTGAGCAGCGACGCCATCAGCGCACCGTCCTCCGCGACGGGCAAAGCGAACAGTGTTCCATCCGCCAACGGGATGCGCAGTGCTTCGGCCTGGGCTCCGGGAACTTCAACCGTGCCGAAGAACCCTCCGCGCGTGCACGACGTGTGGAGTCCTTCGTGGCAGAAGTCGCAGGTGCCGTCGGAGAAGGCGA
>Ga0209235_1000379_pt1 | contig 22026 bp, 18 predicted proteins | sample GraSoi013_1_20cm_4_FD_185817 | JGI IMG/M metagenome (GOLD analysis project Ga0209235, IMG submission 185817) | Grasslands soil microbial communities from the Angelo Coastal Reserve, California, USA - Sample 09_25_2013_1_20cm (SPAdes) (version 2) | ecosystem: Environmental > Terrestrial > Soil >... | reverse complement strand
CGCTGCGTCCGGGGGTGGTCTGACCCCGGGCGCAAGCCCGGGGTTTCTAGGAGGGACTACCCTCAAGGACGCAGTGGAGGCGGCGGAGCGCCAGGCCATTCTGGCGGCGCTCCAGGCGACGGACGGCAACCGCCGCGGCGCGGCGCAACGCCTCGGCGTGAGCCTCCGTACCCTGTTCTACAAGATGGACCGGTACGGCCTGGAGTAGTGCAACCGATTGCACTAGTGCAGTATTCTGCAGCACCAACCAACCCCCGCTTATGTAGCTAACACGTTATTTGTCAATATCTTGCAGCGAGGCACACATCGTGTAATAGAAACCGTCCGGACTGGAGGGACAGGCATGCGTCGGCTCGGCTTCACTACCGTCGAACTGCTCATCGTGATCGTGCTGATTGGCGTGATCGTGACCATCGGGTTTCCCCGGATCCGCCGCACGCTCGACACGACCAACGTGCGCTCGGCGCGGGTGTATCTGGGCACCGCCGTCGCGACGGCGCGGGCCGCCGCCGTGCAGCGCGGCTGCCGGGCGGCGGTGCACTTCACGTCCGGCGCGAGCGGCACGGTTTGGGTGACGACCTGCTCGCGCGCCAATCCGGCGGCCCTGGACACGATCGGCGGTGTGGTGCAGCTGGCGTCCCGCTTCAATGTGACCGTGGCGGCGACCAAAGACTCGATCCGGTTCGACCCGAACGGTCTCAGCGCGGCGACCGAGGCGACGACCATCCGGATCACCGGCGCCACGTCCTACGGGCACGATTCGGTCCTCGTCAACCAGCTCGGCAAGGTGGTGCGGTGATGAAACACGAACAGGGGTTCACCATCGTCGAAGTGATCGTCGCGATCATGGTGCTCACCGTCGGCTTGCTGGCGCTGATGAACAGCTCGGCGCTGGTGACGCGCATGATCGCCCAGGGACAGCGCTCGGCGGTCGCGGCGGGGGACGGGGCTCGCATCCTCGACAGCCTCCGGTCCAACGCCTGCACGGTGCGGAACAACGGGGCAGCGGTGATGTGGCGCGGCGGCACGCCCGTGGACTCGCTCAACTGGCGCTTCACGGCCGACACGACCAGTCACTGGCGCCTGATGCTGTCGTCCAAGTACCGGACGCGGCAGAACAAATGGCGCCGGGACAGCATGGAGACATACATCTCATGCCTCATGTAACGCGTCGAGGGTTCACCCTCATCGAGCTGCTGGTGGCGCTCGTCATCCTCGGCTTCGTCTCGGCGGCGATCTACAAGGTGCTGGTCACGAACCAGCAGACCTATCTCGCCCAGACCCAGCGGATCGACTTGCAGCAGAACATCCGCGCAGCGGCGACCATCTTGCCGGCCGAGTTCCGCGAGATGAACGCCGTCGGCGTCAACGGGCAGAGCGGCGACATCAGCGGTATGCGCGCCAACTCGATCACGATCCGCGCGATGCGGCAGCTCGCCTTCCTGTGCATCGCGCCGACGCTCGGTGCGGGCCTCGGCCAGATCACTTTGACCGTGCGGCAGCAGCCGATCTACGGGTCACGGCAGACGTTCAGCAGGGGGGACTCGATCCTCGTGTTTTTCGAGGGCGATCCCACGACACGCAACGATGACAGCTGGGTGCGCGGCGAGGTCAAGGCTGTGGCCACCGGAACGTGTCCGGACCCGGGCACTCCGCCGGCCTGGATCCTGACGCTGCAGCCGCAGTGGATCGCCGGCAGCCAGTTCAACGTCGATGGGGCGATCACGAACGGCTCGCCGGTGCGCGGCTTCACCAACATGACGTATAGCCTCTGGCAGTCGCCCACCGACAACCAGTACTACCTGGCGCAGACGGTGGGCGGCAGCACCCAGCCCATGGTCGGGCCGCTCTCCGGCCCCAACGGGCTGACGTTCAAGTATTTCAACGCCGCCGGGGCGGTAACGACGGACTCGACCCAAGTCGTCCAGATCGAGATCCGGGTCCGCGGCCGGACGCAATCCAAGATCCGGCAGGCGGGCGCGGCCGGCGTGACGTACAAGATCGACAGCGTCGTCACCCGGGTGATGCTACGCGGCAACACGCGCTGCAACCCTTGCCTCTGAGGGCGAGGGCGACAACTCAAAGTGCACGAGGAGCGGTCTATGAAGCGGGTCATCCAGAATGAGCGAGGCATGGCGCTCGCCCTCGCGATCGTCGCCCTGGTCGTGGTGGGCGCGCTGATCGCCGGGGCGTTCTTCGCCGGCACGCAGGAGCAGCGCGTGGGCGAGAATGCGCGCTACAGCCAACGGTCGTTCGGCGTGGCCGAGGGGGCCGCGAATTACATCATCGGTCACTGGAATCCCCAGGTCTTCAACCGTAGCAAAGCCTATCCGCTCGATTCGGTGAAGCTCCCGACGCTGGGCGCGGATACCATATCGCCGAGCCACACCGGGCGCTACGCCGGCTACGTCTACCGGCTCAACTCCGAGCTGTACCTGATCGACGTCACCGGCCAGGACTCGACCAGCGTCGCGGCGAGCGGGGCGTTGCGGCGCCGCGGCGGAGGGGGGCGGGAGCGGATCGGCCTCCTCGCCCGCATCAGGCCCCTCGTGGTCGACATCCGCGCCTCGCTCACCACGGGTAAGAGCGATATCGTCGCTGGTAACGCCGTGGTCGACGGCACCGACCACATCCCGGACGGGTGGACCACGTGCGGTCCCAAGGACACCATCAACCTCAAGGCCGGAATCCGCGCCGATCTGGGGGCGACCATCACGGAAGGCGGGAGCTCGGACATCCTGGGCACCCCCCCGTGGTACATCGATCCTAACATCGGCGACTCCACGTTCTCCAGGTACGGGGACGTGACCTACGCGCAGCTCGCGTCGCGGGCCACGCTCACGCTGGGGGGCGGCCAGAACTTCGCCAACGACATCTACCCCCGCACCACTGCCACCGGGCAATGCGACTACGCGAACACGCACAACTGGGGTGACGGCGAGAACCCGGGGCAGGCGTGCGGCAGCTATTTCCCGATCGTCCACATCCTGGGCAGCGCCCAAGTCAACGGCACCCAGGGCCAGGGCATCCTGCTAGTCGATGGCAGCCTAACCGTGAACGGTGGGTTCCAATGGTTCGGAATCACCATCATCCGGGGCGTGCTCAATACGGCCGGCGGTGGCGCCACCGACGCGCACTTCTGGGGCGCCGTGATGGCGCAGGACAGCGTGGTGGTCGGCAGCAACACGATCAGCGGCCACGCCAACCTCAACTACTCTAAGTGCGCTATTCTCAAGGCGTTAGACTCGACGGGCATCGTGGCGATCATGCGGTCGCGGGGTTGGGTACAGCTCTATTAAGTGGCCTAACTGTAGGCCAGCAAAGTACTTGGTGGTTCGGCCTCAAGTAGGTTCGAGGCTTGACAGGATAAGGGGCGGGGCTTACTGTAGTTTGCCCTCGCCCCGTCTTGTCTCTAACCCCTAGGCAGCTATGGCCCTGTTTGGGTTCCTGGGCGGCAAAAAAACCTCGGTCGGCCTCGATATCGGCTCCGGCATCATCAAGCTGGTGGTCATCGACCATGGCGGCAGCGAGCCGGAGCTGGTCAAGGTGGCCACCACCGAGGTGGCGGCCGACGCCATCGTCGAGGGCGAGGTCATGGACCCCGGCATCGTCGCCGAGGCGATCCGGGGGCTGTTTTCCGCGGCCGGGGTGAAGCACAGGTCGGTCGTCACCGCCGTCGGGGGGCGGGACGTGATCGTCAAGAAGATCCAGATGGATCGGATGAAGGAGGCGGACGCGCGCGAGGTGATCCGCTGGGAGGCCGAGCAGCACGTTCCGTTCGACATGGCCAACGTCGAGCTCGACTTCCAGATCCTCGATCCCGACGCCGAGGGGCTGCAGATGAGCGTGCTCCTGGTCGCGGCCAAGCGAGAGCTGGTGGAAGGCCGGGTGGGGCTGCTCAACGAGGCAGGGCTCGACCCGGCGATCATCGACGTCGACGCCTTCGCCATCCACAACGCGTTCGAGCTGAACCATCCCGACGCGATGCAGGGGGTAGTGGGCCTCGTCAACATCGGCCACGAAGTGACCAACGTCAACGTCCTCGAGGACGGCGTGCCGGTGCTGACGCGGGATCTCTCCGTGGGCACACGCCGGTTCCGCGAGGACTTGCAGCGCGAGAAAGGGCTCTCGGCGGAGGATGCCGAACGGGCGATTCAGGGGCAGACGCACAGCGCCGACCTGGCGCCGTACGTCGAAGCCCGCGGCGAGGAGATCGCCGTGGGGGTAGAGCGCGCGGCGGCGTTCCTCGCCACGGCTTCGCGCTCGGCGGGCGGGCTCGGCCGGGTCTACACGATCGGTGGTGGGGCACGGATTCCGGGGCTCAACGAGGCGCTCGGCAGCCGGCTCAAGGTGCTGGTGGAGGTCGCGAGCCCGGTGCAGCGGCTGAAGGTGCGGGATTCGGTGTTCGAGGCGGTGGAGGTGGATGAGGTGGCGCCGCTGCTTATGCTGTCGGTGGGGCTGGCGTTGAGGCGCGCCGCATGATCGAAATCAACCTCCTCCCCGGCAAGAAAAAGCGGGCGGCCCCCGGCGCCGGATTCAGGTTCGCACTCCCCGATTTCCGCGGCCTCATCGCCACGATCCGGAACCCGTGGCTGATTGCGGCGAGCGCGACCTCGGCCGTGGTGATCGTCGGGGCGGTGCTGCTGTTCTTCACGCAGACCGCGCGGTTGCGCGTGGCCGAGGCGCGGCTCGACGCGGTGCGGGTGGAGAAGCGGCGGTTCGACGCGGTGATCGCGCAGAAGCGCCAATCGGAGCGGATCCGCGACTCGCTCGCCGCGGAGATCAACATCATCCGCGGCATCGACGCCGACCGCTACGTCTGGCCCCACATCCTGGATCAGATCACGAAAGCGCTGCCGCCCTACACCTGGTTGACGGGGGTTTCGGCGCTGGGCACCGGCACGAGCCAGCCGGGGGCGGCGCCGCCGCCGGGGGCGGGCAACGCCCCGGTCGCAGGCGCGCCGGACTCGAGCGGCGCGCCCGCGGTGCGCGTCTGGGTCACCGGGACCACGGTGGACATCCAGGCGTACACCACATTCCTGCGCCAGCTCGCCGCGTCGCCGTGGCTCACCGACGTGTCGCCGGCCACGTCCTCTACCGTGGTCGAGGCGGATCGCCCGGTGACGGCGTTCAACGTGTCGCTGCGCTACAAGGTCGCGGACTCGGTGTACATCCGCACCGTCCCCCTCGCCCAGTCGGTGCGCTAGGCCATGGCGCTCCTCCCCCAGGACCGGCAGAGCCAGTACATGCTCTTGATCACCCTTGTCATGGTGATCCTGGGCTATCTCTTCTGGACGTACTGGGAGCAGCCGACGGCGGCGCAGATCGCGTCGGCGAACAGCGAGATCGACAGCCTGCAGGTGATCATCGACAAGGCGAAGCAGGACCTCGCGAGCGGCACGGTCGAGGATCTGCGTCGCAAGGTCGAGCAGTACCAGGCGCTGCTCAGCGTGATGCGCCGGCTCGTTCCCGACAAGAACGAGGTACCGGCGCTGATCGACGACATCTCGACCAGGTCGAAGGTCCGCGGGGTCACGATCGGCCGGTTCGAGCCGCTGGCGGTCGAGTCCGGCTCGCCGTTCGACACGTACCGCTACCGCCTCGAGATCCTCGGCCATTACGACCAGCTCGGCGAGTTCTTGTCGGACATTGCGAGCCTGCCGCGGATCATCGTGCCACAGGACGTGCTGCTCAAGCCGGCGCAGCAGCAGGCGCAGAAGATCCTCAGCGACACCCTGGGGTCGCTGCTCGAGGCCCAGTTCCTGATCCGCACATTCGTCAAGTCCGCGGCGCCGCCGCCCGCGCCCAAGAAGGCGGCGACCGCGCGGCCGGCCGGCAATGCGACCGATGAACGTTAGACTCGCGGTCGGCCTCGCGGCGCTGTGCGTGGCCGCGCCGCTCGCGGCCCAGGCGAAGCGACAGCCTCGGGCCAAGCCGGAGAGCGCCGCCAAGGACACGGCGACCAGGACCGACAGCGCGCGCGCGACGACGTTGTCGCGCGAGGTGTACGCCTACGAGGGCGGCGGGCGCGATCCCTTCCTGTCGCTGCTCAAGTCGGGCGACATCCGGCCGCTCCTGTCGGACCTGAAGCTCGTCGGCATCTACTACGACTCGCGCTATCCGGCGCGCAGCGTGGCCGTGCTGCGCGACGTCACGAACACCAAGATCTACCGGGTAAAGCCGGCGGACATCATCGGGCGCCTCAAGGTCACGACGATCCGCCCGCGGGAAATCGTGTTTACGGTGCAGGAATTCGGCTTCGAGCGGCAGGAGACGCTGACGCTCGCCAAGCGGGAGGTATCGCCATGACGCACATCGCTGCTCTCGCCGCGTGGCTGCTGGTCGCGGCGGCGCCCCGGTCCACCCCCGGCTCGCGCCCGGGGTCAGCACTGACCCCGGACGCAAGTCCGGGGTTGGCGGGAGCGGCGGGGCGCGACGGTGAGGTCAAGGCCGTCAGCGTGCTCCCGACCCCCGGCCATGTGGAGGTCGTGATCGACCTCCAGGGCGCCGTGGAAGTGCAGGACTTCACCCTGGCGAGCCCCGCCCGGCTGGTGCTCGATCTGCAGGGCGCGCGGCTCGTGGCGCCGGCCGCGCTGTACGACGGGCAGAACCGCGGCGGCATCAAGAACGTCCGCTACGCCCAATTCCGCCCCGGCGTCGTCCGGGTAGTGATCGACCTCGACGTGCTGAAGGACTACCAGATCGAGCGCCGCGACGGCCAGGTGCGTGTCAAGATCGGCGCCGACCGCACCGCGTTCGGCGTGTGGTCGAGCCTCGACGTCGCCGCGCCCCCGCTCCGCACCCCGGACTTGCGTCCGGGGTCAGTGACTAACCCCGGGCGCGAGCCCCGGGTTCACGGGGGCCAGGCGGCCCGCGTGGCCCCGCCCAGCACCAGCGACAATCCGTTGTCGATCGATGAGTACCTCGCGGCGCACGCCAACGAGGCGGCGCAGTCCCGGGCCCCCCGCATCACCGTCACGTGGGACCGGGCCGACATCCAGGAGGTCGTCGCCGGGTTCGCCGCGTTCAGCGGCCGGACCATCGTGGTGAACAAGGGCATCACCGGCCAGCTCTCGGCCGAGATCAAGAACCAGCCGTGGGACTTGGCCTTCAGCGCGGTGCTCGAATCGCAGGGACTCACCGCCAACGTGCTGGAAGGCGGCATCCTCCAGGTCATCGACAAGAAAGACCTCGCCCGCGCCGACTCCACGGTCCCGGTGGAAACCCGCCTCGTGCGGGTGAACTACGCCAAGGCCACGTCGCTCGTGCCGGCGGTGCAGTCGATCGTGTCCAAGCGTGGGGCCGTGGTGGCGGACTCGACCAACAACGCGCTCGTCATCACCGAGATTCAGAGCCGCATCCGCAGTGTCGAGGAGTTCGTGAAAGGGCTCGACATCCGCACGCCGCAGGTGTCGATCCAGGCGAAGATCATCTTCATCGATCGTACCGACGTGGAAGAGCTCGGGGTGAAGTACGATCTCGGCTCGACTACGCAGTTCTTCAACAAGCTGATCCAGCGGCCCGATCCCCGGACCGCGAAGGCGGTCGACACCAACCTGGACGGCGTGCCCGACGCGCTGGTGCCGCAGGAAAACTTCAAGTCCACCGACGTCATCGTCGACCTGGGCGGCAACTCGCTCTCGGCGCTGGGGAATGCCGACCAGCAGGTCGTGAACCCGGCGCTCGACCTCATCTTCTCGACTGCGATCGGGAACTTCGACCTCACCACCTTCCTACAGGCGCTGCAGCGCGTCGAGTTGGCCGATCTCCAGGCCGAGCCCACGATCACGACCCTGGACAACCGGGCCGCCGAGATCCTGGTAGGCGACCGCGTGCCGATCCGCGTAATCGACGTGAGCTCGGCCGCGGCCGGCGGCACGAACGTGGTGCCGCGCGCCACCGTACGCTTCGAGCAGACCGGGATCAACCTCAAGGTCACGCCGCACGTGACGGCGAACCGCCAGGTGCTGATGGAGGTGCACGCCGAGAACTCCTCCGTGAAGCCGGCGTCGGTGGACATCGGGTTCACGTTCCAGACCCAGCAGGCGGACAACCAGATCCTGGTCAACGACGGCGAAACGGCGGTCATCGGTGGCCTCACGGTGACCTCGATCACGGTAACCAAGAGTGGAATCCCGTTCCTTGTAGATCTGCCGATCCTCGGCAAGCTGTTCGGATTCACCTCGCAGCAGGAGCAGCGGCGCGACCTGTTGATCCTGGTCACGCCGCACATCATCGACGACCTGGTGACGCCCAACACCGGGAAGTAACCGGGAGCCTCGTATGCGGCAGGGACGCAGGGCGGGACTGCTGTGGGGGATGTGTGCGCTCGTGGGCGCCGTGGGGGCGTGCGAGACGTCGCGCAACCCGGGCGGCGTCGTGCGCGATCAGGTCCCGCCCAACATTCAGCTGACCACCTCCGCCGACACGCAGGACATCGCGGGCGGGCTCACCTTCGGCGTCACCGCCACCGATAACCTCGGCCTCAAGGACATCCGGCTCACCTACACCGGCGGCTACATCAACCAGACCGATACCGTGTTCAGCACCACGGTGACGAACATCAACTTCACCGAGAAGATCAACCCCGGCTCGGGAGCGGGCGGCATCATCCGCATCGTCGGCCGGGCCACCGACGGGGCCGGCAACTTCGCGGAAGACACGATCTTCATCTTCCTGCAGAACGTGGACGCGCTGCGGGTGTACCTGCTGCAGCCGACGGCGGGCGCCGTCGCCTCCTCGGGGAAATACATCCCCATCCAGGTGGCCGCCGCCCAGAAGTCGGGCGTCAAGCGGATCGGCTGGCTGGTCGGGGGCAACGCGGGCCAGACCGCGCAGACCGGCGATTCGCTGGTGAACGGGTCGCCCCCGTTCCCCGATACCCTCGACTTCGTCGACTCGGTGCAGGTGACGGGCACGACCGGGTTCTTCACGGTCGCAGGCTTCGCCGTCGACTCGGGCGGCCGGGTGTCGCAGACGTCGCCCATCACGGTCACCATCCTGTCCGCCGCGAACGATGTCACGCCGCCGCAGATCCAGCAGACCGTGTCGCCCCGGGCCGAGGCGAACGACACCCTCAGCGTGCACGCCACCGATCCGAGCGGCATCTCGGTCATCGGCTTCCGTGTGTTCACCATCGCGGGGTCGCTCATCCGCCAGGACTCGGTGCTGCTCAGCGGCACGTCGACCGACGTCGTCAAGAAGTTCGCGATGGGCCTGACGAGCCTGACCCCGATCCCGCAGCAGGTGGTGATCCAGGCGTTCGCGTGCGACGCCGCCGTGGCCCACAACTGCGGCGTCACCGGACAGACGTTCACCGTCCCCAGCCCGACCGGCGCATCGCGCGCGGACACGGTCACGATCGTCGCGGGCGCGACCATCGCGCTGCCGTTCGGCGGCAAGATCGTGGACGCGATTTACAACGCCAACCGGCGCGAGCTGTACCTCACGAACCCGACGCTGTCGCGGGTCGAGATCTTCCAGGCCGCGAACTCGAGCTTCGTCGCGGCCGGCATCCCGACCGCGGGGCCGCAGCCGTGGGGCATCGCGCTCTGGCCGCGCGACACCCTCGGCGCCTACGGCGACTCGATCGTCGTCGCCAACTCGGGCGGTACGCAGCTGTCGGTCATCGACGTATCGCCGGCGCGCGTGCTGCGGTGGCGTCAGGACCTGCCCGACTTCCTGCTCCAGACCTACAAGGTGGTCTCGGTGTCGGGCGGCTTCAAAGTCGAGATCACCGAGTACAATATCTCCGACCGGCCGCAGTACCTCGGCACGGTGTGTCGCCCGGCCGGCGGCACGGCGTGCTCGCTCGACTCGATCTTCGCGCTCTACTCGACGACGCCCGAGCCGTCCAACCCGGCGCCGTTCACGGGCCGCGCCACGCTGCGGATGGAGAAGCTCATCAACCCGGGGAACCCGCCCGACACCTCGAAGCTGTTCGGGCACCTCTTCTGGGAGATCTCGAACGCGCCGCCCTCCCAGACGTCGGACACGCTGCGCATCTTCGAACGCCGCGGGCCGCCGTACAACACGCTCAAGGAGGTCCTGACGGCCTGCGCCGGCGTCACCACGGAGCTGCAAGCGTTCGCGCTGGGCGATACGACGTTCGCGCGCAACTCGGGGAACTTCACCCATGGCTTCTTCGGCGAGGGCGGCCGGGTGTCGGCCCAGTTCGCGCGCGTCATGGCGTACCGCACCACGGCGCCGCTGCTCCACGGTGCGACGGGGCCGACGAGCACCTTCCAGGCCTGCAATACCGCGCCGGGTGGCGTGATCCGCGATTCCGGCCAAGTGGACGTGGATCTCGGCATGTCGCCCGCGGTGGCGGTGAACGACTTCATCTCGAACACTGCGACCAAGATCCGGTCGATCGCGACCAACTTCAACGGCCGCACCAACGCGGCGCGCGCTGACTCGGTCTACTACCTCGACGAGGGGTTGCGGCTCAAGGCCACCTCCCCGGACTCCGGCATCGCGACGGGGATGGACATGAACTACAACCACACCTTCGCGCCGTCGGGCTCGTGCCCGCCGCTCACTCCCGCGTGTGGCGGGAGCGGGAGCCCGAACGACCGGCTGCTGTTCGTCGCGCGGTTCGACGCCAACATCGATGTGTTCGATACATATTTCGGCTTCCAGGTCGGCACGATCTCGATCCGCGATCCGATCATCGGGCCGCTGCGCGTGGCCAAGGACGCGTCCGGGAACCAGCTGCTGTTCGGTATCACGGCTCGCGGGCTGGTGATGGTGAGCCTGCCGGCCTTCACGAACCCGCTCCCCGCGCCGCGCAGTCGCTCCGGGAGACCCCGACGGGACCCTGCGGGTCAGGGCGCGCGGCAACGAGAGCCCGACCCGGCGTCGGGCTCCCGTGTTATTATCGAGACCTCGGGAGCGACGATGACGTTCCGGTTCACGACGGCAGGTGAGTCGCACGGCCGCGGCCTGGTGGCGATTCTCGAGGGGATCCCCGCCGGCCTGCCCGTGCCCACCGAGCGGATCAACGCCGAGCTGAAGCGGCGCATGGGCGGCTACGGCCGCGGCGCCCGCATGAAGATCGAGTCGGACCAGATCGAGTGGCTCGCGGGGGTGCGCGCCGGGGAGACGCTGGGCTCGCCGATCGCCATGCTCGTGTGGAACCGCGACTGGGAGCACTGGCGGGACGTGATGGCGCCCGAGGCGGACGCCGCCGGGACCGAGCGGCGGCGCCAGGTCACGCGGCCCCGGCCGGGGCACGCCGACCTGGCGGGCAGCTTGAAGTACGACCGCGAGGACGCACGCGACATCCTGGAGCGGGCCAGCGCGCGCGAGACCGTGGCACGCGTCGCCTGCGGCGCCGTGTGCAAGCTCTTGCTGGAACAGTTCGGCATCGAAATCGGCAGCCACGTCGTAGAGTTGGGCGGCGTCAAGGCGGGTGTAGGGGCGCAGCATGCTGCGCCCCTACCCATCCCTTCACCGTTGAACGCCGCCGCCGACGCCAGCGCGGTCCGCTGCCTCGACGCCGATGCCGAAGCAGCGATCATCGCCCGGATCGACGCCGCCCAGGCAGCCGGGGACACGCTGGGCGGCGTGGTCGAGGTCGTGGCGCTGGGCGCGCCGGTGGGCCTCGGGTCCCACGTGTCGTGGGACCGCAAGCTCGACGGGCGGCTGGCGCAGGCGCTGATGTCGATCCCGGCGGTGAAGGGTGTCGAGCTGGGGCTCGGCTTCGAGGCGGCGCGCCGCCAGGGCTCGGAAGTGCACGACGAGATCCTCCCCGGGCTGGCGCGCGCCACCAACCGGGCCGGCGGCACGGAGGGGGGGATGACGACCGGCGAGCCGTTGGTGCTGCGGGTGGCGATGAAGCCGATCTCGACGCTGATGGCGCCGCTCAAAACGGTGGACCTGAAGACCGGGGCGCCGGCACAGGCCCAGTCGGAGCGCTCGGATGTCACCGCCGTTCCGGCGATGGGCGTGATCGCCGAGGCGATGGTCGCGCTGGTGCTGGCGCAGGCAATGCTCGAGAAGTTCGGCGGCGACGCCTTGAGCGAGATGAAGCGGAACGTCACGGGGTATCTGGCCCAGGTGCGGGCGCGCACGCCCAAGGGCGCCGCGTCGTGAAGAAGCACGTCGTGCTGGTCGGCCTGCCGGGATCGGGCAAGACCACGATCGGGCGGCTCGCCGCGGAGCAGCTGCACGCCGCGTTCGTCGACATCGACGCGATCCTGGCGCGGCGCGAGGGGAAGTCGATCACGCTGATCTTCGCCGAGAAGGGCGAGGCGGCGTTCCGCGAGATGGAGCGCAAGGAGATGGACGCGGCGCTCGCCGGCGAGCCGAGCGTCGTGGCGCCCGGCGGCGGCTGGGCGGCGCAGCCGGGTGCGATCGAAACCGCGCAGGCGCGCGCGCTCGTCGTGTACCTGCGCACGCGGGTCGAGACGGCCGCGCCGCGCACCGCGACGGAGGGAACCCGTCCGTTGTTAATAGGTGAGGGCCCGATGGACCGCATGCGCCAGCTGCTCAAGGAGCGCGAGCCGTTTTACCTCAAGGCGCACACGCAGTTGGACACCGAGCGCAAGACGGCCGAAGACGTGGCGCGCGAGGTCGTCAGGCTTGCGCAATCCAGCGCCGGATGGTAAAGATGCGCTTTCGTGTCGTTGACGAAGGATTGATGCGTGGCTGCTAAGAAGAGTGTGGTGAAAGCCAAGAAAACCACTAACCCCGGGCGCAAGCCCGGGGTCCCCGGGGATCGTGCAGTGGGTTCCCGGGGCAAGGGTGCGCTCGTCATCGTCGAATCACCCACCAAGGCGAAGACGATCGGCAAGTACCTGGGCCGCGGTTACACCGTCAAGGCGACCGTGGGGCACGTCCGCGACCTCCCCCAGCGCAAGCTCGGCGTGGACGTGGACAACGGCTTCACGCCCGAGTACGTGCCGATCAAGGAGAAGGCGAAGACCCTCGCCGAGATCAAGAAAGCCGCCAAGGCGTCCGAGCGGGTGCTGATCGCGACCGACCCCGACCGCGAGGGTGAAGCCATCGCCTGGCACGTGGCGGAGAGCCTCGGCAACGGCGGCAAGGTGAGCCGCGTGCTGTTCCACGAGATCACCAAGGACGCGGTCACGCAGGCGCTCGCCAACCCCCTCGACATCGACCAGAACAAAGTCGACGCGCAGCAGGCGCGCCGCGTGCTCGACCGGCTGGTGGGCTACAAGACCTCGCCGCTGCTCTGGAAGAGTATCAAGACGGGCCTGTCGGCGGGCCGCGTGCAGACGGTGGCGTTGCGGCTGATCTGCGAGCGGGAGGAGGAGATCCGCAAGTTCGTGCCGCAGGAATACTGGACCATCGAGGCCGACCTCGAAAAGGACGGCCAGGCGTTCCAGGCCCGGCTACACAAGCTCGACGGCCACAAGCCCGAGATCAAGAATGAGGCGAGCGCGCAGGCCATCGTCGCCGACGCGCTCAAGCTGCCCTTCAAGGTCACGACGGTCGAGAAGGGCGAGCGCCGCCGCCCGGCGCCCCCACCGTTCCGCACCAGCACGCTGCAGCAGGAAGCGGCGAAACAGCTGGGCTATTCAGCTGCGGTCACGATGCGGCTGGCCCAGCAGCTGTACGAGGGGATCGAGATCGGGGCCGAGGGGCCCGTCGGGCTGATCACCTACATGCGCACCGACTCGATCCGGGTTGCGGACTCGGCCGTGGCCCAGGCCCGGGACTTCATCGCCCGGGAGTTCGACAAGCGCTACCTCCCCGCCACGCCGAACGTCCACAAGACCGGCAAAGGCCAGTCCCGGGTGCAGGACGCGCACGAGGCGATCCGCCCCACGGACGTGCTGCGGCGCCCCGACGACCTGAAGCAGCACCTCGACGCCAAGCAGTTCAAGCTGTACCAGCTGATCTGGCGGCGGTTCGTGGCGTCGCAGATGAACCCCGCCGTGTTCGAGACGACCAAGGTCGACTTCGACCTGGGCCGCTACGTGTTCCGGGCCACCGGCTCGCGGGTGCTGTTCGACGGCTACCACAAGCTGTACCACGAGGCGCACGAGCCCGAGGAGGGCAAGACCCTCGAGGATCTGCCCCCGATCCCGCCGCTGGTCGAAGGCGACGTGGTCACGGTGAAGCAGATCACCCCGAACCAGCACTTCACCGAGCCGCCGCCGCGCTACAGCGAGGCGAGCCTGGTGAAGGAGCTCGAGCGGCTGGGGATCGGCCGGCCGTCCACCTACGCGGCGATCATCTCGACCTTGAAGAACCGCTGGTACGCCACCGCGAAAGACCGGCGCTTCCAGCCCACGCCGCAGGGCGAGATCGTGTGGCAGGTGCTGAAGCGGTGCTTCCCGGACGTGTTCGAGGTGGGGTTCACGGCGCAGATGGAGACCGAGCTGGACAAGGTCGAGGAAGGGGACCTTCGCTGGCAGCGGGTGCTGGAGGATTTCTGGGGCCCGTTCTCGAAGGCGCTCGCGGCGGTGAACGTGGAGCAGCTGATCCACGACGTGCATGACCTGTCGGAGCTGCACAAGGAGAAATGCCCCAACTGCGGCGGCCCGCTGGTGGTGAAGAGCGGCCGCTTTGGGCCGTTCATCGCGTGCGCCAAGTATCCGGAGTGCCGCTTCAGCCGGCCGCTCAAGAAGAACAAGGTGCCCGACCGGCCGTCGGACGAGAAATGCCAGGAGTGCGGCGCGCCGATGGTGATCAAGACGGGGCGCTACGGCGAGTTCCTCGCGTGCACGCGCTACCCCAAGTGCAAGCACACCCGCCCCGTGCCGCTCGGCGTGAAGTGCCCGAAGTGCGGTGTCGGCGAGCTGGCCGAGCGGCGCACGCGCAAAGGACGCAACTTCTTCGGATGCCTGCGCTACCCGGACTGTGACTACTCGACGTGGAACCGCCCGGTCCCGGTTGCCTGCCCGAGCTGCGGGTTCGTCGGGATGGAAGAGAAGCAGACCAAGGCTGCGGGAGCGACGCGCAAGTGCCTGAAGTGCGGACACGAAGTCACGCTGGAGGAAGTCGCCCCGGCGGAGCCGGTCGCGACCTGATCGCGACGGTGGTGGGCGGCGGGCTCGCGGGGAGCGAGGCCGCCTGGGCGCTGGCCGAGCGCGGGGTGGCGGTCACCCTCTACGAGATGCGGCCCGTGCGCATGACCGCGGCGCACCAGACCGACCGGCTCGCCGAGCTCGTCTGCAGCAACTCCTTCAAATCGGTGGAGCTCACCAACGCCCACGGCCTGCTCAAGGCCGAGATGCGGCGGCTCGGGAGCATCGTGCTGGAGGCGGCCGACGCCGCGCGCGTTCCCGGGGGTGCGGCGCTCGCCGTCGACCGCGTGGCGTTCGCGCAAGGCGTGCACGATCGCGTCACCCGACACCCGCACATCACGGTAGTGCGCCAGGAGGCGACGCAGCTCCCGTGCCCCGGAGTCGTGGCGACCGGCCCGCTCACGTCGGACGCGCTGGCGGCCGCGATCGCGCGGCGGCTCGACGCTGCGTCGCTCGCCTTCTTCGACGCCATCGCGCCCATCGTCGCCGCCGACTCGCTCGATCACGAGCAGCTGTTCCGCGCCTCGCGCTACGGCAAGGGCGGCGGGGACGATTACCTGAACGCGCCGCTCACCGAGCAGCAATACGACGCATTCGTCACGGCGCTGCGCACCGGCGAGCAGTATCAGCCGCACCACGAGTTCGACCGGACTCCCTACTTCGAGGGCTGCCTGCCGGTGGAGGAGATGGCCGCCCGCGGCCGCGACGTGCTGCGCTTCGGGCCGATGAAGCCGGTGGGGCTGTCTGACCCCAGGCGCAAGCCCGAGGATAAAGAGCCGTTCGCGGTGGTGCAGCTGCGGCAGGAAGATCGCGCGGGCCAGATGTGGAACCTGGTCGGCTTCCAGACGCGGCTCAAGATCCCCGACCAGCAGCGCGTGTTCCGGATGATCCCGGGGCTCGGGGCTGCGGAGTTCCTGCGCTTCGGGAGCATCCACCGCAACGCGTATGTCAATTCGCCGCGCGCGCTCACGGCCCATCTCTCCGCCAAGGACGACCCGCTGCTCCTGTTCGCCGGGCAGCTCACGGGGGTGGAGGGGTACACAGAGTCTGCGGCGACCGGGATCCTCGCCGGGATCAACCTCGCGCGGCTGCTCGCGGCGGAACAGCCGTTGCTCCCGCCACCCACGACGATCCTGGGCGCGCTGTATCGCTACGTGCATTCGGCCGACCCGGACCACTTCCAGCCGATGAACGCCAACTTCGGGCTGCTCGAGCCGCTGGAGCGGCCGGTGAAGGACAAACAGAAGAAGAAGGAGATGCTGGTCGAGCGGGCGCTGGCGGACATAGAACGGTTCGCGGAGCGGATCGGGGTGCAGAAGAATGCGGAGTGCGGAGTGCGGAATGCGGAATAACTCACCCGGCCCCCGAGCCGGAGGCAGCCCTGACGCTCGACGACTGCCCGGAGATTCCGCATTCCGCATTCCGCACTCCGCACTTGTCGAGATCACGGCCTTCGCTCAGTTCCTGGAAAAGGAGCGCAACGATTCCCCGCACACCGTGAAGGCATACGGCCGCGACCTCGCCGACTTCGCCGCTTTCTGCGGCCGCTACTACGGCGGCGCCTGGAGCTGGGCCGGGGTGGACCGCCTCGCGATCCGGGCGTGGCTGGGCGCGCAGCAGCAGCGGGGCCTCGCCAAGCGCTCCGCGGCCCGGGCGCTGTCGGCGCTGCGTACCTTCTACCGCTTCCTCAACGCGACGCGCGGCGTGGAGGTGAACCCGGCGAAGGCCGCGCGCACTCCCAAGCTCGAGCGCAGGCTCCCGGACCACCTCGACCGGGCCGAGATCGACCTGCTGTTCGAGGAGGCGGAGCGGCGCGCGGCGGCGGGCGGCTTCCGGGAGGGGCGGGACCTCACGATGCTCGAGCTGTTCTACTCGACGGGGATCCGGCTGGGCGAGCTCGCCGGCCTGAACGAGCAGGACGTGGACCTCGTCGCGGACCAGTTGAAGGTGCGGGGCAAGGGGAAGAAGGAGCGGATCGTGCCGGTGGGGAAGCACGCGGGGCGCGCGCTGCGGCGGTACTACCGGCTGCGGGACACGGTGCTGGCGGAAACCGGACAGGAGCGGCGGGCGTTGTTCGTGAGCCGGCGCGGCAAGCGGCTTACGCCGCGCGCCGTGCAGCTCGTGATCAAGCGCTTGCTCGGCGCGCTGGCTCGCAGCGGGACGGGGGTGGGGGTGGGGGTGGGGGTGGGGATGGGGGGGGACCGGGGCCTGCACGTGCATTCGTTGCGCCACTCGTTCGCGACGCATCTGCTGGACGCCGGCGCCGACCTGCGGGCGGTGCAGGAGCTGTTGGGCCACGCCTCGCTCAGCACCACGCAAGTGTATACTCATACTTCGGTAGAGCGCCTGAAGAAGGTGTATCACCAGGCCCACCCCCGGGCGTGAGACCATAGGAAAGCCATGACGGGTATCCGCAGCACGACGATTCTCTGCGTCCGCCGCGACGGGCATGTGGCCCTGGGCGGCGACGGCCAGGTCACGCTCGGCGACACGGTGATGAAGGCCAACGCCAACAAGGTGCGGGCGCTGAAGGGCGGCAAGATCCTCGCCGGCTTCGCGGGTGCGTCCGCCGACGCGTTCACGCTGTTCGAGAAGTTCGAGGAGAAGCTCGAGCGCTACCCCGGCAACCTGCCGCGCGCCGCCGTGGAGCTCGCCAAGGACTGGCGCTCGGACCGCGTGCTGCGCCGCCTCGAGGCGCTGCTGGTCGTGGCCGACAAGGAGCACGGCTACGTCATTTCGGGGTCGGGCGAGCTGATCGAGCCGGACGACGGGATCCTGGCGATCGGCTCCGGAGGCAACTACGCGCTCGCGGCGGCGCGGGCACTCGCCACCGCGTCGGGTCTCGGCGCCCGGGACATCGTCCAGCGGTCGCTCGAGATCGCGGCCGAGATCTGCGTGTACACCAACACGCACATCTCCATTCTGGAGCTCTAAATGGCCGAGCCCACGCGCACCCCCCCCACGCCCCCCACGCCCCCCTCTGGAGATGAGCCGCCGCCCGGCGCGCGGGCGCCGACGGAAGACCAGCTGCCCTGGCTCGAGGAGCTGCCGCCCCGCAAGATCGTGGCGGAGCTGGATCGCTACATCGTGGGCCAGGAGGTCGCGAAGAAGGCGGTCGCCATCGCCGTGCGCAACCGCTGGCGGCGCGCCCAGGCCCCGGACGACATCCGGGACGAGATCCTGCCGAACAACATCATCATGATCGGTCCCACCGGCGTGGGGAAGACCGAGATCGCGCGCCGCCTGGCGCGCCTCGCGGGCGCGCCGTTCCTCAAGGTCGAGGCCTCCAAGTTCACCGAGGTGGGCTACGTGGGGCGTGACGTCGAGTCCATGGTGCGCGAGCTGGTGGACGTGGCGATCAACATGGTGCGCACGGAGCGGGAGGACGAGGTCTACCCGGAGGCCGAGGCGCGCGCGGAGGAGCGGCTGCTGGACCTGCTGCTGCCGCCCACCCCGCCCGCTCCTCTCCCGCCTCCCGGCTCCCGACCGGGAGAGGGTAGTCGGGAGGCGGGAGAGAGTCGCCCGCTGTTCGTGGTGTCCTCCAAGGGCGACGTGACGTCCAAGCCTGCCGAAGCCGACACCGAAGCGCAGGAGCGGCGGCGCCGCAGCCGCGAGAAGCTGCGCCAGCAGCTCAAGGAGGGGAAGCTCGAGGAGCGCGAGGTCGAGGTCGAGGTCCAGCAACAGGGCTTCCCCATGCTCGAGATGATGCAGCCGCCGCAGGGGATGGAAGGCCCGGACGTGAACTTCACCGAGTGGCTGCAGGAGATGCTGCCGAAGAAGAAGAAGCGCCGCACCGTGCACCTGCACGAGGCGCGCCGCATCCTGGTGGACGAGGAGCTGAAGAAGCTCGTCGACATGGACGACGTGGTGAACGAGGCGCTCGACCGCGTCGAGAACCACGGCGTCATCTTCATCGACGAGCTCGACAAGATCGCGGGCGAGCGCGGCACCGTCGGGCCCGACGTGTCGCGCGAGGGCGTGCAACGCGACCTGCTCCCCATCGTTGAAGGGTCCACGGTGCAGACGCGCTACGGCTACGTCCGCACCGACCACATCCTGTTCATCGCCGCCGGCGCCTTCCATATCTCCAAGCCGTCGGACCTGATCCCCGAGCTGCAGGGCCGCTTCCCGATCCGAGTGGAGCTGCAGCCGCTCACCGAGGCGGACTTCGTCCGCATCATGACCGAGCCCGAGAACGCCCTCACCAAGCAGTACGCCGCGCTGTGCGCGGCCGAGGGGGCGACGCTCGAGTTCACCCGCGACGGCATCGAGGAGGTCGCGCGCATCGCCGCCAAGGCGAACGAGCGGATGGAGAACATCGGTGCGCGCCGGCTGCACACCGTGATGACCAACCTGCTCGAGGACGTGCTGTTCGAGCTCCCCGAGCTCCCCGAGAAACACGTCGTGTTCGACGCGGCCAAGGTGCGCCACCGCCTCGCCAAGGTCGTCGACGACGAAGACTTGCGCCGCTACATCCTCTAGGTAGAATGGGGAAAATCCATGGCGAAGCGCGACTTTCTCGCCGTCACCGACTTGAGCCGCGACGAGGTCGTGCGCCTGTTCGACCTCGCCCACCGCATGAAGACCGGGGCCTACCGGGAGACGCCGCTCGCCGGGAAGACCCTGGCCATGATCTTCGCCAAGTCGAGCACCCGTACGCGGGTTTCCTTCGAGGTAGGGACGTACCAGCTGGGGGGGCATGCGCTGTTCCTTTCCTCCCGCGACATCCAGATCGGTCGTGGCGAGCCGATCCCGGACACGGCGCGCGTGCTGTCGCGCTATGTGGACGGCATCATGATCCGCACCTTCGATCACGCCGAGGTGGAGGAGCTGGCCCGCCACGCGACCGTCCCGGTCATCAACGGCCTCACCGACCTCTCCCACCCGTGCCAGGTGCTGGCCGACCTGTTCACCGTGCGGGAGGCGCTGGGCGGCTGGGAGGGGAAGCGGATCGCCTGGGTGGGTGACGGAAACAACATGGCGAACAGCTGGATCGAGGCGGCGCAGCTGCTCGGCTTCGAGCTGCGGCTCGCGTGCCCGGAAGGGTACGAGCCGAGCCGCCCCATCTTCGATCGGGCGAAGCAGGCCGGCGCGTGCGTCGAGGTGACGGAAGTGCCCGAGGAAGCGGTGGAGGGCGCCCACGTCGTCAACACCGACGTGTGGGCCTCGATGGGGCAGGAGGGCGAAGCGGAGGCGCGCCGCAACGCGTTCCGGGGCTACACGGTGGACCCCGAGCTGATGAAGCTCGCCGATCCCAAGGCGATCTTCCTGCACTGCCTCCCGGCGCATCGGGGCGAGGAAGTCACGACCGAGGTGATCGAGGGCCCGCAGTCACGCGTCTGGGACGAGGCCGAGAACCGCCTGCACGTCCAAAAGGCGCTGCTTGCGACGTTACTGGGCTAGGGTAGACCAACCCCGGGGCCATGCCCCGGCGTTGATCCGAGACCAGAGTGACCGACCGGTTCATCCGAGACCAGAGTGACCGACCAGGCCCCGAAGCGGACCCCGCTCCACGACATCCACGTGAGCCTCGGCGCCAAGATGGTGCCGTTCGGCGGGTACGAGATGCCCGTCTCGTACCCGGCCGGGATCGCGGCCGAGCACAAAGCCGTGCGCGAGGCGGTAGGCGTGTTCGACGTCTCCCACATGGGCGAATTCGAGGTCACGGGGCCGGACCGCAACGCCTTCGTGCAACGTGTAACGTGTAACGACGTCGGCGCCGTGAAGCCCGGTCAGGCTCAGTATTCGGCGATCCTGACCGCCCAGGGCACATTCGTGGACGACTGCCTGGTTTATCGGTTCGAGGATCGGGTGATGATGGTCGTCAACGCCTCCAACATCCCGCGGGACTGGGAGCACGTCGTCCACCAGAAGCGCGGCGCCAACGTGCGGCTGCGGAACGTCTCCGACGAAACGGGGCTGCTCGCGGTGCAGGGGCCGCAGACGGAGGCGCTGGTCGCGCCCCTCACGCCGGTGGGCATCGGGATGATCCCTTACTATCACTTCGCCGAGGGGAAGGTCGCCGGGGTGCAGTGCTTCATCTCGCGCACCGGGTACACCGGCGAGGACGGCTTCGAGCTGTATTGCCGCGCGGGCGATCTCGAGGCGCTGTGGCACGCACTGGTGGGCGCGGGCCGCGCCGAGCCGTGCGGGCTGGGCGCCCGGGACACGTTGCGGCTCGAGGCCGGGTATCCGCTGTACGGCAACGACATCGACGACACGGTGACGCCGTTCGAAGCTGGCCTCGGCTGGATCGTGAAGCTCGACAAGGGCGCGGATTTCACCGGCCTTGCGGCGCTGAAGCGGCAGAAGCTGGAAGGCGTGAAGCGCCGGCTGGTCGGCTTCAAGATGGCGGAGCCGCGCACCGTCGCCCGGCACGGGTACGGCGTATACGTGGACGGCGTCCAGGTGGACGTGGTGCGGAGCGGCACCGTGACCCCGACGGCCAACTCGGCCATCGGGATCACCTACCTGCCGGTCGAGTCCGCCCAACCGGGCGCCCGATTCGACATCGACGTGCGGGGCAAACGCGCCCCGGCGGAAGTGGCGCGGCTACCGTTCGTGCCGCATAGAACTAGACGGATAGACGGGTAGACGGATAGGCGGATAGATAATGCGCATCGGGATCTTGACGATCTCGGATCTGGGCGCCGTGGGACAGCGGGCCGATACCTCGGGCGACGCGATTCTCACGTGGGCCACGGAGCGGGGCTACGAAGTCGCCGTGCGCAGCGTGGTGCCGGACGAGTCGGACCGGATCGCGGGGAAGCTCGCGCGCTGGGCCGACTCGGGCGAGGTCGACGTGATCCTCACGACCGGCGGCACGGGGCTCACCCGGCGGGACGTGACTCCCGAAGCGACGCAGGCAGTGCTGGAACGGGCCGCGCCGGGGATCGCGGAGGCGCTGCGGGCCACGGCCGCGCCGGGGTTTCCGCGCGCGTGGCTCTCGCGCGGCGTCGCCGGCACGCGCGGCAAGACGCTGATCGTGAACCTCCCGGGGTCGACCGGCGGCGTGACGGACGGGCTG
>Ga0209235_1000376_pt1 | contig 22071 bp, 21 predicted proteins | sample GraSoi013_1_20cm_4_FD_185817 | JGI IMG/M metagenome (GOLD analysis project Ga0209235, IMG submission 185817) | Grasslands soil microbial communities from the Angelo Coastal Reserve, California, USA - Sample 09_25_2013_1_20cm (SPAdes) (version 2) | ecosystem: Environmental > Terrestrial > Soil >... | reverse complement strand
GGCGGGCGGCAACGCCCTCAATGACATCGTCGACCGCGAGACGGACCGCATCAACCATCCGGACCGCCCGCTCGCCTCCGGTCAACTGACGCTCGGTACCGCGCGCGCCTTTGCGGCATCCGCGTTCGTGATCGCGGCGGTCCTGGCCGCCTTCATCAACCCCCTCGCTCTGCTCATCGTCGGCCTGAACGTGACGCTCATGGTCTCCTACGAGAACTGGCTGAAGGCCCAGGGCGCCGCCGGGAACGTCGTCATCGCCTACCTGGTCGGCTCGCTGTTCCTCTTCGCCGGCGTCTCCGTGTTTCGATCCTCGGCCGGTCCGTTGATCCGCACCGGAATCCTCGCCGCCTTGGCGTTCCTTGCGACGCTCGGCCGCGAAATCACGAAGGACATCGAAGACATGCGGGGCGACGTCGATCGTCGCACGTTGCCGCGCCGGATCGGAGCGAGTCGGGCCGGGGGGGTGGCGGCCCTTGCCCTCGCGCTGTGCGTCGCCCTTAGTTTTCTTCCGCTGTACTTTGGCGTCCTCGGGATCGGCTACGCCGTCCTGGTCCTCCCCGCAGACGGAATGTTTATCTACGCCGCCTTCCACTCGGCCGCAAATCCAGCGCGCTCGCAGCGCGTCACGAAGTATGCGATGATCGTGGCCCTCGCGGCGTTCCTCGCCGGTGCGTTCCTGTGAACGTGTACGAGTCGATCCTCGAGCGTCGCCGTGCGGCCCGCCTGCACATGACCCTCCTCGATCCGGACAAGCAGTCGGCGACGGAGGCCGCGACCCTCGCGGCGGAGGCCGGCCGCGCCGGCACGGACGCGATCATGGTCGGCGGCTCGACCGGGGTGACGCAGGACAAGGTCGACGGGACCGTCTTGGCGATCAAGGAGGCGGTCCGGGTTCCCGTGATTCTGTTCCCGGCGAGCGCCGCGAACCTGTCGCCTCACGCGGACGCGTTGTACTTCATGAGCCTCCTCAACAGCCGTGACCCGCGCCTGATCGTCGGGGAGCAGCGCCTCGCCGCGCCGATCGTCAAGGCGTGGGGGCTCGAGACGATCCCGATGGCGTACCTCGTCGTCGAACCGGGGATGCGCGCGGGGGAGATCGGGGACGCGGAGCTGATCAGCCGCAACAGCCCCACGGTCGCGGTCCAGTACGCCCTCGCGGCCCAAATGCTCGGGATGAAGCTCGTCTACCTCGAGGCCGGCAGCGGATCTCCTGAGCCCGTCCCGGCGAAGGTGATCCAGGCCGTGCGGAAAGCGATCGACATCCCGGTCGTCGTGGGGGGCGGCATCCGAACTCCCGAGGCCGCAAAAGCTGTCGCCGCGGCGGGCGCGGACGTCGTCGTGACGGGGACCATCGTCGAAGTGGCGCGCGAGGGCGACGCGCTCCGCCGGATCATCGAAGCGGTGAAGGCGGCCTGATGCACGTCCTCCGGGCGAAGACGGTCGCGGAGAGCCACGCGGAGACGACGCGGATGGCCCGCCGGCTGTTCGTCTCGCCGCCCGCCCGCCGCATGGTCTTGCCGATCCTCGCCTTCTCCCTCATGGAATCCTTCCTCCTCGTCTACCCATCCCTCGACGGAGTGCGGGTCGCGTGGGGGGCCTTGGGATTCGCGTTGCCCGCGTACCTCGCGGCCTATGCGACGGTCCCCCTCGCGGAGCGGCTCGGAGGACGGATGTACTTCCGACGATCGTTCCTGCTCGTCTTCGTCGGCCTGATCATGGTCGGCGCGATCGAACTGGTCGTCGTGGTCGCCCTCACGGCCTACTCGATCTTCGGCGGCATGACGTACGCGTTCCGAATCGACCGCGCCGTGGTCCTCGGGTACGGAGCGGTCCTCTGGATCCGGGCCGTCATCCTGACGGCCACGTCGAACTCGATGTACGTGCGGACCCTTCCCGCCGCGTCCCTCCATCCGGTTCTCGGCCTGATCGGTCTCGCGGTCTTCGCCCGCCTGGGCGTCTGGGACATCGTCATGGCCCTCGCCGTGTACGCCCTCTTCTTCCTCAGCGCGGTCGCCTACACGGAGATTGCGAAGCGTCCGCTCCTCCGGTCGTTCGGGGCGGACGGCCTCAAGCTCCTTCGGTCGACGCTGGACCAATACGGCGAACAGGAGGAGTCCGGGGTCGCCGAGCTCGAGACGTTCTTCGATTCAATCAGCGTTCGCGCGCGGGTCCGGGTGGGAGGGCTCGCGTTTCGCTCGGCGAAGCGAATCAAGGCGATCTTCCTCGCACCGACCGTGCACCCGGGTCCGATGGGATTCGTGAGCGGGAGCGATCTCCCGACGAAGGTCGCGCGGGGCCTGACGGACCTCACGCCGAACGTGTTGGTCGCTCACGGCCCGACGACGCACGACGAGAACCCCGCGACGACCGCGGAAGTGAAGAAAGTCTCCGACGCGGTCCGCGAGATGGTCGGCGCCGCCACCTTCGGGGCAAAGGTCGGTCGCGCCTGCCGGGTCACGTACGCGCGGGCGAGCGCGCTCGCGCAAGCCTTCGGGGACGACGTGTTGATCGTCGCCTCGTTCGCGCCGAACCCGACGGACGACATCGACAGCGCGACGGGCCACGCCGCGGTCCAGGAGGCGCGGCTCGTCGGGGCGCGGGACGCGATCTTCGTTGATGCGCATAACTGCCACGAGCCCGGCGTGGGGCTGACGCTCTTCGGGAGCGAGCGGAGTCATGAGATCATCCAGGCCGCGAAAGCCGCCACGCAAGCCGCGCTGCAGGCGTCGAAGGACCGGGTCCGAGTGGGGTATGCCTCCCGACGCGGCTTCGCCACGGCAGACCAGGGAATCGGAGCGCGAGGCATCGAGGCGCTCGTGATCGAGACGGGTGGGCAGCGGACCGCATACGTCCTATTCGACGGGAACAACATGGTGCCTGGGATCCGAGACGAGATCCGATTGCGGCTCGCAGGCTTGGTCCAGGAGTCCGAGGCGATGACGACCGACAACCACTCGGTCAACCTGTCGATGGACGGTTTCAACGCGGTCGGCGCGGCCCTCGACCGCCAGACGATCCTCGCGCAAGCGGAAGGCGCGGTCCGGGAAGCGATCGCCAACCTGGAGGAGGTCGAAGTGGCCTCGTTCGCCGGCGAGATCGCCAACTTCCGGATCTTCGGACCGCAGTCGGCCTCTCGATTGACGACGTCGATCAATTCGACGATGGCGGTCCTTCGTCCCGCGCTGTACGTGACGCTCAGCGGAGCGATCGCCCTCGGCGCTCTCGTCATCGTGTTGTTCTAGACGAGATCCAGGAACCAGCGGTGGATGCGCAGGTCCCCGCTCAACTCCGGGTGGAACGCGGACGCGATGAGATGGCCTTGTCGCGCGAGGACGATGCGGTCCTTGTACCGCGAGAGCTCTGCGCAATCGCCCCATGTCCGCAGGATGGCCGGAGCTCGAATGAACACACAGTGGAATGGGGAGTCGAGCCCCTGGACTAGAAGGTCCGCCTCGAACGACTCCCGTTGCCGCCCGAACGCGTTGCGGTCCACGGCCAGGTCCATGAGCCCGAGGAGTCGCGTCTTCGTCTTCTCCGCTTGGGTGCCGGCGTCCTTCGAGAGGAGGATGCACCCGGCACACGTCCCCATGATCGGCATCCCCTCGTCGGTGGCGCGACGGACGATCTCGTCGAACAGGCCGAGCTTCACGAGGAGCTTCGAGATCGTCGTGCTCTCCCCGCCCGGAATCGTGAGGCCGTCCACGCGCGCGAGGTCCGCCGGTCGGCGGACGGCGATCGCCTCGCCCTCCTTGCCGTACTCCTTCATCGCGCGCGCGACCGCGTCGACATGTTCGCTCACGTCGCCTTGGACGCCGATGACGCCGATTCGCATCTGATGGACCTAGGCGCCGTCCGGATAAAAACCATTTCGACCGTGCAGTCCGGAACGGCGAATCGGCGAGGCGTTCAGCTGTTCTCTTGTTCCTGGTTTCGAGGGTTCCGGAACAGCTCCTGCAGGATTTCCGCGAACGCGGCGGAATCGAGGAGGCCGAGGCGCTGGCTCGCGACACTGCTGATGACCACGTCATCTCCGGCGTGCGGCGAATCCCGCGGGCGGAACACGTCATCCCCCTCCGGGAACACGGCCTCGCCCATCGGGGACCGCCTCAGCGCTTCGGGATGGCGTTCGTCCAGCGGCACGACTTCGAAAAATCGATCGAGGAGCAAGGGCCGACGCACGCGTCCCAGCACGGTGACCCGGACACGGTCCGTCGACGGATCGAGCGACGTGTTCGTCTCGAGTGCCTCGCGGTTGATGCCGACCTGGAACGGCTCGAGCTCGACGGACATGCCACCGAACGGCGTCACGTACCAATGCCGCAACGTCTCGACCGGGAAGGCGGGCGCGGGACTGCCCGGCGCACCGTGTTTGCGTAGCACCGATGGAAAATTGACTGCGGCGCTATTTGTAATGTCAGTCTCGAAAATCCGAGTTGAGAGTACGTTGTGCCGGAATTATTCCACCCGGATAATTTCGAGTTTTGTCGCGGCGCTCGATATCCTTATCTACAACACGGATGTACGCAGAAAACAAGAGGGGCTTCCACGGCCATCGGATTCGTCCTGATCGACATCGAACCGACGCGGGAAAAGGAAGTTTATCAGAAGCTCACGAAAATCAAGGACATCGTCGAGCTGTATCCGCTGTTCGGGGACTACGATCTGATCGCGAAGGTCGAAGCGGATTCGTACGACGCGATCGGGAAATTGGTCGTGTCGAAGATTCGCTCGATCGAGGGCGTGAAGGCCACGAAGACGCTCGCCCGCGTGGCCTTCTGAGCCTAATCCCCAAACGCTAGGATTCTTGTTCGACTACTCTTGCGCGGCGAACTCACCGCCATGTCCGACGATCCTTGACGACGCGCTGTCCTCTCGAACCAGGCCAAAGTCGCCAGTAAAGTCGCCACTCACCGTACGCGAGCACGATGATGGCTGCGACGACCGGCGGCAGCACGACGACGTCCATTCCGGGGAACCACAGACGGAGCTGCACGGGCGCAAATAGGTCCAGGCCCAAACATCCGACCACGTAGAAACCGCGGACCATGTCGCCGAATAGATATGCGACGACTGGGTGCCGACGGGCGAAGGCGCTCTCCCTCGCACCACTGGCGTCTGGCGCATCGACTTCTTCGGTGATCACAACGCGATTGTGGGGCTCTTCGTGATTGATGTCCCGACACTCCCCCGAAGCGCCTGGTTTGCATCCCGTCTATTCCGCTCGTGATTATAAAGTCGCTCTGGAACGGTCACCATTCGCCCCACGGAGTTCCGGAGGCCACACGTTCGCAACGCCGATCATGCCTCCCGAGTGGGCAATGTGCCAAAATCATCGTATATAGGGACCGACTTGACCGCCTCTCAGTCGGAGGAGGATTAGCGTGGAGTCCTCGGAGCCTCAAGTCCAACCTGCGCCTTCTGAGCCATTCAGACCGGAAATAACGCCTGCGGCCGCAAAACCCCGAGGACGGAGGGTCCTCATCGTGCTCATCGTCGCGGCGGTCCTCATCATCGCCGCGCTCGCGACCTTCTTCGTCCTGTACCTCGGATCGGGTTCGATCTTCGTGACGAGCAACAACCAGTTCATCCCGGCCGGCGAGCCCACGGCGTTCACCGCGACGGTCACGCCCCCGCCTTTCGTGAGCAGGACGGGCGTGCAATGGGACTTTGGCGACGGCAACAAACAGAGTTCGACGGGCGACACGATCGGTCACACGTACGCGAATCCAGGCAACTACTTCGTCCTGTCGACTGCGTCTCTGAGTAACGGGAAGACCGTGGACAACGCGAAAGGTCTCTTCCCAGTGCAAGTGGGCGCCGCACCCGTGACGAACCCGAATCCGCTCGGGACGTCGACTTCTCTTGGGGCCCTTACATTCAACAAGACGCTGTCATCCTCCGGCGCTCCGTTCATCGCATCCGGAGGCCACATCGCCTTCGTCGGTGCGGTCGCCCAGCCGCCGGATTTCGAATTCGATGACCTCGTCGACTCGGTCGCGAATTCGTGGGTGAACTACACCTGGCAAGTCACGAGGCTCAGCATCAACTTCGGTGACGGTTCGACGCCGGCGACAAACAACTCCCGGGTTGATAACGCGACAGAGAACACGTTGGTGGCGGACCCCTACATGATCGCGCACACCTACAATTCCGGGGGCATCTTTAGCGTGTCCCTGACCGTCACGACGGGAAACTTCTCCGCAGCGCAGACGAACTCGACTCCGGCGCACCCGACCCTCACGGCGACGGGACAGACGCAGACGACCATCGTGGGGTTGACCGTGGCCGCTGGCTCGTACGGCGTGATCACGTATTCAGGGAATGTGATCAAGCCAGGAATCATCACGAACATGGAGGCCGTGACCGGCGGATACACGACGCTGGACCCGGCCCTTGACTACGAGTCTACGGGTTTCGAGGTCATCTCGAACATCTACGAGACGCTAATCGCGTACAACGGCACCTCGACCGAATCGTTCGTCCCGGTCGTCTCCGACGTGATTCCCACCGTGGCGAACGGGAGAGTCTCGCCGGACTTCATGAACTACACATTCCACATTCGCCCCGGCCTGAAATTCTCGAATGGAGATGGTGTGACCGCCTGGGACGTCAAGTATTCGATCAGTCGCACAATGCTCTTCAACTCCGGATCGCCGTTCCCGCCCGGATGGATCATTTCCCAATTCTTTGTCCCGGGGACGTTCATCGCGGGACTCACGACTCCACCCGGTTGCGACCTCAGCACTCCTGGGTGCTCGCTCGACGCGGCTCAGACCTTCAGCGTTGTCGATGGCGCCATCTCTGTTGACAACGCAACCCAGACGGTGACGTTCCACCTGATCAGCCCCGCGCCGCCGCTCCTCTTCTACCAAGTCGTTGCGGATCCGCTGGGCGCCGCCATCGCGGACCACCTCTGGCTGGAGGCGACCGGTCCGAAGCTGATCTGGAACCCCGCGGGCTTCGTCGATTACGAGAAGTACAGCGCGCTCCAGAACTACGTGCCCGCCTGGCGCAACGGCGCCGTCGGCTCCGGCCCGTTCATGATCGATTACGTGGCGAACCCGGACTCGGTCGTGCTGAAGCCGAACTCCGGGTTCCAGGTGCTGCCCGGCGTACCGGCGGCGACCGTCAGCAAGGTCGTACTCCAGTACGTTGCGGATGCATCCACCCGGGAGCTGTCCCTCGAGTCCGGCCAGGCGGACATCGCTGGGATTCCGAGTGCGCACTTCGACGTTGCGAAGCGGCTCTCGGGACAAGGACTGATCAAAATCCAGTTCAACCCGACGCTGAACATGTTCTGGTGGAACTTCAACCTGGAAATCTATCAGTCGACGATTGGTCCAAACCCGAATCCGTATGGCAACGAGGTACCGCCGAACTTTTTCGTTGACATGAACATGCGGAAGGCGTTCGCATATGCCTTCAACTACGGCCAATATTACGACCAGATTTTGGGCAACAAGGAGTTCAATGCGACGTTTGGCCTGCCCTTCAACGGCATCATCCCCAAAGGCATGATTGGGTACCAAGACCTGTCTTCGCTCAATGTCTTCGACATGACCCTGGCCCACCAGTACTACAACCAGACCGCATGGGTCCGAGACCACGGTTGGGCGACCTCGGGCTTCAAGATTTCCATCAACGTCGAGACCGCAGACATCGTGAATCGAGCCGCGGCGGCCGCTTGGGCCCAGAATATCGAGCAGCTCGCGCCAGGCATCAAGGTCCAGATCAAGCCCATCTCGTTCGAGGAGATGATCGTCAACTCGGTGCCTCACCAGAACCCGATGGGGATTTACTACCTCGGGTGGCTCGCGGATTATCCCTTCCCGACCGACTACACCCTGCCGATGCTACTCCCCGCGGACAGCCCCGTGACGTCTTCGACGCCCGACGGCGGAACGTACCCGAACGCGAACGGGTACAACATCCAATATCTGGCCGCAGACCCGAACGGGACCGACCAGGTGGCGGACTCGACGAACATTCGGAACTGGATCTTGGATAGCATCAGCGCGCCGAATGCGACGAACGTAAACCAGGTCGTGATTGACTCCCAGCAGGCCCAACAGGCCTTCGCTAACTTGTGGTACTACGTGCCGGCGTTCCAGCAATACACGTTCTTCACATTCCGGACCTGGATTACCGGCATGGACAACGAGCTGAACCCGACGCTGGGCGGAACCGATCTGCTGTACAACCTGATCACGAAGCCGAGTACGACCACGACGAGCGGCTCCCCGAGCGGCTACTTCGTCGCGACGGGAATACCGTTCTCCCTTGACGCGACTGCAGCGGCGCTCTCGCGGGTGGCCCCCTTACCGTTTGGCGGTCGAACGTTCGAGCGCGGATGGCAGCGGTAGACTTGCGGTGTCGTGCTTCAGCGAGAGGCGTGCCGGTGGGTTCCGAACCGCCGGAGGGGAAGGGCGAGTGCCAGAGAAGGCCCTTGGTCTTCAGGTCTGATGCGGTCAATTGGTCTCGCGCTCCCGGTAGACCTTCCGGGAATCGGGAAAAATCCTTTAGGCCACGCCCCCTCACTAGGTCGGATCGAAAATGCGCCTGATTCTCTACATCGTGCGCAGACTTCTCATCCTCATCCCGACGCTCCTCGGCGTGACGATCATCACGTTTACGCTTAGCCACGCGTTCGGCCCGAACCTCGCGATCGCGGTCTACTGTACGCCGAAACTGGGTGCTTGCGACATCAACAACCCGCTCTTGCAGCCGATCGTGCAACAGTTCCATCTGCGGGATCCCATCCCCGTTCAATATGTCTACTACCTTCAGGGGCTCCTCAGTGGAGACTGGGGATACACGACTTCCGCCATTAAGGGCGGGATGCCTGTAACGCAGGCGATCTCCATTTTCTTCCCGCAAACGGTTGAACTCGCAGTTGCGGCAACCGCGTTCGCCACGTTGATCGGGGTCCCCACAGGGACGGTCTCGGCGCTGCGAAAAGATCGGTTGCCCGACCATGCGACGCGCATCTTTGCCCTAGTCGGGTATTCGATTCCGTTCTTCTGGCTCGCCCTCCTCCTGCAGATGCTGGCGATCGCGCTCCTCCCCGGATGGGAAATCACCGGTGGATACAGCCCGAGCTCCATCAGTCCGTCCACTGAATCATGGGCTTTTGTGAACCTCGGGGGGACGTATCAGCTGTTCTCCCAGCCCACGCACTTCCTGGTGCTTGATGCGGCGCTTCACGGATCGTGGGCGGTGTTCATGGACGCCCTGAAACATCTCGTCCTTCCGACCGCCACCCTCACGATCGGGATCCTCGGCGTGGTCCTGCGCATGGTGCGTTCCGGGATGGTCGACTCGATGAACCAGGACTACGTTCGTACGGCATGGGCGAAGGGATTGCCGGACTGGGTCGTCACGCGGACGCACATCCGAAGAAATGCGCTTCTCCCGGCCGCGACGGTGATCGGCCTTCTCTTCGCCGGCCTCCTCGGCGGCGTCGTGCTTGTCGAGGACGTATTCGCGTGGCCCGGCATCGGCTACTGGGCCACCCAGGCGATCCTCGGATTCGACGCCGGCGGAATCATGGGGACGACGCTAATTTTCGCCCTCTTCCTGGTCTTGATTAACCTGGCAGCGGATGTGATCTACGCGTATCTGGATCCTCGAATCAGCTTGTGAGGCCGGACCATGAGCACGGTCACGGTGCGTCGCGGGGAGACCGCCCGATTCGACCTGTCCGGCTGGCGTCGCCGGTTGGGGGAATATTGGCTCATGCTCCGCCTCCTGATGAAGAGCCCGCCCGCCGCGGCCGGTCTGATCATCGTGCTGGGCTATCTCGGCATCGTGATCTACGACCAGTTCTTCGTGGCGCACAATGACATCATGCTCCCGAATTTCTCTGACCCGTTTCCGAAGGCGCCGTTGTGGTGGCCCGGAGGGACGGCAGCGGGCGGCTGGATGGGGACCACGTACCCCGGGATCGATTTGGGCGACGCGGTCGTGAAAGCGATTCGCATCGACCTGATGTACTCTACGTTTGTCGTTCTCTCGGGCGCGGCGGTCGGAAGTCTGATCGGGGTGTTCGCCGGGTTTCGCGGAGGGTTCTTCGACGAGGCGCTCATGCGGGTCACGGATGTCACGTACTCTATTCCGTTCCTGGTCTTTGCGATTGCCGTCGCATTCGCCCTGAACAAGAGGGACTTTTTCACGATCAACCTCATCCTCCTCATCCTGTGGTGGCCTCCCTACGCGCGCCTCGTCCGGGCCCAGTCGCTGTCCGTGCGGGAGCTCAAGTTCGTAGAAGCGGCCCGCGCCGCCGGCGCGTCGGACGCACGAATCATGATCCGGCATGTACTTCCGAACACGCTCGCACCCGTCTTCGTTCAGATCTCGCTGGACCTCGGCGTCGTCACCCAGATCTTCGCGGCACTCGAGTTCATTGGCTTCAACGCGGGCAACCTCTTCCTCCCGGAATTAGGCAACCTGATCAACATCGGATGGACGATCGGTTTCCGGGAGAACCCCTGGACGATCTTGGTCCCAGGGATTGCCCTGCTTATCTTCACGGTCGGGGTCAACCTCCTCGGGGACGGCCTCCGCGACGTCCTCGATCCCCGTGCGCGGAGGTAGCGCGTGGAGCCGATCCTGGTCGTCCGAGGTTTGAAGACGGAGTTCTCGACCACGCGCGGGATTCTCCGGGCGGTGGACGAGGTCGACCTCGAGATTCGAAAGGGTGAGGTGGTCGGGCTCGTCGGCGAGTCGGGCTGTGGCAAGACGGTCACAGCGCTTTCGATCATGTACCTGATTCAGCAACCGCCGGGGCGAATCGCTGGCGGTGAAATCTGGTTCCGAGGCCTCAACCTCCTCGCCGGGAGCGAGGACGACATCCGCGTCGTGCCACGGACGAAAGGCCAGCCTAGGTTTCTGCCGTCGGACCTACTGCTGAAGAAGCACCGAGCCCGGATGAACCGGGTCCGAGGACGAGGCATGTCGATGATCTTCCAGGAGCCGATGTCCTCCCTGAACCCCGTTCTCCGGGTCGGATATCAGGTCGCCGAGGTGCTGATGTTCCAGCGCCGACAGGAGATTTGCGACCGCCTGCTTTCGCGCCAGGATCTGACCGAGCAAGATCTCGACCTGTTCCGCCAGGCGGTCGCTACCGGAGATGCGTCGGAGCGAGAGCGCCTGGTCGCCGACTTCTGCGTCCGGACCGGGCTGCGACCGGACAAGATCCACGCCTTGATCAATGCGTCGGGTTTGCCGGTCGATGAACGGATTGCTCGGGTCCAGCGATTCGCGGGTCGACGCCGTCAAGGGGTCGGCTGGTGGCTCCGATTCCTGAAGCGCCTCGATGCGATGGAGGAGACCCACTATGCACGTGAGTGGGAACGACTGTCGAGACTCTCCCTGGGTCAACCAGCGGTCGATCTGTTGGATCCGGCGGAGAACCCGCGAGCAAAGGGCTTGCCTCCGCTCGCGACCGTTTCGCCGCGCCCGGATGCCCTTCGTCTTTACTTTCGATCTGCAGGCGGTTCGGGGAGCGACCGGAGGAAGGGGGAGCTCCTCATGCCGTCCGAGGACCTTCGGGCCCGCGTCGAGGTCCTCCTTCAAGAGAGCGCCTCCGGGCCGTTCGGCGCAATCTTCGCCATTGTGAAATCTGTCGCGCTCGAGAAGGACGCGATCGAGCTCAGGTTCCGGGAGCCGGCGACGGACTTGTTCCGGACCGAGACCGAGCTTTGGTCCCGACGGTTGCTCTATCGAATCGTCACCTCGATCCCCGTGGTCCGATCGGTCCTGGACCGGCCAATCGAGGAGGAGGCGCGGCGACACGTGGTCGAGCTCTTCCGACGCGTCCGGATTTCGGAGCCGACGAAGGTCTACGACGCGTACCCGCACGAGCTCAGCGGCGGGATGCAGCAACGGGTGATGATCGCCATGGCGTTGGCGGGGGAGCCGGCCCTGATGATCGCCGACGAACCGACGACGGCGCTCGACATGACGACGCAGGCGCAGATCCTTGGGCTTCTCAAAGACCTCCGGAAACGAATCGATTCCGCGATCCTCTACATCACGCACGACCTTGCGGTCATCGCGGAACTCAGCGACCGGGTCGCCGTCATGTACGCCGGGAAAATCGTCGAGGACGCTCCTGTGGCCGATCTCTTCGCCAACCCGCTTCATCCGTACACGCAGGGTCTCCTCCAATCGATCGTTTCGACGGAGAGTCAGAAGCTCGAAGCGGGCGCCCCGCTCCCCACGATTCCAGGAGTCGTCCCGGATCTGTTGACGCCGCCGTCGGGCTGCCGCTTCCATCCGCGATGTTCTTTCGCCTTCGATCGGTGTCGGATCGAGGAGCCGAAGCTCCTCTCCCACGGGCCGGATCGGAGAGTCGCCTGCCATCTCTACCCGGAGGAGGTGGCGAGTGGCGCGACCTAGTCGAGATCGTAACGAGATCCTGCTGGCTGCCCGAGGCCTGAAGAAACACTTTCCGGTGAAAGGCGGACTCCTCCAGCGAGAAATCGCGACCGTGCGGGCCGTGGATGGCGTGGACCTCGTAATCCGCCGTGGGGAGACGGTCGCGCTCGTCGGCGAGTCCGGCTGCGGCAAGACCACGTTCGGTCGGCTCCTGCTCCGGCTCATCGAGCCCACGGAAGGCGATGTCCTCTTCAACGTGCCCGTCGAGGTCTTCGAGCGCCTGCGCACGAATGCCCGAGAGGCCGTCCCCGACGACGGCCACACGAAGGATCTGCTCCGCCAATACTCGCTGACCCGAATGCGCCGCAGGTCGATGAAGGCGCTCCGCCGTTTCATGCAGCCCGTTTTTCAAGACCCGTTCACCTCGCTGGATCCTCGCCTGCTCGTCAAGGACATCGTCGCGGAGCCGCTCCTGGTCAGTGGTCTTGCGACCCGTCCGGAGGCGTACGAACAGAGTGCCCGTCTGCTGCAAGAGGTCGGTCTGCGGCCCGAGCATCTGTACCGCTTCCCCCACGAGTTCTCGGGAGGCCAGCGCCAGCGGATTGCGATCGCCCGCGCCCTCGCGCCGGAACCGGAGTTTCTGCTCCTGGACGAACCCACGAGCGCCCTCGATGTGTCGGTGCAAGCGCAGATCCTGAACCTCCTCAAAGACATTCAGCAACGACAGAGCCTCACGTACCTCCTCATCACACACAACCTCAGCGTGGTGCGGCACATGGCGGACCGCGTCGCGGTCATGTACCTCGGTCGGATTCTCGAGAGGACGCGAACGGCCGAGCTGTTCGCCAATCCAATGCACCCGTACACGAAAGCGCTTCTCTCCGCCGTCCCCTTGCCCGATCCGAAGCGACGGCGGGAACGGATCATCCTTCCCGGGGACGTTCCGAGCCCCATCGCCCCGCCGGCCGGGTGCCGGTTCCACACGCGCTGCAACGCCGTCCTTCCGCATTGCGGGTGGAGTTCGAGGGATGTGGCGGCGACCGCGGCATACCTGTTCGATCCCTCTCGGAATCCGGAAGCATCGGATCTCCCGCCACTCGAGGAAGTGACGATTCGCGGGGAGGAGGTCCTCCTCCTTCGCTACCGCGAGCCGGCCACCGAGTCGCATCGACTGCGGGTGGAGGCGCTCGTGAGAGCACGATCGTCGCGGCCGGATGGAGTCGCGTTCCGTGCGATCGCTCGGGTCGGACTCGACGCTGGCCGCGTCGTCCTCGAGTTCCTACCGCCGCTGGAGCCGGAACTCCTCGAAATCGTCCCGCATCATTTCGTCGCCTGCTATCTGTACCCGGGAACCCAGCCCGTGGCGACCTGACGCCGCAAGCCAATGCGTAGACGAATGAAGCGGTCGAGTCCGCGGCTCACTCTTCCTGCTTCGGCTCGTACACCGCGATGGCTTCGATGGCGATCTTCAGGCCCGGATTCGCGATGCCGAGTTTCGCGGGAGATCGCGCCGGCGGTTCTTCCGGAAAGAATTCCTTGTACGCCTCATTCATGGCCTGGAAGTCCGCCGGGTCGGTGAGGAACACGGTGGTCTTGACCACGGAGGCCATCGTCAGCCCGAGTTCTTCGAGGATCGACGCGATGTTTTTCAACGATTGTCTCGTCTGGCCGGCGACATCGGGCGCGGCCCACTCACCGGCTTTCCCACCGGGAGCAATCGGCGCTTGCGCGGAAATGAAGACGAAGCCGTTCGCGACGACGCAGTGGGAGTAGGGACCGAGGGGCTTCGGATGCTTCGGCAGATCGGGGACCGCTCGCACGTCGTTCGCGCCGGGAACGTCCCGACGACCAAAAGGATTGTGCCGGAGGACTCGTCGTCCTCCGGGTTCTATGCATGCAAGAGTATATTAAATTCGGACGGCGTTGATGGGGAGAACCCGAGACACACTTCGGCCCACGCGGTGGGATTCCGGATGGCCAAGAGAGACCTTGTCTTTCGCATAGGCGGCGCCGCTGGAGACGGCGTCTCGTCGACCGCGGAGAGCTTCGCGAAGATCAGCGCGCGGAGCGGAATGCATACCTGGACGTATTCGTCGTATCAGAGTGTGATCCGCGGCGGCCATGTGTGGACCCAAATTCGCGGCGGCCTCGATCCGGTCCTGTCTCACGGGGTGGACCCGGACGTTGTCGTGTGCCTGAACCAGCAGACGATGGATGTCCACCAGGGGCAAGTCACCGAGGGCGGCGCGATTGTCTACGATATCGACGGCACGAAGCCGGATCCGAAGAAAGTCCGCGAGAACGTGCGCCTCTTGGGGATTCCCCTCCGCAAGAAAGCACAAAGCCTCTCCCCGAACGCGTTGATGCGGAACACGGTCGCCCTGGGCGCAGCCGTCCGCCTGTTCGACCTGGACTTCCGGCATGTGGAGAGCGCCTTCAAAGACATCTGGGGGGACAAGAAGCCGGAGATCGTTCAGCAGAACATCGCGGCTGCGAAGCTCGGTGCGACCGCGGTCGAGGAGATGGGCGGTTCCCTGAACCTCGGACTGGCGTATCCGAATGAGCCGAAGTACCTGATGACCGGGAACGAAGCGATCTGTCTCGGCGCCCTCGCGGCAGGCGTGAAGTTTCTCGCGCAGTACCCGATGACGCCGGCCTCTTCGATTCTCCACTGGATGGCGTCTCACGGCCCTCCGCACGGCGTCGTCGTCAAGCAGGTCGAGGACGAGCTGGCGGCGATGAACATGGCCGTCGGCGCGGGCTTCGCTGGGGTCCGCTCGATGACCGCGACCTCCGGCGGTGGCTTCTCCCTGATGGTCGAGGCGATCGGGCAAGCCGGGATGACGGAGACGCCGCTCGTCGCGATCCTCGTGCAGCGGAGCGGCCCCTCGACCGGGTTGCCGACGAAGACCGAACAGGGCGACCTCAACCTCGCGCTCGGCGCAGGCCAAGGGGATTGGCCGCGAGCGATACTCGCACCGCGAAATCCGGAAGATTGCTTCCGTCTCACCGCGCAGGCGTTCAACCTCGCGGAAATCTACCAGACGCCGATCATCCTGATCTCCGACCTGTACCTGGGCGAGGGCTACCGGACCGTCGAGAAGCCGGACTTCAACGTCCCGATTGTACGCGGCATGTCGGCGGCCAACGGCGGGGAGGTGAAGGAGTTCAAGCGATACCTCCTCACCGAGAGCGGCGTGAGTCCTCGGGCGATTCCCGGCATGAAAGGATATCAGTTCGTTGCGGCCACGGACGAGCACATGGAGAACAGCGAGCTCATCTCCGACGTTCTCGCGGGCATCCCAGAGTACGTCGCGGAGCGCAACCGGATGCACGAGAAGCGAATGCGGAAGCTCGACGGGCTTCGGAAAGACACGCCACCGCCAGAGTTGTGGGGGCCGGAGGACGCGGACCTCACCCTGATCCATTGGGGGTCCACCTGGGGCGCGGCCCACGAGGCAATCCAGAACGTCGAGGCGCGCGGGATCCGGGTGAACAGCTTGGAGTTTCCGACCCTCTTCCCCTTCCACGCCGAGGCGACCCTCGGCCTCCTGAAGAACGTGAAGCAGAGCCTCGCGATTGAGGGGAACTACACGGGCCAGTTCACGCGTCTCCTCCGGGCGGAGACCGGATACAAGCCGGACCACTTCTTCGGGAAGTACGACGGCGAGCCTTTCACCTGGCGGGACATCTCCGACAAGATCATGGAGGCGGTCGCGTGAAACTCGAGTTCGAGATGGATACCTACAAGTCCGAGATCAAGCCGACCTGGTGTCCGGGCTGCGGCGACTTCGCGGTCCTGCGGGCGCTCCAGACCGCGATCCACGCGCTCCAGCTCGAGCCGTGGAACATCCTGATCGTCTCGGGGATCGGATGCTCGAGCAACTTGCCACACTTCCTTTCGACGTACGGATTCCACGCGATCCACGGACGGGCGTTGCCGGTCGCGGAGGGCGCGAAGCTCGCGAATCCGGATCTGCAAGTCATCGTGACCGGGGGCGACGGAGACGGATACGGAATCGGGGTGGGACACTTCATTCACGCGATGCGAAGGAACTTCGACATCACGTACCTCGTCATGAACAACCAGATCTATGGACTCACGACCGGGCAGGCGAGCCCGACCTCGGAAAAGGGCATGAAGACGAAGTCCACGCCCATCGAAGGGGTCATCGAAAACCCCGTGGATCCGATTTCCCTAGCGTTGGCCTCCGGGGCCACGTACGTGGCGAGGGCCTTCAGCGGGGATGTGAAGGGCATGGCGGAGCTCGTCAAAAACGGCATCGAGCACCATGGCTTCTCTCTGATCGATTGCATGTCCCCGTGCGTCACGTACAACAAGGTCAACACCTACGATTTCTTCCGCGAGCGCGTCTACGATCTGCAAAAGGAAAGCCACGACTCGAGCGACATGAAGGCCGCCTTCGCGAAGGCGATCGAGTGGCCGTTCGTGCAGCGCGACCGGATTCCTCTCGGCCTGTTCTACCGGAACGAGAACGTCCCGACCTACGAGGACCTCGAACCCGCACTCAAGAAGGGGGCGCCGATCCGGCAACCGCTCGGCATCGAGGACCCCGAGGAACTCCTGTCGGAGTTCCTGTGAGTTTCGAGCCAATCCAACGACGGGGCGATCGAGGTCGCCGATTCGGTCCCTCCACTCCAGGGGAACCGTTAATGGGTCCTCCGGGCATCTGGGGCGGAATGGTCGGCCCCGCCGATCCGATTGCCGAGTTCGAGCAGGCCTTCGACAAGCGGATTCGGTTCTTCCTGGCGACCCTCGTTGTCGGGCTCCTGTTCCCTCTCGGGTTCCTGGGCTACCTGTTTCTCGCGGTCCCCGGGACCTTCGGAGCGTGGTTTTTCGTCTATGTCACCGCCGAATTGGTGGCGACGGCGGTCTTCATCCGCTGGTTCCGAACGCGCCTCGAGCGGGCCAAAAACCTGCCGAGGGCAATGAGACACCGGTTGGCACCTTCAGGCGTCGGGAAGAGCCCGACCGTTGTCTTCGACAACGGACTCGTCATGACTTCAGGATTCCAATTTCGGTTGTTCGGGTCGCCGATGGGAGGAACGATGATTCCGACTTCGGAAGAAGTGCCTCGGCTCGTACGAGGGATGGTGCGGATGCGATCGGTTCTTCGCGTCTTCCGCAACCACGGGCCCGAACCCCTCCGTGCGCGTCTCGATTCGATTCAGCAAGCGCTGAAGGCACGTTTCTCGAATCTCATCGTAGCGTTACCCCGCCCGTTATCCCCGCCGGACCCGCAACGCCCCTCCTGGGTTTCAACGGCAGCGTTTTCCACCAGCCCGCTCGATTCCGAGCGCATCTTGGCGCAAATCGATCCCCTCGCATCCTTGCTCGAGGACGCTGCCGCCATGGGCCGGGATCTCGGCGCTAGAACCCCAGCGGCTCTCCGACCAAGATCAGGGTGATCCGGCCGGGGCGGTCCCACTCGTACACGACCAGCTTCCCGACCGAGCTGCCCGGAGCCCCGAGCCTCTTCATCCGTTGATCCTCCAAAGGCAGCGCGACTTCTCGAGTCCGTCGGATCGCGTCGTCGAGGGTCGGTACGAGCTTGTTGTTCCCCGCGACCCAGATGACGTGCGGCGGACCGTAAACGTAGAACGCCTGGCGGCTGCCGCTCTGGTCGGCCCCGACGACCTCACCCGTCTCGGCGATCGCCTGGACGCTACCGAGATAGAAATCGGCCTCGGCGGAGAGCTTCGCCCGAATCCGGACCCGGCGGGTCGTGTCGCTCTCGGCCTGCCATTCCAAGTTCATGTACCGGTAGCCCGACGCGGGATCCTTCAGCTGGTCCACAAGCCCGATTTCCTGAAGCGTGGTCGAGCTCCCGTGGGCCACCGTCGATCCTTTCGGGATCAAACGGAGGACGGTCTCCAGTGCTACGCGCCGATCGCGAACGTAGATCGGGGAGATGCCCCGCTGCTTCAGGGCGGCGAAGGTTCGTTCGACCCGCGCCTTCGTCGTTGGATCGAGGCCGGGGAAGGCCAGTTCGACGTCCACGCGTCCCACCGGATCTAGCTCGTGCGCCAGTTCTTATTGAATCTTACGCTCGATTCGGGGGAACTCCAGGCCTTTTTCGTCCACTTCGCCGCGCTGCATTTTCCCGATTCGTGCTCGGTCCCGGTCCACGTGAGCGAGCAGCTTCGCGGCGTCGATGCCGAGGTAGTCCGCCGGATAGGACCGCATCTTCTGCGCCCCCCGCTCGAGCAGCGTCGCGGCCCCGATCAGGTTCCCGTTCTGGAAGTGGTGGTATGCGGCACATATCTGGATGAGCCCCTGGAGGAACAACTTCGGCTTGCCGTGTTCCCGTTTCCAGAGATCCTCCAAGACCTCGTGGGCCTCGAAGAAGTATTCCTCGTTGAAGAGGCGGATGCCTTGCTGGACCGGGTCGAGGCCCGCGGGCGGTTCGGGTTCCACCATTCGTTCAACGTAAGAAAGGGAACGGAATCAACTTTCCGCCGCGGCAGGCCGGCGCGGCTCCCGTCCCGGAGACAGCATGGTGCGGACCACCTCGGGCCCGTACGTTCCCCGCTCCGTGACGATCGTGGTGACGAGCTCCGCGGGCGTGATCTCGAATGTGGGGTTGGTCGCCTCCGAGTTCCGTGAGCCCGGCCAGGTTCCTGCGTCGTATCGGGCGTCGAACTTCAACGTCTCGCAGGCGACGTAGAACGGCTTCTTGCGGTCTCCCGCGGCACGTGCGAGGCCACGGGTTCCGACCTTGTTGACCACGGCTCCGTCCCGCAGGACGCTGTCGGCCCCGACGAGTGCGCACGAGGCCCGCGCCAGGAGGGAGGCTCCCTCCGAATCCGGGACCGCCGACGCCGGGACTCCCGCGTCCGAGAGGGCGTTCGCCATCGTGCGTCCCTCGAAGAGGGGACCGGACTCCAGTACATAGGCGCGGTTCACGTGGCCACGGCCGTGCGCCATCTTGATCGCCTCGAGGACGTTGTCGCTGTAGCTGAGCGTCACGATCGTCGCATGAGGCGGGACGACCTTCAGGAACGTCCGCGCGATCCGCTCCCGGGCCCGGTCCAGCTCCGTTCGGATCTCCAAGAGGACCGCCTTCGGATCGAGTCCTTCGGAGACGAGCCGGGCGACCAGCTGTGCGACGTTGTGGACGATGGCCATCGCCGGTTGTGCTTCGGAGATCCGTCGGGCGACCTCCGCGAGTTCCTTCGGGTCCGGTCGGCCTTTCGCGTTCACGATGGCGAGGCCCATCGTGTCGACCGCGAGGCGCGCGAGCTTCGACGCACCGCTCGTCCGGTCCTCCGCCATTCCGCGGATCGCTTCTTCAACCGGTGTGGGCAGCATGCTCCATCCTCTCGTGGTACGTCGCGAGGCCGGTGATGCTCACGCGGATCCTCCGTTCGAGGAAATCCCGCGGGTACCGCTTCGCCGCGCGGCAACTCATGTCGTACAACTCGCGCAAGACGCCTTCTTCGCCGATTGAAGTGAGCTTGTCTCGGACCACGCGAGCCCATGCCGGATACGCGGCCATCATCGCCTCGATGGCGGCCTTCGGCTGCGTGTGCGGGCCATAGTGACTGAAGAGAAGGGCTCGAGGATTTAGCGCCAGGAGTCGTCGGAATGTCTCGAGATTCTTCTCCAGGTCGAAAGCCGGCGCCGGAGTGACCGGCATGAGGATCTCGTCGCCGGGGAAGTACAGACCGGCAGCGTCCCCGGTGTACAGGCATCGGTTGCGCTCGTCGAGGATTGTGAGCTCGTGAGGCGCGTGGCCGGGCGAGTCGAAGAAGACTAAGCTATGCTTCCCGAGGTCCAGGCGGTCTCCTTCGTTCACCGGTACGAGCCGATCCGGTTGGATGGCCCGCATCGTGCCGAAGACGTCCGCCTCCTCCGGCCCGAGGGCCTCGCGCGCGCTGGCCACGAGTTTCGTCGGGTCGACGAGGTGCTTGAGGCCCCGCGGGTGCACGTACACCTTGGCCCGCGGCATTTCCGGGAGCAGAAATCCGGCTCCGCCGGCGTGGTCCAGATGGATATGGGAAACGACGAGTGCGTCGATGTCCGCCGGCTTCAGTCCAAATGAGCGCACGGCTTCCAGGATGCGATTCGCATCCCACGAGGTCCCCGTCTCGACGATTGCCTTGCGGTCGTCGTCGATCAGGTAGATCGCGCCGAACGCCTCCTGCTGGAACATTTGCACGTCCGCCAGGTGGGTTTCCGCGTCGAAGGGCAGGCGCTCGAACGGCATCGGTGCGATGATTGCCGTCCCGGCCATGTACTTTCCCGTTTGCAAAGGGCACATCTCAGCGATAGTTGACGGGTGACGCTCTCGCGTGACATTCGCGGTGAGTCGAGCGGGAATGCTTTTCTACATCACGCGGACTTCGGGGCCGCGCGGCGGTAGCCAAGCTCGGAAACGGCGCGAGATTTAGGGTCTCGTCCCGCAGGGGTTCCCAGGTTCGAATCCTGGCCGCCGCAGTCTCCAACGAAACCTCAACGCGCATCTTCGCGGGACTCCCGCCAAAAGTTCATCCCGTCGGACGTGGATGGATTGATCCATGGCCGGCACGACGTTCCCGCAAGGCACCTCCGTGTCCATCGCGTCTCAGGCCCAGTGGGATCCCACGTCCAAGATCCGCGAAACGTCGTTGGACCGAGAAAGCCTCCCGCGCCGGCACGATCCGTCACCGGATGCGCTCAATCTGATCTGGTTTTTCGTGGCGCTGTTTGGCGGGCTCTTTGTTCTCGCCGTGTTGCTTCGCCTGTTTCGCTGATTGGTTCGATCCCGCTCGCCAGCGCCTCATTTCTGAACGTCGAGCAATGCGACCTTCTCCAGGACGAGGTCGGCCCGTTGTGACGTTGGTATCGTCTCCGCTTCTTTCTGCGAGATCCCGAAAGCCGCTAGGGCTTTGCTCGCCGGGTTGAGGACCTCGTCGTCTCGCGGCCATCCCATCGCCTGAAGGAGCTCGTCGACTTTCGCGTCGCCGAACAGCACGATTCCTACGGTCGTCGTCTCCCTCCGGAGGCCGGCCACCCGGATGGCGTCCTGGACCTGACGCTGACCGGAAGCGTAGAGCAGCGTCTCCATCGCCAGGGACCGTGAGGACATCGTGTTCGAGTCCCGGGCTCGAATCGCATGGCGGGCCGCGGACTCGAGATGGTCGCGGCCGAACACCGATCGCGCATCGAGCAGGCAGACCTCCGCCGCATGAGACACACCCCAATCGGCCGCGGTTCGGACGGCTTTTTCCGGATTCACCGCGGAGGCCTTCGCTCCCGCGATCACGAACGTCACGGAAAATCTCCCAATGCGGCCTGGCCCTCGATTTCCCGCACATCGACCGGCGCGCCGACTTGCTCCTTGATCTTCATCGCGAGGGCCGAGCCGATCGTCGGGATGCGCGCGAGATCACTTGGATTCGCCTTCTGCAGATCCCGCAACGTCTTGTAGCCCCGCTGGAACAGCGCCCGTCCCCGGACCCGGCCCACGCCGCGGAGGGAGATCAACTCGAGGAGCTCCTCTTTGATGCCGTACTGCACCTGGATCGTGAGCCGCGTGAGCGCACGGACCTTCTTCTTGTTAAAGATCCGACCGAGTTCGCCCATCGAGTACAGGAGCCACTCCGCCTGATCCGTCATCCGGCGGATGTCCCCGGGCCCGATCCCGAATTTCTTCGTGACCTCTTCCTCTGTCCGCTCCGTGATCCAGT
>Ga0209235_1000375_pt1 | contig 22100 bp, 18 predicted proteins | sample GraSoi013_1_20cm_4_FD_185817 | JGI IMG/M metagenome (GOLD analysis project Ga0209235, IMG submission 185817) | Grasslands soil microbial communities from the Angelo Coastal Reserve, California, USA - Sample 09_25_2013_1_20cm (SPAdes) (version 2) | ecosystem: Environmental > Terrestrial > Soil >... | reverse complement strand
ACCCTCCATGGGAGTCACCTCTGAACGACCTAGTTGAGAGACCTGTAGCACCGATCCACGCCGAGCCCCAGTGCCTCTGCCCGACTTGACTCTCACCGCCAGAGAGCGAACCAGGCCGCGCTGCTCTCGGTCGGCGAGCAGATCGACACCTGCAGCGCTGCGGGCCGGCTGGTCCTCAACGTTCTCGCATCGGTGACCAGTGGGAGCGGGAGGCGATCGGGGAACGCACCGCCACGGCGATGCAGCACAAGGCGCGCCAGGGCGAGTACAACCGGCGGGTGGGCGCCCTACGGCCGCCGTTGTCGGCAAGCTCCCTCCTCAGCGCTTAAGCGAGCGCAGCCTGGTCCACTGAAGAAAAAGCTCCAGCACAAGCAGCGGGACGACCCAACTGATCCAGGCGAGCGCTGGAGCCCGCTGCTCAGGCGGACCGAGCCTCCAGAGATCGAGCAGCTTGCTGAATACCCGAAACGAGACAAAGGACAGGGCGATCCCGTAACTGCGCAGCATCCAATCTCGATGCTCGCGAATGGCGCGCTGCCGGATTGCGATAAAGGCAAGTCCGGTCGTCGTCGCCCACGCGCATCCCATGAAGAAGAAGCCGGACGCCCAGACCAGTGCACGCGACATGCTCATCACGGCGAGCAGGCAGCCACCGACGCATCCGGCGCCCACGGCGACCAGGTATAGCCGGCCAAGCCAGCGGTGGATGCCACCGTGCCGGCCGGTAAGGCCGAGCCAGAGCTGGGTCAGTCCGAGGAACAGTGCGAGAGCTGCGCCTATAAGGTGCGGCAGGAAAATCAGCCGACGCTGCCAAAGATGCTCTCCGTACCGCAGCGGGTCGTAGCTCAGAAACTGCACGGCCGCGCGGCGCAGCAACCAGGCGATCAGTCCCGCGAGCAGGGCCAGCACGACCCCAAGCAGCCACTCGCTCAGCTTGCCCGGAGGGAGCAGCACAACATCCTTCCCTCCCGTGATGTCAGTCTTTCCCAACATGGTCGGCGCTGGAAGTTACGGGCAGATCTTCGAGCCGCCTGGCCCAAGGGTCGGCCCGCCCCGTCTCGTGATCCTAAGTCAGATAAGCCACCTTGGATCGCTTTGGTCTAGCCTCCAGCCGGAGCAGTTGTTCGATGGTGGCGCGACTACTTTCATCCGGTTGCTGCCGCATCGCCAGCCCGCGGTTGCAGCGCCACCGCCGACGACGACGGGCAGACCGGGGTGAGCGGCCCTCCAACGGCCCGGACGCTCTCGCTCCCAACCGGCGTCGCGTTCGTGGGGCGGGACCTCCTCGTCACCGACTCGCTTAACCGGAGATTCCTGCTCTACTCCCGAAGGCGGTGAGCCCGCGAAGCGTGCAGCATCATGAAGAGGCCTCCTGCGCGCGGTCGAGCGCCGCCGCTCGCTAGTCGCTTTCGGGTCGCGGCCTTCGAATCGTCAGGTCGGACTGCCAGGCGCCGCCGCAGGTGCTGCTCGCTCTGGGAAATACGCCTGGTCTTCGCCGTGGGAAATTCCGTCGGCAACGCCCTGAGTTCGTTTTCTCGTCAGCGCGAGGAATGACCCGGCGATTGCTGTCGTCCCGAAGATGACGGTCAGTGTCCTCTTCGCAGACGACGTCTTCCCGGCCGACGACCGCAGATCATTGAGGCGTTGCAACTGCTACATAACCGCGGTGCGAGCCGCGGCGTTCCCGCAGCCGTCTAGCTTGTGAATGCGTTGCATCGAGGCAGGATGCTGGGCCAGTTTGCTGGCTGGGCGGCGCGGGCGATTGACGAGGTCGCCGCCGCAGTTCGGGCATCGGCCCGCCATTCCAGCGGCGCACGCAGCGCAGAACGTGCATTCGAAAGAGCAGATGCGCGCTTCGAGGGACTCCGGCGGCAAATCCCTGTCGCAGTATTCGCAGTTGGGGCGCAACTCGAGCATTGTCGTCTCCTGGTACTGCCGCAACGAACCCAACCAGCTTGAACAAAGCGCACCCACGGCTAATTCGGTACCCAACTGGGTCTTGTATCGCTCGTCTCTGTTAACTCCTCTCAGCGCTCTCTCCCTGTGAGAGGTTCTAAATCGGTGTCCTCCGGTGCACCGCAGGACACTGGGGAGTGTCCTCCGGTCCCCCAGTCCGTGTGCGAACAGGCAGAGAATCCGGGCCGGGTCCGCGCCAGCGGGCAACCTCGCGGAGTTCAGGGCAGAAGCAGCCGCTTGGGCAAGGCGCGCCGCGTTCGTCCTGCGAGGCTCCGCCGTGCTATGCAGGATCCGGCTGGTGACGCGTGGGAAAGCGGCGAATTCCGTGGCGACGGATGCTGGTCGTCGCCCTTTTACTGTCGTGCGGCAGAGGATCGACGGGCCTGCCGGACGGCGGGCTCCACTGGTGGACCACTTGCGGCGATCCTCTGTGCGCAGGTCATCGAGACGCAGGGTTGCCCGCGTGCACCGGGTCAGAATCGGCGGGCGCGTCCTGCGTGGTCGCAGGCGCCAAGTGCGATCCAGGCGACAACTGCAATGTCGAGCTGGTATGCGCCGCGAGCGATCCCAAGCAGGGGACCTGCCCGGTCTCTCGCGGCCGTGCAAAGAAGGATATCCGCTATCTCTCGGCCGCTGATCTGAAGACCTACCGCGATCAGCTGCTGCACCTGCCTCTCGCCACGTACCGCTATCGTGAAGAACCCGACGATTCGCGCCTGCGTCTCGGCTTTCTCATCGACGGGCACGAGTCGCTGATCTGCGTCGATCCGGCGCGGGATCAGGTAGATCTCTATGGCTATGCGAGCATGGCGGTAGCAGCCCTTCAGGCGCAGAACATGGAGATCGAGAAACTCCACGAGGAAGTGCGCGAGCTCCGCGCGGCGCTGTCGCACAGCCAGTCCGACGGCGCCTCGCCGCCCGAGCCGAAAGTGGAGCGCGGCCCAGAGGTGAGCGGCTCGCGGTCGAGTACCTCACCGCCGCTGCGCGAGATCCCGCCCGCCGAGCGCAAGCCCGGCCTGCGCGTGATTCCGGTCAAGCCACTTCCACGAAAGCAACCGCCGCCCGATGCGGGCCCGCCGGACGATTCGCCAAGGTAGTCAGTCTTGCAAAGGGTGCTGATGAAATTTCACATTGGCGCGATCTGCACAGTCGCTCTTCTGGCCTCGGCCGGCAGGGCTGAAGAGAGCGAAGAGCGCGAGCGTGAGGAACGGCGCGCGCGGATCGAGAATGTCAGCGACCGGGAAATCCTCTATGCGCTGGGCGCGCTCCTGGGCGCGCGCGTGGCCGGGTTGGGGCTTTCCGAGAAGGAGCAGGCGTTGGTCCGGCAGGGGTTCGCTGACGCCGCGGCGGGAAGGAAGCTCAAGCTGCGCGATCCGGACCTCGAGCGGTGGGGCCCACGCGTCGATGCGGCGTTGGCCCGTCGGGTCAATCCCAAGGTCAGCGCCGAAAAGGACCGCGGCGCTGCCTTCGCCCGGAAAGCAGCGGCCGAGGAAGGTGCGCAAGTCCTTCCCTCGGGGGTGGTGGTGCGCACGCTGAAGCCCGGCCAGGGCCCGAACCCGGCCCCGACCGATCGGGTCAGAGTCAATTATGAGGGCAAGCTGATCGACGGCACGAAGTTCGATGCGTCAGCCGATCACGGCGGGCCGGCCGAATTGCTCCTGGACAAGGTGATCCGCTGCTGGGGCGAGGGCGTGCCGAAGATGAAGGTCGGCGAGAAGATGCGCCTGATCTGCCCCTCGTCCGTGGCCTACGGAGATCAAGGTCGACCGCCGCAGATCCCGGGCGGCGCCACGTTGATCTTCGAAATCGAGTTGCTCTCGCTGGAAAAGTAAACGATCGGCGTCAGGGGCTACGCGACCAAAGTCTTGTGCGAAAGACGCTGCACAGAAACAAACCGTCTTGTCAGCAGGCCGCTGATTGCAGCATACAGTTTTCCCGCTGCGCACGAGCGAAACCGCTCATTGAGGGGGCAATACCATGCAGAAGGGGAACTGCCCGCGCGTCGACCGTGCCCGTCTCCATCTCGTACTCGCGCTCGCACTCGCAGCGGCCTGCGGCGGGCAGATCCAGAGCGACGGAGTATCCGACGCAAAGGTGCAGCGTGCTCCCGTGATCAGCCACGCGGAGCAATACGATCAGTCCGGACCGCTGACGCTGCTGCCCGTTCCCGAGCGACGCGACACGAACGTCGAGCACGAGGTGAAGCGGATCCCCCGCCCCCCGGCGGGCGCGCAGTTGCGCGACCCGGTGCACCAGACTTCGGCGCCCCTGCTCCTGGTCCCCACCATCAACAACAGCTTCGACGGCGTGGGAAACGGCTTCAGCGGACCCAACGGGACGTTCTCGGTGAACGCCGCGCCGCCCGACACCAACGGCGACGTCGGCCCGCGCGACTACGTGCAGACCGTCAACACCGACTTCGCGATCTTCAACAAGGACCCCTCGCGCGGGACGGTCGGGACCGTGCGCTATGGCCCGGTGCCCATCAACACGCTCTGGAGCGGCTTCGGTGGTGGTTGCCAGACCAACAACGACGGCGACCCGGTGGTCCTGTACGATCCCATTGCGGACCGCTGGGTCATCTCGCAGTTCTCGGTCACCACCACGCCCTATCTGCAATGCGTGGCCGTGTCGACGACGAATGACCCGACCGGTTCATGGAACCGCTACGCGTTCTCGTACGGGAACACCGCGTTCCCCGACTACCCGAAGATGGGCGTCTGGCCCGACGCCTATTACATCACCTTCAACATCTTCAACAACGGCTCGACATACGCCGGCGCAAAGCTCTGCGCCTATGACCGCGCCAGCATGATCAACGGCGCCCCCGCCACCCAGCAGTGCTTTCCCAACACCTCGACCACCTACGGCGGCCTGTTGCCTGCGGACCTCGACGGCGCGCGGCTGCCTCCGTCGGGCTCGCCCAACTACATCGTCGGCCAGGGCAGCCTCACGACGACGCTGGCGTACTGGAAGTTCCACGTCGATTGGACGACGCCGTCGAACTCGAGCTTGACCGGACCGACGGAGATTACCGTCCCCAGCTACGTCATCGCCTGCAACAACCCGACCGACAACACCTGCATTCCGCAGTCCGGAACGAACCAGCAGCTCGACGCGCTCTCCGATCGATTGATGTTCCGCCTGGCCTATCGCAACCTCGGCGACCACGAGGCGCTGGTCACGAATCACAGCGTCTCGACCAGCGGCAACACCGGTCCCAGCGGCATCCGCTGGTACGAGCTGCGCCCCGACGCCAGCCACAACTTGACCGTGTTCCAGCAGGGCACCTACGCGCCGGATTCGACCTATCGCTGGATGGGATCGATCGCCATGGACCAGGCGGGCAACATCGGCCTGGGCTTCAGCGCCTCGAACTCGTCGATCCATCCGCAGATCAAGTTCACCGGCCGCCTGGCCGGCGACGTCGCCGGCACCATGACCCAGGGGGAAGGCAGCATCATCGCCGGTGGGGGCTCGCAGACGACGAACCTGAATCGCTGGGGCGACTACAGCATGATGGCGGTCGACCCGAGCGACGACTGCACCTTGTGGTACACGCAGGAGTACATCCCGGCGAATGGCACGTTCAACTGGAAGACGCGAATCGCCAACTTCAAGCTGTCGAACTGCCCGCCCGCTCCCACGAACGACTTCTCCATCAGCGCGAGCCCGAGCAGCCTGACGGTCAACCAGGGCGCCTCCGGAACCAGCACCATCTCGACGACGATCACGTCGGGCAGCGCGCAATCAGTGACCCTCTCCACCAGCGGATGCCCAAGTGGCGCGAGTTGCACCTTCAGCCCCAACCCGATCCAGTCCGGCGGCAGCTCGACGCTGACCGTCGGCGCTGGGACGGCCACGCCCGGCACGTACACCATCACCGTCACCGGCACGGGTACCTCCGCCACTCACTCGACGACGGTGACCCTGACGGTGCCGCCGAACGACTTCTCCATCAGCGCCAATCCGACCAGCCTGACGCTCAACCAGAACTCGACCGGAACGAGCGCCATCTCGACCGCGGTCACCAGCGGCAACCCGCAGACGGTGAACCTGACCGTCAGCGGATGCCCGGGCGGCGCGAGCTGCACCGTCAGCCCCACCTCGATCACCTCGGGCAACGGCTCGACCCTGACGATCAACAGCGGGACCGCCGCCGGCGGAACCTACACTGTAACGGTGACCGGCGCAGGCACCTCGAACACGCACTCGACGACGGTGGCGCTGACGGTGAACGGCCCTCCGCCGCCAAACGACTTCTCCATCTCCGCCAACCCGAACAGCCTGACTGTGAACCAGGGCGCCTCCGGAAACAGCACCATCTCGACGACTGTCACCTCGGGCAATCCGCAGTCGATCACCCTCTCGACGAACGGATGCCCGACCGGCGCGAGCTGCAATTTCGGCACCAACCCGATCCAGTCCGGCGGCAGCTCGACGCTGACCGTCGGCGCCGGGACGGCCGCGCCCGGCACGTACACCATCACCGTCACCGGGACGGGCGTTTCCGCCACCCACTCGACGACGGTGTCGCTGACCGTGCCGGCGAACGACTTCTCCATCTCGGCCAGCCCGACCTCGGTCAACGTGACCGCGGGCAACTCCGGCACCTCGACCATCTCGACGGTCCTCACCTCGGGCAACGCGCAGTCGATCACGCTCAGCGCCAGCGGCATGCCCGCAGGCACCACGGCGACATTCGCAACGAACCCGATCAACTCGGGCGGGTCTTCTCTGCTCACGTTGGCGACGTCGGCCACCACGCCGGCCGGGACATACACGATCACGGTGACCGGTGCCGGCGCCTCGGCGACGCACACCACCGCGGTCACCCTGGGCGTCACCGCGCCCTCGAGCGGCGGCATGACCAACGGCGGGTTCGAGACCGGCAACTTCACGGGCTGGACGACCGTGGGTACCGCCGCAGTGGTCAGCGGTGGCGCGCACTCCGGGACGTATTCCGCGCGCATCGGCGGCACCAGCCCGACGAATGGCGACAGCTCGATCAGCCAGACCTTCACCGTGCCCACGGGCCAGACCCTGCTCAGCTTCTGGTATCAGGTGCACTGCCCCGATACGGTCACCTACGACTGGGCCACAGCCACGCTGCAGGACAATACGACCAACACCACCACGACCATCCTGGCCAGGACCTGCACCAACTCGGGCAGCTGGGTTTCGACCAGCGCCGGAGTGACCGCCGGCCACAGCTACACGCTGACGCTCATCAGCCACGACGACAACTACCCGGGCGACCCGACGTACACGCTCTACGACGACGTCGTCGTGCAATGAGCCGGGGGGACACCGCTCCCTCGACGATGCGGCGGCGACTCTTGAGATCGAAGCGGTGCGGAATCGCACCTCGCAAGGTCGAGTCGCATGCCGCTGGACTCGAGCGAGACCCACGCGTGGCAACTCAGGATTGAAACTAACAGCGGCAGACCAGATGCGGCCCGCCGCCGGCCACCAAGCCTTGCCTTGAGGGGGGTGGTTAGCGACGGGGAAACGGTGGCACAGCGGGACGCCCGAGGTGACCGGCAGTTCGCTACAGCCACACCCGGCCTTGTCGACCCGTTCTGGTGGTCGAACGGCCCGATGCGCGACCCCGCCAGACGATCCGAATCTCAACGGTCTGGTCGTCGGCACCACGTTCCCAGGCGATTTTCCGCGCATCTTCGACGCGTCGCTCGGCGTGCCGGTCATCGGCTTCGGCGGCAGCCAGGGACGCGTGGAGCGCGTGCCTGTGATCTTCCTGCACGGGAATAACGACACGCCGTTTCCGACTGCGTGCAATCCGTTCGGGTACATCCACAACTGGCGCAGTTCTTCCTCGACGCAGGCTACAGCCCGCGGGAGTTGTCGGGCCTCGGCTACCAGGGCGATCAGTGCGACCTGACCACGACTCCGACCAATCGGTCGGGGTTCGCGCACAGCACCCAAGCGAACGTGCCCGACCTGCGCGTCTTCGTCCGCGCGGTGCTCGCATGCACGGGCGCCGAGCCACCGAGCAGGAGTTCGCCTCCATCAACACCGACGGCTCACTGGCCGGCTTCACCACCGTCACCGGCGCCTACACCATCTCCAAGGCGACGGGCGGCTACAACTTCTACAACCAGTCCTCGGCCTACTTCGCCGACGCCGCGGGCAAGCCGCACGTCCTTATCCTGGGCGGCGCGGACGTCAACACCGGCGCCCCGCACGCCGAGGTCTGGTACCAGTAGCGAGGAGGCGATGAGCACTTGCTGAACCTCAACACGCATCGACGCAACCGCGCGGTGCGCGCTCGTGGGCGCGGTCCGGGAGCGGCCGCGGGATGGACGCAGCCGCGGGATGGACGCAGCCGCGGAAAGAGAAGGAATCACCGTCGCAAGTTGCGAGAGCGAGAAGGCGGCGACGGCCAACCAGACCACGATCAGCACCGTCGGAAAAGCCCAGAACCTGGTCAGCCTCATGGTATCTCGTTGCATCGGCATCTCCTCGCGCCGGGACCACTCACTTGCTCAATTCGGATAGCCCCCTGCGACCAGAATGTGACCGCGCCCCACGCGCCGAGCAGCACCGGTGGCGCTCGATGGCAACCCGCCAGGAGAAGCACCGTGTAGAGGGTCTTGTCCGGGAACTCCGCGAGAAGGATGAGAAGGAAGCTCGAAAGCGCAGAATCATTTCACGTACACGACCTCAGTTGCTCGTCGATATTCCCCTGGGAATTGGAGCCGACCCGACGGAGGCGTCGCGCGAATCCAGTACGGCGATCCGATCCCTACTGCGGGGACGCACGGGTACTTCTGCCGGGCGCACGAGGGGATGGGAATGGACGGCGCCGTGCAGGTCAAGTGATGAGAGCCGCATGCGACTGCCAAGGAGACGCGAATCAACCGGTCGTTTGCTGGCGGCGGCGCAGCGAGTAGGAAACGATCAGCAACGCCAGTACGAACACCGCCGGTGCAGCCTGAGCGATCGGCTCGCCGCTGAGAATGTGCGAGGCGATGGCCCCGACCAGATCGAAGGTGAAGCTGGCGTAGGCCCATTCCCGCAGCGTCTGCAGGCCGGGCGGGATCAGGGCCGCCGCGCCGAGAGGTTCTGGTTTGAACTCGCTGAATGTTGTAAAGAGGTTGTTCGCTTTCCGGAGACATCCATGCGGATGCGCACGCTCTTCGCCGCGCTGGCGCTCACCTCTCCCGCGCTGGCCGGCAATACCCAACAGAACCCCACCTGGTGGGACAAGTTCACGTACATCTCGCAGAACGGGCCAGACGCGTTCTCCGCCGCCACCCTAAGCGCGTCGACTGAAACGAACGTGGACGTCTCCAACGAGTGCGGGCCGCAGAGCGAGACCTTCATCGCCATCAATCCGCGCAAGTCCTCGCAGCTCGCGGCCGGCTCGAACGAGATCTTCCGCCTCCCGATGCGCGGCTACTTCTCCAGTGACGACGGCAAGAGCTGGGGCGAAGTGGACCTGCCGCTCCCGCCGCCGATCGGTACCAACGGCGTCGACTTCGGCTCCGATCCGACGCTCGCCTTCGACAGCTCCAACAACCTCTTCTACGGGTATATCGTCGTCTTCTTCGGCGCGGCTTTCAACACGCCCGGCTTCGGCGTGAGCATCAACGGCACCGAGATGGCGGTGGCGCGCTCTACCGACGGCGGTAAGACCTGGCCGCTGGTCACGTTCTTCGATTTCAATGGCGGCGAGAACCACTTCAACGACAAGCCGATGATCACCGCGGACCAGAGCGCGTCGAGCCCCTTCCGCGACAGCGTCTACATCGCCTGGGACGCGGCGCTGGGCGGCTCCTCGAGCGGCGGCATTCGTGTGGCGCTTTCGCGCGACCACGGGCTCACCTTCACCACCACTCGCATAGACAACGCGAACGGGCCGGGCAACGGCATCGGGACGACCGTGACCACTGGGCCGCGGGGCCAGGTGTACGTGGCCTGGAACGACATCGCCGCGAACACCATCGCCTTCAACAGCTCGTTCGACGGCGGCGTCACCTGGGGGACGCCAGGGGTCATCTCGCGGAAGGCGATCCCCTTCGACATCGGCATCCCTGCCGAGTTCAACCGCCGCGCGCTGGTGTATCCGGCCTGCAGTACGGACCGCTCCAAGGGTCCGCACCGCGGGCGAATCACCTGCTCCTGGATGGACCTGACGCCGGATGGACTGGACACCGACATCTACGTCAGCGTCTCCGATGACCAGGGAGCCACCTGGTCGCCGCGGAGCCGGGTCGCGGAGTCGCTGGGCGGAGTGGATCGTTTCAACCACTGGCTTGCCACCGACCCGGTCACCGGTGTGGTGAATGTCTCCTTTTACGACACGCGCAACGACAGCACGGGCGGGCGGTTCGAGACGGACGTGTACCTGTCGCAGTCGGGTGACGGCGTCAGCTTCGCGCCCAGCATCCGCGTCACCGACGCGAAGTCGAACGAGCACGACTGCAACGGCCTGTTTCCCTGCAAGAGCATCAACTACGGCGACCAGCAGGGCGATTACGAGGGCGTCGCAGCCTTCGGCGGCGTCGTGCACCCCGTCTGGACGGACAGCCGCCGCAACACCGAGCGCGCGGGAGACCCGAACTGCGGGCGCGGGCGCGGCATCATGGAGGAGGTCTTCACCGCGACCATCAAGTAGCCAGGAGTCGGCTCTCTAGCAGGGTGTTGATTTTCGCCGAGGGCCGGATCGACGCGAAGCTCCCGGTGTGATCTACGGATCGCGTGAGTGGCTTGAAATTCGCGGTTATGTCCTCGCCATCTCGGGCCAGCGCGAGGCCGCGCGCGCGGTGTTGGCGGAGCCGTGTTAAGCGCCGCGGGTCGATGTTCTACTGGACCAGTAGAGTGGCTCCCCGGAGGACACCGATTTAGAACATATTTCTCTCGCTGGTTCGAGAATCAAGCACTTACGCGATTTGTGCGCGATCGAGAACGGTGCCCGGTCGCAATGACGAACTCTCTCTGTGTTAAGCGCGTGCGAGTATAGAAGCTGCTTAACACCTCGTCGATGGCAAGCTCGTCGGCGCGGTCGGCGTCTCCGGCGATCTCTCCGAGCATGACGGACAATGCGCGGCGGCTGGCGCCGCAGCCTTGGCAGCACCGGCCGCTCGTTGAAGCGCATCGCTTATAGTCCTTTCGCCTAATCCGTCATTTCGCCTCCGTCGTGGCACGGCGAGTCGCGTTTCGTCAGTGTGCGCTGCCCGTCTTCAGCGGCGGCGTGCTGTCCGGCGGCACTCGATGGTGCGTCGTCTGCTCGAACGAGTACGCGTACCCGATGAGCTTCGGCTCGCTGAACGCCGGCCCGGAGAAGGTGACGCCGAAGGGCGAGGTCTTTGGGTGGAAGTTCGGATCGGCTTCGTCGATGCTGGCACTGTTCAAGTTGGGGAAGAATCCCGCCGGCACGATGACGCTCGGGTATCCGGCGCGCGCGGGCGGGTTGGCGCCGAAGTTGGCCGGGAACAGGACGGCGTCGAACTTCTTGCCTTTGCAGCTCCCCTGGTCGGCAACGAGCCCGTCACAATCCCTCGGCACCGCCCCGGTGTATAGGACGTCGAGGCCACAGGTCCTGGTAAGTTTGAGGTCGAGCGCACGGTCCGCCTGGTAATTGCGCAGATCGTCGCCTGGCCCTGTGTTGAGGAGGTCGGAACCCACGGCGATCGCCTGTCCGTACTTGAGGGCTACCTCCGGGTGCGCGTTGTTGAAGGAGATCACGTCCGCGAGGGTGTGGATCGTCCGCCCCGGGATCGAGGCGTTGGAAGCGCTCACGCCGGGTCCAAAGTCTTCGTCGGCGAGATAAGAGTTGAGATCGCGCTTGAAGCCGAACATCAGCACGGTCGAGCAGGGGGGGAACGCGCCCGCGGCGGTGGCCCTGCGGCTGACGACGTCAGTCGAAGTCACGCAGGTGCCGTAGTTGTTCAAGACGTTTTGGGAAGGGATCTCGCACTCTTCGAAAGTCGCGCCCAGCGATGTCATGACCGCGATGGCGTCGTCCATCAGCGTGGTCCGCGCGGCGCCGAGGCCGAATTCGATCCAGTACGGATGCTTCGGCACCGCGATGTGCGCTCCCCGCAGGGCGTTGGACTTGAGGAACTGCGTGTAGTCGCGGAAGCAGTTGCCCGGGGTGCGGCAGGCGGCCGTGGCAGGGTCCTTCTCGTCGAAGCCGGCGAGGACACCGAGGAGCTTGGCCGCGTCGGTCACTGTCCGCGCCACCGGGCCGGCGGTGTCCTGATCGGCGGTGATGGGCACGATGCCGTGCCGGCTGACGAGACCGAGCGTCGGCTTGATCCCGACGAGGTTGTTCTGACCGGACGGACTGAGGATCGATCCGGAAGTCTCGGTGCCGACCCCGACGGTGGCGAGGTTCGCGCCGACCGCAATGGCCGGTCCCGAGCTGGAGCCTCCGGTCGCCAGCACTGGCCGGCCGTCATTGACCGGCGGCGTCGCCCTCGGGTCGATGCGCGGATCGTACGCGTCGAAGCCGAACCCGACCTTCGAGAGGTCCGCGCCCGGGACCTGGAAGAGCTGGAAGCGGAGCTGCGAGTTGAACCCGGTCGGCATGCCCAGCGCGATGAAGTTGGCGAACTCCGTCAGCGTTCCCTTGCCGAGGATGATGGCCCCGGCGCGGCGGAGCTTCTTGGCGATGAAGGCGTCCTTCTTCGGCTGCGATCCGCCCAGCGCGACCGATCCTGCCGTCGTAGGCATGTCCCTGGTGGCGATGTTGTCCTTGAGGATGATCGGGATGCCGAACAGCGGCTTTTCGCCGACGTCGTCGTCCTCGTCCAACTCCCCCGCTTCCTCCAGCGCGCGGCGGTTGACGTGCATGAAGCTATTGAGTGGCTGGTTACCGGCGCCCTGGTTCAGCACACCTATCCCGAGTTGCTGCCCAAGGTGGATGCGGACGGCAACGAGGTGGACGGAGTCCGATCGACGCAGCTGCGCGTCCCGCTCGGGACCTACTCCGGCTGGAACACCCGCAAGGCCAACTTCGGCAAGCCCGACCTCTGCGACCTCACCGGGCAGTACGTCCCCTTCGCGGTGCACGCGGCGGACCGCAAGAGCGATCCCCGTCCCTCCGTCGAGGAGCGCTACGGTTCGAAGGCGGGCTACATGGCGAGGGTGAGGGAGGTCGTGGAGGATCAGGTGGAGGAGGGCCTGCTGCTGCCCGACGACGCCGCCACCATCCTGCAGCAGGAGCAGGCGCGGGACATCGGGCTGCCCTGAATCAACGTTCGCGGCTCTCGTCGAGCGAGCGCAGGAACTCGAGCGCAGCCTCCCAGGCGGAAGGCGAATTGAGGATGCCGAGGTGCGCCGTCTGGATGATCAGGTCGAATTGCCCCTGCTTCGTCAGCCCGAGCGACATCGCACCCGCGAGGAGGGCGCTGCGCGAGAAGTCGTGGGGACGGCCGTCGCGATCCTCCGCTGGCACGGCAGGGAAGAAGCCGTCCTGGGCCGAGATGTAGACGAAGTCCACGTCGGTGTTGAAGATGACGAGATACTTCGTGGGCGGATGCGTCTCCTGATGCGCGTTGAGCGTCGCGAGGAGCGGCGTGTGGTCGGAGCCGTACTCGCGGCAGATAGCGCTGTCCGGCGTGAAGCCGCCTTGCGACGGTAGCTGGAAGTAATTGAGCGGAGACGGCGAGCAGCTGATGATGCCGTGGTTCGGCCCATCGATGGCCACCAGCGCCCGCACGAGGTGATGGGCGTGGTCCTGCCGCATCCATTCGCGCGCGAGCGTCACGCCGAGGCTGTGCCCGACGATGTCCAGGCGCCGCGCTCCCGTGTATTGGAGCACCGCGGCGACGAAGGCACGCAGGTCGGGCACGTTGGCCTCGGTGCTGTGCGCGAAGGCCGAGCGATTCGTGGGAGTGGCGACCAGATCGCACTGATCGCCCTGGTACCCGAGGCCCCACAGCTCGCGCGGGCTGTACCCCATGTCGAGAAAGAACTGAGCGAGGTTGTGGATGTAGCCGAACGGATTGCAGGCGGTCGGGAACGGCGTGTCGTTGTTGCCGTGCAAGAAGATGACCGGCACCCGCTCGACGTCGCCCTCGCGGCTGCCGAAGCCGATGACCGGGACGCCGAGGGAGGCGTCGACGATCCGCGGGAAATCGGCGGGGAACGTCGTGCCGACGAGCCCGTTCGGATGCGGGCCCTCCGCGCGGGCGACGCCGCCCGAGAGGCACAGCAAGCAGAGCGCAGCAGTCATCTTCAGTCGCATCGGTGTTCCTCCTGTTGCCCACGAACCATCAAATCGACGACCTGCTGCGCTTCAGCGCGATCCGTGTAGCAGAGCGGACCGACCGAGCCAACGCTCGAATCCTTGTTACAGCGCAACTGCACGAGAGCGATCAGCTTTCGGTCCCTTGAACGTCCAGGTCGAAAAGCGTAAGGGCCGTCGCGCTTTCCTCTCCGTAATTCCCCGCATTGGAGGCCCCATGATGCCCGCTATCAGCACCGCACCTGCGACGTCGGCGAGCGTTTGCCGCCGGTCGCTCCTGAAGGCAACAGCCGTCCTCATCGTTCTGGCGGGATTCGTCGCGCGTCCCGCCATGGCCGACGATCACTGGGTCGCAAGTTGGGCGACTGCTCCGGGCGCGCGCATTTGCGCTGTTCGCCGCCTCGGCCTCAGTGCGCCACCCGAGCCATCACTCGAGGATCGTGCTCGCCTCGGCAGCGGCGATGAAGGCATCGGCATCCTGCTGCAGCAGAAAGCGTTCCCGCCACCAGCTCGCGCGCCGCCTTCTCCACAGCCTTCACAAAGCCGTCATGGTCCTTGTAGCGCTCCCGGAGCGACTTGCGAGGATCGCCGGACGCCAGCCGGTCCGCCTTGGTGCTGGCAAAGGCCAGGAAGGAACCGGTCAAGCCACAGAGATTGGGCGCCCGGTGGCCGGCGGCCCGGATGTTCCAGCCCGTGCTGGTCCCGAGGGGCACGCGGATCTGCATGGGACGCACGCCGGCGACGTTCAGCCCATCCTCATGGCGAAAGGACGGATAAGCGAAGTTCCGTCGCCTCACCCTCCTCCCGCCTCCTCGCGACCAGCTTAGCAGAGCGCGGCCGGAGGGCACTACCCTCCACCGTGCAAGCAAAGACGATGCTCACCGCGCGGTCAAGCGCTCGCCGGCGTGGCCTGCAGGCGGCGCCAGAAGAAGTACGAGAGCCCCCAGAGCACGCCGGTGGCCGCCGCCCAGCCCCACGCCTCCGGGCCATCGCCCACCGAGAGGTGGGCGATGAGCGCAGAGCCGAGGTCGATGGCGAAGCCGGCATAGGCCCACTCCTTGAGCCGCGCCGGCACCGGCGCAAGCAGCAGCACCACGCCGAGGGCTTGGCCCACGAGAGCTCCACCCGGAAGTAGGCGGGGAAGCCGAGGTGGGTGAACGCCTCCGAAACTTGTGGAAAGCGCAGTTGCGCGTAGGCCGTGAAGCTCATCTGCAGGCAGAAGAGCGCGGTGACGATCCAGAAGCCGATGACCATTCCTTTGGAGCGGGGCATGCTCAGGTCGGGCGAGAGGGCCAACCGGGGGTCTCAACGCCGAACTGCTTTGCGTACTCGGCGTTCAATCGCTGCCAGCCGCCGAACTTCATGGCCTCGGCGCCGACGATGCGTCCAATGGGCCGACCGGCGAGAAGCCGCTCCAGCACATCGAAGCAGATGTGCCAGCCCGCAGCGCCCATCGATATGAATCCACGGTCGATGTTGTGCCAAAGCGTGAGCCGAGTGCCGCCGCCTCCCAGCGGCTCCAGTTCCCAGCGGATGTCCTGTCCCCCCCAGCTGAATTCGAGCACCTTGGGCGCGTCGGCCCGCTTCACCTGGGTCTCGGATACATGCGGCGTCGGCGCCCCCACTGTCGAGAGCTTTGCGGTGCCAACGGTACCGAGGTTGTGGTCAGAATCGAACGGAGCCCATTCGCGTAGATGCTCGGGGTCCGTGAGCGCCTTCCAAACCTTTGCAGGAGGGTGGGGGAGGTCGCGGACGAGAACGAGCGTCCACTTCTCTCCATCTTTTCGAACCTCAGCGCCAGAAGCGGCACCCGGCGCGTATTGCTCACGGCTGCTCATGTCTTTTCTTTCCTTTCACAGAGGGCACCTTCTCCATCTTGTCCAAGTGTTGCTCCAGGGCATCGACGTGCTTTGACCAGAAGCGCCGGAAGGGAACGAGCCATGCGTCGAGCTCCATGAGCGGCTCCGGTCTCAGTCGATAGAGGCGCCGCTGCGCTTCAATTCGTGATTCCACGAACCCAGCCTCTCGCAGCACTCGCAGGTGCTTGGAGACGGACGGCTGCGACAGTCGAAGCTCGCGCTCGATCTCGCCAACGGAGCGCTCAGACGAGAGCAGCAGGCTCAAGATGGCCCGTCTGTTGGGCTCCGCGACGATGGCAAACGATGATTCCACGGTAGACATATAGCCGAGCGTTTATATTCCCGTCAAGTCATACTCTGCGAACCAGGTCTCGCCACGCCTTCGTCCGGCGTGTAACAGCGGGTGCCCGCAGTTACTTGTGCGACGCGGATCCCGAGGTTTTCGGCGCAGTCGCAATGGGCTACATACGTCGATATCGCTGGTTATGTAGCGGCCTTACAGCACGTTGCGGCGCAACGTGGTTGCAACGTAAAGGGCGCTAGGCTTGCATAAAGGTACCGAAAGGGCCCGGTTCGGTACCGAATGGGTACCGAATTAGGCCATATCTGGTCTGACCGATATATTGACTCGCGTGAGACGCATTGCCGCGCCAAGGCTCTGAGTTCAATTGGCCGCCAGAATCGCGCGTAGCGGGCCTGCGGCGCCGCGTGAGCGCGCCGTGCGGCGAGCCCGCCGCCCCGCGCGGGGCAAGGCCGCCACTGCCCCGCGCCTGAAGCCGTTATTCGCGCCGTCCGTGCCCGCCGCTGGGTTACGACGTGGCACCCGAGGGCGGGAAGCTGATCGTAAACGCTGCCGAGGCGGACCAGGTCCGGACCATCTTCGACCTGTACCTGCAGGAGCGCTCGCTGCTCCGTTGCGTGGAACTGCTCAACGTGCGCGCCTGGCGCACGAAGGCGTGGACAACCAAGGAGAGCAGGCGGCGCGAGGCAGCCGGTGGGAGAACGCCAGTTTGCGCAAGCTGCTCACTAACCCGATCTATCTAGGCAAGGTGACGTATCGTGGAGCGACCTACGAGGGACACCCGTGCGGCCTCGATTCGCTGGCCGGCCGGCGCGCGCGCCTGCTGGCCGAGGCTCCCGGCGCTCGCGCGCAGCTCCACGTCCGGGTGTCGGCGGCCATTGCCGAGTGGCTGGCTGCCAAGCATGGCTTCATTCGCGTTGCCATCGACGACGTTGCTCTTTCCCAAAGTCCAGACCCCCGAGTTCGCGCCCTTGTGGCGATGTGGCAGGCTGGAAACGCATCCGGCGTCGTTAGCGACCTCCAGGCTAACAACGCCGACACCGTGGTCGACTGGCCCTACACTACTTGGCAAGCACGAGCACGGTGCTCGACAAGGCTCGCGCAGGGAGTAGAAGTGAGGACGCGGGAGTTTGGTCACGACACATGCACCTCCGCTGCGCACTCCTTCTCGTCACCCCAACCATCGTGAGTTCTTCGAAGCTCGACCAGCGCGCACGAATCGAGAATGCCGCAGCTCTCATGACGAGCTTCGCGGAACGCACCGGACTGTCGTCCGAGGGACCCGGGCAGCGCTATCTGTGGACGGACGCGTTCGCGGTCTGCAACTTCCTCGGCCTCGCGCGCGCGACCGGTGAAGCGCGGTACACAGACCTCGCGCTGACGCTGATCCATCGAGTGCATCACGCGCTGGGCCAGCGCCGGCCCGACGATGCGCAGCGCGGGTGGCTGAGCGGCCTTCTCGCCCGGCAAGCCGAGGCGCACCCGACCCGCGGCGGCCTGCGGATCGGCAAGAAGCTCCCCGAGCGCAGCCCAGGCGAGCCATTCGACGACCAGCTCGAGTGGGATCGGGACGGGCAGTACTTCCATTACCTGACCAAGTGGATGCACGCTCTTGATCAGGCGTCGCGATCGACGGGCAGGCCCGAGCTCAACCTGTGGGCACGAGAGCTCGCGGAGACGGCGCATCGCGCCTTCGTGTACACGGCTGAGGGCGGCACGCGCCGCCGCATGTATTGGAAGATGAGCATCGACCTCGCGCGTCCACTCGTGCGCTCCATGGGTCAGCACGATCCGCTGGATGGCTACCTCACTTGTGCCGAGCTCCGGGCGACTGCATCCAGGCTGCCGGGGGAGCCTTCTGGACCGAGCCTCGAAGACGAAGCTCGGCGCTTCGCCGCCATGGTCGACAAGGACGATCTGGCGACGGCCGATCCGCTCGGCCTGGGCGGCCTCTTGGTGGACGCCGATCGGGTCGATCAGCTCGCACGGCAGGGAGCGTTCTCGGACAGCGAGCTGCGAAACGCCCTGTTGAAGTCGGCACTCGCAGGTCTCAAGCAGTATGTGGAAGGGGGGGATCTACAACGGCCAGTCGAGCACCGCCTCGCGTTTCGTGAGCTCGGCCTGGCCATCGGGCTTCACGCAGCTGCGTCGATGCGGGAAGCGGCCGAAGAGGATCGCAGCCGCTCGCGAGGGAGCCTCGAGGCGCGCGCGTTGCTCGAGAAGCTCGGTCGTTACGATTCGCTCCGCAGCCAGATCGTGGCCTTCTGGCTCGAGCCCGACCATCGAAGCGGCCGCTTCTGGACCGAGCATCGCGACATCAACGAGGTGATGCTTGCGACCGCACTCGCGCCCGAGGGCTTTCTGGTCCTCGGCCCGGAAAGACGATAGCACGCGGACGACGATGCGCCGCCCGCGGTGGCGCAGAGCGCGCTGGGCTCATCCCTACGGCATCCTGCCCGACTGGCCCGCGCCCGCGCCGGCGACTATCCTTGCGCGGGAGGCGCCGTATGCTCGCCTCGCTCGTCGTCGCCGCGGTCGTCACCTCTGATTCTGACGCCGCTCGCCGGCAAAAGATGGTCCAGGAGCAGATCGTCGCGCGCGAGGTGCGCGACGAGGCGACGCTGCGCGCGATGCGCGCCGTGCCCCGCAGCCGCTTCGTCCCGCCCGAGCTGGTCGAGCTTGCCTACGACGACCACCCGCTCCCCATCGGGCTGGGGCAGTCGATCTCGCAGCCCTATATCGTCGCCTACATGACCGAGTTGGCGCGGCCGCGGCCGGGGATGAAGGTGCTCGAGGTTGGCACTGGCTCCGGCTACCAGGCCGCCGTGCTGGCGGAGGCGGGTTGCACCGTTTTCACCATGGAGATCTTCGGCGAGCTGGCCACCTCGGCGGAGGAGCGCCTCAAGCGACTCGGATATGGAAAGGTGAACGTGCGGCACGGGGACGGCCACGACGGATGGCCCAGGGCGGCGCCCTTCGACGCCATCGTGGTGACGGCCGCGGGCGATCACGTTCCACCGGCGCTGATCGATCAGCTCAAGCCTGGGGGCCGGATGGTGCTCCCCGTCGGCGGCATTTACGGCACGCAGCACCTCATCCTGGTTGAGAAGGGAGAGGACGGCGCCGTGCGGACGCGCTCGCTCTTGCCGGTTGCGTTCGTACCGATGCTGCACGGCCTGCGCTGATGGGCGACCATGTTCACACGCCGACGGGGTCGGCGTTGGGTCGTCTGAGGACGCCCGCGGTCGCGGTGGGGCTCGCCTCGGCCGCGACGGTGGCCGCCGAGGTGTTGCTCGTGCGCCGCCTTGCAGTGGAGCACTTCCATCACTTCGCCTACCTAGCGGTGGGAGTGGCGATGCTGGGCCATGGGGCGAGCGGGACGGCGCTGGCGACGGTCCCGGCGCGCCCCGGCTGGTTCCGCGCCGCTGCGGGAGCATGCGCGATCTCGCTGGTTGCGGCTCCGATCCTCGTCGGGCTCGTCCGCCTCGACGCGACCCAGCTCGCCTGGAGCGCGGCGGAGTGGCCGCGGCTCGGGCTCTTGATCCTGGTCCTGGCCACGCCCTTTGCCGCGGGGGGCGCGGTTACGCTGCTCGCCGTCTCGAGCGAGCCGCAGGCCGCGGGGCGCCTCTACGGCGCGAGCTTCGCGGGAGGAGCGGCGGGCGCTCTGATTGCGCTCGCCTCGCTCTGGGTGGCTACGCCCGCGCGCGCTCTCGCCGCCCCGGCACTCCTGGGCGCGCTCGCCGCCCTTGCTGCCCGCGCGCCTGCGGCGGCGCTCCTGGCGCTGGCCGGCACGTGGCTCTTCGCCACACCGCTCGGAGCGCTGCGGCTAACACCGTACAAGTCGCTTCCGCAGCTCGAGGCGATGCCGGGCGCGCGCCGCGTCCTCGAGAAGGCGAGCCCGGTGGGCTGGGTGGTAGCGGTCGAGGCGCCCGCCTTCCGCTTCGCGCCCGGCCTCTCGCTCGCTTTCCGCGGCGCCTTCCCGCGCCAGACCGCCTTGCTCGTAGACGGCGACGTCGCCGGCGCGCTCTCGGAACCGAGCGAGCTTGCGCGCTGGCTTCCTTCAGCCGCGCCCTACGCGCTGGGCGCGCCGCGCAGCGCGTTTGTCGTCGAAGGCGGGGAAATCGAGTCCGCTCGTCTGCACGGGGCCTCGCGCGTCGTAGGGATCGAGCTGCACCCCGCGCTCGCCGAGCTTCTCGGCGCGGAGGCGGGCGACGCACGTGCCCTGGCGGCGCGCATGGCGGAGCAGTTCGACGTCGTCGCCATCGGCCCTTCCTCGGGGCCGGGCGCCTCCGCGGCGGGCGTGCACGCGCTCGACGAGGATGCGCTCCACACCGTCGAGGCGTACGCCGCCTTCCTCGCGCACCTCGAGCCGGGCGGCACGTTCGCGGTCACTCGCTGGTCGGCCCTTCCCGAGCGCGAGTCGCTGCGCGCGCTACTCACGGCCGCCGAGGCGCTGCGCCAGAGCGGTGGCGATCCCGCCCGCGGCCTCGCGGTCGTGCGCAGCTGGGCAACCGCCACCGTGCTCGTACGGCCCCGTGGGTTTGCGGAGAACGACATCGAACGGCTGCGCCGCTGGTGCGCGGAGCGCCTCTTCGACCTCGACTTCCCTCCGGAGTTTGCGGCACCTCCGTCCGTTCCATTCAACGCCGCCGACTCTCCCACGCTCTATCTCGCCGCTGCAGCAGCCGCGCGGTCGGCGGAGGAGGCCCGGCGCTTCGCTTCCGCGTATCCGTACGACGTGGCTCCGGTCGGTGACGCGCGGCCCTACCCACACCACTTCGTGCGGCCGGGCGGCGTACTCTCGCTCTTGCGCGCGCCCTCCGGCTTGCGGCTGCCGTTCGCCGAGTGGGGGCCGATCGCGGTCGTTGCCACGCTCGTGCTGGGCGGTGCCCTCGGCGCGGCACTGCTGCTCATCCCAATCGCGGCGGGCAGCCCCCGGCCCCACCGGCTGTGGTACTTCGCGGCGCTCGGCTTCGGCTACCTCGCGGCCGAACTCGCCACAATCCAGCAACTGGGGCTGCTCCTCGGCCATCCGGTCTACGCCGTCGCCGCCGCACTGATCTCGTTCCTCGCCTGTTCGGGGGCGGGTAGCGCGTTCTCTGACCGCCTCGCGGGCGCCGCCGCACCGTGGCCGAGCGCGGCGGCGGCGCTTCTCCTCGTCTGCGCCGCCGCCGGGATGCTCCCGCTCGTGCACGCCCTGCAGGGCGCACCCCTCGCGTTCCGCGCGCTGGCGGGCGGCCTTCTTGTGGCGCCGCTCGCCTTCGCGCTCGGAATGCCGTTCGCGCTCGGCCTGCGGCGCGTCGCTCCCGACGGGGGCGCCCCTGCCGCGTGGGCCTGGGCGGTCAACGGGTTCGCCTCCGTCGTCGCCGCGCCGCTCTCGGCGCTCATTGCCCTCGAGGCCGGCTCGCCCAGGCTCTTCGCCGCCGCCGCGCTCGCCTACGCGCTCGCGGCCGCGCTGATCCGATAAAGCTGCTGCGCGCGGAACGGCGAGGCGGCATCGAATGCTGCGGCACCAGATACGCGGGATGGGAGAAGCGCGGCACGACCATCCTGGAACTCGAGGCCGGCAAGATCCGCCGCGAGTCGGATTACTGGGATGCAGCCACCTTCATGAAACAGGTCGGCGTGGCGCCCTCGCAAGAAGGCGTGACCGCCATCGGCTGATCGAGCTCGGGCGAGACCCGGCGCCCGGAGAAAGGAAGACGAAGTGCCCGATCAGCTCGGCCTTCCGAGATGGATCGGGGGCTTCGTCTCGGTGAGACCTTGC
>Ga0209235_1000374_pt1 | contig 22134 bp, 17 predicted proteins | sample GraSoi013_1_20cm_4_FD_185817 | JGI IMG/M metagenome (GOLD analysis project Ga0209235, IMG submission 185817) | Grasslands soil microbial communities from the Angelo Coastal Reserve, California, USA - Sample 09_25_2013_1_20cm (SPAdes) (version 2) | ecosystem: Environmental > Terrestrial > Soil >... | reverse complement strand
GATTGCTTTCGACCCCCACAACCCAGATGGTCGTTCCGTTCGAGAGGTGATCCTCGATCCCAAGGTCGAGTCCGTTGAGAATTCCCACGATCGCGGGCTCTTCACGCCAGCCAACCGTTAGTTCGTATTCGCCGACAATCCGCGTTGCGTGCGCGGACACCGGCGGCGCCGCCAGGAGAAGTCCTCCGACGCCGGTCCCGAGGAGGAGCGACGCGACGACCGCAGTGTGAAATCGATTCAAGGCCTTCCCCACGCGTCCGATGCCACCCTCCGATATTTGGTTTATGGCACAGATGTGATGCGACCGCCGCCGGCTCGAGAGACGGGACCTGCTCCAGAAAGCCCGATTGGTAATTTAGAATACACAACAGCGAAGGCTCACTCCCTACGAAGAGGGCGAGAACAAGATCTTCGACGGATCTCGGTGGCGAGGAGCTCGTCTGCTTGAATCTTGAAAAGAGGGGGGAGCGCCGTCCTGCCGACGGTCGCTCCGTGTTGGGGGTTCTACGGTGAGCCGGGTTCGACGTGCTTCTCGACGAGCAGGTACACGTTGTCGTACGTGCCGTCCTGGTTGACGTCCTCCGCGTGGTAGTCGACGGACACCCATTCGTGCGTGTCCGGGGTGCCGTCCTGGTTCGGATCGGTCATCCGCTCCGCGCGGAACGTGAGGTCGACCTTCTCGAAGACGCCGTTCGAGTCCGCGTCGGTCCACTTCGCATCGAGGCGCAGATACGCGGTCTCCTCGGGCACGCCGTTCTGGTCCGCATCGGTGACCTCCGAGCCGCGGGCCGTGACCGTCACGAGCTCCGGGTGGCCGTCATCGTTCGCGTCCGTGGCCTCGGCGTACAGGACGAAGGCGGCCGTGTACTCCGGGATGCCGTCATGGTTTGCGTCGCGGACCGCGCTCGCGTGGACCGTCACGTTCGTCGATTCGAACGCGCCGTTCGAGTTCGCGTCGACCGCGAGGACATCGATCGTCACACCGCGGGTCTCGTCGACCACGCCGTCGGAATTGAAGTCCTTCTCCTCGGTCGCGACGAGGTGCATCTCGACGCGGTCCGGATGCTGGTCCTCGATCGCGTTCACGACGAGGCCGTCCACGGTCGCGTAGGAGTGGTCCTCGGGGAAGCCATCGCTGTTCCGGTCGATCGACGCCTCCGCGCGGATCGTCAACGTGGCCCTCTCGAAGATCCCGTTCGAGTTGTCGTCGAGCGCCTCAAGGGTCCCGTCGAGGCTCGCGCGGTACTCCGGGATGCCATCCTGGTTCATGTCCCGGACGACCGCGGCCGCCAACGTGAATCGGACGAGTTCCGGATGGCCGTCGTCGTTCGAGTCCGTCGCGAGGGCCGTGATCTCGAGGGCCTTCCGCACCTCGAGCACCCCGTCGGAGTTCGGGTCCGCGCGGGCGTACAGGTAGATCCGGCCGTCGACTCGCTCCGCGAAGCCGTTCGAGTTCGCGTCCGTCATCGCGAAGGACACGTCGATACCGCGGGCGAGCTCGTCGAAGCCGTCGCCGTTGCGGTCGAGGGCCTCATACCCGGCCGCGTGGACCGTCGCGGTCTCGTTGTGTCCGTCGTTGTTCGCATCCCGCGTGCTGGCGGTCAGGTCGAGCGCCGCGCGGTACTCCGTCGTCCCGTTGTCCCCGATGTCGTACGTCTGGTAGACATGGACCTCGAGGTCCACGGCGTCCGGGGTGCCGGTGCTTGCGGTGTCGGTCATGCAGAGTTCCGCCGTGACCGTGCGGACGAATTCCGCGTTGCCGCTTTCATTCCGGTCGAACCGCTGCTCGCCGGCGAACCTGACCATGACGGATTCCGGCTTCTTGTCGCCGTTCGCGTCCTTGACGCTCAGCGTCCAGACGGCCTGCGCCGTGTACTCGCGGACGCCGTTCTGGTTCGGGTCTGCGTAGGCTTCGGCGCTCTGGCGGCCCTCGAGCGCGTTGAACGTCCCGTCGGAATCGTTGTCCCAGACCTGGAAGTCCCGGGCGATCGTCAGGCCTGCCTCCGGCACGCCGTTGTGGTCGGCATCGACGACACAGGTGCCGAGCATTCGCCCATGCACGTACTCCGGATGACCGTCGTGGTTCGCGTCCGTCGCGGTGTACTCGTTCCGCCACGTGCATCCGCTTTCGTTGTCCTGCGGTGCGATGAAATGCATGAGGTCCGGGGCGCCTCGCACGTGATCCGCATCCCGCGGCACCACACCAAAGCCGAACGAATCGAGGGAATCGTTCGCAAGGTCATCGCGGGTCTCGTTCACTTCGCGGATCGCGGGCACATCCGTGCCGACCGGATCCGGCTGCCGGTCCGAATCGCTCGCCGGGGCCGACTGGGAGCCGGCCGGAGCATCGGACGGGCTCGATGACCCGACCTGCGCCGCGGGCGGAGCCGGCGTGGGGCCGGGCGCACTCGACGCGGACAGGACCGCGTTCGATTGACGCGCGTCCCCCGCACTTTGAGCCGTCAAGGACGCGCCCCGATTCGAGGGCGTGTAGCCCAGGAGGCGCAGGTACGTTCCGTCGCGCATGAGGCCGCCGCCCACCATCGGGAGGACGGCCGCACTCACCGCGACCACTCCGAGCGCAATCGCCAGCGCCAGGAAGAGGGCTCGTGGCGGGCGTTTCGAGACGCAGTAGGCTTGCATCGGGATTCACCTTTGCAATGCGTACGCGGGGCCGGGGGCATATGAAGACCCGGAAGAGTCTTCCCGATGGCTTTATGTCCTAGAAGGGCCGGCCAAAGGCGATTATCGCACCTCGCCGGCCGCCGCACATGTCCACCCCCGCCGACCCGATCGATTTCTCAGCGAAAATCACCCGTTTTTTGGCCCGCGTGACAGGGTGTCACGGTGAGGAAAACGCCGCGGATTGAGTCCGAATTATCCCACTGGCACCGGGTGTATTCGGGCTTCCTCTCACACGTTCAATAGCCTCGAGAGACATGATAGTCCTGGAAAAGGGGGAGACATGGCGCGGGTTGGCGGGAGTTTGATCGAGGCCCTCTGGGACTGCTTGCTCCAACGCGGGCCCGCCACCGCGCACGACCTCTCTGGCAGTCTGCATCTCTCTCGGACGGAGACGTACCAAGCCGTGCGCAAGGCGGCGGACCAAGGCCTGATCAAGGTCGTGGCTCACGTGCACACGGATGACAACCACCGCACCCTCGCATGGGACATCGACTCCCCGGACCCGGAGCTCGTCTGGCTCCGCCACGAACAACGGGTTCGGGGCCGATATTGCACGTGCCTCCGCGCCAGCCCGAAGGGCGGGAAGGTCGGAGCTGTATGAAGACTGGCTATCTCGTCGTCTGGTGGGTGAGCCAGACCCCCCATTGCGCCCTCTTCGAGAACCAAGAGGCGGCGAAAGCGGCGGCAAGCGTCCGGAACGCGCTCATGGTCACGATCTCTGGGAGCACGGTCGGAGTCGACGAGGTCGTCGATTGGTATCGGCGCAACGAAGAAGGTTCCCCGCTACCGGCGGAGTGGCGCGACGGCTTGGGGCAGCTGCGCGTCCCGTGGGCTTCGAAGGCAAATCCGCCGCCGGGTCTGCGGGAATTGGCCGTCCCGAAGGGTTGATTGATTGTCCTCTCGCCATGGCTCGTAGACCGTACGACTACCGCTTGTTCCCTCCTTCGTCGGCCGAGAGCCGCCCGCACTCCAGGGTTGCGGAAGACTCAAGCGTCTTGTCTCGCCTTCGTCAGCATCGCACCTCACAGGTGAGAATCGTACGCGGTCAGACACTTCGACGGCACTGATGGTCGTGCTTGCGATGATGCTTCTCCTCCTCGTTGTGATTTTCGTTCCTCGACCAGACGTCCGTCTTACGAATGTCCGATACCAGACGAGCTCGTGCGATCCGGTCACGTCGAGCGTGATCGCCACGGCGTACGTGACCCTCACCAACACAGGCACGGTCGACGGCTACATTGTGGCTCGATTCTATGTCGACGGAGACCGACGCGCGACGAACGGATTCGTCGTTGCTGCACAAGCTACGGTCGAGGGGACGTTGGTGGCAACGATCCTGGGATGCCTCTCTCACCACTACACCCTCGACACATGTTTTCCCTCGGGAGAATCCACGACGTGTTAGAATCGACCACATGAAGTCACGGGCGACACCGTGAGTTTGGGAGTAACGTCGTCCTCCTCGGCCGCCTGCTAAGATAGCCTGGACAACTGCGCTTAGATCGTCAATCCATGGGAGGTTGCCCGTGCCAGAAGCCTAGGTGTTGATCTGCACCGCCAGGCCGGACGCGCATCCCGCGTCAGACCGCAGCGTAAAGCTCACGACGGTGCTGAGAGTCCCTAGGGTTTCTCCCGAAGGAAGGTTGGACTGGCGAATGTTAAGGGTCAGGGTGTTGCCGCTGACGTCGATTCCCGCCGGCGGAGCCGAATCGACGGACGCGACGCAGAAGTCGTTGGGCGACGTCGCTCCTCCGCCTACGGTTACGGTGTGCACGTGCCATCCACTCGGTTGCTGTCTCGAATCGACGAACGACGGATGAATCACCGCGACCAACGCCTTCCCCGTACTGACGTCGGCCCATGCGTAGCCGACGGCGATGTTGCCCTGGATGAACGCATCCGGCGTCGTAGGAATCGCTCCGTCCACCGAGACGCTGAACTTGGCCAAGTTTGCATTCTGGGAGATCCCGGTCCCCGTCGCTCCCTTCATGTAGGGTTCGGTCGCCGTAACGGACGCAGTGACCCCTGCCGCCGTCACGATTAAGACCGTCATCACGCAAATCAACTCCGATGCAACGAACCTCTTAGCCCTCACGTAGAACCCCTCGCCCGGAGGGATATGCTCCCCAGATGTCTTCAGGCTTCGGGTCTCCCGCGCCAGCCGGTTTACATTTTTTTGGCGCAGAGGTGCCGAGACAAGGGGAATGGGCGTGTTACGGAGGACACTCTGCTGACTGGTCGTTCTCGGAGTAATCGACCGCAACGAATCGAGGCAGTGTCCATTTGTTTGGTCCGCGAACGCCGCGAAGAACGCATTAAGTAGCGCAGCCAGCATCGGCGCGTCCGTCCATGCCGTCCCGGCCATACAAGGACCTGGTAATCTATGGCTGTTTCGTGTTGAACCGGCTGGTCGCCGAGATGGGAATCGACCTGTACCAGGAAAGCCTCGATTCCAAGCTGGACATGGTTCTCCCGAACCAACGGGGGATGTCGAAGGAAGAAGTGAAGCGCGAGATCAAGTCGAACCATTTCATGACCGATCGAGTGATCGAGGCGTTACAGAAAGAGGGCCACGCGACCGTCGAAGCGGTCGAGGGCCACTACCGGATTCGCATCACCCGCGAAGGCGTGCTCCACATCCGTCGATTCAATGAGTTTTATCAGAAACTCTATCGAGAGCAAATCCGGGACCACTATCGGTTCACGAAGGCACCGTTCTGGCTCCGCGATTGAGCACGATGGGACTCCGAGTCGTTGGCCGGCAAAGATTGGGTATCACGCGGCCGCGGGCGAACCCGCCCCGGTCATGACCGGCTCGACGACGACCGGGATGAAGTCGTATGTGCCGTCATCCCGTTCCATCGCGAGTTCCAGGGAACACACGAACGTCGAGCCCCGAATCTTCACTCGCACCGACTCCTTAGTCAAGAATTCGTAAACCTCGGGCGTGACGCTCTCGTCTCCCATCGACCGCCAGAGGACGAGGATCCGGGCGGGTGGGATCTTCGTGGCGCCCGAGACGTCCTCGATTGCGGTCCTTAGGGCCTTCAGATCCGCGAGCGTCGGTGCGCGCTCAAACGCCTTCACGAACACGGCGAAGCCGGCCGATCCGAGACTCGTGACGCGCCACAACGTCGAGGGCTCCCGTCGCACGTAGGCATCGAACGAGTACGTGAGTCCGGTCTTCCCCGTGAGCAAGGCCGGGATCGCAACGGCGCCCGGGATTGCCATCATCCCGCGGACGTCGGAGCTCGTGGCCCCGAGGTATGTCAGGATGCGCTGGACCGCGTCCTTCCCCTCGGGAACATACACGACCGGGTCTGCCTGACGGACGCGCTGGATCACTCGATGACGCAGGGCGAAGTAGTCGAAGAACGACCGCAGGTCGCGCATCAGCTCGAGGATGCTGAAGCCGAGGATGAAGAGCGCAACCAGGACGGCTCCCAAGAACACGAGGGCGCCGGTGGTCAACACCTGCAACGCTCCGAAGATCACGATGAGGACGAGCAGGACGAGTCGACCGGTCGAACCGGACACGGTTCGCATCGCCAACAAGAGGACGACAATCGGGACGAACAGCAGGAGCGCGAGTCCGGGTGCTCCGCCGAACGCCGCCGCGGAGAGGACGATGAGGAAGAAGTCGAGGAGGAGCCACACGGACACGAACCAACGCACGTATCGCAGCGTCTTGCGAATCTTCGGGGTCTGGCGGTCCACGGACTCGGCGAGGTCGAAGATCGCGGCGATCGGATCTTCCACCGCGCGCGCGTCGCCCTTCGTCCGTTCGCGGTCCACAGTCAAACACAAATCTGGGCCTATATAATGGGGTCGGGAAGATTCGGACCTCCGCTCGCCACGAGCCTTCGCGAATGCTTTTCCCCGTGAGACTCCCTCCCCGTGCAGAGGCAGCGACCTTGGCACCCACCTCTCGACGAGCCGCGTTCCCTCGACTCGCGAAGAAGATCCTCGACGACTACTGGTCGTTTCATCCGACCACCGCTGCAGCCTTCGGCATCCATCGGTACGATGGAATGCTGCCCGCCTATACCGCGGCCACACTCCGCGCCTTCACGACCCGGGTCCGCCAGTACATCGACGCATTAGATCGACTCGACCATGGCGACGGACTCACTCGGAAGGTCCGGCTCAGGCTCGGAGTCCTTCGTGGTCTCCTTCTCACGGAGCTGTCCGAAATCGAAGACCAGCGACTCCCGAACGCGCTCCCGCTATACTCCCTGTTCCGCATGAATATCGTCAACTATCTCCTGAGGAATTACGCCCCGCTCGACCGTCGCGTCCGAGCAATCGGAAAGCTGGAGTCCCAGGTCCCACGGTTTCTGAAGGACTTGCGCTCGACTCTGGACCGGCGCCTCGCGGACACCTTTTTCGAGGTCGGGGAGATGGCCGCGACCGGGATGCTCGACGCGTACGCGCGCGAATTGCCTGAGGTCTTGGGCGGCGTTTCGGGAGGTGTTCGAACCTATGTGGAAAGGACGAATAAAACGGCGACCGCCGAGGTGAAGGCCTTCGTGAGCGACCTCGCCACGAAGTACCGCCCGCGACTCAAGACGGATTTCGCCCTCGGCCGACGCAAGTACGACCGGATGATCTTCGCGGAGCATCTTGTCCGGCTCCCGATCGAGCGACTCCTCGATGTCGGACGCGCCGACATGGACTCGAACCGAAAGCAATTCCAGGAGACCGCAAAACGGATCGATCCGGGAAAGGAGCCCGCGCAGGTGATCGACGGAATCGCTGCGGACCATCCGAGCGCGGACCTCTTGATCGACGACACGCGCGCGATGCTCGAAGAGATTCGACAGTACGTCATCGCCCATGACGTCGTCAGCGTCCCGTCGGAGGAGCGGGCCCGAGTCATCGAGACCCCACGATTCTTCCGATTCGCGACTGCCGCGTTGAATCCTCCCGGGAGCTTCGAGAAGGTCGCTCGGGAGGGCTTCTACTATGTGACCCCCGCCGAGGAAAATTGGCCGGCGGAGAAACAGGAGGAATGGCTGCGCCACCTGAATTACACGATGCTCCGGAACATCTCCGTCCACGAATGCTATCCCGGACACTACGTGCACTTGCTCCACCAGAACCGGGTCCGCGATACGGTCCTCAAGAGTTACTTCTCGTACGCGTTCACGGAGGGCTGGGCGCACTATTGCGAGGAGATGATGGTCGAGCAAGGATTCGGCGACCTCCGGCTGAAGCTCGCCCAGCTGCAGGACGCCCTCCTGCGCAACTGCCGGTACATCTCGTCGATTATGATGCACACCGCGGGATGGTCCTGGGAGGACGCGACCCGGTTCTTCATGGAGAACGCCTATCTCGACCGATTGCCCGCGGAACGCGAAGCGAAGCGGGGCACCTGGGATCCCGGATACCTGAATTACACGCTCGGCAAGCTCATGATCAAGAAGCTCCGTGCAGACTGGTCCGAGCAACACCGAGGGGCCAGCATCCGCGAATTCCACGACGAGCTGCTCGGCCTTGGTGCGCCCCCGCTGGGACTCGTTCGGGAGCATCTCCTCGGCAAGGATGCGGGACCCGCGCTCTGACCTCCGCTGGAGCGCGTCAAATGCGGCGGCGTCGCATCCCTTTATTACCGCTCCGTCCATGGGCCGGCCCGTCGGGGTGGCTCAGCCTGGTGGAGCGTCGGACTCATAGGGTTCTGCCGTAGCCTGACCGCGGCGCTCCTGGGGCATCCGGAGGTCCGGGGTTCGAATCCCCGCCCCGACATCCAATGTCGTTGTTTTCATGGCGCCCACGAAATCGTCAGGTCCGATCCTTTGTAACACGCGTTGTTACACACGTCGAAATATCCTTCGCGCCGGTCCGGCCGCCCGGAGAAGGGCGAGAGGAATCCTCTTCTCGCACGCGGACGGAGGGGAATCGAATGGCCGATGAGAAGAAATCGAAGATGTCGAGACGGAGCTTTCTGCAGAAGACGGCGGTGGGAGCGGCGGCGGTTGGCGCAATGTCAGCGGCGCCGACGATCCTGAAGATGACGGAAAACGTGCAGGCGAGCCCGGCAGCCGGCGACTTGAACAGCCCGGTCATGGCCTACGTGAAGGATGCCACCACCGGTACGGTCGTCGTGATGTGGGGCACGCAAGAGATCGTGACCCGGGATCCCGGGCTCGCGAACCGCCTCACGCTTTACGCGAGGTGAGCGCCGATGTCGTCCCATCGCGAGGCGCCGACGATTTCGAAGGATCCGGTCGCGGACAACACGGACCTGTACGCGTTCGTCGACCCGGTCGACACGTCGAAGGTCACGATTCTCTCGAACTTCATTCCCCTGGAGGAACCGGCCGGCGGTCCGAACTTCTTCCAGTTTGGCGATGATGTCCTGTACGAGATCCTGATCGACAACGACGGGGACGGCGTCGAGGACGTCACCTACCAGTTCCGATTCAAGACGACGACACAGAACCCCGCGACGTTCCTCTACAACACCGGGCCGATCGGCTCCCTCACGGATCCGAACTGGAACGTGCGGCAGCTGTACTCCGTGACGAAGGTGGTCGGTCCCCGGAGGACCGGGAGCTCTACGTTGCTCGGTTCGGACCTGCCGACCCCTCCGGTCCGGATCGGCCCGCGGTCAACGCCGAACTACGCATCGCTCGCGGACGCCGCGGTGAACAGCCTCGGGGGCGGCGTGAAAACGTTTGCGGGCCAGCGGGGTGAAGGATTCTATGTGGACCTTGGCTCGATTTTCGACCTCGGGACGCTGCGGCCGTTCCAGAACCTCCACCTGATTCCGACGCCCGCGGCGCCTGGGGTGAACGGCACGAAGGGTTTCAACGTCCATACCATCGCGATCCAGGTCCCGATGACCGACCTGGCCCGGAACGGATTCAACCCGTCGGACCCTGCGGACCCGCGCTCCGTGATCGGCGTCTGGTCCGCCGCGAGCCGGCGCAAAGGGACCATCCGCGAGAAGAATGCGCGAATCGTCCAGAGCGGGCCGTGGGTCCAGGTGAGCCGGCTCGGCGAGCCTCTCATCAACGAGGTCGTAATCGAACTCGGCGAGAAAGACCTCTGGAACAGCCAGACCCCGGATGCGGATTCTCAGTTCCTCGACGACTACGCGCACCCGCAGCTGCAAGGCCTCTTGCCGGTCCTCTACCCCGGCGTCTTCCCGAACCTCGCGGCGCTGACCGGGACCGGCGCCTCGCGAGCCGATCTGATCGCAATCCTGCTGACGGGGATTCCTTCCGGCATCATCCCGGGATTCCAGAATTCGAACGGGCCGACCCAGGCGGACGAGCTGCGGCTGAACCTCGCGTTCGCGCCGAGTTATGATGCATCGGACTCGGGCATCAATCCGCCGGGAGACAGCGCGAAGCGGTTCGGACTCCTCGGAGGCGACCTGGATGGATTCCCGGACGGCCGGCGGGTGTTCGACAACGTCACAGCGGTCGAGCTTCGCGCGATTGCCGGCGTCACGTACCCGCTGATCGACAGCAGCTTCACGCCGGACGGGGCCGCCGGGCTCCTGATGGACGGGACGAAGGAGGATCTCCCGTTCATCCCGAAATTCCCCTACCTCGCGGTGCCGTACGAGGGGTACGAGCACTCGCACGACCCGTAGCTCGCGGGACCCGGCGGCTTGGGTGCCGACTTACCAGCGACTGCCTCCCCCGGCGCATTCCGAATCCCCACACCGTCTGGGGCCGAGGCGGCGACTCGTCTGAGGCACGAGCGACCACAAAAACGCATCAGTGGTACGGTGGAGTCAAGAACGATCCGGCGCTCGCTCTCCGGAGATGGTCCTCTGAACGGGCGCCGAATGACTGTATCGTTCGTCGGCCTGGGGTACGTTGGACTCTGTACGGCCGTCGCCTTCGCCAATCGCGGTTTCGACACGCTCGGCGTCGATGTCGATCCGGAGCGCTTGGCCCTCGTCGAGGTGGGCCGGGCACCGATCCATGAGCCGGGGCTCGAGCGGCTCCTCAAAAGGGCCGTTCTCTCGGGACGGTTGCACGTCTCGGATGAGCCTGCCGACGTCGCGACGACGGATGTGATTTTCCTCACCGTCGGGACCCCGAGCCGGTTCGACGGATCGATCGATACGAGTCACGTCGAACGCGCGAGCCGCGAAGTCGGGGCCGCCCTTCGGTCGGAGCGCGACATGCGACTCGTCGTCGTCAAGAGCACCGTCGTCCCCGGGACGACGAGGTCGGTCGTCAAGCCCCTCCTCGAGGAGAGCAGCGGGAAGCAGGTCGGCGCCGATCTCGGTCTGTGTACGAACCCGGAATTCTTGAAGGAGGGCTCGGCCATCGAAGACACGTTCCATCCCGACAAACTCGTGATCGGAGGGATCGATGGAGGTTCGGTGGACCAGCTCAAACGACTCTACCGCGCGTTCTACCGGGAGGACGTCCCGCCCACCATTGAGACGACACCGGAAACCGCGGAGATGATCAAGTACGCGAGCAACGCATTCCTCGCGACCAAAGTCAGCTACATCAACACGATCGCCAACATCGCCCAGCTGGTCCCCGGGCTCGACGTGGAACAAGTCGCGTCCGCGATCGGGCTCGACCCGAGGATCGGGCCGCTGTTCTTGAGGGCCGGGCCCGGGTACGGAGGGAGCTGTTTCCCGAAAGACGTCCGGGCCCTGATCGCGTTCAGCCGGGAGCGCGGGTACGACCCCGGCCTCCTTGCCGCCGTGGAGAAGGCGAACGAACGACAGGCGTCCAAGGTGGTCGAGCTGTCGGAGAAGCTCGTAGGGTCCTTGGAGGATAAGCGGGTCGCCGTCCTCGGCCTCGCCTTCAAGAAAGACACGGACGACGTTCGCGAAGCGGCCTCGATCCGGGTGATCCACCGCCTTCAGGACAAGGGGGCGCGGGTCACCGCCTACGATCCGATGGCGATTCCCAGTGCTCGCCGGGTGTTGGGCACCGCCGTCGAGTTCGCCGCGGACCCGAAGTCCGCGATCGACGGGGCGGATTGCTGCATCATCATGACCGAATGGGACGAATTCCGGTGTCTGAAAGGGAAGGACTACGCCGAGCGGATGCGGAAGGCCAACGTGGTCGACGCGAGACGGTTCTACCGGCGGGACGAGCTCGAAGGGGTGAACGTCTTGGCTATCGGCATGGGGGATTCAATGTCGGTCCGGGTTTCTCTCGCGCCGGACACGAGGTTGTCCGCATGATGGAGGCCGAGGGCGAGTTCGCCGGAGCGGCCTTGCGGTTCTCGGTCGCGTTGGCCCAGCGAGACTTCCACGCCGAGCTGCACCGGTTGTTCCGGTCTGCCGGTTGGGCCCAGACTTTGCCGGCGATGCGCCTTCGGGTGCTGAAGGCGCACAAGGATCGCTGTACGTTCGAAGTCTCTCTGGACACCGAACACGGATGGCAGAGCCTCATCGGGAAGGTCCACGAGGGTGACCGCTCGGACGTTTTCGAGGCCATGCAGTCCATTGTGGATTCTGGCTTCGGTCCCACGGCGGAGTTCGCGATCCCTCGGCCGCTGACCTATGTGCCCTCGCTGCACGTGCTCCTGGAAGAGAAAGTTCATGGGACGCAGGCAAAGGACATCTTCTTGAACGGCGCACTCGACGAGCGGCTTGCGACTGCAAAGCGGTGCGGAGGCTGGCTGGCGCGATTTCATACGGGGGCGCCGCGACAGGGCCGTCGTGCGGAGCTCTCCGAGTTCCTCGTCCAGATCCGTTACTGGGCGCAGCAGATCCGGAGTTCCGGGGGACCGCTCGGCATCAAGGCCGCGCTCTTGCTGCGAAAGTTGGAGGCGGCGATCCCGGCGGCGGGGAGCTTCGAACCGTGTGCGGGACACGGCAGCTACATGCCGGAGCACGTGATGTTGAGCGGACCACGCACGGTGACGATCGACCTGGACGAGTATGACGTGGCCGACCCGGCTCGGGACGTGGCTTGGTTCATCGTGTCTCTCGAGCGTCTGGGCCTGAAGAAGTGGGGCTCCCTCCGGGCGCATGACCAATCCGTCGACGCGTTCCTGGATGCATATGTCGCATCAGGGCCCCGGGACGCGACGAAGCACCTTTCGTTTTACAGGGCCGCAGAATGCTTGCACCGGGCGCTCCGAGATCTGCGCAAGCGGATTCCGCCGATTCCGGAGTGGACCGATCTCATGCTCGACGAAGGACTGAGCGCTCTCTGAGGTTCGCGGGAGTCGAGACGCGCCGGTCATTCCCTACAAACCGCCGGGAACTTCAGGCAACGACTCCGAGCCGTTCGGCGACCGCGTGAATTTCCTTGAGGAACTTCTTGGCTTTCTTTGGGATCATCGGCCTCCCTCCCGGTCCGAAGCGAGGTGTCAGCCAACCCGGGTCGCCGAGCCAGCGGAAGTTCATGTAAAGTCGGGCCGCCTCCAGGATTTCCGGAAAGTCGTCCGGGCCGCCGTCCGGCCACCGGGAGCGACGGTATTCTCGTTCACACTTCCGGACGATCGGTCGAGGCCACGAATGCGTCAACGACGCGAGGTCGATTTCCCCCGGCGCGATCGCGGCCGATTGCCAGTCCGCCGGCCGGCTCGTCCCGTTCTGGTAGATGACGTTCACCCCGAAGTACTCTCCATGAATGACCGTGCGGGGTGCCTCCAGGAGTCGTGGGATGAACGTCCCGAATTCGTCACACAGGGGCAAGAGCCATGGGAACCGATGCTCCAACTGGGCGAACAGCCCCTTGGTTCGCCGCGCCCAACCCGCATAGTAGGCCCCATCGTACTCCCGAAGGAATCTCAGCGGCTCCCCTGGATCACGCCGTTTGTTCGTCGCGTGGAACCTCCCGATCCATCGCGCCGCGCGTACGATCGCGTTCGGGTCGTGGGAGCGGCTGGTCTGAATGCCGCCTTTCAGGTACTCGATGACGAGCCACGGGACGCCCGCCGTCTCGTCTCGGTGGACGCCGTAGTAGGCGGGCGTCGACGTGTGCAGGGGTTGCAGCACGTCCCGATAGACGCGGGCCTCGTAGGAAACGTCCCCCCGATGGCCATACACGCCGTCGAACGGCTTCGTCCCGTATTTGATGAACAGGCGCAAGGGGCTTCCGTTCCCGCCCACGCGGCAGGTCACGATCTCCGTCGGGAAGGTGCTCTCGTACGGGTTCCGCTGCCGCTGGAGCACGGTGACGCCGCCGTTCGGAGTGTCATTGCCGCGAAAGATCCCCGCAAGCCCGGCCGTGAGTCGCGGCATACTCGGGAAATGGGACCCCGAGCCGTTGGGCCTCAATGCGCTCCCCCTCCGACGAGGGTCGTCCTCCAGCTCTCGCCGCCGACCGCGGCCAGACCCTGAATGTGCGACGCGACCTCGTCGGTCATCCGGCTCTTTCCGCCCGGTTCCAGGACCAGGATCGAGTTGCACGCCCGCAGCGTGCTCGGCCGATGGGCGATCATCAGCGTCGTCCGTCCGTTCATCAGTCGCTGGAGCGCCGCCAAGATCGTCGCCTCCGTGTGGACGTCGAGCGAACTGGTCGGCTCGTCGAGGATGAGGACCGGCGCGTCTTTCAGGAACGCCCGCGCGAGCGAGATGCGCTGCCGTTCGCCTCCGGACAGCTTCATGCCCCGCTCGCCGACTTGGGTGTTGTATCCCTCCGGCAAGCTCTCGATGAAGTCGTGCGCGTCCGCCAACTCGGCCGCTTCGACGATCTCGCCCATCGTGGCTTCAGGCATCGCGAAGCGGATGTTCTCCGCGATCGTCGTCGAGAAGAGCAAGGTGTCCTGCAAGACGACTCCGAACTGACTCCGCAGATCCGCGATCTTGTACTCCCTCAGGTCGACGCCGTCCAGGGTGATCGCGCCCTCGGTCGGGTCGAAGAACCGGACGATCAGGCTGGAGAGGGTGGTCTTGCCCGACCCGGTGGGGCCGACGACACCCAGGCACATGCCGGGCGAGATCTCGAACGAGACGTGGCTCAGGACGACGTGGTCCTTGCCGTACCCGAACGACACATCGCGGAATGCGATCCGGCCCTTCGCGCGCCGGATCCGCCGGGCATACCGTTTCTGCGGGACGTCGGGTTGCTGGTCCAGGATCTCGAGGAATCGTTCCATTCCCGCCAGCGACATCTGGACGTCGAGGACCTTCTTCCCCATGTCTTTCAGCGGAGAGTAGAGCTGGGTGAGGTAGATGTTCACCATCAGGAAAGCGCCGGGGCTCAAGGTGCCGTCCAGGACGTGGTGGATGCCCACGTACCAGACCGCCGCCAAGCCGACCGCGGTGACGACGCCCACGATCAGACTGTAGATTCCGCCCTCGACGAGGACCTTCAGGGCCGCGGCCGCCGTCTTGTCGTAGCGGTACCGGAACTGCTCGCTTTCCCGCTCCTCCTGTCCGAACGCCTTCACGACGCGCGCGGCGCTCAGTGACTCCTGCGCAGCGGACATCGCGGCACTCTCGGACGCCTTGACCTTCCGCCATCCGAGCCGCATGCGCCGCTTGTAGACGACGGTCGACAGGAACATGAACGGGGTCACGGACAACGCGATCAACGCGAGCTGCGCGTCGAGCTGGGTCATGACGACCAACATTCCGGCCAGGGTCAGGATCGCGGTGACCAGGGGGACGAACCCATCCGTCGAGAGGGACCGGAGGGAGGTGGCATCGTTTTGAATGCGGTACGTCGAGTCGCTCGTGCCCTTCGTGTCGTGGTAGACGGTCGAGAGACGTTGCAGCTGGCGGAAGAGGCGGACCCGCATGTCGGTCGTCATCCGGTTCCCGACGCGGTTGGTCAGCCAGATGTTCAGCAGGTTTTGCAGATAGCTCAGCACGGTCCCGCCGAGCAAGATTCCGATGGCGAGGACGATCACGTAGTCCTTGGAGATCTGGGACGGATCGGGGGCGAAGATCGTGAGATAGGCGGGTAACGGTTGCGACCCGACGATGTTGTCCACGAGGAGCTTGACGGGCAACGGCGTGATGATCGCGAGCGGGGCCGCGGCAACGGACACCAGGAATAGGAGCGCGATGGACCACCCATACGGACGCATCTCGCGGAGCGACCTCCGAACGGTTCCGCGGAGGCGCGATGTGTGTCCGCGGGCTCGGACGCGCCGCGCGTGCGATGCGGACATCGCCCAGACGATCCATGCGATGACCGGCACCGCAACGTGCAGAAGCAGGAGCTGGGATTCGGAGAATCGCGAACGTCCGAGGTCCCAGAGCTGGTTGAACATGGGCGTGAAAAGCTGGAGGTCCACGGCCAGGTAGGCGAATAAGAGGGACAGCGCCGAGAGGACCGTGAGGATCGTCGCGAACGATTTGGCGAGCCTCGGCCCGACCGGCGCCGGCCGAGACGGGACCCGGTCGCTCTCCGAGCGAACCATTCCCTCCGCGCTCGCCTCGTCCGACTCGGAATCATCCGGTCCGACGAAGTCCCGCAGGTCCTCGAGCAGCTCCGCATAGCCGCGATTGGCGCTTCGGCGAAGCAATCCTCCGACCGGATCGCCTCGTGTGGAATCCCTGCGTCCTCTCCGATCGTCCTCTGGGTTCCCACGTTCCGTCAACGCACTCCCTCCACCGAGGACTTCTGGGGGCGTACCGACGGAGGCGCGGCACCCATCCTTTGCCGCCGGACTCGAGACTCGGAGATCGACCCTTCGTGCATCACGTCGCCCCGAACCGCTCAAGTCGTTCGCGCAGGATGCCGCCCGCAAACCCGGCGTCCGAAAACGCCCGCGCGACGACGAAGGCCGCGACGGCCGCGGTCGTCCCGCCGGCGACCCAGGCGCCCGACCCAAGGGCGGCGACGGACATCGACGCAAACACGGCGCTCAAGACGACCGCCGACTTCGCGTACCTCGGGCCGATTCGGAAACGCAGCAACTGCTTGCCGGGCGCGTGCTCCTCGACCGCGAGCAACAGGCGGCTCCCGCCGAGCGCGCCTCCGCGAACCTCCAGGTCCCAGGAGTCGAAATCCCCGCCCGTTCGGACGATCGCGCCGGTGTCCAGGAGCTGCGCCTGGAGTTTCCTCAATGTTTCCTCCGGCGGTTCCCGCTCGTCACGCCAGTACGTCATGTGCGTACGCCGGAACCGCGGACGGGTCTTCGGGCCCCGTCTCCGCCACGGGGTTAGGCCTCCTCGCATCCTCCCGGTAAGGCGAGCCATCGGCTGCATGAGATGCAAGAACAGCACGACCAACCGCAGACCAACGAGCGACCACCGCCGGTTTCGTTTCTCCACGACGAACGTGGCGTGGCGGGCGCCGATCGAGGCTTGTGCGATCGGGATCGCCACGGCGACGAGCAACGTCGGTCCGAGGATGAGCGAGGCAGCCCAACCGATGCTGAGGATGAACATCCCCGCAAGAAGGGCGATCGCCAAATACCACTCGGGAGCGAGCGCGAGGGACCAACGCGAACCGCGGGACTCGTAGAGCGATTGGAACGGGGCGGTGCCCCAGACCCCCTGGTAGACGCGTCCACCCAGCAAGGAGAAGTCGCGCGAGACGCCCCTTCCGTAGATCCGTCCCAGCCAGCTCAGCTGGCCGATCGAGCTGTACCGCGCAGGCCACTTGCGTTCCAACAGGGCCTCGGCCTTCCCGTAGCCGACCTGCTGCTTCCAGAACTTCCGGATCGACTTACGTCGGTGATGCCAAACCACGGCGGCCGGTGCGTAGCCGATGATCCCTCCCCGATCGCGAAGGCGCCAGCACACATCGACGTCGTCGCCCGCAGTTCGGAAAACCGGGTCGAATCCGCCGATCGCCTCGAGCGCCTCTTTCCGGAAGGCCATGTTGCATCCCGGGATGTGCTCTGCGACAGTGTCGCCGAGCAACACCGGATTCGGGCCTCCGGGCGCGCTGGCGACCGCGTCGGCGATCCACCCGTCCTCCGGGGGTGGGAGGTTCGGTCCGCCCGCTCCGACGTACTTCCCGTCCATCAGCGCCAGGGCGAGGAATCGCAACCAATGCATCTCGGGGTACGCATCGTCATCGATGAACGCGACGATGTCTCCCGTCGCGGCGCGGATGCCGATGTTGCGCGCCGCACTTAGCCCCTGGTTCTTGGTCGTGATGAGCCGGACCTGGTATTCCGAGGCGATCTGCGGCGTCGCGTCCGTCGAACCGTCGTTGACGACGATGACCTCGTAGTCAGGATAGTCGAGCTGCTCCAGGCCCGTCAGCGTATCGCGAATGGTCGACGCCCCGTTCAGGCTGGAGACGACCACGGAAACCTTCGGCCACGGACACCCTGGCGGGAACGGAGACTCTGCGAACGCCCGGGTCACCGCCCGCAACGCGGGCTTGGGCGTCCGATCTCGCGTCGTCAACCCGAACGCCCAATCCTCGACGGGGTACTTTCCGTGATACCACTCGTCCGTCCACGCGAATACGATGACCCCGGAACAACCGAGACGCAGCGCGGCCCGAACCTGCCAATCCAGCATGGCCGCCTGGCGCTCCTCGCCGTTCCGCAGGCTGTCCAGTCCGATTTCGCTGAGCAGCACCGGACGGTCGTCGCTCAGGCTGTGCACGCGTGCGAGATACGCCTCGAAGCGGGGCTGCGATTCCAAGTACACATTGAAGGACACGAAGTCCAGGAACGGGAGGCGCAGGTATTCCGTCGATGGGTAGTTCACGTACGTCACCAGCGCATCGGGATCCTCCTCCTTCGCCGCGCGGTAGAGTCGCTCGATGAATCTTTCGACGCGTCGTCGTCCGTGCCATCGCACGATTGACGCCGGGATTTCGTTGCCGATGCTGTAACAGAAGACCGCCGGATGACCTGCGCACACCCGGATCCATCTCCGGATGCGGGCCTCGATTGCGTCGACCTTGCCCGGCTCGCCCAGGAAGGCCATGTGCTCGCCCCAGTTGAGGCCCACCATGACCCGAAGGCCATTCTCGAGGGCCACGTCCAGGAGCCAGCGCGGCGGGCCCGTGTGGACCCGCACGACGTTGAAGCCGTTCGCCGCCATGAGGGCGAAGTCCCGTTGCACGACCTCCCGCGTCAAGCGCTCCTCGCCGTTCTCGTCGACGAGGAAGGTGCCGTAGCTCACGCCGCGGACCCAGAACTTCTCCTTTCCCACGTACAGGAACTTCCCGCGAACGGTGGGGCGCGCCGCGACCGAGGTCTCTTCCACGGGAGCGTTCGATGCGATTTGGGCCACGTTCACCATCTCATCGATGACGGAGCGGACGCTCGATTCGTCCCGAGGTTCACGCGTCCATCGGGATCGGGAGCATCCGTTCTCGTAGGATTTTCAGGCCCTCCTCCAGGGTGAACCTCGGCTCGTGGCCGAGGACCTTGTGGGACTTTCCGGGATCCCCGACGAACCTCCGGACTTCGAAGTCGTTCGGAGGACCGTGGATGATTCGGGAGGGCGAATCGGTCAGCCTGACGATCATCGCGGCCAAGTCCGAGACGGACACGCCGCGGCCCGTCACGAAGTGAAACTCTTCGCCCGAGACGTCCGGGTTCCCATCCGCGCTCGCGAGGTACGCCTTCAGGATCCCCGAGATCGTGTCGTCGACGTACGTGAAATCGAGGACCTGTTCGCCTCCGTACAGCGTGATGTCTTCGCCCCGGAGTGCATGGGCCATGAACTTCGGGATGACCCGTTCGGGCAAGTCCCTCTCACTCCCGTAGACGTTGGAGAACCGGAAGATGACGGGATGAACGGATCCATCGGGGTCCGATCGATCGGCGTAGGAGATGCAGGCCTTTTCCGCGCACAGTTTCGTCATCCCGTACACCGAACGCGGGACCTTCGGATGGCCTTCGTCGACCGGGAGATACTGCGGCTCCCCGTACACCTCCCGGCTCGACGCATAGAACAGGGCGGGGTGCGTCTCCGACTTCCGGCACGCCTCCAACACGTTCAGCGTCCCGAGCTGGTTCGTCGTCCAACAGGTGTACGGATCTTGCTGGCCCCAGGCCACCCGAGACACCGCGGCGAAGTGGAAGACGGCGTCTTGGCCGGCCACCGCCTCCCTGACGGCCGGATAATCCCGGACGTCGCCGCGAACCTTCGGACCGTGCACTGCCTCCGCGTTGCCGTTGAACCGGGTGTCGAAGAGCGTGACGGAGTCGCCCATCGCTTCGAGTTTTTCCGCGAGGTGACTTCCGATGAAACCATTTCCACCCGTGATGAGGACCCGAGACATCGTTTTCAACCCTGATAGCAGACGCACCGAGAAAATGGGACAAACAATGCCCCGGCGAACATGCGCCTCCGCATGATGTCCCGCGCGTCGGAGGAATCGGTGCGGGCGCATATTCCCCGTGTATTCGAATGTGCTGCAAGCGCGGCACGTATCCGTGGATGTGCCCAGGTTGAAAACATGACGTTGACGTGCGGAGCGCGCCTCAGGATGCGGGCGGGAAATTATCGGGTGGCCAATTTGCACTCCGAGTCGATGCGGGAACCGGCGGGGTCGAATCAACTGGACCAGTACACCGCGCTGATCACCGCGGGAGGCATCGGGACCCGACTGCTCCCCTTCTCCAAGGAGATCCCGAAGGAGATGTTGCCCATCATCGCCCACGACGGGGACGACTCTCCGGAGCTCAAGCCGCTCGTCCAGGCGATCTTCGAGCAACTCTATTCCGCTGGGGTCCGGGACTTCTACATCGTCGTCGGGCGGGGGAAGCGGGCGATCGAGGACCACTTCTCCCCGGATCCGAGATTCCTGGCGTACCTCGAGAAGAACGGGAAGGTCCCGAAGGGGATGTCCGATTTCTACGAGAAGATCAAATCGTCGAAGCTCGTGTTCCTCAACCAGCCGGAGCCGCTGGGCTTCGGCGACGCCGTCTTGCTCGGTCGATCCATGATCGACGGCCCGTTCATCGTCCAGGCTGCGGACACGTTCATCCTATCGGACGGGACCGAGTACCTCGAGCGGTTGACGGGACTCCACCGGAAGTACGACGCGTCCGCGACGGTCTTGTTGCGAGAGGTCCCGAATCCACGGAACTATGGCGTCGTCGAGGGCAACGAGTTGGAGCCGGGGGTCCTCCAGATCACATCCGCCGTCGAGAAGCCGGACACGCCGCGGAGCAACCACGCGATCATGCCGGTCTACGTCTTCACGGACGAGATCTTCGAGGCCCTCGCGAGCACGGGTCCCGGAAGAGGAGGAGAGATCCAGCTCACGGACGGGATCCAGCGGCTCGTGGCCGCCAAGAAGAACGTGATCGGAGTCCTGCTCCGGGGGGACGAGATCATGTTGGACCTCGGTAGTCCGGAGACGATGATCGAAGCCCTGAAGCTGTCCCTCCGGTACGCCGACGAGAAGGCCCATCCGGTCCCGGAGGTCGCGAAACCGCCGCGGATGCCGGGACCGCTCCGCCGAAACGCGGTCGAAATCGGCGCGTCACTCGATCGGCCTTCGAGCCTCCCGCCGCTGGTGCCACTGCTGATCGAGTGGCGGACTCCCCATGGCCGCGAACCGGCTGTAGGTTGAAGGATTGTCCCGTTTCGTACGACGGTGTGCAAACATCCATCGCCTTAAGAACGGGTGATGAACGTGTCGGTCCGCCGGGAAGATGGCTAAACCCTATTGTCAAGGGGGACGCCACATCACACTTATCTGAGGGGACCCTCAGTTCGAAAATTGTCCCAATACGGCTATGTCCCTGCATCGGAGGGTGGCGGCCCAGGAGGTGAAAGCACCATGGAAGCGACCCGCGCGAAATCAGGGGCGGGGTTCGGCCAATCGTGGCGCGAACTCTCGCACACGCCGACGTACCAGGTACCGATTGTGCTTGGCGCGTTTGTGGCCCTGATTGTGGGCATCCTGACGTATCTGTTCGATGCGTCGAAGGCCGGCGCGATCGTCGCCGCGACCACCGCAGAGGCCTACTTGGTCGTCTTCGGTATCGTCGGCTTGATCGGCTACGCCGTGTCGAAGCAGAACGTCCAGAATGGCTCCATCGTGGCCATGATCGCCGGTCTGGCGATCACGGTCTTGGTGGCGACGCAGCTGGGCCTGTTTGCAGGCCTGCTCCTCCTCGCCGGAGCCATCTGGAGCCTCGCGTCAACCCGATAATCGGGCAGACGTAAACGAGGCGACCTCTTTTCCACCTCTTTCTTTCCTCTTCATCTCACTCCATCGGGCTCATCGCTCGAGCGAAATTGATACGTCCGATGTGACAACGTCTTATGGCTCCGGAGAGCAACCTCATCGTTCGGCGTAACAACCCCCGTTACAATTTAGTTAATAGACTGTCGACCCAATCGGTCTTCGATGAAACTGTCGGAGGCCTCGGAGGCGCTCCAGCGGATCGGCTTGAGCCGGTACGAGGCTCTCGTTTTCGTGAACCTGGCCCGCGCCGGGGCGACGACGGCGGGGGATGTGGCCCGCGTGAGTGGCGTGAACCGCGTGCAGACGTACCGCGCCTTGGAGGGACTCGAGGCCCGCGGGCTTGTTGAAGTTACGTTGGACCGGCCCCGGCGCTACGCGGCCCGGGCCATCAACGACGTCTTCGAGATGATCGCGGAGGAGAAGCGCTCCGAGC
>Ga0209235_1000370_pt1 | contig 22295 bp, 31 predicted proteins | sample GraSoi013_1_20cm_4_FD_185817 | JGI IMG/M metagenome (GOLD analysis project Ga0209235, IMG submission 185817) | Grasslands soil microbial communities from the Angelo Coastal Reserve, California, USA - Sample 09_25_2013_1_20cm (SPAdes) (version 2) | ecosystem: Environmental > Terrestrial > Soil >... | reverse complement strand
ACAGCCGGAAACGGCGCAGAACGAATAACATCACTCAAACTATCAACCACAAGAGTACAAGCTCCCAGAGGCGCAACAACCTGTGGAAACTCCTTCGCCAAGAGATTCGCGGGACCAATATCCCAGTTAACCATCCCCGACGCTTTCTCCTTCTTCATCCCGAAACTGTCAATGAACCACATCTTCCGCGAATCGAAAAATCTCTCAAGACTCCAGCCATACAGATTCATCTCTGCAACAATATCCTCCCAGGAACGGCCCGTCGTGAAATAGACCGCAGGCCGACCATCAAGCAATCCCCGATACATGATTTGCTGAACACACGTAGTCATCCCAGTATCAGCCTCGCCTAGGAAGAGGATGATGCTACCCGAGGGAAGTCCGCCCATGGACTCGTCGAACGCCGATATTCCGCTCGAAAGACTCTGCAATTCCTACACCTGTCCTTGTCTCTTCTGTCCCCGGTCTTCTCCTGCGAAGCCCTGCTGGTCGATGGCGTGGGCTTGCCCTTGAACCCCTTGTTCCACTACCCCGGACCCGTCGGATACTGGAACCGTCCCCGTAACGATCTCTTCGAAGCCCGAGTCAGCGGCTTCGGCGCTTTCTCCGTTGAGTATGGAGGCGCCTGCGACCCTGGCTCGCACTTCTAACACCGATCGGTCCCTTGATGTTCACGCCCTCGGTCCCAATAGTGAAGGCGAAGTCGTTGAGACTGTGACTGGTTCCACGCATCTTCCGGACAAAGAGCTTCCTCAAAGGCGAACTCTGCTTCACAAGCGAAAGGACCATGACTCCAGTGGCGAGAAACTCCTCAATACCATAGCGGCTGATGAGCCCTGAACCCTCGACGATCTCCGTCGTCATCACCGTCGTGCAACCCACATCCTTCAGCAATAGCCCAACTTCAAGGAATATCTCACGGAGAGTGTTGAGGTCCGTGACCCTGAAGCCAAAGCCTGGCAGCGAATCCACGACTAGCCTCGTCGCTCCCAACTGTTCCACCAGTATCTTGACCTCGGAGAGCTTCGACCGCAAGTTGTACAGAATCGATTGCAATGACTCCTGTTCAGCCATCTCTGACTCGACCCGCTGGTAGACCGCGTCAACCATGCCGATCTTCTTCTCAGATTCGAGCTTCTTGAAGTCCCAGCCAAAGCGCAGCATGTTGGCTCGGAACTCCGTCGGAGGCTCTTCTGTCGAAACGTAGACGCCAGGCTCACTGTAGCGTGTCGCGCCCTTGTAGAGATACTGCCCGCAACAGATAGTTTTCCCACATCCAGCGCCACCGGCGAGTAGAACTCGTGCACCTTTGGGAAATCCGCCTTCGAGCACATGATCCAATCCAGGGATACCAGTGTGGACCCTTTCAATTGCATCTTCCATAATGTCCCGTTCCTATCGGTCAGAAAATCCACGATAAGCCTAGAGTAACCTGAGTCAGGACGCTACAGTAACATCGAACAACGAAAAGGATTTGCAGCGTTAATCATTCAAGAAATTCTCGGCTGATGATTATCTACCAGGCCAATTTTCATTTCCGAACCAAGGAACCTTTTTAGGGCAAGATACGCCGGAGTCGGTCCCTTCCGTGAGTAAAATGCCAGAACGGGGATACTCGGTTACTGGGCTGGACCCAGACCGCACTGTGAAGTGCGCGGGCCGAGAACTTCGAATATCTCCCAAGGCATCCGTCGAACTCTGCCGGACAATCCGAGGAATGAAACTCCCGGAAGCCAAGAAGCTGCTAGAACGAGTAATCGAAAAGAAGGTCGCGGTAGCCTATCGTCACTATCACAAAGAAGTTCCACATCGTCGAAATCTTACCGAACCCTTCTACGCTGGAAGATATCCCCAAAAGGCGGCTGGAAGACTTCTCCGGCTCTTGGAAGAGCTTGAGGCAAACGCAGAGTACCGTAACCTCGACACGGAGAGGCTCAAGATAATTCACGCCGCGGCCCAGAGAGCCAACAAGATCCCGAAAAGAAACCCTAGAGCATTCGGACGCTCAGACCTTCTCCAAGGAACAACCACCCATATCGAACTCGTAGGGTTCGAGGCCGAATAATTGTCAGTAACCAAATATTTCATCAAAGACGTCTCCCGACGTCTCGAGATAGACGAACTACTTCAACGAGACCTGAAACGAGCTGGTTACAGCCGGGTCGAACTCACAAAAAGCCCTGTCGGGACTAGAGTCGTAATCTACGCCGCGAAACCCGGAATGGTCATAGGTCGAAGAGGCCAGAGCATCAAAGACCTCACAAAACTTCTCGAAACAAAATTCGGAATAGAAAATCCACAGTTATCTGTAGCAACCATAGAGATCCCCGAACAAGACCCGAAAGTCGTCGCATCCCAAGTCGCACAAGCACTACAGAGAGGAGTGCATTTCCGAAGAGCAGCCTACTGGGCTATCCAGAGAGTCATGGAATCGCAAGCCTTAGGTGTGGAGATCATAATTCGCGGAAAACTCACGACCGAAAGATCAAGGTTCGAAAAATTCCGAGCCGGATATCTACCAAGAGTCGGAGATCCGGTCTTGAAAAGCGTGAAAGTAGCAGTAACAGATGTTCAACTAAAACAAGGACTGTTCGGCATCAAGGTCAGAATACTGCCCCCCACAGTCGATTTCATAGACAAGCCAACAATGAAGACTCCACCGCCCAGTGTCGTCCCAATCCCTACAGTTCAAACACCCGTTGTGGAAAGCGCCGAAGTAGAAACGGAGAGGGAGGAGCCTGTTGGCAATACTGCGCAAACGTGAGATGAAACAGATGCTTCCGGAAGAGCGGAAGAAAAAGATCTCAGAACTCAGAGCCGAACTCACCACAATACGAACATCAGTGAAGTCAGGAGGAACAGTAGACAATCCTTCAAGAGTGAAGGAACTTCGCCGAACCGTAGCCAGACTCCTAACAGCAGAGAACAGTCCAGTCATCACGAAGGAAGCTGAATAGATGCCGATAACGCCACAAAACATCCTTGCGCACGAATGGATAGGACTCAATATTACAGTACAAACTTGTCCAGACCCTCGACTGAAAGGTCTCGTTGGGATAGTAAGAGACGAAACAAGAAACACTCTACTAATCGAGGCCCGGAACCGACTAGTGAGGGTGCCAAAAGATAATGCTCTATTTGTCGCGACTCTACCGACTGGAGAGACAATTCCAGTTCAGGGCCCGGCTCTCAAATATCGACCTGAGGACAGGGTAAAGAAGGGGCTCGCAAAATGGTAGTTCGCAACATCGGACTCGACGTCAAGCCGCCAAAGGCGGGGTGCAACGATCCTGTCTGCCCATTCCACGGAAGCCTGTCCGTGAGAGGAAGAGTCTTTGAAGGAACGGTGTCAACGTCTAAGTCCCCGAAAACCGTATCAGTTGAGCGCGCTTACTTGCACTATTATCCAAAATACAGCAGATACGAAAGGCGAAGAAGCAAGACCCTCGCCCACAACCCTCCATGCATAGCCGCAACAACAGGCGACCTAGTCACCATAGCGGAATGCAGGCCGCTAAGCAAGGAAGTTTCGTTCGTCGTAATAGATAGGAAAGGAGTAGCAGAATAAACATGCCCGCGCCGAAGACTAGAGCGGTAAGCGCTCGTGGAATGGTAGAGTACAGGCCCAGAATCGCTCGCGGCCTTCCAGTCGGCACCCGTCTCACCTGCGCCGATAACACTGGAGCGAAAGAATTGAAACTCATAAACGTCCGAGGATACCACGGGCGCCTCCGACGAGTTCCCGCCGCCTGTGTCGGAGATATGATAATGGTGTCGGTGTCTAAAGGCAAACCCGACCTGAGGAAACAAGTTTTTCCTGCAGTCGTTGTGAGACAGGTGCGAGCGCTGCGTAGACCGGATGGGACGAGACTCTCCTTCGAAGATAACGCCGGAGTCCTAATGACCCCGGAGGGCGAGATGAAAGGAACAGAGATCAGGGGACCCGTCGCTCGGGAGGCGGCAGAGAGATGGCCTCGAGTAGCAAACCTAGCTTCAACGGTGATATAGACCACGGCCAGCTCGAAACCCTCCAAACAGCGAAAACGTTTCTTTCAAGCCCCCAAGCACAAGCAGCGAAAGATGCTATCAGCTCGATTATCCGACGACTTGACAGCGAGGCACAAGGTTAGACGGATTCCACTCAGAACTGGAGACACTGTGCGCATAATGAGGGGCGAATTCGCGGATTTGGTGGGGAAGGTGGAGAAGGTGGAATATTCGACAGGAAGAATCTTCGTGGAGGGCATGACTCGGGAGAAGGCGGCCGGCGTCTCATCAAAGCTTCCAGTTCACTCTAGCAAGGTACTCATCACCAACCTTAACCTGTCTGACAAGTGGCGGAGCGGACTCCTCTCCGAGAAATCAAAGATGGTGGAATCTTAAACAATGGCACGCAAGGGAGGATCCAGACAGCTCAAACGCGAACCAGCACCGGGATTCTGGCCAATAAAGCGCAAGGAACGAACATGGGCGCCGAATACGAGACCCGGTCCCCATTCTAGAGAAAAAAGCATCCCACTCGTAATCGTCATCCGAGAGATTCTGGGATACGCCAGAACGGCCAAAGAGGCAACACGAATCATCAGCACAGGTAAGGTCAAGATAGACGGGGTCGTTAGAAGGGATCATCGATTCCCCGTTGGCTTGATGGATGTTCTACAAGTCGAAGGTGCCGGCCAGATCTTCCGCATCCTACCCAAACCGAATAGAGGACTAACACCAACGCCAATCTCTGCAAAGGAAGCGGGCTTCAAACTCTGCAAGATAATCGGAAAGAGGAATATCGAAGGAGGAAAAATCCAGCTCAATCTTCACGACGGCCGAAGCATCATTCTCCAGAGTCAGAGCGGTAGACAGAAAACTGAAGGGGAATTCGCGCCTGGGGGAACAATGCAACTTGGCCTACCCAAACAGAACATGATGGGACTGGTGCCGTTTCAAACCGGCGCTTTGGGACTAGTCGTCGACGGTAGAAACCAGGGAATCTTCGGAAAGATCACGACAATAACCCCCGGTACTCACACCCGTCCCAAGATAGTCAAGATCGAGACGGCAAGCGAGGCCTTCGACACGCCAGCAGAATACGTGATACCAGTGGGCACTCAAGCATCCCTCGTCGGGCTAGGAGAAAAGTAGAATGTCTGAATCCATCGCGAAAGAAGAGTCGACCAACCCGTTGAGAATAGTCAGAATCGAGAAAGTCACACTGAACATCGCGACCGGCAAATCAGGCGAACCACTCGAAAAGGCGAAAAAAGTTCTCACCCAGCTGACCAACAAGACCCCGACAACCAAACAAGCGAAGAAAGCGATCAAAGATTTCGGTGTCAGAAAGGGAGAACCAATAGCAGCAGTGGTGACGCTACGCGGGAAGGACGCGGGCGAGTTCTTGAAGAGAGCGCTGGACGCTGTCAGCAACAAGATCAACGAGAGGAGCTTCGATGATTATGGGAACGTCTCCTTTGGAATCAAGGAGCATATTGAAATTCCTGGAACTAGGTATGTTCCCGAACTGGGAATATTCGGCGCAACCATTCACGTTACACTGGGTCGGCCTGGATATAGGATCCGATCGCGAGCCATCCGTCCTTCAAAGATCGGGCGCAACCACTACGTTTCGAAGGAAGACGCCCTCAAGTTCATGCAGAACAACTTCGGAACAAGCACAGGAAACTGAGAAGCGTAATGGCCAAGATAAAGGCGAAGAAGCAGAGGAAGTATGGAAAGGGAGCGCGTCCATGCAAACGCTGTGGTCAGTACGGACCTATAGTAAGAAAGTACGGACTCAACTTCTGCAGACAATGCTTTAGAGAAGTAGCCGTGGGACTCGGATTCAAGAAATACATGTGACCAAGAATGGAACCAATCTCCAACATGTTCTCATCCATCCTCAACAACGAGCGCCGACACAAACACGAATGCATAGTCTACCCCGCATCCAAACTGATGGGCCAGGTGCTGCGTGTGATGCAGAAGTACGGCTATGTTGGAGAGTTCGAATTCGTCGACGATGGAAGGGGAGGAAAATTCAAGATACAACTCCTGGGACGAGTAAACGACTGCGGAAGCGTAAGACCCAGATTCTCATCCACCATCGGCGAGTTCGAAAAATGGGGAAAGCGCTTTCTTCCCTCTCGAGAGGTAGGAATACTCATACTCACAACACCGAAGGGAGTCTTGGCGCACAAGGAGGCGCGCGAGGCCGGGGCTGGAGGCCAACTCCTGGGATACGTTTTCTGAAAGGTGAAACATGACGACAAGGTTTGAGACTCTTCAAAGAACAGTCTCCATCCCCGACCAGGTATCCGTGCAGGTCGAGGGACGAACTGTAAAGGTAAAGGGTCCACTAGGGTCACTGCAAGAAGATTTGTCCCACCTTCCAGTCTCAATCGACGTGGACGACAACAAGGTCCGACTGGAAACTAGCTGGCCGAGAAAGAGGGAGATCGGAATGCTGGGAACAGCAGCTGCCCACGTCCGAAACATGCTCAAAGGAGTCACACAAGGCTACAGGTACGAACTGCGCACAGTCTACGCCCACTTTCCAGTAACCGTGAAGGTGGACGAGAAGGCTAAGGTGTTGAAGATAGAGAATTTCACTGGAGAGAAGACGCCAAGATACGCGAAGATAGTTGAAGGAGCAAAAGTGGATGTCAAGGGTGAGGACATCTCGGTGGAGGGTATCGATTTGAAATCGGTTAGTCAGACCGCAGCGAACATTCAAGATAGTACCAAGATCAAGAAGAAGGATCTCAGAGTCTTTCTTGACGGAATATACGTCTCCGGAAAAGGACCCGCACAAACGTCGAAGAAAACTGCCAAGTGAGAGAGATGACAGGATCAAAACCCGAGTTCAGACGCCAAGAGAGCTGGAGATACAAACGGGTCAAGGAGAACTGGCGTAGACCCCGGGGCGTTACGAGCAAGATGAGAAAGGAGGAGAGCGGCTTTCCCGCCAAAGTCAAGAACGGATACGGCTCAGCAGCCTCCACCCGCGGCCTCCACCCTCGAGGCCTCGTCGACCAGCTCGTATGGAGGGAAGTAGAGCTGGAGAAGCTTGATCCTAAGATACACATTGTCAGGATAGCAGCACGGGTTGGAGAGAAGAAGAGGCGCGGAATACTCACAAAGGCGAAGGACCTGAACTTCCACATAGCAAACCCTGGAAAGGAGGAGGGACGAGCAGTGACTGAGGCACTTCCTGTTGAGGAGGAGAAGGCTTTGTCAGAACAGACGGGCGAGGAGAAGATGGAAGAAAAAACCGAGGTCGCTGAAGACAAGGATATCGGCAAGGCAGAGGAGAGTTCTCAATGAGTCTGAAGAGCCAGAAGAGACTGGCCGCGAGCTTGCTGGGCGGGGGATTGAACAGGGTCTGGATCGACCCGGAAGAGAACGACCGGGTCCAATCAGCGATTACCCGCGAAGAGATCAAGAGTCTCATACGCGAAGGAAGGATCAGTCTCCTGCCAAAGACCGGGATCAGCAGAGGCAGACATCGCGCTAAGTCCGGTAGAAGGAAGAAGGCTGGTAGTAGAAAGGGAGGTCAGAAGCCTGGCAAGGAGGCTTGGGTCCTCAAGATCAGAGCGATCCGGAGACACTTACGATGGCTGAGAGATAAGAGACAACTGTCCGCCGGAAACTACACTACTCTGCTGGGTATGGCGAAGGGTGGAGCGTTCCGTAGCGGGTCGCATGTAGATGAGTATGTAAAGGCCCATCAACTGGTAAAGAAGCGTTAGTCCATGGCTGACAGTCCCCGCTATGCGCTGCCTTACCGGCGACGGAGAGAGGGCAAGACAGACTACAAGCTGCGCCGGGCACTAGTCAAATCGGGCAAGCCGCGGGCTGTTGTCAGGCTTACCAACAAGTATGTTACTGTGCAGATCACTGATGCAACCATCACCGGGGATATTGTGAGGGCATCAGCTTCTTCTCGAGAGCTTCCTAAGTTGGGTTGGAAGGGCGGGCTTGGAAATCTTCCCTCGGCTTACCTCACTGGAGCGCTTGCCGCTCGGAGAGCTGTTCAGAGAGGGGTCAAAGAGGCGATTCTGGATCTTGGGCTTAAGGGTCCGACGAAAGGCTCGAAGCTTTTCGCAGTCCTGAAAGGACTGGCGGATTCTGGTCTCACTGTTCCACACTCTCCAGAAAAACTCCCACCTATGGAACGGATCGGAGGAAATCACATCGCCACATACGCGAAATCATTGGCGGGCGAGCACGATCTGTACAAGAAACGATTCAGCGCATATCTCAGCCGAGGATTGAAACCTGAGGATCTGTCTGGACATTTCGAAGAGATTAGAAAGACTGTGTCAACAGCACCTTTGGAGGCGGCCAAATGAGCCAGCGCCCCGGTCAAGAGATCGGATGGGTTCCGAAAACCAAGCTCGGCCGACAGGTCCAGCAAGGAGAGATCATATCCATGGAAGAGATCTTCACCCAAGGATTGAGAATCAAAGAGCCGGAGATCGTGGACACGCTCCTGCCGAACATTCAACAAGAGGTTCTCGGGATAGGGTTTGTCCAGAAACAGACAGACGCTGGGGAGAGGTCCAGGTTCAGAGCAGTTGTCGCCATCGGTAATGGTGACGGATTTATCGGCATCGGCGAGGGGAAGGCGCGCCAGGTCCGGACAGCGATCGACAAGGGGACTGTGCAAGCGAAGCTGAACATCATTCCCGTCAGGCGCGGCTGCGGGAGCTGGGAGTGTCGTTGTGGAACGCAGCATACTGTCCCGTTCAATGTCACGGGCAAGACGGGTAGTGTCCGGGTGGAGGTTTTGCCTGGGCCGCGGGGTCTCGGGTTGGTTGCTGGTGAGATTCCGAAACAGGTTCTTCGCTTGGCCGGTGTGAGGGATTGTTGGACTCGGACGTTTGGGTCGACCTCGACCTTGTCATCGTCGGCGCTGGCGGTGTTTGACGCGCTGACGCAGACGTATAATGTTGTGACGCAGAGCGACTGGGTGAACTAGATGGAGTCGTTGAGCAAGAATCCGATCTTGGCGGTTCGTCTTCGAGGGACTGCCTCGGACAATCCGGATGTTCAGAGGACGATGGAGTCGTTGAAGCTTGAGCGGACCTTTCAGGCTAGACTGTTAGAGAATACGCCGTCGAACCTTGGAATGCTTCGATCAGCCAAGGTCCTCGTAGCTTGGGGCGAGGTCAGCCCGGACCTACTGGGACGAGTCTTAGAGAAGCGCGGCGAACGCGATGGCGCCGACGGATTAGACGATGGTTTTCTCAGACTTTTGGGAAAGTCGAGCTTTGACGATCTGGCGAAAGCGGTTGTGGCGGGTGAGACGAGTCTTCATGAACTATCGCGGGCTGGTCTGAAGGTGCCATTCAGGTTCCATCCTCCACGCGGAGGATTCAAGAGGAGTCTGCGCCGGGCTGCGACTGATGGCGGCGAGTTGGGCTATCGGGGCGCGGATATCAATAGTCTGGCTAAGCGTATGATCTGAGTCTGGTCGCGTAGGAACTCCAATATAGTCTCGGAAGAGTACCTGGTTCTGGTCGTTAGTGTTTGGCTCCTCGTAAAGAGGTTCGTAGACGTCGTAGCCGTTCGGGCTGGTGGTTTGACGTGTTTGACGAGATGGAAAGGATGGACCGTTTGATGGATGATATGATGCGGAAGGCGGTGGAGATGCCGAAGGCACAAGAGGGAGCCTCACCGTTCGTCTACGGCTTCTCCATGTCTGTCGGTCCGGACGGGAAGCCGATCATCCGCGAGTTCGGGAACGTGGAACCCGGCGCGCGGGGTCCCCAGGTCAAAGAGGAGAGAGAGCCGCTCGTGGATGTCATGGACACTGGAAAGGAGGTGGTCGTGGTGACCGAACTGCCCGGAGTGGAGAAAGAAGATATCAAACTAGAATCCACAGACAGAGCGTTGAAGATCAGTGTCGACTCGGCGAAGAGGCGGTATCTGAAGGAGCTGGAAATGCCGCACATGGTTGATCCGCGGACCGCGAAGGCCACCTACAAGAACGGCGTCTTAGAGGTACGGTTCGCGAAGAGCGATGAGAAGAAGCCGACACGACCCATACCAGTAGAATAGCCGGGAGGTAGAAGGAACGGTCTCGCATCACGCGAAGAGTGCGGCCTTCACTTTTTCGGGCTGGTCCCACGAGATCAATGCAACGAGTCCTTTGCAAGTGTGAAGGACTTTTTTTGAATCAGACATACCTCAGGGGGGTCGAGAAATAGTTAGAAGAAAAAGAGAAGATAACGGAAAACGAAAGATAGCAGACGGAGCACACCAAGGAAGAGTCCTTCAAAGAGCAGCTTTGTGTCGCGGGAAAGAATTTTTTCGTAAATTCTAGGAAGGTCAGTCCGTTGGCTGAAACGTTTCCTGGCGAGATCATCGGTTTTTTTGCGCAGAACAGCCGGATCAGCCATTTTCAATATGGGCGTTTACGGGATGACGCAAGCGTGAACTGGGCATCATATCGGACCCGCTCCCGGATTGCTGATCCAGGCTTATTCTGACCGATTTTTCCGACTAGACTACGCTACTGTTTCTACTCTGAAAAGTAGTTTTGAAGCCCAAAAACTCCTACTATTCCTACTCGAAAAAGTATGGTCGTGACTGATGAAAACCCTGAAAACAGAGAAGCCGACAAGAACAACACGACCCTCATTGGAGCGCCCCAACCTCCCAGACCCACTACGACCCAGACCGATAGAGCCGCTGCCCTCACCCCTCAGACCCGGACAGTACATCGGCCGACGAGAAGAAGAACTCGGAAGAATACTCAAAGAAATACTAGACGAACTGATACTGATAGAAAATAGGCTGAAGACGATCGAAGAACAGCTAAAGACAAAACACTGACAGGCCGAGCTAGCAATTACGAAGCGAGAGACTGCACAACCCATTCGTAAGGTACTATCCTAATTGGAGGTATCCATCTGAGGAACCGCGCCTTTCGACCACACCCGAAGAATGTTACGAATGATGGCTCTACTCTGACTTGATAGTAATTCTTGGCGCCCAATCCTTTGGGATGTATTCTCTCACCTGCGCCCTTGAATGATGATAGACAAGTCGAAGAAAACGTCGCCAGGCCCATGAGAACGAATGGAATTCTATCGTATTTGAAAGGATACTTGGCGTGAACGAGATCGGATACCCTGATCGTCTCCCGCAGCAGTCGTTGGGGGTCCTTGGAATGCTCCAGAACATGGTTGATGAGACATTCTGGAAAGTACTTGTCGGGGAACGGAAGAGGCACTGAGTCGAAATCCATGACTATGTTCGCGTTTCCATCCCAACTCTGAACGTCGAGCCTGACATCGCCCCACGGGTCCGGACCGCAACCCAAGTTGAGAGTAGGCTTCCTCATCGAACAGCTGATCTCCCGGGCGTTACGCCTTTGACTCTAGGCTCGCGAGTTTGAACTATCGCGGCACAATGCTCACGACATGACCCCACAACCCAGTTCCGCCTCTCGGTAGTGAACATTAACGGGGTCAATGCCCCGCATTTCCGGATTGGAGGCATCTTAAAGAATAGACTAATTGAAATCCGTGGCCGGTGCGTTTGGACTATGGGTCCCAGGACCAACCAGGCGGAGACAGCAGTAATCCTCTCGGGCGGAGAGGGAGTCCGACTCAGACCGATCACAAGCGATCTGCCGAAAGGACTGGTCAGGGTCGGAGGGAAACCTCTCCTACAATGGGTCGTTGAGTGGCTCCGCGAAAATGGCGTTTCCAATATTGTGATTGGGGTTGCATATCTCAAAGATGAGATCATGGAGTTCTTGGGCGATGGAAGTCAGTTTGGTGTTAGGATCCGCTATAGTGTCCACTCAGTTGAAGGAGGAACGGGTGAGGGTTTTAGACTCGCGATTAGCCGCTTTGTGAAAGACGAGATCTTCGTCGCTCTCAATGGAGATCAAATTACAGATCTGAGATTATCACCCATGATTGAAGATCTGGAGAAGAACGATGCGCTGGCGACGATCGCCGTAGTGCACCCCAGATTGCCGTTCGGCCAATTATTCGTCGGGAAGAATGGTTACTGTGAAGGGTTCTCTGAGAAACCGATTCTCAAAGACGTGTTCATATCATCAGGAATCTATGTGTTCAACAAAGAGATTCTAAAGTACCTGCCGACACATGGAGATGTGGAGAAGACAACCTTTCCCCAACTCACCCAACTGAAAAGGCTGCGCGCCTACAGACACGATGGTTCATTCCTAACCGTTAATTCCTTGAGAGAGCTTGATGAGGCGGAAGAACAATTGCGGAGGCAGGGCAACATATGAACGTCCTCGTAACGGGCATAACCGGGTTCATCGGATCAAGGCTCGCAGAGAGACTCGTGGAGAACGGCGACAACGTAACAGGACTCGTTAGACACTCCTCGGAAAGACAGCTGAGCCGGCTCAAGAAGATACTACCACAGATTCATCTCGTTGAGGGTGATCTGGTACGCTACCATTCGATCCTCTCCACCCTCGAATCATCAGATCCGGACATCGTATTCCACCTTGGAGCGTTGACTCCAGTCCGCTTGTCCTTCGATGACCCGTATCCCTACATGTCAGTGAACTTTGATGGCACAGTGAACCTTGTCCATTCAATATTGAAAGAGGCACCGAATTGCCGGCTCCTCATCGCCTCAACCGCGGAAGTTTATGGCTGGCAGAATGCCGACAAGCCGATTCCTGAAAGTGCTACTCTCAACCCAGCGTCCCCCTATGCCGTCGCAAAAGCGGCAGCTGACCAGTATGTCCAGATGGCGAACAGAGTCTACCATCTTCGAGGAACGGTCATGCGTCCCATCAACAGCTACGGAAGGAAGGGCGAGAGTGGATTCTTTACGGAGTACATCATCTCCAAGATGCTCGCAGCCGAGACTTGTTACGTGGGAGCACCTGAATCGATAAGAGACTACATGTTTGTCGACGATCACGTCAGCGCATACCTTGATGCTGCAAAGAATGAGAAGGCGGTCGGAAGCGTCTACAACGTATCGCCAGGAAACCCTGTCACCAACATTCAGCTTGTCAAGAAATTGTCTGAAATGATCGATTACAGGGGAAAGATTGTTTCAGGCACCTATCCACCCGGATACCCGCAGAGGCCCCAGACCCAGGACCCTTCATATCTCGTACTAGACAAAACCAAGATTACCAGAGAGGTCGGATGGAAGCCCAGATTCACGCTCGACGAGGGGCTAAAGACAACAGTAGAAATCTGGAAGTCATTGAGAAGCAACTAACCGTCTTTGCTTTTCGCATATTCGAGCTCTGACTTGGCTGCCATTATGAAATCGTTCGGGCTTAGACCCTTGATTGCGTGAGTCGACAGCGACACCTGGACTCTTCGCCAGCGGACCAGCAGATCCGGATGATGATCCTCCGACTCAGCAATCCTTCCAACCGCGCACGCGAAATCTAGACCAGAGAGGTACGACTTGAAACGAAACTCCTTCAGGATAGAATCTGACTGAACCGACCAACCAGGCAGGTCCCGCAAACACTGAGTCGCCTCCTCCAGTGTGAAGGGTTTGGCGTCCTTGCACGGGACACAAGTGCCCGAAGCTAGTCGTCGAATACCGGCACCAGTCGTATCATTCTTCATGGCATACTGGACCTATACTTGCAAGCAAAAGGTTTCCTGAAAACAACGTCTCGAACTGAGCAATACTCAAGATAGCTGCTGAAACAAAAGCCCAACTTGTTCTGACGTAATTCGTTCCCTTTCACAGCGAACCCCAGAAATAGAGCGCTTTTCTTGGATAGTTCCAAGGCAGCGATGGCCAGTCAGACGGTTTCTCTAGTCAAAGTGTGCAGGGTCTGCAAATCGACGAGGCTGGACGATATTCTGTCGTTGGGGAATCAATATGTCTCCGATTTCGTTTCCTCAGATGGAAATAGTCCGCAAGCACCTCTGGAACTCGTCCGTTGCAAAGATTGTGGACTTGTCCAGTTGAGACACACCTTCTCGAGAGGTCGTCTCTATCGACACTACTGGTACAAGTCTGGGATAAGCCCGACAATGCGGAATGCTCTTTCAGATCTCGTCATGAGAGCATGCGACATTGCGAAGCCGAACTCTGGCGATATTGTGGTGGACATCGGTTGCAACGATGGGACGCTCTTGCGATCCTACAAAACGCCAGGTCTAGTTCTAGTCGGCTTTGAACCAGCAGAGAATCTGGTTCCAGAAGCAAAGAAAGGTACCGATTGGATCTTCAACGACTTCTTCAGCGCGAAAACATTCAAACAGAAATTTGATGGAAAGAAAGCGTGGATCGTCACAAGTATAGCCATGTTCTACGATCTCGAGGATCCAAACAGCTTCGTTGAGGACGTTGCAGATATTCTAGCACCAAACGGGATCTGGGTTGTGCAGCAAAATTACCTCGCGACGATGCTCGAACAAAACGGCTTTGACAACATCGGACACGAACATCTCGAATATTACACCCTCGAAACGATGCAATGGCTCCTGAGTCAACACGGGTTCGAGATATTCGACGCTGAAACCAACGACGTGAACGGAGGCAGTTTCCGCACATTCATCTGCCATACGGGAAAATATGCAAGCAGAGCCAGCGTTTCGGAGATGAAGAAGCACGAAGCGCTCCTTGGACTTGGACAACATCAGACCTACCAGTTGTTTTCAGACAATCTGGGAAAGATGAGGACACAAGCACGCGACTTCATTGGGAGAGAAGTGAAGAACGGCAAGACCGTCTACGTCTACGGTGCATCGAACCGGGGAAACACGATTCTTCAGTACTATGGCCTCGATCACAGACTCATCAAGAAGGCTGCAGACGCAAACCCCGAAAAATGGGGCCGAAGAACCGTTGGAACACTCATACCTATTGTCTCAAAAGAGGAAGCTCGAAGAGATCACCCCGACTACTTCCTCATCCTCCCCCACCACTTTCTGGAAGAAATTCGCCGGGACGAGAAAGAATATCTTGAGAAGGATGGAAAGTTCATCGTCCCTCTGCCCAAACTACGAGTTGTGACGAAAGAACGCACTACTTCGATAGACTCTAGGCCTGGGCATTCGCGTAAGACTTAGGTGTCAGTCGATAAGGATCAAGGCTGGGTCCGAACCTCAATTAACCGGTATTCCTTGGATAAGGATCCGATAACACGACTGAGAATTCGTACCGCTCGGAACAGAGGATATGCGAAGAAGACCCCGGGCGTATTGGCTTCAGACGCCATCCTGGCCGATGTCAAGGGGGTAGCTACGAACCTGCCGAGCTTGTCGGGAATCCGATATTCAGGATAGGTCTCCCAGAGGACCTTGTTCTCGGCGCTCTGAATTACTACATGCCTCAGATGCTTGACAAAACTGTCCCTATAGTGAAGTGAGACAATGTCCCTGCACACTTTCCACTTCCAGCCTTTCTCGATCAGATTATTCCTCATCGCTCCATCCGCACTCATCGCACAATCCAGAGGAAAACCGCCCACAGCGCGAAGAGCACCTGTTCGGTACAGATTATTATCGATGGAATAGATCCAGCGTGGGACAAGACCATGCCGCACACCGTAACCATCTATAGCTTCCAAGTACCTGCTCCCACTGGCAGCGCGAAGGCCTTGGGCAACTGCCACACTAGAATCAGAGGATAGAGCCGACATGACTCCCTTGAACCAAACTGGGTTGAGACCGATATCTTGTTCAAAGGACCCGAAGACTTTCGTATCCACTAAGTCCAACGCCTGGTTGGCCTGAAATGGGATACCGCGCCTGTTGGATCTCACAATTGTCCAGCCAAAGCGCTCCGCGATCTCTTTTGTAGCGTCAGTGGAACCGCCATCGACGACATAACGATGACAGATGACATCAGAAGGAACTGCCTTCTCGATGCTCTCGAAACATCTCGAAAGGGTTGACCCACCATTAAGAGTCCACATCACAAGGTCAATCTTCGTCCCAACTGCTCGCAAAGAACGCGCGCTATTCAACAGAGCCTTAGACACGTCTATGAATGTTCCGCGCCACGAACGTCGGTAGATTCGATCTCCTGTGCATGCGTCCCTGTCCTCATTTGGACCGTGAGAAGGGTCGTCTTCATATGGTTGGTGCGCAGAGTTACCATCAATAACTCCAGATACTTACAGGCGTCTCATCAGGCTGTGCGGATGAGATTTCTTGGAACCTAAGATCAAGTTGGAGCAAAAAGCGTGGAATCGGTATGATCCAGGTGGGATGAAGCACGACATTACAACCGAAGATATCAATAGTTATGCCTACCCGAGGAAGACCAGTCTATGTCAGAAGGGCCGTAGCGAGCGTCATTGGGCAATCCTTCGACGACTTTGAGCTGATTATCCTAGATAACACTCCCCGTCCTGAACAAGATGAGATCCGGAAACTCTCGGGAACTGATCCGCGAATCCTGTTCGTAGACAGGGGGAATATTGACGTAACTGCGGCGCGGAAGCTAGGCGTGCAGCTTTCTAGAGGGAAGCTGCTTGCTCTCTTGGACAGTGACGATTACTGGGACCGAGAAAGGCTCGAGAAACATGCTAGTGTCTGGCGGAATAATCGAATAGGTCTGAGTTGGGATAGATGGGCGGAGGTGGGCAAGCGAGCCCAAGAAGGATTGCCTCAGCCATTTCCTGCTGGACTGATTGAACCTCCGAAAGTTGCCGTCAGACTCTTTAGAAGAAATTTCATCCACGCTTCTTCAGGAATAGTGTCAACGCGTTTCGCGCGAGCGCACGGATTCCCATTCGCGAAGATGATTTCTTCAGACTGGACTCTCTTCATGAGGGCAGCAGAGTATTATTATTCCTATTTCATTGACGAAACTCTATCATTCAAGGAGGTGGACTCGCCTCAAAGGATCACGGACACTGAGAGCCGAGATTTCTTCTCATGGGAGACAACAATGGTCAAACGGTGGTCATTGATCAACAGACCAAGGATTTATGCAGTCGACTATGTGAGGAGAAAGGCCCAAAAAAGACTCCGAGTAAGTCTGAAGCGACAGAGCAAGTAGGTCCCACCCGGCTTCAATCACGTGGGTGGTGAGAGCGTTACGTAATCAAACGCGTCCTTGAAGATTTTGGAAGCAATCATCTCCGCGTGAAGGTCCGAGCATCCAAAGAACACTCGGCCTATTCCAGGACGTAGTTTTGGCAGAATGTTTTCCCAATCTTGGGGAACGGAATAGGCAAAGCCTGCCCTTTGCCCACACCACGTACACGTCTTGTCCGCAAGATGAGAGTTATCAGGTTCCCGGTTTGCGCCCCCGACACTTCTGCGAGACTTCGTCACCCCTCTGACGAAATTTGTCAGATACCAGTCATCCATTGGCACTGCTCTCACAGCCTTGTTCTCCTGAGGGAGAGCAAGGTACAGTCCCCTCTGTAAACGGAGCGTGTACCACGCCAGCGGGACTCTGAGCATTCTGCTCTGAAGTGTCATGTTCAAAACGTGGATGGGATTACCACCGAGCAAAGAAATGAAACGCCGAGGAGTGCTCCTAGTTTCTGGGCTCGATGACCAAGAATATTTCGCGAGTTCGAACGACTTAGCTTGGTGCCTCAATTGTTCAAGGAAGTTTTTCCTATAGTGCCCTGAGATGAGCGTGTTATCTGTGAGCCATCTGTAGCCCAACTTGAACAGATTCTTGCGAAGTATTGTATCTGCGGAAGCCGGGTCTTCTACTGGAAATCCTCCGGCCTGCTTGACGGCCTCAGTCCGAAATAACGTGTTGTCGATGCTAAAAGACCAGGTCGGTATCCGCTTCGCTCGGTACATCCATTCGTCGAGCGCCCGCATAGTTTTGCTGCCAGCATAGAGTCTCAACCCCTGCACGGCGGCGATCCTCCGATCTGACGTAACTATTCGCGAGGTACTGTCAAACCACTTCGGATTCAGAATTATGTCGTGCTCGAAAGCCGCGAAGAACTCGGTGTCAACCATAGCCAAGGCCTCATTAGCCTGATAGGGAATCCCTTTGCGTTGTGTCTCCTTCACGGTCCAATTGTATCTGCTGAGAACGGCGCGGCTTTCATCGACAGACCCGCCATCAATGGCTATTCTATGGCAGACATTCTTCGGATCAATAGCGTTCCCTATGCTAGGAAGGGACTTCTCCAAGGAGCTGGCGCTGTTATACGTCCACATTACAAGGTCTATCTTCATGTTCAGTCATTCTTGGAAATTGATCGAATCATTCGATCGTCAATACACGCACCTGTAGGAGCGTCAGGGCCTTCATGAACAATTTGCTCGACGTGGTATTGGCTGAAACTGTCTTTCCTGGAGGGCTATCCCCGCAGCGGAAGTGGGAAACGGGTCTAAGAACAAGTCATTTTTCAGCTGCTTGAGACGGTGTCAAGGATTTTGATGTGATCTCGGTGTCTGGGCAAATTTCGCCAAGTTTGACTGTCATAATTTCTACATGGAACAGCAGACGGTATCTCAAAGAATGTCTAGAGTCTCTCCTCGCTCTCGGAATTAAGGACCTCGAAACGATCGTAGTGGATTCAGCTTCTACGGATGGGACGGCGGAGTATCTGACGAGAATGTCTGTTTCCAATCCAAAACTGAACTTGCGTCCCATCCTTATGAAGCGCCGGGTCTTCTGGACGGAAGCCAACGAGATAGGTATTGAGCACTCAACGGGAAAATGGATCTGTCTGTCTAACCCGGATATCGTCTTCAACGAGACATTTCGAATACTTCTCGATTACTGCTTTTCTCATGAGGACGCGGTAGTTGCCCCTCAGCTAATTTATCCTGATGGAAAGCCGCAGCTGCCTGTAAGACTTCTCGGACCCCGTTATCTTGTCGTGTACAGCTATGCAGGAAAACTCCTGTTTAGAATTCTCAGGCAGAATTACCGATTCCAGGTACCATACATCTCTGATGGAAGTCCTGTCAAGGTTGATCATCCTATGGGCTCCCTGTTCATCGTCAGCAGAAGAACTCTCGAGAGGCTCGGAGGAAGATTGTGGAACAGGGGTTATCTAAACGGCGTGACGGATTCTGACGCTTTCTATAATTTGAAAGTTCATGGTGTCCCCATCTTCATACTGCCCACGTGTAGGCTCATTCACTTCTCTGACGTAGTTTACAAGAGGGGAGCATCATGGAAAGACTACGATTGCTGGTACGGAATGATCCTCTATCTTCGCTACTGGAGAATGAAGCCGATTAGGGCCTCGGTGGTCTTTGCAATGGAGTCCATGGCCTCCCTCTTTCTCTCCATAGCTTTCAGAATATTCAAGCCCCACGTGAAGGCGACGTATTCTCCCAGAGAAAGGGTCAGAGTGACATCCGACAATCTACGCGGCATAGTAGACGCCTGGAGGTTCAAACTGTGAAAGACCTTCGATTTCTCTTCGAGAAATTCATTCTGAGACAGCACAGGCTGCGTATCGACAGGAGCCTGGAAGCGAACGTGAGAAAGGAATTGCGCAAGATCAGGGGTTCGGTATTCCTCGACATTGGAGCAAACGTCGGAATGTATTCGCTCTTGCTCAGGAGGAACTTCAAAGAGATAATAGCAGTGGAGGCGAATCGATCGATTTACGAAACATTGTGCAAAAAGGTCTCAAAAAGGCGAAACATTCGTCCTCTCTGGTCTGCGATTTCCGATACTGACGGGGAAGTTTCCCTCTATCAAACGGATCTATGCGACACGATTCTCGCGAAGTTCGAATACAGGCCACCTCATACTCCTTCTGAGGAAGCCGTCCAGGAGGGAAGGAATCCAATTACGGTGCCATCTCTTACGATTGATTCTTTGCTCAAGAAGTTCAGCATAGCAAGTGTCGATGCCATGAAGATGGACATTGAAGGGGCAGAGTTCCTCGCACTAAAGGGAGCTTCTATGTCTCTCTCGGATGGAAAGATTTCGAAGATAATCGTCGAGCTTCACGACAGAGGAAGGAAGGCCGAAATGGAAGACCTTCTCACGGGATTCGAATTCTCATTCAAATGGATCGATGCAGATCACATTTTTGCTTTGAAGAATCCTAGGCTGTAGTTCGAAGCGAGGTCTTTCTAGGAAGACGGGGTCCCTAGGCTCCAATGAGCAGTAGCATTCAAAGCTGGCTTCCTAGTGTCTAAGACATAACCGTAGCTTCTGAGAAGGGAACATGCCTCACATTCGCATTTCCCAAGGCTTTTTGCCCGGACCGTGAACCTCGAGACCGACAAGAGGTCTCGCAAGGCTGAATAATTCACCCGCTCCCTTCAGAATCGCGGTCTCATGGCCTTCAGCGTCTATCTTAACAAAGCCAACACGAGGTCTTCTGTTCTCCCGATACCAATCATCCAGGCTGACTGTTTCGACCTCAGAGGCACTATCGAACGTTACCCAGTCGTAATGTTTCTGCGATAGAGTGCTTCCGCTTCTCACCTTGCTGGACCGTCTTAGCATTGCTCTCGCTGACAGGTCGGAGACTGCTCGAGGATCAATGTTGACATTTCGAACTCGATTCACTCGAATATTAGTCTCAAGAACATACCTATTGGTAGGGTCGGGCTCGAATGCATAGACAGATACAAACCGTCTGGATAGTCTCAACGAATAGTCTCCTCCGTGTGCACCTATGTCGAGGGCTATGTTTCCCTTCAGCTTGTCCAGGGCATAGTACCATTCTTGGCCCGGAATCTTCGGGTCTATTGGCGGGAAGCTTCGCATGTAGTAGAACGTGAACCCGTCCCGTTTCGTTCTAAATAGCCTAGTGCGAGGTGACTCCGAAAGATGATCGAAAACCCGGGGAATGATTTTTCTGGAAACATACCGAAAGGGAGTTGTTGGTTTCAAGTCTCATTCGCCCTTATGCTCAGAGTTGCTTCACAAGAATAAGGGATATTCCTTCAGTTCGCAAGCGAACTGAAAGTGCTCGGAGATGGTCGGCAGGCTAAAAGGACGAAGTCGATCTTAATAACGCTAAGAACAGATTAATGGTTTGTATGCTTCCCGACGTGAAGGTGTACGACCTAAGAAAGAATGTGGATGAACGAGGTTTTTTCGCCGAAATTTTCCGCCAAGACTGGAAAGATCTCCTAGGAGACGATACTATAGTCCAAGCAAACTTGTCATTCAGCTATCCTGGAATGATTAGGGGTTGGCACAGACACAACCGGGGTCAAGTAGACTACTTCATAGTCCTCAAGGGCTCTCTGAAGATTTGCGCCTACGACGACAGCCGAACTTCTCCAACGAAGGGCCAACTCGATGAGGTTATCGCCAGTGAACAGAAGCCGCAGGTTGTGAGAATACCCGGTCACTACTGGCATGGAACTAAGACTCTTGGGGACAAGCCATCCTTGACGGTCTATTGTGTGAACCGTCTCTATGATGCAAAGAATCCCGACGAGGACAGGCGAAATTGGAACGACCCGACCATTGTTGACCCTCGGACGTCGAAGCCGTTCGACTGGAACAGGCCACCACACAAGTAGGCTATGGAGACGAAACTGACGGGGACGATTCCTGCCTCTTCATTTCCATGATGCCTTCATCGGCAGTGAAAAAAGTCATTCCGAGAGTCTTCTCCGCCTTCTCCACAAGCAGGCAGCTGTTCTTTGGCCTCACTGCCAGTTGCTTAAACTCGCTACTAAAAACCGGATGGACCAGTCGGGTCGAGTATCCGAACGACCCTGCCAGTTTGACTGCAAACTCATATCGGCTCAGACATGATCTGCCTGCAGTGTGGAAGATTCCGTTACTACGATGTTCGGCAAGCCGTAGAAGTGCCTCAGCCAGATTGTCGGCGAACGTCGGGGAGCTATACTGATCTCGCACCGCTCTGACCATTTCATTTCTCTTGAGCCTGTCCACAACGAACATAGCAAAGTTCATGGGCTTCACAGAATCAGCGGCCGTGCCAAGGGTCTCAGGAGGATTCCAACCGTAAATGACGCTGGGCCTTGCGATTCCGTAACTTGATAGTTTTGAAACGATCTTCTCGGAGTCAAGTTTGGTCTGAGCATAATAGTCGAGTGGTCTGGGTGTATCGTCTTCTGTGTAGTGTCCAACCGTTCCGTCGAAGACATAGTCTGTAGAGATATGGATCAGTCTGCTACCGCTTTCTGACGCCGCCTCGGCGAGGTTGCTCACTCCTTCAACGTTTATCTTTCGAGCCTCGTCTCTATGGGTCTCGCAGTAGTCGACGTTGGTTATCGCAGCTGTATTCACGATGACATTCGGCCGGATTTCACTGACTAGGTTAAGAGTCGCATTTCGGTCCGTTATGTCCAGTTGCTTGACCCGAGGAAGCGACGTTGTCCGCCTGTTCATCGTATTGTAGGATTGAAAGCCATGCTTCGCTGATAGACGGGCTAGCT